>Ga0209123_1000028_pt1 | contig 301028 bp, 262 predicted proteins | sample BarGraIncu00431A_FD_184500 | JGI IMG/M metagenome (GOLD analysis project Ga0209123, IMG submission 184500) | Arctic peat soil microbial communities from Barrow, Alaska, USA - Barrow Graham LP Incubations 004-31A (SPAdes) (version 2) | ecosystem: Environmental > Terrestrial > Soil > Wetlands >... | reverse complement strand
AGGTGATGTTGAGCAGGCGGGCCGCTTTCTCGGCGTCAGCATAAAACAGCTCGTAGAAATCGCCCATGCGGTACAGCAGCAGGGTGTCGGGGTAGTCGGCTTTGAGGCCCAGATACTGGGCCATCATTGGGGTATGCTGCTCCAGCGCAGGCTGTTCTTTAGGGTGTGTCACGGTGCGAGGAGGGGGTCGGATGAGTCACAAGGTTGGCTACGGGGGTGGCCAGGCGTACAGGCTCTATCATACGGACCACATCCATGCACATACTCTGATCAGGTACTTTGAATACAAACCCAGAAAACATGTACCCAGCACTCCCGACGGGGAGCGGTTTGACGCGTCTGGATGCGCCCGGAGCGGACACAGACGGTATTTTCCGGACCATTTTTAACCACAGCCCCGAGGCGATTGCCCTGACCCGTGCGCGGGATTGCACGGTCGTGGAGGTGAACGAAGAATGGCTCAAGGTGACCGGCTTTTCACGCCATGAGGTGCTGGGACGCACGGCTGTGGAGATCGGCCATTGGCCCGATGAGAGCGCACGAAATCAGGCGATGGCACCGCTGAAAACCTGCGGCCGGGTGAGCGACGTTGATGTCACACTGGTCATGAAAGACCATATCCCCCGCTTGGTGTGCCTGAACGCGGTCCTGGTGGATGTGCAGGGTGAATCTTTTATTTTGATTTACCTGCGCGATGTGACCGCCGAACGGATGGCCCAAGAGGCGCTGCGGGCCGGGGAAAGGGTGCTGGAGCAGACCAATCAAAAGCTCCGGCGCCAGGTCGAGCTGTTCGAGCTGATCGAGGGCCTGGCCAACGTGGGCTATTGGACGGCCGATCAGTCGGATGGGCTGCCCAAGTGGTCGCCGGGACTGTATGACCTCACCGGAGAACCCAGAGGAAAAGTCCTTTCCATTGAGGATGCCCGTGCGCGCGTTCATCCGGACGATTTGTCCGCCTATCTGGATGCGCGCGTTCGCATGGACGGCCAAACCGTGCAATACCGCTGGTTGTTCCGCGACCAGCGTTACCACTGGATTCGCAGCCAATTACGCCACCACAACAACCGCGATGGCTCGTACACAGATTTATGCGTGGTGCAAGATTTCACCGAGGAATACCTGGCCCGGCAAGCCTTGCAGGACCGCCTGAGTCGCATCCAGCGCCTGACGAGCCGATTGCCGGAGATGGTGTTCGAGTATTTGCAGCACAGAGATGAAAACGGCGACTTCATTTTTGTCAGCGATGCGGTGCAGGCGATCTTTCGGGTCAGTCCGGAAGATGCTCGCAAGGACGCCAACAGCATTTGGGAGCGGATTCACCCGGATGATCTGCCCGTCATGCGCCAGTCCATGCGCGACAGCACCGGCCATGGCATGACCTGGGCCCACGAGTTCCGGGTGAAATTTGAGGACGGGACGGTGCGGGTACTGTTTGGCAAAACCATCACCTTGCGCGAAGCCGATGGCCGGTACATTGCCTACGGGTCGGTGACTGACATTAGCGACCACCAGGCTTCACAGGCGTCGTTGCGTGACAGCGAGGCGCGTTTTCGGGCCCTGACCGAGCTCTCGTCGGACTGGTATTGGGAGCAGGACGAACAGTTTCTTTTCATTCGGGTGGACTGCAATCGGGAAGCAGCCAATGCCCTGGATGCAGATAGTTATATTGGCGCCAGTCGCTGGGACTCCGACGTAGAAGGTGTCAGCCAGACGCAGTGGGCCGCGCACCGGGCGGCGTTGCAGGCGCATGAAACCTTTCATGATTTCGAAATGCAGCGCAGGCGCGTGGACGGCACCTTGATGTGGGTCACCATCAGTGGCACACCCATTTTTGATACGGATGGCCGTTTCACGGGTTATCGGGGCGTCGGACGCGACATTTCCAGCCGCAAGCAGGACGAGGAAAAAATTGAGCGGCTGGCGTTTTACGACGTGCTCACGGGCCTGCCCAACCGCCGTTTGCTGATAGACCGCCTGCAGCATGCCCTGGCGACCAGTGGTCGTGAAAAATCGACCGGCGCCCTGCTGTTTATCGACCTGGACAACTTCAAGGACCTCAACGATACGCAAGGCCATGATGTGGGGGACCTTCTGCTCAAGCAGGTGGCGCAGCGTCTGGTCGCCAGTGTGCGCGAGGCCGACACCGTGGCGCGTCTGGGCGGGGACGAGTTTGTGGTGATGCTGCAAAACCTGGACCACAACATGGCAGCCGCCACGGCCCAGGTGGAGCACGTCGGCAAGAAAATCATGGCCCAGCTGAACCAGGTGTACCTGCTGGGCACGCTGGAGCACCACAGCACGCCCAGCATGGGCGTCACCCTGTTTGAAGACCACCACCAAACCCTGGATGAATTGCTCAAGCAGGCTGATCTGGCGATGTACGAGTCCAAATCGGCCGGGCGCAATACCCTGCGCTTTTTCGACCCGGCAATGCAGGCGCTGGTGGCCCAGCGCACCGCGCTGGAGCTGGACCTGCGCCACGGACTGGAACGCGACGAGCTGGTGTTGTTCTACCAACCGGTGGTCGACGAGCACGCGCGTGTGGTGGGCGTGGAGGCGCTGGTGCGCTGGCAGCATCCGCAGCGTGGCCTGGTGCCGCCAGTCGAGTTCATTCCGATGGCCGAGCAGACCGGGCTCATTTTGCCGCTGGGGCAGTGGGTTTTGGAGGTCGCCTGCGCGCAACTCGTGCGCTGGTCGGCGCAGGCCCTCACCGAGGGCCTGACCATGGCGGTGAACGTGAGCGCCCGTCAGTTCAGGCACCCGGAGTTTGTGCTGCAGGTGCTGGACTTGTTGCGCAAGACCGGGGCCAACCCGCAACGCCTGAAGCTGGAGCTGACGGAGAGCCTTTTGCTCACCGACACCCAGGACGCAATTCTGAAGATGACGGAGCTGCGAGATGTGGGGGTGAGGTTTTCGTTGGATGATTTCGGGACCGGCTATTCGTCCTTGTCTTATCTCAAACTATTGCCGCTGCAACAGCTCAAGATTGACCAGTCGTTTGTGCGCGATGTGTTGACCGATCCCAACGACGCCGCCATTGCCCGCACCGTACTGGCCTTGGGCAAAAGCCTGGGGTTTAACGTGGTGGCCGAGGGCGTGGAAACCGCCGGCCAGCGCGCGTTTCTGCTGGAAAACGGCTGCACCCTGTTTCAGGGCTATTTGTTTGGCAAGCCGGTGCCGATAGAACAGCTGCAGCTTGGCGACCTGTCGCCAGCGCCAGGGTCATAGCGCCCCTTGCGGTGGCGCTACAGCCGTTTTAGAAAGGTGCGTCAGTTGCCGCTTTGGCGACGGCGTCTGCTGCGCTGTCGGCCGTGGGTTTGATCTCCGGGGCGGCTGCAGTTGCCGGTGCCGCCTGGCGCAAAGCAGCTTTTTCGCCAGCGCTGGCAAACTTGCTGTACTTGCCCAGAACGCCGACCATTTGGCCGTACACCCGCGGGTTGCCCGCCATGCATTCGTTTTGTTCCAGAAAATCTGCATCGCCCGTGAAATTGCCGATCAGGCCGCCGGCTTCGGTCACCATTAGCGCGCCCGCTGCCACGTCCCAAGGCTGCAGGCCGGATTCAAAAAAGCCATCGGTGTAACCGGCTGCTACATAGGCCAGATCCAATGCAGCAGAGCCGGGTCGACGCAGGCCGGTGGTGAGTTTCATCATGTCACCCATCATGCTCAGGTAGCCGTTGAAGTCGTCACCGGGACGGAATGGGAAACCGGTGGAAATCAGGCATTCCTGCAGGCGCACGCGCTTGGAGACGCGCAGACGGCGGTCGTTCAGGTAAGCGCCACGCCCTTTGGTAGCGGTGAAGAGGTCGTTGCGGCTGGGGTCATAAATGACGGCTTGCTCAATCTTGCCCTTGACCGCCAGCGCGATGCTGACGCAGTAAACCGGCAAACCGTGGATGAAGTTGGTGGTGCCGTCCAGCGGGTCAATGATCCAGACGAATTCCGAGTCTTGGGCGCCATGTTCCCGACCTGATTCTTCGGCCCAGATGCCGTGACCGGGGTAGGCTGCCAGCAACGTTTCGATGATGGCCTGTTCGGCGGCATGGTCGACTTCGGTGACGAAGTCATTGACCTGCTTTTGCGAGATGCGAACCGCTTCGACGTCAAGCGCGGCGCGGTTGATGATGGAACCAGCGGTGCGGGCGGCCTTGACGGCCACATTGATCATGGGATGCAGATTGGGGGATGCCATAGCTTTAAATTTTTTGTGGGGCCGGCCTTGCGCGCTGACCCCGGCTAACCAGGAGCGGGGAGGAGCTGCACGGCGATGCGGGCAGCGACAATAGCGTGATTTTACCCGTCCGGCGATTTTCCCAATTTCGAGTTCATGAAAACACGTTTTATTCTGATTAACACCAGCCATGCTGGCAATGTGGGGGCTGCGGCCCGGGCCATGAAAACCATGGGGTTTACCGACCTGGTGCTGGTGGCGCCGCGCTGGGCCAATGTGCTCAACCGCGAGGAAACCATCCAGCGCGCCAGCGGAGCGCTGGATGTGCTAAAAAATGCCCGCATCGTCGCCACGCTGGACGAGGCGCTGGATGGCATGACCCACCTGTGTGCCACCGCCATGACGCCGCGCGACTTTGGCCCGCCCACCGTGACCCCTCGTGAGCATTTCGAGATGCTATCGAAAAAGGAGCTTGCTGCGCATGCTCAACAAGGGCTAGAGGCTGATTTGTCTTATAAACCGGAGGGCGGTGCTGCGCCGCCGGAAGCTGTTGCAGCACAGCAGGGCATCGCTTTTCTGTTCGGTTGCGAGCGGTTTGGCATGAGCAATGAAGATGTTTACCGCTGCCACGTGGCCTTGAGCATTCCGAGCGACCCCAAGTTTGGTTCCCTTAATCTGGGAGCGGCTTTGCAGGTGATTGCCTACGAGTGGCGCCTGGCCCTGGGCGCGTATGCCGTGCAGGAGGCGACCGCACCACCTGTGCTGGCCGATGCGCAGCAGGTGGCGGGCATGCTGGCGCATTGGGAGCAATCCCTGGTCGCCATCGGCTTTCTCGATCCGCAGGCGCCCAAAAAGCTGATGCCCCGCCTTAACCAGCTGTTCAACCGGGCGGGTGTGACGCAGGAGGAAATTCACATTCTTCGGGGTATTGCCAAAATGATGGACCAGACCGCGACGCAGGCCAAACCCCTGCCGCAAGCCGTGCCACCCTCAAAACGCTAGACTTGCACGATGTTTTCCCGACTACGTTCCGACATTCAATGCATTCTTGACCGCGACCCGGCGGCGCGTAGCAGCTGGGAGGTGCTTACGTGCTACCCCGGCCTGCATGCCCTGGTGCTGTACCGACGCGCCCATTGGTGCTGGAATCACGGCTTCAAATGGCTGGGCCGCTTTATTTCACACATCGCCCGTTTCCTGACCGGCATTGAAATCCATCCCGGTGCCAGGATTGGCGAGCGGGTTTTCTTTGACCATGCCATGGGCGTGGTGGTGGGCGAGACGGCTGAAATTGGTGACGGTTGCACCATTTATCAGGGTGTCACCCTGGGCGGCACCTCGCTGTACAAGGGGGTCAAGCGCCACCCCACGCTGGGCCGCAATGTGGTGGTCGGTGCTGGCGCCCAGGTGCTGGGTGGCTTCACGGTCGGCGACGGTGCCAAGGTGGGCTCCAACGCGGTGGTTACCAAGCCGGTGCCGGCCGGGGCTACGGCTGTCGGCAACCCGGCGCGCATCATTCAGGCCGAGCTCGATGTCAAACGCGAAGAAGCCGCCTCAAAAATGGGTTTTTCTGCCTATGGCGTCACGCAAAATGACGATCCGCTGAGTCAGGCGATGCGGGGTCTGATCGACAATGCCTCGTCGCAGGAACACCAGATTGCGATGCTGTGGAAGGCGATTGAGACGCTGCAGGCCAATCGGTCAGCCACCAATTGCGTGCCGGGCGACGCCGCCCGCAGCGAGCACTTTGAGGCGGATAAACTCAATCAGCTGGTCGGCAAATAAATCAGCCAGGCATGGGGCTAGGCCGAATCGCCGCTTTGGGCCGGAAGGCCTTGCATACCGACTCAACCGTTTCGAGGTACGGCCCGCCAATCAGGTCCACGCAGTAGGGCACGGCCGCAAAGATGCCGGCCATGAGGATCTCGCCGTCGCTGCCGCGCAGGCCTTCCAGTGTTTCCTGTATCGCCTTCGGTTGCCCCGGCAGGTTGATGATCAGTGTCTGGTCGCGGATCACCGCCACCTGCCGCGACAGAATCGCGGTCGGCACAAACTTCAGGCTGATCTGGCGCATTTGTTCGCCAAAGCCGGGCATTTCCTTCGTCGCCACCGCTAGCGTCGCCTCGGGCGTGACATCACGCAGGGCCGGGCCGGTGCCGCCGGTGGTCAACACCAGAGCGCAACCGGCATCGACCAGTTCAATCAGGGTGGCGCTGATGGCGGCTTGTTCGTCCGGGATCAACCGGGGCTCAAACTGCAGCGGGTTTTTCAGGGCGCGGGTCAGCCAGTCCTGCAGGGCGGGCAAGCCTTTATCGACATACACGCCGCTCGAAGCCCGGTCGCTGATGGAGACGATGCCTATTTTTACCTGATCGAATAGCTGACTGGCTGCGGTCGTCATGACTATTCATCCGCCTCGTCTTTGGCTGCCAATTGCTCGCGAGTGATTTGAAAAATATCCCGGTAAGCCCGGCCATGGCGCACGGCTTCGCCGGGTTTCTCGGGCTTGGCGTCCTTGCGGGCCTGGCGAATCAGGGCGCGCAGCTGCTGCGCGTCGGTGTCCGGACACTTGATGATCCACTCGCCAAACGCATCTTCATTGGCAATCAGGCGGTCACGCCAGGTCTCGGCCAGGTGCAAAACGAGGTTTTCCTGCGCTGAGCCACTGAATTGTTCCGTCAGGGCGGCGCGGACCGTCTCCAGTACCGCCGGATCGACCAGCCGCATCTGCTTGCCAATGAACTGCATCTGGCGGCGCTTGCCTTCGAAGTTGGTGATGCGCTTGGCCTCTGTCACGGCGTCCTTGAGCTTTTCTGTCAAGTCCAGCCGCTTCATCAGGTCGGCGCGCAGCGTCAGCAGGTCTTCGCCCAGTTTTTGCAGCTCAAGGCTTTCGCGTTTGAGGTCGGTCCGGCTTTGATCGTCAGTGCCTTTGAGCTCGCGTTTGAGCTCCAGATCGCGTTCGCTGCCTTCGGCGACGAACACGCCTTTGACGAAATAGCCTTTTTTGAATTTGCGTGACATGGTAGGAAAAATGGGGGGAGAAGCGGACACAGAGTTCCGCAGAGCCAAGTATCATAGCCTCCGATATGAAGAAACCCAATACGACCCCCGCCCAGCCCCGCGCTGACAACGGCTTCAGCTACAGCCGCCCCTATTTTGAAGAACTGGTGGACACCGCCCTGGCGCACGCCAAAAAACTGGGCGCGACCGACGCCGGCGCTGAGGCGTCCGAGGGTTGCGGCCTGAGTGTTTCCGTGCGCAAAGGCGAGCTGGAAAATGTGGAACGCAACCGCGACAAGTCGCTGGGGGTCACGGTTTACCTGGGCAAACGCCGTGGCAATGCCAGCACTTCTGACTTCTCCAAAGCCGCGATTGAGCAAACCGTGCAGGCGGCCTATGACATTGCGCGCTTCACGGCGGAAGACCCGATGGCCGGTTTGCCGGATGCCAAAGACGTGGCGCCACAGTCAAAGCAGCGCACCGACCTGGATCTGTTTTACCCCTGGGCCATCAACAGTGAACAGGCCGCGCAACTGGCTATGGTTTGCGAAGCCGCAGCCTTGCAGACCGACAAGCGCATTACCAACAGCGAAGGTGCGGGCGTGTCGGCCCAGCAGTCGCATTTCTTCAGCGCGCACACGCGGGGTTTCCGGGGTGGTTATGCCAGCTCGCGTCACTCCATGTCGGTGTCGCCGATTGCGGGCAAGGGCAATGACATGCAACGCGATGCCTGGTACAGCTCAATGCGCAACGCAGATGATCTGGCTTCGCCCGAGGCGATTGGGCGCTATGCCGCCGAACGCGCCTTGAGCCGTCTGAATTCGCGCAAGATTGCCACGACTGAATGCGCTGTTTTGTTTGAGTCACCGCTGGCGGCTGGCCTGCTGGGCAGCTTTGTGCAGGCCATCAGTGGCGGGTCGCTGTACCGCAAGAGTTCATTCTTGCTGGACTCGCTGGGCAAGCAGGTGCTGCCCAAGCACATTGATATTCTGGAAGACCCGTTTGTCAAACGCGGCAAAGGCAGCTCGCCGTTCGATGACGAAGGCGTCAAGGTCAAAGCGCGTCAGGTGGTGGAAGCCGGGCGTGTGCAGGGTTATTTTCTGGGCAGTTATTCGGCCCGCAAGCTGGGCATGAAAACCACCGGTAATGCCGGTGGTTCACACAATCTCACCCTGACTTCGCGCCTGACGCGCGCCGGGGATGACCTGGACGCGATGCTGGAAAAACTGGGTACCGGCTTGTTTGTGACCGAGTTGATGGGCAGCGGCGTGAACTACGTCACTGGCGACTATTCACGCGGGGCCAGCGGCTTCTGGGTGGAGAAGGGCCGTATCGCTTTCCCGGTGCAGGAGATCACCATCGCCGGCAACATGAAAACCATGCTCAAGGGCATTCAGGCCGTGGGGGCGGACACCTACAACTACGGCGCCAAGACGGTGGGCTCCATCCTGGTTAACCGCATGAAGGTCGCCGGAAGTTGAGTTAGCCGGCCAATGCCGCTTTGACTGCGGCCGAAATTTGCCCCATCTCGGCTTTGCCTGCCAGTCGCGCTTTGACGGCGCCCATGACCTTGCCCATGTCGGCTGGGCCCGCATTGCGGCCCAGTTCAACGACCAGTTCAGCCACGATGGCCTTGACCTCAGTCGCCACCTCTTCAGCGCTCAGGCGCTGTGGCAGGTAGGCCTCCAGTACCTTCACTTCAGCCGCTTCCTTGTCCGCCAGGTCCATGCGATTGGCCTGGGTGAAGGCGGTGATTGAGTCTTTGCGCTGCTTGATCAGCTTGTCAACGATGGCCACCATGGCGATGTCATCCAGCACCACGCGCTCATCCACCTCTTTTTGCTTGGCAGCCGCCAGCAGCAGGCGAATGGTGCCCAGGCGCTCGCTGTCTTTGGCGCGCATGGCGTTTTTCATGTCTTCGGTGATCTGATCTTTGAGTGACATTGGAAAAGTCCTTATAAAGTGGTTCTGAAATAAAAAAAGCCCACCTGAGCGTCCCCGGTGAGCTTTTTTTGAGGCCTTAGCCTTAACCAGTTGAGGACAGAGCTTGTTCGCTACGCGTAACGACGGTCTGTCCTGCAAGGTTTTAGGTTTAGTACATCTTCTTGGGCAACTGCATGGCGCGAATGCGCTTGTAGTTGCGCTTGACGGCCGCAGCCTTCTTGCGCTTGCGCTCGGCGGTGGGTTTTTCGTAGAACTCGCGTGCGCGCAAGTCAGTCAAAAGGCCGAGTTTTTCAATGGTGCGCTTGAAGCGGCGCAGGGCTACGTCAAAGGGTTCGTTTTCTTTTACACGGATCGTTGTCATTACGTAAAGTTATCCAGAATATGCAGACTTCTATCAAAGGGAGATCGAGCCATTTGACGAACATCGTGCGATTTCCCCGCTTTAAAGTTGATCAGGCAGCGGGGGTTTGCCAGCAAAGCCTAGGATTATAGCGTTTCCTGCAACGAATTCAAGGCCCTGATTCACGCCTTTGCGCGGCCGGGCAACAGCGTGGCCGCCAGACCCTGCGCGCAGGCGAATCCACTGGCCCAGGCCCACTGGAAGTTGTAGCCGCCCAGCCAGCCGGTCACGTCTACCACTTCGCCGATGAAATACAGGCCGGGCTGTTTCGATTCCATGGTTTGTGAAGATAAATCCCGGGTGTCCACGCCGCCGGCGGTGACCTCGGCTTTTTTGTAGCCTTCGGTGCCGGTCGGGGTGAGTTCCCAGCGCGTGAGGCGTTCAGCCAGCGCTGCCAGGGCCTTGTCTGTAGCCTCGTTGATGGGGCGCTGCCAGTTGTGACCGGTCGTGCTGCCTTGCTGCACCCAGGCGTCGGCCAGGCGGGACGGCACCTGGGTGGCCAGTTCATTGACGATGAGTTTGCGCGAGCGGGCCTTGGCGTCAAGGAGCGCGTGCAGCACATCGGTGTTAGGTGCCAGGTTGATCCGAATCGGTGCGCCCGTCTGCCAGTAACTGGAAATTTGCAGCACGGCCGGACCGCTCAGGCCCCGGTGGGTAAACAACAGGTCTTCCAGAAAGAGCATCTTTTCTTTTTTGCTGCCGGTTTCAATGCTGACTGGCAGCGACAGTCCGGCCAGCTGGGCGTAGGGTGCCCAGGCATCGCCGTCAAAGGTCAGAGGCACCAAAGCGGGGTGCGGCTCAACCATGCGCAGCCCAAACTGGCGGGCGACGCGGTAGCCGAAATCGGTGGCGCCAATTTTTGGGATGGACAGGCCACCGGTGGCGATGACGAGCGAGCGCGCCTGAATCATTCCATGATCGCTATTGATTTCATAGCTTCCTGCGCCCGTTGCTTCTGGGCTGGAGGCTGAAAACATGATATTTTTGATGTCGCAGGGCTGCCAGCGTGTCACCTGCCCGGCGTCGCACTCGGCCAGCAGCAGCTGGATGATGTCTTCGGCGGACCGGTCACAAAACAGCTGCCCTTTGTGCTTTTCGTGGAACGGAATCTGGTGCCGCTGCAGCAAGCCCACGAAGTCGCGCGGCGTGAAGCGCGACAGGGCCGAGCGGCAAAAATTCGGGTTGTTGCCCAGGAAATTGGCCGGTGTGGTGCCCAGGTTGGTGAAGTTGCAACGCCCGCCGCCCGAAATACGGATTTTCTCAGCCACTGCTTTGCTGTGATCGATCACCAGCACCTTGAGGCCCAGCTGCCCCGCCACGCCCGCACAGAACAGCCCGGCCGCACCGGCTCCCACAATCACTACGTCAAATTTTTGCATGGGCCGCAGTGTAGGCGCCCGGGGGCGCGAAGTCAGGCAGCGAGCGTTGCGGGAAGCTGCAATTGCATCAGACCCGTGAGAACATCGCCCACCACAATGACCGACGGGCTCATCAGTTGTTCGCGCTCTATCGTGGCGTGCAGCTCGCCCAAGGTGCAGACGGCATGACGCTGCGTGGGCAGGCTGGCGTTCTGGATCACGGCCACCGGCGTCTGCTCAGGCAGGCCGGTGAGCAATTCGTTTTGAATGTGCCGGGCGCCGCTTACGCCCATGTAAATGACCAGGGTGAGCCGGGCGCTGTGGGCGGTGGCGGCCAGCGCTTGCCAGTCGGTGCCATGGTCGCCGGGCTTGCCATGGCCGGTGACAAATACCACGCCGTGGGCATGTTCACGGTGCGTCAGTGGCACGCCCAGTGAGGTTACGGCGGCCAGTCCGGCCGTGATGCCGTTGATCACCGTGACCTGGATGCCCGCCGCCTGCAGGTGTTCCACCTCTTCGCCGCCGCGACCAAAGACGAAGGGGTCGCCGCCCTTGAGGCGCACCACGGTTTCGCCTTCGCGCACGGCCATGATGATGAGCTTTTCAATGAAGGCCTGCGGGGTGGATTTGCAGCCGCCGCGTTTGCCCACATGGATGATGCGGGCTTTGGGCGAGGCCAGCGCCACGATGGCCTCGCTGACCAGGTCGTCCACCAGCAGCACGGTCGCGACCTGGATGGCTTTCAGTGCTTTGATGGTGAGCAGTTCGGGGTCGCCCGGGCCGGCACCTACGAGTGTGCAGCTACCTTGTCCCACCAGCGTGCCGCTGCCTTGGCCGGTGTGTTGAGTTGTGTCGTGTGTCATGTCGCCTTCCCCTTTTGCCTCGACAGTTGCACGATGTGTGCCACCTGTAATGCAATCGGGGTCGGGACCGGTTCTTGCCCGTCCAGCACGGCCTGAATCCAGACGCTGGTGCTTTGCACGTCAGGGTCTGGCAAACCGGGCACGTTGGTCAGCGAACCGGCCTGCGCTTCCTGAACCCTGGTTACCTCGCCATCGGCAAACGCATCCATGGCCGGAGTGCGACGCGGGTCGGCGACGGGCTCGCCTTCGGTGCCACGCAGCAGCAGAGCGGTGGCCTGCACCAGACGAAAGGTCGCCGCCATGGACTCGGCGTATTCCGGATGGGTGTAGCTGCCCACCACCACCGCCGGGCCGTCGCAGGGGTTCATCAGCTTGACCAGACTGTGCGCCGGGTTGCGCAGGCCCACTACGCGGCGCACGTCCAGCAGGCGCTGCAGGCCGGGGCACAGCAGGCCGGTCGGGACAAACTGCACGCTGCCATCCGCTATGGTTTCAATAGCTTCTTGCGCAGGAACAGCAAGGGCTGAGAGCACATTCTGTGCCGTAACGCGAGTGGACTCGGTGGCCATGCCATGGATCACTACAGGCAGTCCTTCACGCGCCAGCAGCAGCGCCAGCAGGGGTGTGAGCACCGGTAGCTTGCGTGCACCGTTGTAGCTGGGCAGCACCACGGCAGTGCGACCCTGGGTGGGTATTTTGTGCAGCCGCGCATGAGTGGCATCCAGAAAGCCCGCCATCTCATCCGGCGTTTCGCCCTTGATGCGCATGGCCAGGCAAAACGCGCCGATCTCCAGGTCGGTGACTGCGCCGTCCAGCACCTGGCCGAACAGGTCGGCGGCTTGCTCGCGCGTGAGGGGTCGCGCGCCGTCTTTGCCGCGTCCGATAACTTTGATGTAGTTGCCAATGCCCATGCGTGGATTGTCCGTGAACCTTGATGACTTTGGGCTATGAGCTTATGCGCTTGCACGCTGGCAAGCTTAGGTACTTGACAGGCTGGCGGCCAGCCGTTCGGTTGCTGAAATTAATCAAAAATCATAGCGAGCAAGCCTCAAGGGACGCCGGGTTGATCCCGATTTGATTCGGGAATCCTGGCTGCAGATGGCATTTTGCGCTGCATCAAAATGGAAGCGCCAGCTCAGGGCGAGGGTGCTTGTGCCCCACCCCCCAGCGACTTGTAAAGCATGACCTGGTTCTGCAAATAAGCCAGCCGGGTTTGCGCCACGCCCTGCTGGACGGCAAACAGAGAACGCTGCGCGTCCAGCAGCTCCAGGTAGCTGGCAATGCCGTTGCGGTAGCGCAGGTCGGCCAGGCGGAAACGGTCGGCCTCGGCCTCAAGCTGCGCTTGCTGGGCTTGCAACTGCTCGTCCAGCGTGGCACGCCCGGCCAGGGCGTCGGCCACTTCGCGGAAGGCGGTCTGGATCGCTTTTTCGTACTGCGCCACGGCAATGTCGCGGCCGGCGTTGCTGGAGTCCAGATTGGCCTGGTTGCGACCGGCGTCGAAGATCGGCAACAGTGCTTGCGGCGCCAGCGTCCAGCCCCAGGAGCCGTCTTTGAACAGGCCAGCGAGTTCGTTGCTGGCGCTGCCGGCGCTGGCGGTCAGCGCGATGCGCGGGAAGAACGCCGCACGTGCTGCCCCGATGCTGGCATTGGCTGCGATCAGCTGCTGCTCGGCCTGGCGGATGTCCGGGCGGCGCGTCAGCAGGTCGGACGGCAGGCCGGCTGGCACGTCGCGGAATATGGCCCCCACGCTTGTCGCTTCGCGTACTGCGCTGCCCCCCGAGGGGGCTGTGCTTGCTTGGGGCGGCCCGGCGCGGCGCACGGCGGCCCCCTCGTCTGCCACTGCGTGTACGTCGCTGCCCCCCGAGGGGGTTGTGCTTGTTTGGGGTTGCCCGGTGCGGCGCACGGCGGCGTCGGGCAGCGGCTGGCCCACCAGCAGGGTGAGTGCGTTCACGTCCAGCGCGCGCAGACGCCGCTGTTGGGCCAGGGTGGCGCGCGCTTGCGCCGTCAGCGATTCGGCCTGGCGGAAGTCCAGCGCCGAGGCCGCACCATTGTCCAGGCGCAGCTTGGTCAGGCGCTGCGAATCGTCGCGCGTGACCAAGGTGCGTTGCGTCAGCGCCAGCAATTCGTCGTTGGTCTGCAGGCTCAGCCAGGTATTGGCCACGGCGGCGATCAGACTGGTCTGCGCCGCCTTGCGTGCTTCATCGGAAGCCAGGTACTGCGCCAGCGCCGATTCCTTCAGGCTGGCGACGCGGCCAAAAAAGTCGATCTCCCACGAGGCCATCGCGAGCCCGGCGGTGTAGGTAGTTGAGAGGCTACCGCTGCCGTCGGGGTTGGGCTGGCGCAGGCCGGTGGCCGCCAGGTTCAGCGTCGGGAACTGGTCGGCACGGCGGATCTGGTAGGCCGCGCGCACCTGCTCCATATTGAGCACCGCCACGCGCAGGTCGCGGTTGTTCACCAGTGCCAGTTGGATCAGCTCGCGCAGTGACGCGTCGCCCACGAAGTCCTGCCACGCCAGATCGACGGCGGGGGTGCCGGTCTCTTGGGTCGGCGGCGTCGCGGCATCGGGCCACTGGGCGGCCACCGGCGCGGCCGGACGCTCGTAAGTGGGAATCATCGAGCAGCCCGCCAGCACAGCGGCAACTGCCAGTGCCGGCAGCGAGCGAGGAAAAGACAACATCTTGATTGGCTTTGAAAGCAAGGTTTTACTCATTGGAATGCACTCCCATGTGCTCGGCTTGGGCCGCATGAACTTGTTGCTGGCGGGTACTGTCTTTGAACAGCGTGCGCACCACCACAAAGAAGATGGGCACAAACACCACTGCCAGCGTGGTGCCGGTCAGGATGCCGCCGATCACGCCGGTGCCGATAGCCCGCTGGCTGGCCGAGCCCGCGCCAGTGGCCAAGGCCAGCGGCAGCACGCCCAGCGTGAAGGCCATGGAGGTCATCAGAATCGGGCGAAAGCGCAGGTGGGCGGCCGCCAGGGCCGACTCGATCACGCCCTTGCCCTGCGCCTGCAGATCCTTGGCAAATTCGATGATCAGAATCGCGTTTTTCGCTGACAGACCAATGATGGTGATCAAGCCGACCTGAAAGTAGACGTCGTTGGCATAAACGCGTAACAGCGTCGCGACAATCACGCCCAATACGCCCAGCGGCACCACCAAAATCACGGACAGCGGAATGGACCAGCTTTCATACAGGGCGGCCAGACACAAGAATACCGAGAGGATGGCAAAACCATACAGGATCATGGCCTGCGAGCCCGCGAGTTTTTCTTCACGCGAGGTGCCGGTCCACTCAAAGCCAAAGCCGGGCGGCAATTGGCTCGCCAGCTGTTCCATCTCGACCAATGCGGCACCGGTGCTGTAGCCAGGCGCGGCGCTGCCACCGATGCGCATGGCTGGGTAGCCGTTGTAGCGCACGGTTTGCATGGCGCCGGTCACCCAGCGTGTGCTGGCAAAGGCTGACAGCGGCACCATTTGGCCCTGGTTGCCCTGCACATTGAGCTTGAGCAAGTCGTCGGGCTGCATGCGGGCCGGTGCATCGGCTTGCACCATCACCCGCTGCAGTCGGCCCGCGTTGGGAAAGTCGTTGGCATACGCCGAGCCCAGCGCGGTTGAAATCACGCCGTTGATGGCATCAAAGCTCACGCCCAGCGCGCTGGCTTTGTCGCGGTCAATGTCCAACTGCAACTGCGGCGCGTCTTCCAGGCCGTCGGGGCGAACCTGGGTGAGCACTTTGCTTTTCGATGCCAACCCCAGCAACTGGTTGCGCGCTCCCAGCAGAGCCTCGTGGCCCAGACCGGCGCGGTCTTGCAGCCGGAAGCTGAAGCCCGATGACGACCCCAGTTCGGGAATGGGCGGCGGGCTCAAGGGGAAGATGAACGCATCGCGTATGCCAGACAAAGCGCCAAATGCCCGTCCAGCCAAGGCCTGCGCCGAGCTGCCGGCACCCTTGCGCTCGGACCAGTCTTTGAGCGTGACGAACGCCAGGGCCGCGTTTTGCCCCTGGCCTGAGAAGCTGAATCCCAGCACGCTGACCATGCCTTGCACCTCGGGTTGCTTGAGCACGAAGCCCTCCACCTGTTGCATGACCGCCAGCGTGCGTTCCTGCGTGGCGCCGGGTGGCAATTGCACGTTCACCAGCATGGTGCCCTGGTCTTCGCTGGGCAAAAACGAGGTTGGCAGGCGCTGGTACATCAGCGCCGCGCCGGCCAGGATGGCCAGGTAAATCAGCAAATAACGCGCAGCATGGGGCAGTATCCGGGCCACCCCCTGTTCGTAACCCTTGGCCGTTCTGGAAAACCCCCGGTTGAACCAGCCAAAAAAGCCGGTCTTGGCGTGGTGATGCCCGGCCTCGACAGGTTTCAGCAGCGTGGCGCACAGGGCAGGGGTCAAGGAGAGCGCTAAAAATGCCGAGAATGCAATCGATACGCCCATCACCGCGGCAAACTGGCGGTAAATGTTGCCAATGGAGCCACTGAAGAATGCCAACGGCACAAACACGGAGATCAGCACCACGGTGACACCGATGATGGCCCCGGAAATCTGTCCCATCGCCTTGCGCGTGGCCAGCACCGGCGGCAGGCCTTCTTCGCTCATGATGCGCTCGACGTTTTCCACCACCACAATCGCGTCGTCCACCACAATGCCAATCACCAGCACCATGGCAAACATGGTCAGCACGTTGATGGAGAAACCCATCGCCAGCAAGGTGGCAAAGGTGCCCAGCAGCGCCACCGGCACCACCAGCGTGGGGATGAGGGTGTAGCGCCAGTCTTGCAAAAACAAAAACATCACCAGAAACACCAATACGATGGCTTCCAGCAAAGTCTCGGCAACCTGGCGCAGCGAGGTTTCAATGAAGCGCGAACTGTCGTAGGGAATGGCCCAGGTCACGCCCTTGGGGAAGAATTTTTCCAGCTCGTGCATGCGGGTGCGCACCGCTTTGGCCGTGGCCAGCGCATTGCCGCTGGGCGAGAGCTGCACACCGATGCCGGTGGAGGGCTTGCCGTTGAGTCGCGCCGAAGTGGCATAGGCCTGGGCACCGAGCTCAATGCGTGCGACATCTTTCAAGCGCACGCTTGATCCGTCAGTGTTGGCGCGCAGCACCACATTGCCAAACTGTGCCACGCTGCTGAGCTGGCCGCTCACCACCACGGTGGCGGCAATGCCTTGGCCCGCCACATTGGGCAAGCTGCCAATTTCACCGGCTGAAACCTGGGCGTTTTGGGCGCGAATGGCGGCGGTGACATCGTTGGCCGACAGGTTATAACCCTGCAGCTTGGCCGGGTCGATCCAGATGCGCATGGCGCGTTCGGTGCCAAACAGTTGAGCCTGACCGACACCATTGATGCGTTGCAATTCGGGCAAGACGCTGCGCGAGGCGTAGTCGCCCAAGGCGACTGGGTCCATCGCCGGGTCATCGGACGAGAGGATGGTAAACAGCAGGAAGTTGCTGCGCGACTTGTCGACCCGCACGCCCTGCTGCGTGACGGCTGCGGGCAGGCGCGGTGAGGCGCGGCTCAGGCGGTTTTGTACATCCACTTGGGCCAAGTCGGGGTTGGTGCCAGGCTGAAAACTCAGCGTGATTGAGCCGGTGCCGTTGGCCTGCGCCACCGATTCCATGTAAAGCAGGCCGGGCGAGCCGTTCATCTCTTGCTCGACGATGGACAACACGCTGTCTTCCAGTGTTTGGGCCGATGCCCCTGGGTAGCTGGCCGAGATCACGATGGAGGGCGGTGCCACTGGTGGGTACTGGGCAATGGGCAACTGGGTGATGGCGACCGAGCCCATCACGATGATGAACAATGCAATGACCCACGCAAAGATGGGCCGATCAATAAAAAACTTGGCCATAAAAGAGGCTCCTTAGCGCGCGGCGCTTGATGTGGCGCTGGCGGCCGCGCTAGCCGGGGCCGGCGCTGCTGGAGCGGATGCTGCGCTGGCGGCAGCGGGCGCGCTGCTTGCTTTGGCGGGCACTCTACCTGGCGCCTGCCACGGCACGGGCTTCACGGGTGCGTCACCACGCAGCTTCTGGAAGCCGTCCACCATCACCTGTTCGCCGGCCTTCAGGCCGTCCAGAATCACCCACTGGCCGCCTTGCTGGCCGCCCACCTTCACCGGGCGTGGTTTGACCTTGCCATCCGTGCCGACCACCATGACCGAGTCGCCTTGCGGCGAGCGCGTCACCGCTTGTTGTGGCAGCGTGGTGGCGTTACTGGCCTGGGCCTGCTCCAGCCGCACGCGCACATACAAGCCGGGTAGCAGGGCGCCGCCGGGATTCGGCACCTCGGCGCGCAGCGTGATCTGGCCGGTGGTGGCGTCCACCGTCAGGTCGGAGAACAAGAGCTTGCCGGCGCGCGCGTATTCGCTGCCGTCTTCCAGCAGCACGCGCACGCTGGCCGCATTGCTGCCGGCCGCGCGCTTGAGCTTGCCGTCCGCCAGGGCTTGGCGCAGTTTCATCACGTCGCTGGCTGACTGGGTGAAGTTCACGTACATCGGGTTGATCTGCTGGATCACCGCGAGCGGCGTCGCTTCGCCCTGGCCCACCAGTGCACCTTCGGTCACCAGTGAGCGGCCGATGCGGCCCGCGATCGGGGCTGTGACGGCGGCGTAGTTCAGGTTGATGCGGGCCGTTTGCACTGCGGCTTTGCCGATAGCGACGTCGGCCTCGGCCTGTTTGCTTGCCGCCTGCGCGGTCACGTACTCCTGCTGGCTGATGGCTTTGGCTTCGACCAGGGGTTTGTAGCGCTCGGCTTGCGCACTGGCTTGCGTCAGGTTGGCCTCGGCTTTGGCCAGACTGCCCTGGGCGCTGGCAAAAGCGGCCTGGTAGGGGCTGGCATCAATTTCGAACAAAGCCTGACCGGCTTTCACGTCGCTGCCCTCAACAAACAGCCGCTTTTGCAGAATGCCGGCGGCCCGTGCCCGCACCTGGGCCACGCGCGAGGCCTCCAGTCGGCCGGGCAGCTCGGTGACCAGGCCCACATCACCGGGGGTGACGGTGACCACGCCCACCTCGGCGGGCGGCATGCCGCCCGCAGGGCCCGCCGGCGCGGTATTGCTTTGACCGCAGCCAGCCAACAGGGCCGCAAGACTCAGAGAGGTCAAGGCCAGGCGGCCGCGCAATGGCGACTGGTAGGGGATGGGGGAGGCGATGGAGAGCCGGGCGCGCGGTACTGGCATGGTGTTCTTCCTGAAAGAAGGGGGGAATTAGTTTTTGCTTCATGGTATTAAAAACCAGCAGAATTCTCAAAGTATATACATACAATCATGGATGTATGTTGCCGACATTCCATTTTTGCAACTTTGTTTGAAAGATGCCCGTCATGGCTCGCTGTACCAAGGAAGATGCCCTCGCCACCCGCCACCGCTTGCTGGACGCGGCGGAGCATGTGTTTGCCGAAAAAGGCGTTTCCCGCACCTCCTTGCATGACATTGCAGAAGCCGCTGGCGTGAGCCGGGGTGCGATTTACTGGCATTTCAAAAACAAGGCGGATCTGTTCAACGCCATGATGGCGCGCACCACCTTGCCTTTGGAAGATGCCTTGCACCAAATTGGGCACGATTCCGCGTTGGACCCGCTGCATGAGTTGCAGCGCGCAATTCTGGATGCCATGCGAAAAATTGCCTCGGATGAACGCACCCGTCGTGTTTTCGAGGTGGCCATGCTCAAGGTGGAGTACGTCGATGAATTGCTGGCCGTCAAGGCGCGCCATCTCCAATGCTACGTGGACGGGGTCGGCCAGATGGAACGTAGCCTGCGGGAGGCCGCTTTGCGTCGTGCGGCGCCCTTGCGGGTGTCGCCGTCGATGGCGGCGCAGGGTTTGCATGCGCTGGTGGTAGGGCTGATTCATACCTGGTTGCTGGCGCCGGAAGCTTTTGAGCTGGTCGGTGTGGCTGAAATGGCGCTGGGCGCGTATCTGGCCGGTTTGGGGCTGGCGTCTGAGCCTGAGCAGCAGGCAGCCCCAGCCCAGTAGATCCATCACACCGGCGGCCACTGTGTCTTTCATGTGGTGGGTGTCACTGTCGTTGCTGAACATGACGATGAGACGGCGCGTGTCGCGCGAGGTCATCCCCTAAACTCAACCCTATGGCAAAAAACTTGCAGGTGTTGGGAATTGAGTCCTCGTGTGACGAAACGGGCGTGGCCCTGGTCGAGGTGCGGGGCAACGAATTGCCGGTGCTGTTGGCGGATGCCCTGCACAGCCAGATCGCGATGCATCAGGCGTACGGCGGCGTGGTGCCCGAGCTGGCCAGCCGCGACCATATTCGCCGCGTGCTGCCTCTGACAGAACAGGTGCTGGCAGCCTCGGGGCGAACCCTGGCCGACGTGGATGTGGTGGCCTTCACCCGCGGCCCCGGTCTGGCCGGGGCCTTGCTGGTAGGCGCCGGCGTGGCTTGCGCTCTTGGTGCCGCCTTGAGCAAGCCGGTGCTGGGTATGCACCACCTTGAAGGCCATTTGCTGTCGCCTTTTCTGAGTGCCGATCCACCCGAGTTTCCGTTTGTGGCCCTGCTGGTGTCGGGCGGCCACACGCAACTGATGCGGGTGGACGGGGTAGGGCGCTACCAGCTGCTGGGCGAGACGATTGATGATGCGGCCGGTGAGGCTTTTGACAAGTCGGCCAAGCTGCTGGGCTTGGGTTATCCGGGCGGTCCGGCCTTATCAAGCCTGGCCGAGCAGGGTGATGCCAGCGCGTTCAAGTTGCCACGCCCCTTGCTGAACAGCGGTAATCTTGATTTTTCATTTTCCGGCTTGAAAACGGCGGTGATGGTGCAGGCCAAAAAGCTGGCGCTAGCGCAGGACAGTACGGTTGAGGCCCTGCCAGCACGCGTGCTGGCTGATCTGGCCGCATCCACCCAAGCGGCGATTGTGGAGGTGCTGGTGAAGAAGTCACTGACAGCGTTGACCCAAACCGGCTTGAAGCGGCTGGTGGTGGCGGGCGGTGTGGGTGCCAACCGCATGCTGCGCGAGCAACTCAATGCCGAGTGTGCCAAGCGCCGGGTGCGGGTGCATTACCCCGAATTGCATTTGTGTACCGACAACGGCGCCATGATCGCCATGGCGGCGGCCATGCGCCTGCAGTCCGGACAGCAAACCGCCAGCGCGGTTTACGCCTTTGACGTTAAACCCCGCTGGCCGCTGGATATGCTATAAATCGGTCTCTAGCCCCCGTGCTACCTGCGTAGACAGCTATTTTATTTATAGCAAATCAGTTGATGGTCAACTGGGTTACCCGGCTGGCCGGCACTTGCTTGCCGAGCTTGAGCGTCAGCACACCGTTCTCCAGTCTGGCCTCGCTGCTGGCTGCGTCGATGTCCTGCGGCAATTCGTAGGCTTGTTTGTACTGGCGTGGCGCGCCTTCTTTCGTCTCAATCCGCACGATGCTGCCTTCAATGCCGATGTTCAGCTGGTCTTTGGCGATGCCGGGTACGTCAAACGTCAGCGTGTAGGACTTGTCGTCCTGCGCCACCGCGCATGATTTCTGGCGGCTGGCCAGTTGCGCCTCGGCGAGGAAGCGCTCCAGCGAACGGCCCGCCGGTGAATAGACTTGACGGCGAAAGCTGGCGGGGGCGGTGGTGGCAAAAAACATGGTTTAACTCCTTGTACACTGCGCGGCGTTCAACATGAACCTCCGCTTGCACTGAATCTGTGAGTGAAGCGGCCGTATTCAAGAGAGATTCCAATATGTTTATTCTTCCCCGCAAAGCCTTGAAATTGCTGGCGGTGGCGCTATGTGTGCCGGCCCTGACGTTCGCGCAACCGGCGCCAGCGCCCATCAAGATTGCGATGATCGAGAGCTTGAGCGGCCCGTTTGCCAACACCGGCGAGGCGGTGTTTCGCAACCTGATCTGGGCGGTGGAACGCGTCAACGCACGCGGTGGCGTGAAGCTTGCCGGGTCTGCTGGTGGCAATCGTCCACTCGCGCTTGAGCGTTTTGATAGCAAAGGTCAGAACGAGGAGGCCTTGTCGGCGCTCAAGTCGGCCATCGACGACGGCGCGCAATTTGTGGTGCAAGGCAATTCGTCGGCCACGGCAGCGGTCCTGATTGATGCCATCAACAAAAATAACGAGCGCGAGCCGGGCAAACGCGTGCTGTTCCTGAACTATTCGGCGGTCGATCCTATTCTGACCAATGAGAAATGCAGTTTCTGGCACTTTCGTTTTGATGCCCATGCTGGCATGCGCATGACCGCGTTGATGGCGGTGCTGAAAGAGGACAAAGCCCTCAAGCGTGTTTACATCATTGGCCAGGACTACAGCTTCGGCCAGGCGGTAGCGCGCGAAGCCAAACGCCAGCTCGGGGCTTTGCGACCAGACGTGCAAGTGGTGGGCGATGAACTGCATCCAATGGGTCGTATCAAGGACTTTTTGCCCTATGCGTCCAAGATCAAGGCCAGCGGCGCGCAGGCCGTCATCACCGGCAATTTTGGCAACGACCTGACGCTGCTGGTCAAAGCGGCGAAAGAGGTCGGCTTTGAGGGCAAGTTCTACACCTTCTACGGCAATGCGCTGGGGGCACCTGCTGCGATTGGTGACGCCGGCATTGGTAAAGTGGTGGCGGTGGCCGACTGGCTGCCCAATGTGCAGAATGCGCAAAGCGAAGCCTTCTACCAGTCGTTTCGCCAGCGCTTCCCCAAGCCGGCCGATGACTACGTGCACATGCGCATGCAGCTGATGGTGGAGTCGCTGGTGCAGGCGATTGAAAAGGCCGGTACTACGAATTCGATAGCTGTTGCCGAACAGCTGGAGCGGGCCAAGGTCACATTTGCTTCGCAAAGTGGCGCGATGCGGGCGTCTGACCATCAGTTCCAGCAGCCGCTGGTGGTGGGTTTGATGGACCGACAAGGCGCCCCCGGCGTGAAGTTTGATGTGGAGGGCTCGGGCTACGGTTTTCGGGTCATCAAAACCATTGCTGCGGCGAAGGCCGAGCAGCCTACCACCTGCAAGATGCAACGCCCCTTGCAGTAATCAATTCCCAACCTGGGCTACCCATGCGTCAAGTCATCCAGAACCTCGAAGAATCCCGAATCCGCGAAGTTGCCAACGCCGGCATCGGGCGCAGCGATGTGCTGGCTTTCTGGTTTGGCGAGAGTGACGAGGTCACGCCCGACTTCATTCGCCAGGCGGCCATCGACTCGCTGCAGCGCGGCGAAACGTTTTATTCCCATAACCTGGGCCTGCCCGAGCTGCGCGAGGCGATATCCATCTACATGAGCGCACGGCACGGCCCGATTGGCGTGGACCGGGTGGCCGTCACCAGCGGCGGCGTCAACGCGCTGATGCTGGCCATGCAGCAGCTGATTGATGCGGGTGATGAGGTGGTGGCCGTCACGCCGGTATGGCCTAACCTGACGGCCCAGCCCGCCATCATGGGCGCCCGCGTCAAGTGCGTGGCGCTGGCCCCGGTGGATGGCGTGTGGACGCTGGACATGAACGTTCTGCTGGAGACTGTCACGGCTGCCACCAAGGTGTTGATTCTCAACGCCCCCAATAATCCAACCGGCTGGACGCTCACAACTCTGGAGCAGCAGCGCATCCTGGATCATTGCCGCCGTACCGGCACCTGGATCTTGGCCGACGAGGTTTATGAGCGGCTTTACTATGAGCCCACGGCCAACGGTTGTGCTCCCAGTTTTCTGGATGTCGCCACGCCCGATGACCGTCTGGTGGTGGTTCACAGCTTTTCCAAGAGTTTTCTCATGACCGGCTGGCGGCTGGGCTGGCTGGTGATGCCCCCGGCCATGACGCACCATATGGGCAAGCTGATTGAGTTCAACACCTCGTGCGCCAGTGTTTTCACGCAGCGGGCTGGCGTGGCGGCATTGCAACGCACCGATGAGGTGACGCCCCGAGTGGTGGCCCATCTGAAAGCATGTCGAGACACGCTGATTCCCCTGCTGCAGGCGATTCCGGGGCTGCAGGTGGCCCCGGCATGCGGTGGCATGTATGCCTTTTTCAGGCTGGCGGGTTTTGACGATTCACTCAGCACGGCCAAACGGCTGGTGCTGGAGGCCGGTTTGGGCCTGGCGCCGGGCGATGCGTTTGCCCCCGAGGCAAGGGGCTGGTTGCGCTGGTGCTTTGCGTCAAAGGATGTGCAGCGCCTGGCGCAGGGGGTGGCGCGGCTGCAGAAGTGGCTGTCATCCCAGACCAAGTAGTTGGCATGCCGGACTCAATCCGACTTCATGGCTGACGGTCCAAAGTCGGCAGTGGCAGGATTGGCTATAATCGAACGGCTTTGCACATCGCACAAGCACACGTCAGGGGCAGTTCCAGCGCCTGACGCAAGTAAACATCGAACAGGAAAATAAAATGATCGCATCCAGTATCAAAGCCGCTGTCGTCAAAGACAACGCCCGCCAAGCCGGTGACACAGGCAGCCCTGAAGTGCAAGTCGCACTGTTGACCGCCCGTATCAACGAACTCACCCCCCACTTCAAGACCCACGCCAAAGACCACCATGGTCGCCGCGGTCTGCTGCGCATGGTGAGCCGTCGCCGCAAACTGCTGGACTACTTGAAGTCCAAAAATGCTGACCGTTACACCGCGCTGATCGCCAAGCTGGGTCTGCGCAAGTAATCGATTAGTCGAATGATGAACGCCTGAGTTAGGTTCCTAGCTCAGGCGTTTTTTACTTCGGAGAAGGCAATAACGGAGCGAAGCTGTGTCATTCCAGAGAAGTTCGAGGTGAATCTCTCTGGAATGGCATCGTGTTCTGTGATGTCGAATCCGGGCTCGGGCGAGGTGGCCTGCACTTCCCAAATTGACCAGGAGAGAAAAATGAGCATATTCAATAAAGTCACCAAGACCTTCCAATGGGGTCAAAACACAGTCACCATGGAAACCGGCGAAATCGCCCGTCAGTCCACCGGCGCCGTGCTGCTGGACATGGACGGCACCGTGGTGTTGGCCACTGTCGTTGCCAAGACCGAAGGCAAGGCCGGTCAGGACTTCTTCCCCCTGACTGTTGACTATCTTGAAAAGACCTATGCCGCTGGCAAGATCCCCGGCAGCTTCTTCAAGCGCGAAGGTCGCCCCAGCGAGTTTGAAACCCTGACCAGTCGCCTGATCGACCGCCCGATCCGCCCGCTGTTTCCTGAAGGTTTTTTCAACGAAGTGCACGTGGTGGTTCACACCCTGTCGCTGAACCCGGAAGTCGATGCTGACATCGCCGCCTTGATCGCGGTCAGCGCAGCGCTGTCCGTCAGCGGCATTCCGTTCAGCGGCCCCATCGGCGCGGCCCGTGTGGGCTACATCAACGGCGAATACGTGCTCAACCCAGGTCAGACCGCTCGCAAGGATTCGGTCCTGGATCTGGTGGTGGCCGGTACTGAAGCCGCCGTGTTGATGGTGGAATCCGAAGCCAAGCAACTGTCTGAGGAAATCATGCTCGGCGCCGTGGTGTTTGGCCATGAGCAGGGCAATATCGCCATCAACGCCATCCACGAACTGGTGCGTGACGCTGGCAAGCCGGTGTGGGACTGGAAGGCGCCCGCCAAGAATGACGTGCTGATCGCCAAAGTGGTTGCGCTGGGCGAAGAAAAGCTCGCTGCGGCCTATCAGCTCCGCAACAAGCAGGCGCGCACTCACGCTACACGCGAAACCTATACCTGGGTCAAGATGGGCTTGAAAGCCGAGGGCGTTGAATTCGACGCCGTTGCCGTTGAAGGCATGCTGTTCGACATCGAAGCACGTATCGTGCGCAGCCAGATTCTGGCCGGCGAACCGCGTATCGATGGCCGCGACACCCGCACCGTGCGTGCCATTGAAATCCGCAACAGCGTGCTGCCCCGTACCCACGGTTCCGCCTTGTTTACGCGTGGCGAAACCCAGGCTTTGGTGGTTACCACCCTGGGCACCGAGCGCGATGCGCAGCGCATTGATGCACTGGCGGGCGAGTATGAAGACCGCTTCATGCTGCACTACAACATGCCTCCCTTCGCCACCGGCGAAACCGGCCGCGTCGGCACCCCCAAGCGCCGCGAAATCGGCCACGGTCGTTTGGCCAAGCGTGCTTTGATGGCGGTGCTGCCAAGCAAAGAAGAGTTCCCTTACACCATGCGTGTCGTGTCTGAAATCACCGAGTCCAATGGCTCCTCGTCGATGGCCTCGGTCTGCGGTGGCTGTCTGTCGCTGATGGATGCTGGCGTGCCGATGAAAGCCCATGTGGCTGGCATCGCCATGGGTTTGATCAAGGACGAAGGCCGCTTCGCCGTGCTGACCGACATTCTGGGTGACGAAGATCATCTGGGCGACATGGACTTCAAGGTAGCCGGTACCACCAACGGTATTACCGCGCTGCAGATGGACATCAAGATCCAGGGCATCACCAAGGAAATCATGCAAGTGGCACTGGCTCAAGCCAAAGAAGCACGCATGCACATTCTGGGCAAGATGCAGGAAGCCATGGCTGAAGCGAAGACCGAAGTGTCCAACTTCGCGCCCCGCCTGTTCACCATGAAGATCAACCCCGAGAAGATCCGTGACGTGATCGGCAAAGGCGGTTCGGTGATCCGTGCGCTGACCGAAGAAACCGGCACCCAGATCAACATCGATGAAGATGGCACCATCACCATCGCGTCCGCTGATCCGGCCAAGGCCGAAGAAGCCAAGCGCCGCATCGAGCAGATCACGGCGGAAGTCGAAATCGGCAAGATCTATGAAGGCCCGATCACCAAGATTCTGGACTTCGGTGCATTGGTCAATCTGCTGCCCGGTAAAGACGGTCTGCTGCACATCAGCCAGATCGCGCACGAGCGTGTCGAGAAGGTGTCCGACTACCTGACTGAAGGCCAGATCGTCAAGGTCAAGGTCATGGAAACCGATGAAAAGGGCCGTATCAAACTGTCCATGAAGGCTCTGCTGGACCGTCCGGCCCAGAATGGCTCTGACCACCACGCTTGATAGCTTTCTGTTTGTTATGAAATTGATAGTGCCTTGTGCATGCAGCACGGGGGCTATCGCCTGAAATGACCATGAAAGCTATCGAAATAACCTCATTTGGCGCCCCCGACGTTTTGCGCTTGGGTGAGCGACCTGTGCCGGTGCCGGGCGTCGGTGAGTTGCTCATCCGCGTCTCGGCCAGCGGTGTGAATCGGCCGGATGTCCTGCAACGCACGGGCAACTACCCGGTGCCGCCGGGGGCCTCGGATATTCCAGGACTGGAAGTGGCGGGTGTGATCGAGCAGGGTGACGCTCAGGAACTGGCACGCGCCGGCTTCAAGCTGGGTGACCGTGTTTGTGCGCTGGTCGCCGGTGGCGGCTACGCCGAATTTTGCGTGGCACCGGTGGGGCAGTGTCTCCCCGTGCCCAAAGGCTTGAGCGACGTCGAGGCAGCCTCCCTGCCCGAGACCGTCTTCACAGTCTGGAGCAATGTGTTTGACCGTGGGCACCTGCAACAAGGCGAAACGCTGTTGATACAGGGTGGCTCCAGCGGCATTGGCGTGACTGCCATCCAACTCGCCAAAGCCATGGGCGCGCAAGTGATTGTGACGGCCGGCAGTGATGAAAAATGTGCTGCATGCCTGGCCTTGGGCGCCGACCATGCCATCAACTACAAGACGCACGATTTCAAGGACGAGGTCAAGCGCTTGACCGGCGGCCAGGGCGTCAATGTCATTCTTGATATGGTGGCCGGCAGCTATGTGGCCAAAGAGATTGAGTGTCTGAGTGAAGATGGCCGCTTGGTCATCATTGCCGTGCAGGGGGGTGTCAAGAGTGAAATCAACGCAGGTCTGGTACTGCGTCGGCGCCTCACGGTGACGGGATCGACATTGCGGGCGCGGCCGATTGCCTTCAAGGAAGCGATTGCGCAGGCGTGTCTGAAAAATGTTTGGCCACTCATCGAGCGCGGCGATATCAAGCCTGTGATTCACAGCACGTTTGCGGCGCAGGATGCATTCAGGGCGCACGCCCTGATGGAGTCCAACCAGCATGTGGGAAAAATTGTTTTGACTTGGGGTATGGCATGAAAAAAAAGCTGATCGCAGGTAACTGGAAAATGAACGGCAGCCTGACTGCCAATGAGACCCTGGTTAAAGGTCTTTTGGCTGGACTGGGAGCGCCCGCCTGCCATGTGGCGCTGTGTGTGCCATCGGTCTATCTGGCCCAGATGCAAACACTGACGTTCGGTAGTGCCATTGATCTGGGCGCGCAGGATGTTTCCCAGCACGAGGTGGGTGCCTTCACCGGTGAAATTTCTGGCGCCATGCTCGTAGAGTTTGGCGTGCGTTATTGCATCGTCGGCCACTCCGAGCGCCGTCAATACCAGTTCGAGACCGATGCACTGGTCGCGGCCAAAGCCCAGCGTGCCCTGGCCTGCGGCATCACGCCCATTGTGTGTGTCGGTGAAACCCTGGCTGAACGTGAAGCCGGCAAGACCGAAGAGGTGGTCAAGCGTCAACTCGCAGCGGTGATCCACGCCAACGGCCACTGCATCAGCGAAATTGTGGTGGCGTATGAGCCGGTGTGGGCCATCGGTACTGGCAAGACGGCCAGCGTCGAGCAGGCACAGCAGGTGCATGCCGTGTTGCGAGCCCAGTTGAAGGCGGCCTCACCCCAGGCGGATCGAATTCACATTCTTTACGGTGGCAGCATGAATGCGGCCAATGCCGCGCAGTTGCTGGCACAGCCTGACATCGATGGCGGCCTGGTTGGCGGCGCTTCGCTCAAGGCGTCTGATTTTTTATCGATTATTGCTTCTGCCCTCTGATTCCGGGCATTGGTTGCTACATATTTAGGAGTATTTAATGAGTGTTTTTCTAACCATCCTTCTTGCTGTCCAGATGATTTCTGCGGTGGCCATGGTCGGTCTGATTCTGGTGCAACACGGCAAGGGTGCCGATATGGGTGCCGCTTTTGGTAGTGGTGGCTCAGGTAGCCTGTTTGGTGCCAGTGGCAGTGCAAACTTTCTGTCGCGTACCACCGCCGTGCTGGCGACGGTGTTCTTTGCCTGCACCCTGATGCTGGCTTATTTTGGTGCGGCTCGTCCGGCGGCAAGTTCCGGCAGTGTGCTTGAAGGCGCAGCTGTTACCGCACCCGCTCCGGTGGCTGTCGTTCCTGCGACGCCAGCGTCCGGCGCGGCGCAAATTCCCTCGAAATAATTGCTGCTGAAATTGCCCGCTTCCATCAGGAAATAGAGCGATTTCAGGGTAAACTCTAGCTCTGTCTGGAAAGCTAAAACCGCAAGGTGCCTCACGCAATTCAGACAACTGAAAGCCGCCGTCGTGGTGAAATTGGTAGACACGCTATCTTGAGGTGGTAGTGGCGAAAGCTGTGCGAGTTCGAGTCTCGCCGACGGCACCAAGTAAATATGCTTGTTGTAGATCAATGCAACAAGTTAAGACTTTGATCAGAATCTCCAGATGAACCTAGATCAGTACCTGCCAGTTCTCTTGTTCATCCTGGTTGGGATTGCGGTTGGTATTGTTCCTCAGGTGCTTGGTTATATCCTGGGGCCGAATCGGCCTGATCCCGCAAAAAACTCCCCTTATGAATGTGGCTTCGAAGCGTTTGAAGATGCGCGGATGAAGTTCGATGTGCGCTACTACCTGGTGGCGATTCTGTTCATCTTGTTTGACCTCGAAATCGCATTTCTGTTTCCTTGGGCGGTGTCGCTCAAGGATATTGGTCCGCTCGGTTTTTGGTCAGTAATGGTGTTTCTGGGCATCCTCGTTGTAGGCTTTGTTTACGAGTGGAAAAAAGGGGCCCTTGACTGGGAATAATGCGATGATCGAAGGCGTATTAAAAGAAGGCTTTGTCACCACCAGTTACGACTCGGTGATGAACTGGGCCAAGACGGGGTCTGTCTGGCCCATGACTTTCGGTCTGGCTTGTTGTGCGGTTGAGATGATGCATGCGGCTGCTGCCCGGTATGACATCAGCCGTTTTGGTGCCGAGGTGTTTCGTGCGAGCCCGCGTCAGTCCGATCTGATGATTGTGGCGGGTACCTTGTGCAACAAGATGGCCCCTGCGTTGCGTAAGGTCTACGACCAGATGGCTGAGCCGCGCTGGGTGATCAGCATGGGTTCGTGTGCCAACGGCGGTGGCTATTACCACTATAGTTATTCGGTGGTACGTGGCTGCGACCGGATTGTGCCGGTGGATGTGTATGTGCCCGGTTGCCCGCCGACCGCTGAAGCCCTTATCTACGGCATCATGCAGTTGCAGCAAAAGATTCGCCGTACACAAACCATTGCGCGTGCCTGAAGGACTTGGGATGACTGTTTTTGCTGTAAACCCTGAGACTCTAAAAAACACCATTGCTGCTGCGCTTGGCGACAAGATCAAGCACATCGGTGTTGCATTGGGTGAGGTGACGGTAGTGGTGGGTGCTGCCGACTATCTGGATGTTGCCAAAGTTTTGCATGATGCACCAGACTGCTGCTTTGAGCAATTGATGGATTTGTGCGGTGTGGATTACTCCGAGTACAAAAGTGGCGGTCGTGAGGGTTCGCGCTATTGCGTGGTATTGCACTTACTGTCGGTCAGTCTGAATCAGCGTGTCCGGCTGAAAGTATTTGCGCCGGATGACGATTTTCCGGTAATGGCCTCGGTGACTGAACTCTGGAATTCGGCCAACTGGTTCGAGCGCGAAGCGTTTGATCTGTTTGGTATTGTGTTTGAAGGGCACAGCGATTTACGCCGCATTCTGACGGACTACGGCTTCATCGGTCACCCGTTCCGCAAGGACTTCCCTTTGAGTGGTCATGTCGAAATGCGCTATGACGCCGAGAGCAAGCGCGTCGTGTACCAGCCTGTCACGATTGAGCCACGCGAAATCACACCGCGCATCATCCGCGAAGACAACTATGGAGGCCTGCACTAGGCGGTTTGTGTCATGGCTGAAATAAAAAACTACACACTTAACTTTGGACCGCAGCACCCGGCCGCTCACGGCGTTCTGCGCTTGGTGCTCGAACTGGACGGTGAGGTGGTTCAACGCGCCGATCCGCATATCGGTCTGCTGCATCGGGCTACCGAAAAATTGGCTGAAAGCAAGACTTTCATCCAGTCGCTGCCCTACATGGACCGGCTTGATTACGTGTCCATGATGTGCAACGAGCACGCCTACTGTCTGGCCATCGAAAAACTGCTGGGTATTGAAGTGCCCGTGCGTGCCCAGTACATCCGCGTGATGTTTGCCGAAATTACCCGCCTGCTCAATCATTTGATGTGGCTGGGTTCTCATGGCAATGATTGCGGCAGTTCAACAATTCTGATTTACACGTTTCGCGAGCGCGAGGACTTGTTTGACATGTACGAGGCAGTCAGTGGCGCCCGCATGCACGCGGCGTATTTCCGTCCGGGTGGGGTGTACCGGGATCTGCCCGACACCATGCCCCAGTACAAGGCCAACAAGATTCGCAACGCCAAGGGTATTGCGCAACTCAATAGCAACCGTCAGGGTTCCCTGCTGGACTTCATTGATGATTTCACCCAGCGGTTCCCGACCTATCTGGGGGAATACCACACGCTCCTCACAGAAAACCGCATCTGGAAGCAGCGCACGGTGGGCATTGGCGTGGTAACGGCCGAGCGGGCGCTGAACATGGGCTTTACCGGTGCCATGCTGCGGGGCTCAGGTGTTGCATGGGATTTGCGCAAGAAGCAGCCCTACGATGTGTACGATCGCATGGATTTTGATATTCCTGTCGGCAAAACTGGCGATTGTTACGATCGCTATCTGGTTCGCATGGAAGAGATGAAGCAGTCCAATCGCATCATCAAGCAATGTGTGGACTGGTTGCGCGTCAACCCCGGCCCGGTGATCACGGATAACCACAAAGTGGCCGCTCCTGATCGCGAATCCATGAAATCCAATATGGAAGAGCTGATCCATCATTTCAAGTTGTTCACGGAAGGCTTCCATGTGCCCGAAGGCGAGGCCTATGCAGCAGTGGAACACCCCAAGGGTGAGTTTGGCATCTACCTCGTGAGTGATGGCGCCAACAAGCCCTACCGGCTGAAGATTCGTCCGCCAGGTTTCGCGCATTTGGCTGGGCTGAATGAGTTGGCAAGCGGGCACATGATTGCGGACGTAGTGGCCGTGATCGGGACTATGGATATTGTGTTTGGAGAGATTGACCGATGATCGCAGAAGCTGTTTCTCAAGCGATGTCCGATGCAACCAAGGCACGCTTTGCCAAGGAAGTCGCGAAATACCCGGCGGATCAAAAGCAGTCCGCAGTCATGGCGTGTCTGGCTATCGTCCAGCAGGAAGCCGGTTTCGTGAGCAGTGAGAGCGAAAAAATTGTGGCCGACTATCTGGGTATGGCGCCAATCGCGGTTCACGAGGTCACCACCTTCTACAACATGTACAACCAGCAGCCCGTTGGCAAGTACAAGCTCAATGTCTGTACTAATTTGCCATGTCAGTTGCGTGAAGGCGGACGGGCGCTCAAGCATCTTGAGCAAAAGTTGGGTATCCGCATGGGTGAGACAACGCCGGACGGCATGTTCACCCTGCAACAAAGTGAATGTCTTGGCGCCTGTGCAGATTCCCCCGTGCTGCTGGTGAATGACCGGACGATGTGCAGTTTCATGAGCAATGACAAGATAGACCAGCTGGTAGATGGCCTGCGCGTGGCGGAGGATAAATGATGATGGTCGAAAAAATTCTCGCCCAGTTTCAGGCCACAGGCGTACAGACCTGTTTTCATGATCGGCACATCAACCCGCAGATATACGCAGGATTGGATGGCAGCAATTGGCGTTTGAAGGACTATGAAGCGCGTGGTGGATACCAGGCGTTGCGCAAGATTCTTGGCAAAGATGGCGCTGAAGCCGCAAGCGACACCGGTGTCGCAGGTTTGACGCAAGATCAGGTGATTGCAATTGTCAAAGAGTCTTCCTTGCGCGGTCGTGGGGGAGCAGGTTTTCCGACGGGGCTCAAGTGGAGCTTTATGCCACGCCAGTTTCCGGGCCAGAAGTACCTGGTATGCAATTCCGATGAGGGAGAGCCAGGCACCTGTAAAGATCGCGACATTCTGCAGTTCAACCCCCACATCGTCATCGAGGGCATGATTATTGCCGCGTATGCCATGGGCATCACGGTAGGCTACAACTACATTCATGGCGAAATCTTCACGAGCTATGACCGCTTTGAAGAGGCGCTGGAAGAGGCGCGAGCCGCCGGCCTGCTGGGTAACAATATTCTCGGCAGCAACTTCACTTTTCAGTTGCATGCGGCACACGGCTTTGGCGCCTATATTTGCGGCGAAGAAACTGCGCTGCTGGAGTCCCTTGAAGGCAAGAAGGGCCAGCCCAGATTCAAACCTCCGTTTCCGGCCAGTTTTGGTCTGTACGGAAAACCGACCACCATCAATAATACGGAAACCTTTGCTGCCGTGCCGTGGATCATCCGTAACGGTGGGCTGGCGTATCTGGCATGTGGCAAGCCGAACAATGGCGGCACCAAAATCTACTCCGTCAGCGGCGATGTGGAGTTGCCGGGTAATTATGAAATTCCGATGGGCACGCCGTTCTCCAAATTGCTTCAACTCGCGGGTGGCGTGCGCAGTGGTCGTCAGCTTAAAGCCGTGATTCCAGGCGGTTCGTCGTCGCCGATTTTGCCGGCCAGCATCATGATGGACTGCACGATGGATTACGATTCCATCGCCAAAGCGGGTTCGATGCTGGGTTCGGGTGCTGTGATCGTGCTGGACGACAGCCGTTGCATGGTCAAGAGCCTGCAGCGCTTGAGTTACTTTTACATGCACGAATCGTGTGGCCAGTGCACACCGTGTCGCGAGGGAACCGGTTGGTTGTCGCGCTTGGTCGACCGTATCGAAAATGGTCAGGGTCGATCCACCGACATGGACTTGCTGAATTCGGTCGCTGAAGACATTCAGGGTCGAACCATTTGTGCCTTGGGAGATGCCGCCGCGATGCCGGTGCGGGCCATGCTCAAGCATTTCCGCCATGAATTTGAATATCACGTAGAGCACAAGACCTGTATGGTCCCGGCCTACGTTTGAGCGAGTCCCAAGATGATTGAAATCGAACTCGACGGCAAGAAGGTAGACGTTGTTGAAGGCAGCATGATCATGCATGCCGCCGACAAAGCGGGCACCTATATTCCGCATTTTTGCTATCACAAGAAGCTCAGCATCGCGGCCAGCTGCCGCATGTGCCTGGTGGATGTAGAGAAAATGCCCAAACCCATGCCCGCCTGCGCCACGCCGGTGACGCAGGGCATGATTGTCCGCACCAAGAGCGAGAAGGCGATCAAGGCACAAAAATCAGTCATGGAATTCCTGCTGATCAATCATCCGTTGGATTGCCCCATTTGTGATCAGGGTGGTGAGTGCCAGTTACAGGATCTGGCAGTTGGTTACGGCGCTTCTTCTTCCCGCTACGAGGAAGAAAAACGTGTTGTGGCAGTCAAGGATGTCGGGCCCCTGATTTCGATGCAGGAAATGAGCCGCTGCATTCACTGCACACGTTGCGTTCGTTTTGGCCAGGAAGTGGCCGGCGTGATGGAGTTGGGCATGTCACATCGCGGCGAGCACGCCGAGATCGAAACCTTTGTTGGCCACTCGGTTGACTCGGAGCTCTCGGGCAACATGATCGACATCTGCCCAGTTGGCGCATTGACAAGCAAACCGTTTCGCTACAGCGCCCGCACGTGGGAGTTGTCGCGTCGCAAGTCCATCAGCCCACACGACTCGACCGGTGCCAATTTGATTGTGCAGGTCAAGAACAACAAGGTCATGCGTGTTGTACCCCTCGAAAACGAGGCTGTCAACGAGTGCTGGATTGCTGATCGCGACCGCTTTTCCTATGAAGCATTGAACAGTGACGAACGCCTGACAAGCCCCATGCTCAAGCAGGGCGGTGTGTGGGTGTCTGTTGATTGGCAGACTGCACTGGAGTACGTTGCCAATGGTTTGAAGCAAATCAAGTCAGATCATGGCGCTGAGAGCATTGGTGCGCTGGTCAGCCCGCACAGCACTATCGAGGAACTGTCGCTCGCCGGCGCTTTGATGCGCAGTCTGGGCAGTCAGAACATTGATTACCGTTTGCGCAACGCTGAATTCATGGCCATCGAGGGTGTTCGTTATCTGGGTACTTCCATTGCGTCCTTGTCCGAGCTCCAGCGTGTGTTGGTGGTCGGCTCCAGCCTGCGCAAGGATCATCCCTTGTTTGCACAGAGAATCAGGCAGGCGACCCGCAAGGGTTGTGCAGTAAATGCTATTCAATCTATCGCAGAAGACTGGGCCATGCCCGTTGCCAACACCCTGCTGTGTGACGCTAGTAACTGGGCGCAGGCGTTGGCCGACGTTGCTGCAGCGGTGGCCGCCGACAAAGGTGTTGCGTCGCCCGCGACGGGTACCGCCAGCGAGTCGGCCAAAGCCATCGCCAAGTCTTTGCTGAGCGGTGAGCACAAGGCTATTTTGTTGGGCAATGCGGCTGCGCATCATGCCAAAGCCTCAAGTCTGTTGGCACTCGCCAACTGGATTGGCGAGCAAACGGGTGCGTCAGTGGGCTATCTTACGGAAGCTGCCAACACCGTGGGCGCACAGCTCGCGGGTGCCGTGCCAGGGCCGAGTGGTCTGAATGCAGGGCAGATGCTCGGCGGCGAGCTTAAAGCGGTCCTGCTGTTGAACAACGAGCCTGAATTTGATTCGGCTTTGGGTGCATCGGCCACGACCGGTCTTTCGCAAGCCCAGATGGTTGTGACGCTCAGTCCGTTCAAGTCGAATATGGCCTTTAGTGATGTGCTGCTGCCCATTGCACCGTTCACAGAAACTTCGGGCACTTTCGTCAATGCCGAGGGTCGTGTGCAAAGTTTTCATGCCGTAGTCAAACCCCTGGGCGAAACCCGCCCGGCGTGGAAGGTTTTACGTGTGTTGGCCAACTTGCTGGGTGTGCCGGGTTTTGATTTCGACTCCTCAGAAGAGGTTCTCAACCAAGTGTCTGGCCTGCCGCCGACGGACAGGACGCATTTGACTACCGAGCTGTTGAACAATACGACGAAAGCTGCCGTTGACCTTACACCTGCGGCTGTTGTGCCTGTGGTGGCGAGCATCTATGCACTGGATGGTACGGTGCGCCGTGCTGCGAGCCTGCAGCGCACGGCGGACGCCAAACGGACTGAAATGGCGCAGGAGGTGACAGCATGATTGACGCCATTTTTGCTTTTGGCCAGGGTCTGTTCGACGCACCCTGGTGGTCGGCCATTGGCTGGCCTGTGATCTGGGCCCTGATCAAGATTGTGGTGGTGGTACTGCCCCTGATGGGCGCTGTTGCCTACCTCACCCTGTGGGAACGGAAGTTTTTGGGTTGGATGCAGGTTCGGATCGGTCCCAATCGGGTCGGTCCCTTGGGCTTGCTGCAGCCGATTGCCGACGCCTTGAAGTTGCTGGGCAAAGAAATCTTGTTGCCGACGGCTGCCAGCAAGGGGCTGTTCTTCATCGGCCCCATTTTGACCATCATGCCAGCGATGGCGGCTTGGGTAGTCATCCCGTTTGGCCCGGATATTGCGTTGGCTAACATCAATGCGGGTCTGTTGTTTGTGATGGCCATTACATCGATGGAAGTCTATGGCGTGGTGATTTCAGGCTGGGCGTCAAACTCCAAATACTCCTTTCTGGGGGCCATGCGAGCCTCGGCTCAGATGGTGAGCTATGAAATTGCCATGGGCTTTTGTCTGGTAGTCGTTCTCATGGTGTCGGCCAGCATGAACATGACTGACATTGTCACCGGGCAGGGCAAGGGTTATTTCGCGCACATGGGACTCAACTTCCTCTCCTGGAACTGGTTGCCGCTGCTGCCAATTTTTGTGGTTTACGTCATTTCCGGCCTGGCCGAAACCAATCGTCACCCTTTTGACGTGGTGGAAGGTGAAGCCGAAATTGTGGCCGGACACATGGTTGAGTATTCAGGTATGTCGTATGCCATGTTCTACCTGGCCGAGTACGCGAACATGTGGCTGGTGTCTATTCTGGCGGCTGTCATGTTCCTGGGCGGATGGTTGTCGCCTATTGACAGTATCCTGTTCAACTGGATTCCCGGTTGGATCTGGCTGGGGCTGAAGACCTGTGCGGTGGTCAGCCTGTTTATCTGGGTGCGTGCAACCTTTCCGCGCTTCCGCTATGACCAGATCATGCGTTTGGGCTGGAAGATTTTCATACCGGTGACACTGGTATGGCTGGTTGTCGTCGGCGCCTGGATGCAGACTTCCTTCAATATCTGGAATTAACAGGAGTTGATGATGTCCACAATTACTTCAGCCCCTGCGCCATCCACTTTTTCCCTCAAGGACTTTCTCTCCAGTTTCTTGTTGCTAGAGTTGCTCAAGGGTCTTGCCTTGACTGGGCGTTACGCTTTCCGGCGCAAAGTGACGATTCAGTTTCCAGAGGAAAAAACACCTCTGTCGCCAAGATTTCGTGGCCTGCACGCGTTGCGCCGCTATGAGAACGGCGAGGAACGTTGCATTGCCTGCAAACTGTGTGAAGCGGTGTGCCCTGCCATGGCCATCACGATCGAGTCCGAGGTGCGGGCTGATGGTTCGCGCCGCACCAGTCGCTATGACATTGACCTGACCAAGTGCATTTTCTGCGGCTTTTGTGAGGAAAGCTGTCCGGTCGATTCGATTGTTGAAACCCATATTCTGGAATACCACGGTGAAAAACGCGGTGATCTGTACTTCACCAAAGAAATGCTGCTGGCTGTTGGCGATCGTTACGAGAACGAAATTGCAGCCAGCAAGGCGGCGGACGCCAAGTACCGCTGACCCGCTGCAAGAAAGAAATTACACCTATGGATGTCAAGACTGCTTTGTTCTACGTATTTTCTGCGGTGCTGTTGTTCGCCGCATTTCGGGTGATTACGGCCCGCAACCCGGTTCACGCCGTGTTATTCCTCGTGCTTGCGTTTTTCCAGGCCGCCATGGTCTGGATGCTGCTCAAGGCTGAGTTCCTCTCCATCGCACTGGTGCTGGTGTATGTGGGGGCGGTGATGGTGCTGTTCCTGTTCGTGGTGATGATGCTGGACATCAACGTCGACAGCGTCCGCCAGGGCTTCTGGAAGCATTTTCCGCTGGCAGCTGTGGTGGGTGTGCTGATTGCGCTGGAGATGGCGGCGGTCTTGATGGGTGGATTTCGGGGCGCCGAAGAACCCCATGCGGCTGCCGTTGTCGGCCAGGTGACTGTGGAGTTATCCAATAGCCGCGAATTGGGCAAGCTTTTGTATACCCAATACCTCTATCCGCTAGAAATTGCGGCGGCGATTCTGCTGGTCGCCATGATTGCGGCCATCGCCCTGACGCTGCGTCAACGCAAGGACAGCAAGTATGTGAGCCCGACCGACCAGGTGCGGGTGAAGGCAAAAGACCGGATGACTGTGCTCAAGATGGCGGCTACCCAGGTGGCGGTCATTGACGAGGCAGCTACGACGACTGCGGAGAATAAAGTATGACGGTGACATTGGGACATTTTCTTGCGCTCGGCGCCATGCTGTTTGCGCTGTCGGTGATCGGTATTTTCCTTAACCGCAAGAACCTGATCGTGTTGCTGATGGCCATCGAGTTGATGCTGCTGGCCGTCAATACCAATTTCGTGGCTTTCTCCTACTATCTTGGCGACATGCACGGACAAATTTTCGTGTTTTTCATTCTGACCGTCGCTGCCGCCGAATCGGCAATCGGCCTGGCCATTTTGGTGCTGCTGTTCCGCAATAAGTCCAGCATCAATGTGGACGAACTCAATACGCTCAAGGGTTAAAAAGATGAGTCAAACCCTTTCTGCTTCAACGCTTCTGGCGGTGCCGATGGCACCGCTGGTCGGGGCTATTCTGGCCGGTATTCTTGGTACCAAGTTCGGCGGCAACTGGATCGGTCGCCGCATGTCGCACTCACTCACCATTCTGGGTGTGCTGCTGTCATTCATCCTGTCCGCCATGACGCTCAAGAGCGTGGCGCTTGATGGTGCGCGCTTCAATGAGACCCTCTACACTTGGATGGTGGTGGGCGGCCTCAAGATGGAGATTGGTTTCCTCGTCGATGGCCTCACCGCGATGATGATGTGTGTGGTGACTTTCGTGTCCTTGATGGTTCATATTTACACCATTGGCTACATGGAAGAAGACGAAGGCTACAACCGTTTCTTTTCCTACATCTCGCTTTTCACTTTCTCCATGTTGATGCTGGTGATGAGCAACAACATGCTGCAGCTGTTCTTTGGCTGGGAGGCGGTGGGCCTGGTGTCGTATTTACTGATCGGTTTCTGGTTCAACAAGCCGACCGCCATTTTTGCCAACATGAAAGCCTTCCTGGTCAACCGTGTGGGCGACTTCGGCTTCATTCTTGGAATCGGACTGATCGTTGCTTTTTCCGGGACACTCAATTACACCGAAGCCTTCGCCAAGGCGGCTGATCTGGCGAAGCTGAGCTTCCCGGGTACCGACTGGATGCTCGTCACGGTCATCTGCATCTGTTTGTTTATTGGCGCCATGGGTAAATCGGCCCAGTTCCCGCTGCACGTCTGGTTGCCGGATTCGATGGAAGGTCCAACTCCGATCTCGGCGTTGATCCATGCGGCCACCATGGTGACCGCCGGTATTTTCATGGTGGCGCGCATGTCACCCCTGTTTGAACTCAGCGACACGGCCTTGAATTTTGTTCTCGTGATCGGTGCCATCACGGCCTTGTTCATGGGCTTTTTGGGCATCATCCAGAACGACATCAAGCGCGTGGTGGCCTACTCCACGCTGTCCCAGTTGGGTTACATGACGGTGGCACTTGGTGCTTCGGCCTATTCTGTGGCGGTATTCCACTTGATGACGCATGCGTTCTTCAAGGCGCTGTTGTTTCTTGCGGCCGGTTCGGTGATCATGGGGGTACACCACAACCAGGACATCCGCTGGATGGGCGGTCTTCGCAAGTACATGCCCATCACCTGGATTACTTCCTTGCTGGGATCCCTTGCGCTCATCGGAACGCCGCTGTTTGCAGGCTTCTATTCCAAGGACAGCATTATTGAAGCGGTGCGCGAAAGCCATTTGCCCGGCGCTGGCTTTGCATCGTTTGCGGTACTGGCAGGTGTGTTTATCACGGCGTTTTATTCCTTCCGGCTGTATTTCCTGGTGTTCCATGGCAAGGAACGTTTCGACCAAAACCCGGATGCGCATCATGACGATCACCATGGTCACCACAACGAGCAGCATGAACCGCATGAGTCACCTTGGGTGGTGACGGTGCCGCTGATCCTGCTTGCGATTCCTTCGGTCGTGATTGGTTTCATGACCATACAGCCGATGCTGTTCGGAGATTTTTTCAAGGACGCCATCTTCATCAATGGGGAAAAACACGCTGCCATGGAAGAACTGGCGAAGGCGTTTCATGGGCCGGCGCAAATGGCCTGGCATGCATTGACGACGCTGCCGTTCTGGCTCGCGCTGGCAGGCGTGGCGACTTCATATTACATGTACATGGTCAATCCAGCCTTGCCTGCGGCCATCAAGACCCGTGTCCAGCCGATCTACACCCTGCTTGAGAACAAGTACTACATGGACTGGTTTAACGAAAACGTTCTGGCTCGTGGGGCCAGGGCCTTGGGTACAGGCTTGTGGAAGTGGGGCGACCAGACCTTGATTGATGGCGCGCTGGTTAATGGTTCCTGGAAAGCGGTGGCTTGGGTATCCGGTGTGGTGCGTCGGGTGCAGTCGGGTTATCTGTACCACTACGCGCTGGCCATGATCGTGGGTGTTTTTGTGTTGATGACGTATTTCGTCTGGCTCAAGTAGGAGAAGAAGAAAAATGGGTTTATTGAGCCTGGCTATTTGGACACCGATTGTTTTTGGTGTCGTGCTGCTGGCACTGGGTCGTGATGATCAAGCGCGTACCGTGCGCTGGGTCGCGCTCATCGGCGCCGTTGCCAGCTTTCTTGTCACTTTGCCGCTGTATGCCGGCTTCAAACTTGGCACGGCTGCCATGCAGTTTGTCGAGAAGGCCCCGTGGATTGAGCGCTTCAATGTCAACTACCACCTCGGTGTGGATGGCATTTCGCTCTGGTTTATCCTGCTGACCGCCTTCATCAATGTGGTGGTGGTGATTGCCGGCTGGGAAGTCATTACCCGCCGTGTCAACCAGTACATGGGTGCCTTTCTCATTCTGAGCGGTTTGATGATCGGCGTCTTCTGTGCGCTGGATGGCATGTTGTTTTACGTGTTTTTTGAGGCGACGCTGATCCCGATGTACCTGATCATTGGCATCTGGGGCGGACCGAACAAAATTTACGCGGCGTTCAAGTTTTTCCTTTACACATTGCTCGGCTCACTTTTGATGCTGATTGCACTGATCTTTCTGTATGTCAAGTCGGGTGGCAGTTTCGATCTGGCCTTGTGGCACCAACTGCCGCTGGGTAGCACCACGCAAACATTGCTGTTCTTTGCATTCCTGGCTGCCTTCGCCGTGAAGGTGCCCATGTGGCCGGTGCACACCTGGTTGCCGGATGTGCACGTTGAGGCTCCTTCCGGGGGGTCGGCAGTGCTGGCGGCCATCATGCTGAAACTTGGTGCCTATGGTTTTCTGCGTTTTTCCTTGCCTATTACCCCGGATGCCGCCCGGGAGTGGGCTTGGTTGATGATCGCCTTGTCCTTGATTGCCGTCATCTACGTCGGTCTGGTGGCGATGGTGCAAAAAGACATGAAAAAGCTGGTGGCTTATTCGTCCGTTGCGCACATGGGTTTTGTGACCCTTGGTTTCTTCATCTTCAATGACCTGGGGGTGTCAGGGGGTCTGGTGCAAATGATCGGGCACGGCTTCGTGTCAGCGGCCATGTTCCTGTCGATTGGCGTGTTGTATGACCGCGTTCATTCACGCGAGATCGCCAGTTATGGTGGCGTGGTCAACACCATGCCCAAGTTCACGGCGTTTGCCCTGCTGTTTGCCATGGCCAATTGCGGCTTGCCGGGCACCGCCGGTTTCGTGGGCGAATGGATGGTGATTCTGGGGGCCGTCAAAGCCAATTTCTGGCTCGGTTTTGGCGCCGCCAGTGCGCTGATTTTTGGCGCCGCCTATACCTTGTGGATGTTCAAGCGCGTCTACCTGGGCCCGGTTGCCAATCAGCACGTCAAGGCCCTGGTCGACATCAACAGCCGTGAGTTTGTGATGTTGACCCTGCTGGCCATTGCGGTGTTGTTCATGGGCGTTTATCCGAAGCCGTTTACCGACGTGATGGACACGTCCGTAGCAGCGTTGCTCAAGCACGTTGCACTGTCCAAGCTGAATTGATCAGTCTGAATTGACCTAATTGAATTAAGAGATGGAACATGATCGATAAACTCAGTTGGATCTCGGTTTACCCCGAAATCATCCTGCTCATCATGGCCTGCGTCATCGCGCTGGCCGATCTCGGTGTGAAGAGTCCACGCCGCACAACGACCTATTTGCTGACCCTGTTGACCTTGGCGGTTGTGGCGGCCCTGCAGGCCACCTACGCCAGCGGTGGGGCCACGCTGTACGGCTTTGGCAACATGGTGGTCAGCGACCAGATGGGCAACTGGCTCAAATGCTTTGCCACCCTGGCGGTGATGGTCACCCTGGTGTATGGCCGGCCCTACGCCGCCGACCGCGACATGTTGCGCGGTGGTGAGATGTTCTCTTTAAGTATGTTTGCGCTGCTGGGCATGTTCGTCATGATTTCCGGCAACAATTTCCTCGTGATCTACATGGGGCTTGAATTGCTCACACTGTCCAGCTACGCGCTGGTGGCCTTGCGGCGTGACAATGCAACGGCTACCGAAGCGGCGATGAAGTACTTTGTGCTGGGCGCATTGGCCTCGGGTTTCCTGCTGTACGGCATGTCGATGATGTACGGCGCCACCGGTTCGCTCGATGTGAATGCTGTGTTCAAAGCCATTAATTCAGGGCAGATCAAACATCAGGTGCTGGTGTTCGGTTTGGTGTTTATTGTCTCGGGTCTCGCTTTCAAACTCGGTGTGGTGCCGTTCCACATGTGGATCCCTGATGTGTACCAGGGGGCCCCCACCGCGGTGACCCTGCTCATCGGCGGCGCGCCCAAGCTGGCGGCCTTCGCCATCTTCATTCGCTTGCTGGTGGAGGGCATGTTGCCACTGGCGATCGACTGGCAGCAGATGTTGATGGTGCTGTCGATTGGTTCGCTGCTCATCGGTAATCTGGCAGCCATTGCACAGACCAATCTCAAGCGCATGCTGGCGTACTCGACTATTTCGCAAATGGGTTTTGTGCTGCTGGGCCTGATGTCGGGCGTGGTCAATGGCAATATTCATTCGGCCGCCAATGCCTACAGTTCGTCCATGTTCTATGTCATCACCTATGTTTTGACCACGCTGGCAAGTTTTGGGGTCATCCTGTTGCTGGCACGTGATGGCTTTGAGAGTGAAGAGATCTCTGATTTCGCCGGTCTGAACGAGCGCAGTCCCCTCTACGCTGCCGTGATGGCGGTCTGTCTTTTCTCGCTGGCCGGCATTCCGCCCATGGTGGGCTTTTACGCCAAGCTCTCGGTGTTGCAGGCGCTGATTGCTTCGGGTCAGGCCATCCATATCGGGCTGGCGGTGTTCGCCGTGATGATGTCGCTGATTGGTGCGTTCTACTACCTGCGCGTCGTCAAGGTCATGTACTTTGACAAGCCGATCACGGCCAGCACGGTATCGGCACCACTTGACGTTCGTGCCGTGCTGTCGGTTAACGGCGCACTGGTACTGATTCTGGGTCTGGTGCCGGGCGGCCTGATGACTTTGTGCGCCAACGCGATAGTGCAGATGCTGGGCACCTGATCGCTTTGCCCTGCTGCTGGAAAAGCGGACGGGCCAGTTCATGCTGCAGCGCTGGTAGTTTTTCACCACCCTTATGGATGATCGTCATCTGATCGAGGAGCAACTCTCCAGTGCAGAGTTGTTCAAGGGTCACTTCCTGCATGCTTTTCGCGATACGGTGAAACTGCCGGACGGTGCGACCGCAAGCCGTGAATATGTCGTCCATCCCGGGGCCGTCATGATTATTCCGCTGCTTGAAGATGCCTCCGGCGAGGTGCGACTCGTACTGGAGCGCCAGTTCCGCTATCCCGTCGGGCAGGTGATGATTGAGTTTCCGGCCGGCAAGCTTGATCCCGGCGAAGACATCCAGCTCTGCGCCCAGCGTGAGCTGCAGGAGGAAACCGGCTATACCGCATCTGAGTGGGCGCGGGCAGGGGTTCTGCATCCAGTAATTTCCTACTCTACCGAGTTCATTGACATCTGGTTTGCCCGTGGTTTGACGCCGGGCGCCCGTCAACTCGACCACGGTGAGTTTCTGGATGTGTTCACTGCCAGCCCGACCGAGTTGCTGCAATGGTGCCGTGAGGGCCGGGTGACGGATGCCAAAACCCTGACGGCGGCTCTCTGGTTGCAAAACGTTTTGTCGGGCGCCTGGCAATTGAGTTGGCAACAAGCTGCCACGCCAGGCCGCGCTGGATAATGGCGCCATGAAAGTTCTGGATCTTCAGTGTGGCCACCAGCATGTGTTTGAAGGCTGGTTTGCGTCCGAAGATGATTTTTTGGGCCAACGCGAGCGCGGCCTGGTCGAATGTCCGGTGTGCGGCGATGCGTCGATCACCAAGATGCTGAGCGCGCCGCGCCTCAATTTGGGCAGTGCTCATGCCGGGGTGACGCCCACGCAGGAAGTCGTCGCCACGGCCGGGACCGAGCAGACCCTGCAGGCCGCCTGGATGGCAGTAGCCCGCCGCATTGTGGCCACGACCGACGATGTGGGGAATAAGTTTGCCGAGGAAGCGCGCAAGATCCATTACGGTGAGACCAAGGAGCGCGGCATTCGCGGACAAGCCACGCGTGCCGAGACCGAGTCCCTCATCGAGGAAGGCATCGCCGTGATGCCCATGCTGCTGCCCGAAGCCCTCAAGGGACAGTTGCAGTGAGCTGCAGCAAACAGTTTTAAGGGTAGAGGCCGCGCAACTCGCGCGCATGCAAAATCCGCTGGCACGCCACAATGAAGGCGGCGGTGCGCAGGCTCACCTTGTGGTCCTGTGCCACTTCCCAGATGCCCGCAAAGGCCTCTTTCATGATGCGCACCAGACGGGCGTTGATCTCGTCTTCGCTCCAGAAGAAGCTGGAAAAGTCCTGCACCCATTCAAAATAGCTCACCGTCACGCCGCCCGCGTTGGCGATCACGTCGGGCAGCACCAGCACATTGCGATCGTGCAGGATGTCGTCTGCGGCGGGCGTGGTCGGTCCGTTGGCCCCTTCAATCACCATGCGGGCCTTGATGCGGCCGGCGTTGAGCTCGGTAATCTGCTGCTCCAGCGCGGCCGGAATCAGGATGTCACAGTCCACATCCCAAAACTGGTCGTTGGGCAATATCTCTGCCTGGGCAAAACCGGCCACGGTGCCGACCGCCGCCACGTGGGCCAGCAGCGCGGGCACGTCCAGGCCCGCCTCCCGGTAAATGGTGCCGCCATGGTCCTGCACCGCCACCACCCGGGCGCCCGCCTGCGCAAACAGCCGAGCCGCGACGCCGCCGACATTGCCAAAACCCTGTACCGCCACACGTGCTGTGGCAATGTCCAGTCCGATGTGGCGGGCGGCTTCCAGACCGACGGTAAATACACCGCGACCGGTGGCATCGCGTCGTCCAAGCGACCCGCCCAGGACGACCGGTTTGCCGGTGACCACGCCGGTGGCGGTGGCGCCTTCGTTCATGGAATAGGTGTCCATCATCCAGGCCATGATCTGCTCATTGGTGTTCACATCCGGCGCCGGAATATCTTTGGTCGGACCGATGATGATGCCGATCTCGCTGGTGTAGCGGCGCGTCATGCGCTCCAGCTCGCCGAGCGACAGAGTTTTGGGGTCGACCCGAATGCCCCCCTTGGCGCCCCCAAAGGGCACGTTCACCGCCGCGTTCTTGATTGACATCCAAGCCGACAGGGCCATCACTTCCGACAGCGTCACGTCCTGGTGAAAACGCACGCCGCCCTTGCCGGGCCCGCGCGAGGTGTTGTGCTGCACCCGGTAGCCTTCAAAGTGCGCCACCGTGCCGTTGTCCAGCTGGATCGGCACATCCACAATCAGTGCCCGTTTGGGCCGCCGGAGGGTTTCCGCCCAGCGTGCCAGATGACCCAGATAGGGCACGACACGGTCGACCTGTTGCAGGTAAATACCCCAGGGGCCGAGATTGTCGGCCTGCAGGTAGGAGGGGAGCGCAGCCGGGGGCGCGGTCACCGAAGAGGCGCCAGGGAAGACGGCGGTGGGTGAGTTGGACAGGTGTGACATGCGTAAATACCTTGTGGGGTGAGTCAAGCCTGGACTGTAGTGCGCGCCCCTGCCTCTGTCTAAGGCCGAGTTTTTCGGTATCTATGCAAAAAATTAATAACTAGGCAGATCCCGGCTTTTGCCGGGATGGCAACGATCAGGCGTTGAATTGCAAGGCTGCCAGGCCGGCATAAACGCCGCCGCGTGCCACCAGTTCGGCGTGCGTCCCTTGTTCCACTAGCTGGCCGTGATCCAGCACCACGATGAGGTCAGCCTTTTGTACCGTGGCCAGACGGTGCGCAATCACCAGCGTGGTGCGGTCGCGCATGGCGGACTCCAGCGCCGCCTGCACCATGCGTTCGCTCTCGGCGTCCAGCGCGCTGGTGGCCTCGTCCAGCAGCAGCAGCGGTGGGTTCTTCAGCATGGCGCGAGCAATCGCGATGCGCTGGCGCTGGCCGCCGCTCAGGCGCACGCCGCGTTCGCCCAGGAAAGTGTCATAGCCTTCCGGCAGCGCGCGGATGAATTCGTCGGCAAAGGCCGCCTGCGCTGCGGCCTTGACCTCGTCGTCGCTGGCCTCGGGTTTGCCGTAGCGAATGTTCTCCAGCGCACTGCTGGAGAAGATCACCGCGTCTTGCGGCACGATGCCGATGCGCTGGCGCAGGTCGTGCAAAGCCAGCTCGCGGGTGGCCACGCCGTCCAGCACGATGCGGCCCGAAGCCGGGTCGTAAAAGCGCAGCAGCAACTGAAACACCGTGCTTTTGCCCGCGCCGCTCGGCCCCACGATGGCCACGGTCTGGCCCGGTTTCACTGCCAGTGAAAAATCAGTCAGCGCGGCCTGGTTGGGGCGCGACGGATAGTGAAAGTTGATTGCTTCAAATTTGATAGCGCTTCCCGCAAGCTGCACGGGGGCTGGCGCCGGATTTAAGGGTGATTCAATGGGCGAGCGGCTGGCCAGCAACTCCATCAGGCGCTCGGTGGCGCCGGCGGCGCGCAGCAAGTCGCCATAGACCTCGCCCAGAATCGCAAAGGCACTGGCCAGGATGATGACGTACATCACCGTCTGTCCCAAATCGCCGGCACTGATGCGCCCGGCCATCACGGCCTGCGTGCCCTGGTACAGGCCCCACAGCAGGGCGGCCGAGGTGGCGATGATGATGAAGGCCACCAGCACCGAGCGTGCCTTGGTCCGCCGCACCGCCGTGTTGAAGGCGCTGTCGGTGGAGGCATTGAAGCGGGCCGCTTCGCGGCCTTCGGCGGTATAGCTTTGCACTACCGGAATGGCGTTCAGCACTTCCGCCGCAATGGCGCTCGAATCCGCCACCCGGTCCTGGCTGGCGCGCGACAGCTTGCGCACGCGCCGGCCAAACCACAAACTTGGGACCACGATCAGCACCAATACCCCCAGTACCTGAAACATCACATAGGGGTTGGTCCAGATCAGCATGCCTAAAGCCCCGATGCCCATCACGGTATTGCGCAAGCCCATGCTCAGCGACGAGCCCACCACCGTCTGCACCAGGGTGGTGTCGGCGCTCAGGCGCGACAGCACCTCGCCGGTCTGGGTGGTCTCAAAGAACTCGGGGCTTTGCTGCAGCACATGGCCATAGACGGCGTTGCGCAAATCGGCGGTGACTCGCTCACCCAGCCAGCTCACCATGTAAAAGCGGCCGGCTGAAAACAGGCCCAACGCCACGGCCACGGCAAAGAGGGCCGCAAAGTGCTCGCGCAAGGCCATCACCTGCGCGCCTTTGTCGGATTGCACCAGGCCGCCGTCAATCAGGTAGCGCAGGACGATGGGAAAAGCCAGGGTGGCCACCGCCGCCATCACCAAAAACACCAGCGCGAGCCCAATGCGGCCGCGGTAAGGCATCAGAAAGGGTCGCAGACCGGACAGTGAACGCGGTGAGGCTTTGGCGGGGGCAGGGGTAGTCATGATTCAGAGTGTAGCCAAAAAGCTTAAAAAACGTTGTCGTACCAAACATAGCCTTGACAATAATTGCCTAAGCAAATAATATGAGCGCCTTATGAGTACTTCCAGCAAATCCGCCAGTTTCAGCCTGCCGTCCGCAGCAGCGGCGTGCGTGTCAAGCGAGTTTTACGGCGTCGGGAATTACGTCCCGGAAGACAGCGTTGGCTACCTGATGCGGCGCGTGCTGATCACCGTGACGCATGAAGTCGAGCGTCAGCTCGAAGCCAGCGACCTGACCAATGCCCAGTGGGTGCCATTGTTCAAGCTGTTCATGGGCCAGGCGTCCACGGTGGCCGAGCTGGCGCGTGGATGCCATCTGGATTGCGGCGCCATGACCCGGCTGCTGGACCGGCTGGAAGCCAAAGGCCTGTGTCTGCGGGTGCGCTCCGTGGCGGACCGGCGTGTCGTCAACATCGAGTTGACCGCTGCCGGGCGCGAAGCGGCCGCCGGCATCCCGGCGGTGCTCAGCCGGGTGCAAAACGCGCATCTCGCCGGTTTTTCCGCTGAAGAATTTGAAACCTTGAAGGGCTTTTTGCGTCGCATTCTCGACAACGCACAAGTCCAGTCCCAGTCCCCAACTCAATCCCAGCCCATCCCAGGAGGCCCGCATGCGGCTTGACCATCACAGCGCGGGCGTACGCGCTCATCTGACCCAATCCGCACTGCTCATCTTGGTGGCGCTCGGCTTGTCGGCTTGCGCCAGCATGACCGGCATTCAGGCACAAGCCACCTTGCGTGATGCCCCCTCGCTGGGCTTGCCCGCTGAACAAAGCGCATCCATCACGCTGGAGGCGCAGTGGTGGCGTGAGTTTGGTGACGAGCAACTCAACCGGCTGATGGATGAGGCCCTGGTCAGCAATCCCAGTCTCAAAATAGTGCAGGCCAGAATGGCGCGTGCGCAGGCGGGTGTCGACGTGACGGACGCCGCCAGCGGGCCGCAGCTCACCGCGGGTATCGATGCCACCCGACAACTTTTCACGGCCAATGGCTTGATTCCGCCGCCTCTGGCTGGTTCGATTTATGAGACCGGTACCGCCCAGCTCAGCGGCAGTTGGGAACTGGATTTTTTTGGCAAAAACCGCGCGGCACTCGATGCCGCCCTGGGCAACGCCCGCGCCGCGCAAGCCGATGCCGATGCCGCCCGCATGCTGCTGGCCAGCAACGTGGCGCGTAGCTACTTCTCGCTGGCACGCCTGAACGATCAACTGGGTGTGGCTCAGCGTCTGCTGGCGCAGCGCACGCAGGCCCTGCGTCTGGTGCAAGACCGGGTCAATGCCGGGCTGGACACGCGCCTGGAGTTGCGCCAAAGCGAAGGAACCTTGCCCGATGCGCGGCTGCAGATCGAAATCCTGCAAGAGCAGCTGACATTGGCCCGCCACGCTCTCAGCGCTTTGCTTGGAAAGCCAAATAGGGCGCTAGCCCTCGATCTACCTGCGCTATCAGCTATTAAAAATATAGCAACTGCCACGACGGTGCCATCGGACTTGCTGGGTCGTCGGGCTGACATCGCTGCCGCGCGCTGGCGCGTGGAGGCAGCCAGCCAGGACGTCAGCAGCGCGCGCAGCCAGTTCTACCCCAACGTCAATCTGGTGGCGTTTGCCGGTTTCTCCAGCATTGGCCTGGACCGGCTGCTGGGCGCTGGCAGCGAGCAGTGGGGCGTGGGCCCGGCGCTGCGTCTGCCGCTCTTCGATGGTGGCCGTCTGCGCGCCAATTTGAGGGGAAAAACAGCGGACCTGGACGCCGCCATTGAGAGCTATAACGCGGCCGTGATCGACGCCGTGCGCGACGTGGCCGACCAGCTCGCATCCAGGCAGGCGGTCAGCCGTCAGCAGGTCGAGCAGCGCGCGGCGCAAACCTTTGCCGAGAACGCTTATGAGATTGCCGTGCAGCGCTATGAAGCCGGACTGGGCAACTACCTCAACGTCCTTATAGCTGAGAGCACGGTACTCAACCAGCGTCGTCAGGGCGTCGATCTGGCCGCCCGCGCTCTCGATACCCAGGTGAGCCTGATGCGTGCACTGGGTGGTGGCTACCGCGCCGACCTGCCTTCAAGCCTGGCGCAAAAATAAGTCAATCCCCCATTTTTAAATCCCCAACATCATGACCGCAGCTCAAACCCCCACCCCAGCCCCGCACGCCGCCGGCAATCCCGCCCGCAAAAAAGCCCTGATCTCGCTGGCCAGCATCGTTGTCATTGCCGGTCTCGGCTGGACCGCCTATGAATGGCTGGTGGCCAGCCACTATGAATCCACCGACAACGCCTACGTACAGGGCAATGTGATCCAGATCACGCCGCAGATCGGCGGCACCGTGATGGCCATCCTGGCCGACGACAACGATTACGTCAAAGCCGGCCAGCCGCTGGTCAAACTCGATCCGGCCGATGTCAAGGTAGCGCTGGACCAGGCGGAAGCCAACCTGGCGCAAACGGTGCGGCAGGTGCGCACGCTGTATGCCAACAACGGCAGCCTGAGTGCGCAAATCACCTTGCGCGAGTCGGATGTGGCCAAGGCGCAAACCGAAATCGCCCGTGCCACCGATGACTTGAACCGCCGCCAATCGTTGGTTGGCAATGGCGCGGTGTCGAAGGAAGAACTCAACCACGCGCAAACGCAACTTGCCAACGGCAAAAGTGCGCTGGCGTCGGCGCTGGCCGGGGTGGCGGCCGCCAAAGAACAACTGATCAGCAACCAGGCCATGACCGACGGTACCCCCATCGACAAACACCCCAGCGTGCAAGCGGCCGCGGCCAAAGTGCGCGAGGCCTGGCTGGCGACCCAGCGCGCCGCCTTGCCCGCGCCGGTCGATGGCTATGTGGCCCGCCGTACCGTGCAACTGGGCCAGCGCGTGGCGGCTGGCACGCCCCTGATGTCCATCATTCCCCTCAATCAACTGTGGGTGGATGCCAATTTCAAGGAAGTGCAACTGCGCAACATCCGCATTGGCCAGCCCGTCAACCTGACGGCGGATCTGTACGGCAAGAAGGTCGAATACAAAGGCAGCGTCAGCGGTCTGGGCATGGGCACCGGCGCCGCCTTTGCCCTGTTGCCGGCACAAAACGCCACCGGCAACTGGATCAAGGTGGTGCAGCGCGTGCCGGTGCGCGTGGCGCTGGACGCCGCGCAACTGACGCAAAACCCCTTGCGTGTCGGCCTGTCGATGGAGGCCACGGTCGATGTCAGCAACCGGGACGGCAAGATGCTGGCCGATGCGCCACGTGCCGCAGCGCTGGTGCAAACCACGGTCTATGCGTCGCTCGACAGTGGCGCGGCCGAAGAGGTGCGCAAAATTGTGGCCGCCAACATCGGTCGCCGCTGATCGGCCGCTGCGCTAACCGAGCCCCGCATGGCCACCGCACCTCAATTCATTCCGCTGCCGCCGCTGCAAGGCTCGGCCCGCCTGTGGGGCACGATTGCCCTGTCATTGGCCACGTTCATGAACGTGCTCGACTCGTCGATTGCCAACGTGTCGCTGCCGGCCATTGCCGGCGACTTGGGCGTGAGCGCCAACCAGGGCACCTGGGTGATCACCAGCTTTGGTGTCGCCAACGCCATTGCCCTGCCACTTACTGGCTGGCTGTCGCAGCGCTTCGGCCAGGTGCGCCTGTTCATCACCAGCGTCTTGCTGTTTGTGCTGGCCTCCTGGCTGTGCGGCCTGGCGCCCAACATGACCACGTTGATTATTTTTCGCGCCCTGCAGGGTTTTGTCGCCGGACCGATGATTCCGCTCTCGCAAGGCTTGCTGCTGTCGAGTTACCCGCCGGCGTTGGCCGGGCTGGCGATGGCCTTGTGGGCCATGACCACGCTCGTGGCGCCGGTGCTGGGGCCGCTGCTGGGGGGCTGGATCACCGACAACATCTACTGGTCCTGGATTTTCTACATCAATATTCCGATTGGCCTGCTGGCGGCCTTCATGGTCTGGTCGATCTACCACAAGCGTGAAAGCGTGACGCACAAACTGCCGATCGATGGCGTCGGTTTGGGCTTGCTGGTGCTGTGGGTGGGCGCGCTGCAGATCATGCTGGACAAAGGCAAGGAACTGGACTGGTTTCACTCCCCCGAAGTGGTGGGCCTGGGCGTGGTGGCGCTGGTGGGCTTTGCTTTCTTCCTTGCCTGGGAACTCACCGAAGAACACCCGGTGGTGGACCTGCGCTTATTCAAGCGGCGCAACTTCTGGTCCGGTACCCTGGCCATCTCGGTCGGCTATGGCCTGTTCTTTGGCAACGTGGTGTTGTTGCCGCTGTGGCTGCAGCAGTTCATGGGCTATCCGTCGACCGACGCCGGCATGCTACTGGCGCCGGTGGGCCTGTTCGCCATCATCCTGTCGCCGCTGGTGGGTAGAAACGTCAGCAAGGTGGACCCGCGTTATCTGGCCAGCTTTGCCTTTGTCGTGTTTTCGGTGGTCCTGATCATGCGTTCGCATTTCAATACCCAGGCCGACTTCGGCACCATGATGTTGCCGACGCTGGTGCAGGGCGTGGCGATGGCGTTTTTCTTCATCCCCTTATCCGTCATCGTGCTGTCGGGCATCACGCCGGACAAAATCCCCGCTGCCTCGGGCCTGTCCAGCTTTGCGCGCATTGTCGCAGGCTCGTTTGGCACCTCGATAGCCACCACGGTGTGGCAGGACCGCGCCGCCATGCACCATGCGCAGCTGGCCGAATCAATCCATCAAGGCAACTTCGCCGCGACCCAGGTGTTGACCGGTCTGGGCAGCGTGGGTCTGACACCTGAGCAGGCGCTGGCGCAAGTGAACCGGCTGGTGGACCAGCAGGCCTACATGCTGGCCATCAACGATGTGTTCTACGCCTCGGCCCTCATTTTTCTGCTGCTCATCCCGGTGGTATGGCTGTCACGGCCGAAGCAGGGTGGTACTGGCAGCGCCGATGCGGCTGCTGGCGCGCATTGACCATTCCTGTCGCTGCAGCGTGCCAGTCAAAAGCACCAAAAAACCTACTCTGAGCTCTGCTGCAGTGCCCGCATCTGCGCATGGTGCCCGTTCAAGGCCAGCAGCTCGGCACGCGTGCCGAGCTCCAGATGTTCCAGGCAATTAGAGTCGCCAACAGGACTGGACCACCGTATCCCTACGGGTTGGCAGCGTTTTGAATTTGACGTCAAGTCCAGGAATGAAGACCCGCTTCAGACACATTGCCGAAGTAGCCATTTGCGATCTGCCTCCTCCAAACCAGACATTGCCCTTTACAGGTCGACAGTCGGCAAAGTGGCGTCAAGTTCTTCAAGGTCAATCGGCCACCGACCAAGAGCTGCAATTCGGGACAGTCGCTCCAAAGCGGCCTGTTATCGAACCGAACTTTCGATACCGGTCGTTCAACCTGAAAAACTGAATTGTTGCCTTGTCCGGCTCTTGTACAGCGAAAGTTGGCATTGGCACTGATAAAACCAATTCACAGTTAGGCAGTTCAAAACCGTTTGCCGACCTCCACCCACGCCCTCACCGAGCTGGTAGTGCCCACCAGCACTGGCGTCGATCCGATCGGCGTGGCGATATAGGCCCTGGCGGTCCACTGTTCAGACCCGGCCCAGTTGAGGCCCATGCCAGCCCCGCTCAGGGTGGCGTTGTTAGTCCCCGTAACCCAGGTGGTCTTGTTGACTTCCACATGCGCGCTGTCGACGAAAGCCACCGCCTGCCATTGCCCATGCCAAGCCATGCTCAGGTCGTGTCTGAATTCGAGGGTACCCAGATACCCGCTATCGCCGGACATTGCGCCCATGTCATAGGCACGCACCGAGTAAGGGCCGCCCGAGGTCATCTTCTGAGACGAATCCAGGTTGTCGTTGGCCCACTGGCCGGAGAAGGCGAGATACAGCGTGTTCTTCGGGCTCAGGCCTTGCAGGCGGACGAAGCTCGCGTTCCATTTAGAGAAGCCGCCCTGTGTTCTCGCGGTCGCCGCATCGGCCAACTGCGCCACTCCGTCGTCGAAGCCGACACGTCCCGCTGTCCAGCCGACGTTCCAGGCACTGACGGCGCCAGACAGGAGCGCATCCCGCGCATCGCCGGCCAGGTTCACCGTCCAGTTCTCCAAGCTGCGGTCCGTGTGAATCGCGCTTGCATCGATATGGTCGCGCAGTTGCAGCCGGTCATACTGGATCTGCCCGTAGAGGTTGACATCCCGGCTGCGCACCAGCGGGTGCTTTGCCCACAGACTTTCTACCTGAGCGGTGCCGTGGGCATTGAGGGATGCGAGAGGCTCGCCCAAAATGTAGTGCAGCGCTGAATATGATCCACCCAGACGGGTGCCCCGTCCGTTCAACAGCGATTCGTAGGTGATGCGCCCGTAGTTCATCCCGCCGCCCGAACTGAGGCCGTTCACGCTCAGAACATCGCCGTGATGCAGCGGATCGATGAAGTTCACCGTCCCGCCGATGCGCGCCCTTCCGGTATAGCGGTTGCCGTAGTTGTCCAGCACCACATTCCCTGAGACGGCAGGGCCGGGCGTGGTGTTCACCAGCAGGTCTGATGTGCCGACGGTCTCGCCCGGCTTCAATGTCGCGGCGACCACGACGCCCGGTATATCAGAGAGCAACAGCAAGGCATGGTCCAACTCCGTCTGGCCGATGACCTGCCCGCTTTGCAAGGGGGAGAGCGTATCCTGCAGCAACGGATCGTTCACCCGGCTACGGTTGTCGAGCCCGATCTTGCCGTAGCGCGCTTCGAGGACTTCAATGTTCACCACCCCATCCCGGATCACCTGCGCCGGGATGAACGCCCGCGCCAGCGGGTAGCCGTGGCTGTGGTAATAGTCGGTGATGCGGGCGGCCAACTCACCCATTTGGGAAAGGGTAAGGCTCTTCCCTTCCCCGTCCGTCACCAGGGCGTGCAGGGTCGGCGTATCGAACAGGGTATTGCCCGAGATCCGGAGGGTCTTCACTTCAAAAGGCGCGCTCGGCGGCAGCGTGGCGCCGCCTTCCCGTTCGATCGTCAACCCCGTCCCAGTGGGCAAGGGCGAGGGCGGCGTTGCCGGCTGAATCTGCTGCAGGATGGAGCCCGCGCCGGGAAGGACAGGGTCAACAGCCTGGGCGGCCAGTGGGGCAGAAGCGACCAGCAACGCCGCCAATAGCGGTTTCATAGTTTGATGTGGCCTGGTAGCAAATATCATGGCGTCTTTCTCAGTTCATGTCGACAATATTGTCCGGCAGCTTTATGCCGCCGTTCACGACTTGCAATGACGGGCCCGTCCCTCCTCCGATATTCATCGTGGTATTGACCACTGTGCCGTTGTCGGAGCCCGATGAGGATGCGTCGCCTCCATCGATTGCCACACGCCAGCGCGGTCCATCTGGCGACGAGTTGCCGGAGCCGGATGAGGATGCGTCTCCTCCAGCATCTGTGTCAGGGCTTGAACTCTGTGTCACCGTAATGGTCGGGGACAGGCTGAGCTCTTCAGGTTTGGTGCTCGCTCGGGGCGCGAGAATATTCGACTCCAGTTGTGCGATCGCATTTTGAACCGGTTCCGGCGGCGTGACGGGTTTCACTGTAAGGGTGGCGGGGTTGATAGTCAGTGTGCCGTCCACCAGGTGGGTGAAGTCGTAGTTGGTGGCCTCCAGAGTGCTCGCGTTAGCCGTGATGGCGGCGCTGCCGACAGCGGTGCTGGCGTCGGCCAAAGTCGTGGCGCTGCCCGATCCACCGAAGCCGGCCGCAGTGCCGGCGGTTTCGCCATTGACGAAGCCGCTCACCGTGGTGGTCAAGATCGGGTTGGCTGCGCCGTACAGGCGGCTCTTGTCGTCCGCCGTGACGGTCAGGTGCGCCTTGTTGATGGTTAACGCGGTGGCGTTGCCAGCGGCCTGAGAGAACACGTAGTTGCCGTTATTGGCCGTCAGCCCGGCGCCGGTGATGCCATAGCTACCAACATTACTACTGTTAGTCGCGCTGCTTGAAAAAGATTCCGTACCGGTTGTGACATTAGCCAGCAACTCCCCGTTGACGAAGCCGGTCACGCTGCCCGAGAGTGCCGGATTGGCTGCACCATAAAGGCGGCTGGTCGGGTCCGCGGTGACCGTCAGTGTGGCCGGGTTGATGGTCAACGCGTTCCCGGTATACGTCAGGCTGTAGTTTGAGTTGTTCGCATTGCTCAGCGTGCCCTGCGTAATCGCATACGGTCCGCCGAGCACCGTCTCGCCCGCCACGCGCGTCAGCGAACCGCTCAACGCGATGCCGCCGCCCAGGCTCGTAGTCGTGAAAGTGAAAGCCCCCGGGTCCGCATTGCCATAGACCTTGGTCTGCCCCGGGTCCGCCATCACTGTCACCGGCCTGGCCGTGACCGTCAGGACACCGTCGGCAAAACCGAAGTTGTAGCCCGCGCTGGAAGCCAGCGTGCCGGCGGTGGCAGTGATCGCGAACGGGCTGCCCGAGACGGCACTGGTCGCCGTCGCCAGGCTGGTGAATGCCGGCGCGCCCGCGAGTCCTGCGGTGATCGTTGTGTCGGTCACGCCGTCGTCAGAAACGAAACCGGTGATCGTCGCGGCGAATGGCGCGTTGGCGTCGCCATAGGCGTGCGTTTGATTGTCCGCTGTCACGGTGAGCGTTGGCTGCGTGCTGTAGAGCAGATGGTTGCCTGCGGCGATGGTCGCGGGCGAGTTGGCCACGTAAGTCTTGTTGTAGAGCCGGGGCAAGCTGGAGCCAGCCACAGCAGTCAGGCCGTTTTCGTACGAGTCAGCGGGTGAGATCGAATAGACCAGCCACCGGCCATTCGGCGCAGCCAGGGCGCTGGGTCCAAAGTTATTGATGAAATTGCGGCCTGCTGCCAGCACCAGGGCGTCGCCTGCGCTATCGACGGTGACGCCGTTGGTCAGGGTGAGGTCAGCGGTGTCGCCGGTAGTCCTGACCAGTAAGCCGTTCGCCGCCGTCAACCCTGTGGTAGCACCCACGCTACCGATCACAAGGCTGGCCGCTTGCTGGTAATTCACCGCACCGGTGTTGCCCGCCAGGGTGGTGATCGCATTGCCGGTATTGGTGAGGGTGTGGGTTCCACCGGTGCCGAGCAGTTCTAGACCCGCCGCGCTGATTGCTCCAAATGTGGCGTCAACCGTGCCGGCGCTGTTGAGGGTAAGGTTGTTCACACCGACCGAAAGTGAGTCGATGATGGTCATGCCACCGCTTGATACACCGGGATTTCGCAGGGTGGTGTTGGCGTTAAAAGTGAAGCCTGTTCCTGAGCCGTCGCCAAAGCTGATCAGCCCCGTGCCGTTCTCGTGGCCTATGGTGATGCTTGCAAATCCGCTCAGGATGGTTGAAAGCTCGGTTGCGTCAAGATTAAATGTGCCTGCGCCACCCGCAAGACCGATGGTGGTGGTCGCATTCAACGGCTGGAGCACAAGATTGCCGGTGCCGGATATCTCCAGGCCAGAAAGGAAGAGGCTGTCCGCGCCGGTGGCTGTGTCTGCGATGAGCGTAATATTGCCGTTGGAGGCCGCTCCGCCGATGGTGTTGTTGGCATCGAATGTCGATGTGTAGATGCCTTCCGCATCTCCCGCGCCTCTGCCGTCCAGGGTAATTGTGGCGGTATCCGTGGAGGTGACTGCAGCGCCGCCATCCATGAATATGCCGTAATTTCCCTGTCCTGATCCTGCGCCCTGTCCGGCAATGGAGATGGCACCGTTTGATGATGTGATATTGGTACCTGCGCCGGAGAGATAAACGCCGTAGTTATCGTCTGTTCCTGCGCCGCCCGTGCCATTTAGGGTGATTGCTGCGGTATCCGTGGAGGCGACCGCAGCGCCACCATCCATGACTATGCCGTGGTTGCTTGTGTCTGTGCCTGTGCCCTGTCCTGTGATGGAGATGGCACCGTTTGATGATGTGATATTTGTGTCTGTGCCAGAGAGATAAACGCCGTAGTTATAGTCTGTTCCTGCGCCGCCCGTGCCGTTCAGGGTGATTGTGGCGATGTCCGTCGAGGTGACCGCAGCGCCGTCATCCATGACTATGCCGTAATTTCCCTGTCCTGTTCCCTCGCTTTGTCCTGTGATGGAGATGGCACCGCTTGATGATGTGATATTGGTGCCTGCGCCGGAGAGATAAACGCCGTAGTTATCGTATTCTCCTGCACCGCCCGTGCCATTCAGGGTGATTGTGGCGGTATCCGTGGAGGTGACCGCGGCACCGCCATCCATGAATATGCCGTAGTTATAGTCGTAAATTCCTGCGCCTTGTCCGATGATGGAGATGGCACCTGTTTTTGAGGTAATACTTGTTCCTGTGCCGGAGAGATAAATGCCGTAGTTACCATATTCACCATCGCCGCCCGTGCCGGTGATGTTTATGTTGCTGTTGCCGGTGACGGTGTCGCCCATGCTCACGACGCTGCCGTTGAGCAAGCTGACGCCGATGTTGTTATCGGTGCCCGTGCCGCCGGTGCCGGTGATTGTGAGCGTGCGGTCCGCGCCGTTTTGAATCTCGACGGTGCTGTAACCGGCGATATTGACGCCTTCGTTGTTGGTTCCCGTCCCGTTGGTGGATCCCTGGCCGGTGATCGTGATATTGCCACCGTCGGTCGTCTGGACAATACCGTAGGAGATCATCACACCCTGATTCGATCCCCCTAAACCCTGGCTGGCACCACTGATGACAATCGGGCCACTGGCCGATCGGACGGACGCCTGACCCTCGCCACCTTGGAGGACCACGCCCCGGCCGAAATCGACGCCGCGGCCGAGGCCGTAGATCGTGATCGCGCCGCTCTCCGTGGTGACGGACCCGCCGATGAAGACGCCATCGTTGCCGTTGTCGGTGCCGCCGCCCGCGCCGTAGAGCGCCACTGTGCCGCTGCCATTCGTCATGACCGTCGAGTTGCTGGCGATGCCCGGCATACCCGCCGCGCCGACGCCACGGACCTCAATGTTGCCGCCGCTACTAGCACCGCGGGCGTCGAGCAATCCCCCGCCGAGCGTCACGCCGGGCAGATTCAAGCCCTCGCCGCGCGCGCCCGTGGCTTGGAGTCCGCTGATGAAATCGTTCTGCGTGACGAGGACGGTCGGATCGGGCAGTGCGTCGAGCGCCGCGCTGCCGCCGCGCAGTGTGATGTTGCCACCATTCGTGACGACAATCGAGGAGTTGGTGAGCGTGATCGCACCGGCACCACTGGCATCGTGATCAGAGTTGAGTGTGACTGCGTAGCCCGATGTCGTAATCCGTCCGGCGATTGTGATATTGTTGTCCGCCTGCAAGGTGATGTTGCCGTCGCTTGCGCCGGTGGTTGCCAGATTCAGGTATTGGTCGACACTGATGTCGCTATCGGAAGCGAGGGTCAGGCTACCACCCGTGGTGCCGCTGACGGCGACCGCGCTCGTATCATGGACGAAGGTCGCGCCGGCACCGGGCGCCTTGTTGAGGATGATTGTGGCGGCTGAGGTTGCCAGCGGGGCGACGTCCGTACCGACCGCGCCTATACCATTGAGGTTGAGGGTTGGGGCATCTACCGTACCGGCAGTTTGCGTGAGCGCTCCGCCATGGTTAAGCGTGATCGCGCCGAGACTGGAAACACTGGCACCCAACCCGATCGTGGTACCAGCATTCAGCACGATATCACCCGTGCCAGCGGCATTGGTGACGGCGGCATTCACATTGAGCGCACTCATGGCACTGAGCGTGATGTTCCCGCTGGAAGTGACACCTGAATCGCTCACGGTCAAGTTGGCTGCCCTCGCATTCAAAGAACTAAGCGGCGTGCCTGCGCCAACGCTGGTCAACGTCAAGTCAGTTCCGGCCCCGCCGCCATCGGCGGTGGTGTCAATGGTGACTGCTACTGCGCCGTTCAAGGTGTTCGCACCCAGCAGCGAACCGGCATTGCCGGTGCCGCCAGTGCGGTCGGTGGCGAAGGTGACATCAGGGCCTGACAGCGCCAAACTCGCCACACCAGAGAGATCGATGTTGCCGCCGTTGGTCGTGAGGGAGCCGCTCACGGTGGTTGCGCCACCGGTGTAGGTCTGCGAGCCCTCGGTGCCCACGGTATTCAGGGCGATGGTTCCAGTCGTCGCTCCGACGTTATTCGTGCCTGCTGTCGTGGTTATGACCGACAGGTTGTTGACATAGGCGCCGCCCACATTACTGGCATTGATGATGACGTTGCCGCCGCTCTGGGTGAAATCCAGCGTATTGGTCGGCGGATTGAAATAAGGCGTTCCGGTATTGGTGCTGGTATCGATGGTCAGGTTCTTGCCGGTCGAGGTCGCAGAGATGCCGGTGCCGTCGATGGTCACCGCACCCGCCGTGCCGTTCTGGACGTTGGTGTCGTTGACCCAGGTGCGGAGGGTGACGCTCGACGCAAGGCGGGTATCGCCGGTCAGAGTGATAGCGCCCTTGTCCGTCAGCAGGTCGCCGTGCAGCGTGATGATGCCGCCGGTATAGGACTGCGCGTTGGGTTGACCGCTATAGGTCGTCGAAACGGCGGGCAGATTGATATAACCATCAGTGCCGCCGGATCCGCCACCGGTGGTATTGATGGCGAGGCCGAATGAACTCAATGTGAAGTGGTTGTCAATATTGCTGTAAAGATCGACGTTGCCGCCATTGGCTCCAGAGGCTGTGGTTGAAGTATCAAGATTTATCGTGGCGTAGGGATAGGAACCGAGAGCGAGGCCATTAAAAATGATATTGCCTGCACTGGCGTGGTTGCCCTGCTCGGTATCAATGGTGAACGGCGCCCCGGTATAGAGATAGCTGTAGCCCGTGGAAGTAAAATTGCCGTTCAGCAGATAGCTGGTGCCCTGAAAATAAATCGTCCCGTCCTGCGAGCCATCGGGGTTCCCGCCCGCCGCCGTCACGGTCAGTCCGCTCAGATAGTCGCCGGCGGCGTGGCCCATATTGTTTTGTATCTGGATCTGGCCGCCATTGCTATCTGTGGAGCTGGAATCCACGGTCAGGGAATGCTCGCTGCCGCCGCCGGAGGATATTGTGCCGCCGCTTAAAATAATAGTGCCCCCGTTGCCGAGGCCGTCGCTGTTGCTGTGGATATCGACATTTTTCAAAAGATCGATGCCGCCACCGCCATACAGATTAATCGGGCCGCCGTTGGTGACCACATCGCTATTCAGCGTGAGGCGGCCGCCCGCGCTGACGCTATAGGAGCCGGTGCCCAGCGACACGCCATCAATCTGGATGCTGCGGCTGGGCGTATACAGGTACCAGTTGCGATTGTTGGCCGAGAGGTTGACCTTGGTGGCGTCGATCAGGACTTGGCTGCCATCATCCGAGAAATTGACATCATCCTCCGGTCCTTTCAGGTCGATCGCCACGTTTTGCGTGGCACTGAGTTGCGTGGCACTGAGGACGGGGCTGGCGCCATCCAGGGTGACATTGAGCGTCTTGAAGTGGTTGGCGGTCAACTCATGAATCTTTATGTCCCCCTGCTGGGTATAGACGGTCAGAGTGTTGTCGGACGCACCGGCACCCTGGGCGATCTGGATATCCTTACCGCCAGACCCGATCGTGCTCGCGTGAGGTTCGCCCCAGTAGTTGTAGACGTCAAATTCCACGTCGCCGGCGGTGATTTGCGCTGCGGTGGCACCTGCATCGTAAGCATTCAGCGCGGCAATGACGCCGTTGTTATTATAGTAAATCTGCGCGGTGAATTTACCCGAGCCGGTGTTAACCGAAGTATTGTCAAAGATGATGTTGCCGCTGTTGGCGGTGAGGGTCACGTTGCGATTGAGGCGGGTAACATCGATGCCGGTGGTGGAGCCGAAAGTAACGCCGTCCGAAGCTCCTCCGCTAATCGTCGGCAGGAAAACGTCGGTGTCATTGGTGGTGTAGTCGATATGATCGCCATCGCTGGAGGTGGCGCTGGCACTGTCGTTGAACAGGATGTGATGCGCACCAGTGGTTTTGACATTCGTCAGGAAAATATTGGTGTAGTTATTGCTGACGGACTTGATGAAAGTGGAGCCGCCAGTGTTGTTGACGTAGAGGTTCGTCCCCACACCCAACTCCAGCGGATTGGTCGAAGTGCCGAGGTTGGGGCCGTTGAGCGAAACGGTAGGGGCGCTGATGTCCCCCGTGCCGTCGACCTGAATGCTCGTCATCGTGTCGGAAACCGAAGCGGTGAAATTCGCCGTGCCGGTGTTCACTGAACCATTGGCAAAAGTCATGTTGGGCGCAGTCACGCTGACATGGGTGGCGCTGACACCGGAACCACCTGCGGTCTTGATGTTATTGGTCGCGATGTTCAGCAGGCCGGCATCGTCGGTTTGCAGGAGCACATGCCCGGTGCCGGTCGTTCCGTCGCCCCCGGCATCACCCATGATCTGCACGTTCTGCGTTCTGCTAGCTTGGCTGCCAACCGTCATGTTGATGCTGCCGAAGGCCTGCTTCCCGATTTCATTAACGTACGAGCTGCCACTCGTGTTGGTGATGCTGAGCGAGTCGGCGTAAGGAGAAGCAGAAGCACCGGCCGATATTTTGATGGGCGCACCGACGCTGCCAATGGTGCCCGCATTGAGCGTGACACTGGCCGTCGTGACGATGTCGGGGGTCGTCGCAACTGCGTTGCTGGTGGCAATGCTGGCGCCAGCTACCGTGATGTTGGTGTAATACTGATGCTGGGCCCGCAAGCTATTGGCTGCGAGTGTGACATCGCCAGTCATATTGATAGCCAGACTGTTGCCGCCGGTATCAATGAAACTTCCGTCAGCCATAGTGAGGTTTTGACCGGTGGCATTAAAGTTACCCCCATACCATACGTTGCCATTGGTCGAAATTTGGCCACTTGCCCCGAAGTTGACGTTGCCCGACCCGTTGTGATCCGCATCGGCGGTGAGCGTCACATTCATCCCATTGGGTCCGGAAGCCGAAATGGCGGTGTTGATATTGATGTTTCTCGCCGCGCTCAGGGTCAGCGAGGGGTACGAAGACTGCGGGATTGGTGCCATAGCGCCATTGACCGTTATGTCTCCGAAAGAGCCTCCGTCCGTCCCCGTGGTGATGGTGACATTGGTACCCGCAGTCAGGGAATTGCTGATACTGGTGGCCGTGATCGAGGAGTCTGCGGTAGGCGTGAAGCTGGCGGCATAAGGCGTTCCGCTAATCCCAAAGCCTGTAATCGTTACATTCCACGGATCCAGCAGCCAGCTACCCGCCCTACCGTTCGCGGCACTGGCATCGACCTGACCGAATGCTTGCAGAATATTGTGGCTCGATGTTTCGACGTTACCGCCATTGCCGCTGTCTTTGCCACCCTTGGCCGCAATGTTCCCGGCGAAATTGGTGTAATCCTGCGACCAGAGCACCGCTGTGCCGCCGTTGCCAGAAGCCGTGGCGCTGACATCGATGATGGCTGTGGGCTGCATGACGACCGCTGAAGCGTTGTCAATGGACGCATCCTTGCCCTGCCAGCCGCCGCCGACATAAACCTCGCCGCCGCCCGTTGCCCCGGTGGCAACAATGCGTGCACCGTTGTCGAGCAACACATGCTCACCAGTGACGACCACTTTGCCGCCTTGGCTTGTGGCTGAAGACGCATCCAGCGTCCCGCCCACGTTCACGGTTCCCGCCGTCATGCCGCCGAGCAGCGTGATGATGCCTTCATGGTTCTCCACGGTGCGCGCTTCAATCACGCCGGTGTTGTTCACCACGCTGGCCAGCAATTCGTTTTTGGCACCGGCGCTCATCAGCACGACTCCGCCGTCGGCGCGGATCAGGCCGCCGTTGTCGCTCAGGTTGTTGAGCGTGCTTTGGTCCACCTGCATCTGCACCAGGCTGTTGCCGTTGAAGGTGAGGGTGGCGGCGCTGCCGGCGCCGAGCGCGACGGTGCCGAGCTGCGCGCTGATGGTTCCCTGGTTGCTGACGGTGTTGCCCAGCAGCGCCACATAGCCGCCCGTGGCTGAGTTGATCGTGCCCTGGTTGATGACGCTGCCGGTGCCGTTGCCGCTGAAGCTGCGCACATTGCCGTTCAGACTGGCGTCATTCAGGTCCAAGGTGGAGGCGACCAGCCCCCCGACATTGACCTGCGCGCCTTGCCCAAACAGGATGCCATTCGGGTTGATCAGATAAACTTGGCCGTTGGCGTTCAAGTGCCCTAATATTTGCGTGCCGTTGGTGTCGAAGATGCGGTTGACCGCGATGGCGGTAGCCGAGGGTTGCACGAAGTTCACCGTCTCCTGCGGCGCAATGTTGAAGCTCTGCCAGTTGAGAGACAGGTTCTGGCTTGATTGCTGGATGGTGGTGGTGCTGGATGCGGCGGTGGTGGACTGGGAGATGCTGCCCGCGCCTGCAACCACCTGTCCACCAACCGGGGCCGCCTGGGCGACGGCTGCAGTAAGCGACAGGACGGCCGCGATGAGATTGCGGCTTGAACTCTTGCCTCGTCCTCTCGACGTTTCTGCTACCGCAACCCAGGCGTTCAACACCTGGTTCCAGACGAGACGGTAGATGCGATTCATCGATGCATGGCGTTTCATAGCACTATCTCCTTTTTTTGCAGAAGCTCGCTAATGAAGCACGCCCCCCTTGAGAGGGAAATCTCCACTCAATGGGAGAGTACGAAGTTAAACAATACAGCCTTTTGACAAAAATCAAGCTACTACTATGATGGCTCTCATAGATGTGAGCGATTTCAATGTGTTGGAAAATCAAGATGACAGATAAGTGGTAAGCGTCTAGCTACGGCACCTTGACCCAGTTTGCTGGGTGTGCTGCAGATTGGCGAAGACCTCAGGCCAGAGGTTGCCAGCGATTCGGCAACAACTCGTCGATACGGCTGTTCATGTGGTTAGGCAGCCACGTAAGAACGTCCTTCAGGTACGCCCACGGGTCATGACCGCTCATCTTTGCTGATTGCACCAAGCTCATGACGACAGCGGCGCGCTGACCGGCGAGTTCGCTGCCCGCAAAAAGCCACGCTTTACGGTTATGTGCATCTGCACATGTCAATCAGAAGGCCTGTCTGGATCTTGGTTATAGCCGGGAAGAACTGCTTTCCCTGAGCGTTTTCGACATTGATCCCACGCTGGATCGGTCCAGGATCATGGAAATGATGCAGGAGTTGCGGAAACTGGGGTCCCTGACCCATGAAGGCTGCCACCGGCGCAAGAACGGGGCCGAGTTTCCTGTTGAAGTCAGCCTCGGCTACGTCCAGCTTGACCGAGCTTACATAATTTCCGTAGCTCGCGACATTACCAAGCGCAAACAAGACGAGCTCGCGCTGATAAAAGCGAACCGCGCCTTGCGCACCATCAGCGCCTGCAACGAGGCGCTCGTGCACGCCGGAAACTAGTCTGAGCTTCTTGATTCCATTTGCCGGCTTATCGTGGAGGTGGGCGGCTACCGGTGCTCCCTTGAGTTTGCCAAGAAGGTGGGGGCCGAGATTGAGCAGGAGGACAACTCCGCCGCGGCGCAGCGCGTAGAGGAATTGCGCGCACAGGTGCAGCAGTTAGCGGCTGTTAAACGCCGGGGTGAACGGTGGGTCAAAGCGACGACCGATTTCACCTGCGCCGCGCTGGCAGACCCGACCATCATTGCCATGCGCAAGGACGGCAAGATCAAGAGCGTTTTCTTTCCCGTGCTGAACTTTCACATCAAGGCCTGGGACAACATTCAGGACGAGAAGGCCGCCTTTGAGCAAGCCGAGCGTGACAGGGTTGAAAAGCAGCGTGCCGAAGATGCCATGCGCATTGCAGAAGCACGGGCCAATGCCCTGACCAGTGCCATTGCCGCAGCCGTAGCCTGGTTTGGGGTCAGCCGCCGAAGGTTATCCGACTCAGAACCCTGAATCAGTCCCGAGCGGCCACACTGAAGGTGTTGATTGAAAACCGGGATGTCATCATTGAATCGCTGGTGGGCAACGATCTGGCATCGGTGGAAATTGTTCCTGCTTGATGCCTTGCAAAGAACGGTCTGGCTGAAGTGGTTTCTTGCCAACTACAGCCGTAGCGGGCTGGCATAGCCGGTCATCTCCAGGTAGCCGCGTCCGACCAGCTTGCCATGGCTGTCAAACAGCTCGCTGAGGCCTTCCCAGTAAACCGCGCCGGTGGAGATGCGGCTGTCGAGTTCCTGGTTGTCGATGACGGCTTTGACGGTGTAGACATCAGCGGGCGTTCGCACGGTCCATTCCACCGGGTAGCTGGCCTGCGTCAAAGGGCTGGTCCAGCTGCGCACCGGCTGGAATAGCACCTCACCACGGCCGAAGATTTGGGGCTCGGCACCCATGGCCGGGTGCCGAAACGAGCCACCCGTCCACAGCGTCTTGCTGGCCTTGTCGCGCAGGCGGAAGGCGGTGAGGGCGCTGCCGTCCAGCAGATTCATGCCGATCCAGTCCCAGCCCACGGCCTGCGGGTGCAGCAGCGCCTGACTCCATTCGTGGTCGAGCCAGGCGGTTCCCTGCACTGCCATCTCGCGGCCTTCGATGGCCAGGGTGCCGGTAGCCTGTAGCTGCGGCAGGCTGTAGTAGTAACTGGCCTGCTCTTTTTGCGGTCCCTTGCGCGACAAACCCTGCTCCCCTTGCAGCAGCAGCGGCTGGGTCTCGCGCAAGGCCAGCTGGAAGCGAAAACCGCTGCCCGCTGCGCTGGCCCGGTACTGCGTGGCCTCGCGTTGGAGCGACCAGTCGCGCAGGGTGATGGCGGTGTCTTTTTCGCTGGCCTGTGCCACCTCAAAACCTTCGCGTGCAATGCGCTGGTCATGCCACAGCTTTTTGCCCGCCACATCGGTCACGGCCGCATGGGCAAAGATCAGCTGTTTGGCGGCAAAGGCCGAGCTCATGCCTTGGGTCGCCGGCACGCGGGAGCGAAAGAACGTGAGTTGAAAGCCGAACTCGCGTTGACCTGAGTTTGAGTCTGAGCGCAAGTGGCCGGTGAGGTACCACCACTCAATCGAGAACTCCGGGTGGCTGCCCAGATCGCGCGGAAACTGCAGCACCGGCCGCCCCCGTGCCTGTGTTTTGGCTTGTGCCCCAGCTTGTAACGGCCACAGCGGTGCGGCCAGCCCAACGGCTAGCAGATGACGGCGCAACAGGTTGGTTGGCATGGCGGGTGGCATGAGCGAATTGTCGCTGCGATCCGGGCCGGTCTCTTGAACCCGATTTGTCACACCACGGTCACACAGCTCGCACAAGATGGGTCGGGTTTTCCCTTGTTTTCAATCACAACCGGCCAGGGTGGTCCGGTCTTTCGGAAGGAGCAGTCATCAATGTCGCATGCAGGTTCATGGAGCGGGTTCAAAGTGGCGGGTTCCTTTTCGCGCCGGATTCTGGGTGTCCTGGCGCTTGTACTGGTGGTTGCCCTCCTGGGCTCGACCATCGGGTTCTGGTCTTTGTACCGGGTCTCCAACGAGACCGGACGGATGGTCGATGAAGCCATGGCAGCCGAGCGCCTGGCGGAGGATTTGCACCGCAACCTCTCGGTCAATGTGGCGCGCTCCAAGGCCTTTGCCTTGAGTTCGGAGCCGCAGGTCGGGGATGTGCTGACCCCCGAGATCAACCAGACCTCCGCCGTGGTGGATGAACTGCTGAAAAAACTCGGCGGCATGCTGGCTACGCCCGACGACCAGGCGACCCTGGGGCGCATGATGGAGGCCAACCGTGAATTTTTGAAAGCCCGCCAGGACCTGACCGCAGCCCGCGATGGTGGCCTGACGGCAAACATCGAGCAGGTGTATGCCCGCCGTTTCACGCCGGCGGCGCAGGCCCTGCTGGAGGCCGTGACCCGGCTGGGGGATTCCCAGCGCGCCAAGATCGATGCGTCCGTGATTCACATCAGCGCCTTGAGCCGGTCGGCGCGCTGGGGTCTGATTCTGTTCAGTTTGTGCGCGCTGCTGCTGGGAAGCTTGTTGTCAGTTTGGCTCGTGCGCGCCATCACCCGGCCGATCCAGCAGGCGGTGGACACGGCCAACCGGGTCGCGGCGCTGGACCTGACGGCGCATATTGAAGGGCACGATCGCGACGAAGGCGGACGGCTGCTGGCCGCATTGGGCCGGATGCAGGTGTCTTTGCACACCCTGGTGTCGCAGGTTCAGGGTGCCAGCCGCACGGTGGCCGAGGGCGCCACGGAGATTGCGGCGGGCAACCTCGACTTCTCCGGCCGGACCGAAATGGCGGCCTCCAGCCTGCAACAGACGGCCGCCGCCGTCGAGCAGATTGCGCAGACCATGCAGCACTCGCTGGCGGCAGCAGCCCGCGGCGAGGTGTTGGCCAAATCGGCGGCCAGGGAGGCCGCTGGCGGCAGCACTGTCATGTCCGAGGTGATGCAGACGATGAACGACATCCGGGAATCGTCCCGTCAGATTGCAGACATCACGGCGGTCATCGACGGTATCGCTTTTCAGACCAATATTCTGGCGCTGAATGCGGCCGTCGAGGCCGCTCGCGCCGGCGAACAAGGGCGCGGCTTTGCCGTGGTGGCGACCGAGGTGCGCGCGCTGGCCAACCGCTCCGCTGCGGCGGCGCGGCAGATCAAGTCGCTGATCAGTGCCTCCGTGGACAAGGTCGAACTGGGCGCCAGCCGGGTCAGCCAGGCGCGCGATACCATGAGCACCATCGTCGATTCCGTTGGGCGCGTGGCGCAGGCCATTGGCGAAATCACCGCCGCCACCGACGGACAAAGCAGCGGCATGTCCAGCATCAACGCGGCCGTCAATCGCCTGGACCAGATGACCCAGCAAAATGCTGCTGTGGTCGAGGAGTCCGCTGCGGCCGCGCAGAGCCTGCAAGAGCAGGCAGGCGATTTGCAGGACATGGCCGGGCGCTTCCGGCTGCCAAGCCTGGCGCTCGCCCTGCGGTAACGGTACCTGCCGCTACGACGGCCAGGCACCGGGCCCATGGATGCTCCGGCAGCGGCTCGCCGAGTGGTTCAACAGCATGGTTCGAAAGGCGTCGAATGCCTTTTGCATGACCTTCTGCTTGTACGGAAAGATATCGACGGGATCAGTCGAGTGGATCCAGCCGCGACTGTCGGTCTCGAACAATAGTAAGCGCCCGTCACGCATCTCGCCGCAATCGAGGACCACATAGTCAAGGCCGAGTCTGTCTGCAATGGCAGCGAGCGCCGCGCGGTGCCGGACTGAAAAATCCTGATCGAAGTTTTCCATCATCGCGGCCTCCTCAGCGCGTTTCTTCTCGCTGAACTCCATTCCTGCAGAATGGTAGTGAACCATCCAGTTGTCAGAGATTGCAAGATGGCAAACATAGGGCTTGCCGTCGATCAGAGCGATCCTTGTTTTTCGGAAAAGTCCGTCTTCGGCCCGATAGTCGACATACTCGGCGACGTAATACGCGGTGTCGGGATAGAGCTCGAAATAGGCGTCAAGCTCGACGTTGACGTCGAGTTTTACCAACCCGTTCCCGCCATGGGTATCAACCGGCCTGATCGTGATCGGGAACCGGGACCGGCGGATCTGCTCCCGTTCGAGCCTTCGTGTCGCCGGTATAAGCAGGCCAGGAATATCGTTCAATAGTTGATAGGCCGTATCGCGCGCGCAGCGCAGAATGTACTGCGGATGGTTCAACACAGGTCGCGGCCAGGTGGCAAGCAAAGCTTCCATGTGAGCGAGCAGCGGCCGGTTCTTGTCTGATTCACCGATGGCGACAATGGCGACGTCGTGATCGGGAATAATTTCTGGCAGCTCGTGGCCGGGTAACAAGAACAACAGGTCAAGACGAATATCACTGTTTTCGACGACGAATTCGAAAGGCGTGTTATCCATCATGTCGCCCGGCCCCATCAGCGCGAGCAAGCGAATTGCCGGGGCAGCCGGTCCAGCAATCCGATACAGACATCGCTGCTCCAGCGCCCTGGCTTGCATATCGAGAGCGAACTCACGTTGACCGAGGGCCAGTAGCACATAGAACATCTGCATACACATATTGGCCGGATCGGGATCGGCATGCGTCTTGACGATCAAGTCGGGGATCGTTGACGCGGGCATGCGCACGACGCTGAGCAAGCCAAGAATCGGGTGCAGATCAATTTCCGCCAGGCAGATTTTCGGGATATCAGCAGGGATGACCATCAAACGTAAATGATTTGTTCTGTAAGGCTATATTGCCAATTGAAATTGGCTCAATACTGTTCAGGCCTGAACCATTAGTCTATCGCACCAAGCGGTTGTGATAAGTCAGGTATTGACGGTGATCGACGAAAACTGCAAGTGGTGCATGAACTCGCGCAGGATCAGAAGCGTTGCGGCGAAAGCGGCGTTGTTTGGGATTCCTTCACTTGATGGGTTGCCCCTCCGGGACACCAGAGCGTATGGCGCTGTAGCGCGGACGGATGTTGGCTTCGATCGGGGTCAGTTCCCTGATCCATTGCAGAAAGTCCGTTTTTGTCGCTGCGCTGATCTCATGCTCCATCGGATACAGACGGATCACGTGGGCCACCCCCAGCTTGCTGTCGTACTCGCCATGCGCAATGAAACCGCGCAAAGTAGAGAGACGCTCTTTACTGGCGATGTGCGGCTCGAGCTCGGGGTCGCTCAGTGCCACGCTGGCGCTCAGGATGCCGCCCTGGCTGAAACCGGCGATCACGGTGTTCTGCGGTGGGATGCCGTAGGCCGACTGCAACTGCGCCAAGAAGCAGATCACGGCCTGGCGGCTTTGTTCGGCTTCTGCGGCCACGATGCTGGGTCCGCTGGCGGTGAAGGCGACGCTTGGCGTCGGGCAACAAGTGGAACAGCGGCACCCAGGCGCCGTGATCGAGACCGCGCCGCTCATCAAAATCAAGCGCATATCCGGCGTCAGTGAGTAGCCGCCCCGTTTCTGCCGCCAACTGCGGGTGACCGAGGAAGGCCAGGTGTTTTACGCGCGCAGCAAGGAGCTGCTGGCGGGGGTCGAGGAGGCCGAGATTGAAATCACATCGCGCAGCAGTGCCGCCAGCGGTCTGCTGCGGGTGAACGCACCGGTGACCTTTGGCATCCGCCATCTGGCGCCGCTGTGGGGCGAGTTCCGCACCCACTACCCGAAGGTCTCGCTCGATGTGACGCTGGCTGACCGCGTGGTTGATTTGGTTGAGGAAGGCTATGACGTCGCGATCCGCATCGCCACCCTGCCAAGTTCGACGCTGATCAGCAAGCGTCTGACGACCACGCGCATGGTGTTGTGCGCTTCTCCGCAGTACCTGAAGGCGCGCGGTGTGCCTCGGCACCCGGCCGAGCTGGCCAGTCATGCGGTGATTTCCTACCGCTATTGGTCGACCAAAGACGAGTGGTACTTCGACGGACCGCAAGGCCCGGTCAGCGTGAAGACCAAACCCTGCCTGCACACCAACAACGGTGACACCTGCCGTGCGGCGGCACTGGCGCACCAGGGCGTGATCCTGCAGCCTACCTTTCTGGTGGGGGACGACCTCGTGGCTGGCACGCTGGTGGAACTGATGCCCGAGTTTCATTCCCTCGAGATGGGAATCTATGCCATCTACCCCACCCGCAAGCATGTCTCGCCGAAGGTACGCGCGTTGATTGACTTCCTTGCAGAACACTTTGCGCAAGCTCGCGCGAGCTGGTGAATGGCGTCTGGCGGGTCAGTGGCTTATTGGCGCAGCCTCGCCATCGTGTTGTTACCAGTCTTCTTTCACCGCCAGCACCGCATCCCTGCCCGCTGCCGCCCGTCCGGCCAGCCACGCGGTGACGGTGCCGGCCGCCACGACGGCCACGCACAAGGCGAGCAAACGCGCCCAGGGCAGCATCAGTTCCATGGTCCAGTGAAAGCTCTGCGGGTTCACCACATGCACCAGCACCACGGACACGGCCAGCCCCAGGCCCAGGCCCGCGATGGCGCCCAGCGTCGTCCACGCGGCACCCTCCAAGGCCACCACCGTCAGAATTTGCCGCCGGGTCAGGCCCAAGTGGGCCAGCAGGCCAAACTCCTTGCGCCGCGCCAGCACCTGGGCGCTGAAGCTCGCCGCTACGCCAAACAGGCCAATGCCAATGGCCACGGCCTGCAGCCAGTAGGTGACGGCAAAACTGCGGTCGAAGATTTTGAGTGAGGTGGCGCGGATCTGGCTGGCCGTGCCGAATTCGAGCAGCTGGCCCGCGCCGCTGCTTGACGGGTCGGCCAAGGCGCGCAGGGCTTGCTGCACACGCTCGGCATCGGTCTGCTCGTTCAACCAGAGCGCCAGGTCATTGGCGCGCCGGTCGCCCGTGAGCTGCTCGAACACGCGCTTGTCCAGGGCAATGGCGCCGGTTTGGCGGGCATAGTCACGCCATACGCCAGCTACAAAAAACGTAGCTGCTCGCGCTTGTGCGACGGGGGCTAGAGGCCTAAATGATGTAGAGAGTGGGGCAAACACCGTGCCGGGCCGGGCGTCGTGCAGGTCCACCATGGCTTCGCTCACGTAGATGCCGATCTGCCCGGGCGGCACCGGCAGTGGCTCGCCTACCAGTGGCAGGCTGCGCGCCGGGTCATCGAGCTCGCGCGCGATTAGCGCCACCGCCGGCCGGGCCGGGTCCAGCAGCAGCGCCATCACACGCTGGGACTGCACCCGCTGCACACCCGCTACCTGGGACGCCGCCTGCACAAATTCGGGTGTGAAATACGCCGTGTCACTGGCGCCCAGGTTGCCTGTACTGCGCACATACAGATCGGCGGGCAGCACGCGGTCCAGCCACTGCGTGACCGAGTCGCGAAAACTGGCCACCATCACGGTCAGCGCCACCGCCAGGCTGAGCGAGGCCACCACGCCGCTGACCGCCACCGCAGCGCTCTCGCGCACCCGGCGCGCACGTTCCAGCGCCAGCAGGGGCAGGGCGTGGTGCGCTACCAGCGGCGCGAGCCGGTCCAACAGCAGCGCCACCCCCCATGGCAGCGCGGTGATGCCGCCCACCAGCAGCAGCGCCACCGACAGATAAGCCGCCAGCGGTATGTCAAAAACGGCGGGCGCCCTCGCCAGCATTACACCAACTGCTATCAAAATAAGACTGATCCAGTGGTTGCGGCGCGTCACCAAAGCGCCGCCCAGGCCTTTGAGCGTTTGCGCTGGGGGCAGTTTTTGCGCTTGCCGCGCCGGCCACCAGCCGCCCAGCAGCGCGGCCAGCACCCCCAAAACGCCGTACAGCAGCGCCGCCCAGCCGTTCCATTGCAAGCTCGGGGCCACGCCCGCAAAGTAGCCACCGCCCAAGTCGCCGCCCAGCAGTCGCAGGGCCAGCGCCGCCAGTGCCGTGCCCAGCGCAATACCGGCCACGCTGCCCAGCAGCCCCAGCGCGAGCGATTCCCATAACACCAGGCGCAGGCGGTCACGCCCGCTCAGGCCCAGCACGCCCAACAACGCAAACTGCTGGGCGCGCTTGGCCACGCTCAACGACAGCACCGAGAACACCAGAAACGCCCCGGTGAACAACGCCACCAAGGCCAGCACGCTGAGGTTGACGCGGTACGCGCGCGACAGGTTACTGACCCGTGCCGCCGCATCGCCAGGCTCTGCCAGCATCACGCCGGGCGGCCAGTCGGGAGCGCTTTGCAGGGCGCGCATAAAGGCGGTCCGGTCGGCACCGGCTTGCAGGCGAATATCCATGCGCGTGAGTTGTCCCTGCCTGCCAAACAGCTCTTGCGCGGCGCCAATGTCCATCACCGCCAGCGGTGCGCCAGCCGCGCTGATGCTGCCCGCTACCGTCACTTGCCTGAGTTGCAGGGCGCTTTGCAGTTGCAGTGTGTCGCCGCCCAGGCGCTTGCGCGCGCTCGCATTCAAAAACACGGTGTTGGGCGAGAAAATCGCCAGGCGGTCGGCGCCCGCAGCGGGCAGCGGCATCAGCGCCGGGGCCACAGTGGCTACCAACAAGGCATCGACGCCGACCACGCGCAGCGGCACACGCTCAGCACGGTCGGTCAGGGCATAGGTGCTGACTTCCAGCACGGGGGAGGCGACAGCCACCTGCACCCTCCTGGCGACGCGGGCAAAGACCGCCTCGTTAAAGCTGCCCTGTACGCCGCGCAGCTCCAGATCCGGCTGGCCGCTCACCGAACGCACCGCTTGGGAAAACTCGTCCAGCGCCGACGCGTTGATCAATTGCACCGAGAACGCCAGCGCCACCCCCAGCATCACGGCCACGACGGCGGCGGCGTTGCGCCAGGGGTGGTGGCGCAGTTCTTGCCAGGAGAAGGTTTTCAGCAACTGGAACATGTGAGGGTATGGAGGGATGGGATCGACACGCACGCACGCACGGTGGATGAGCGGCTGGCAAGCAGTGTATTGCGCCAATGCGGATATTGCCCGGCGTTGACAAATCTCAAGTGGTTTGCCGTGTGGACGCCAAAAATGATCCTGTATGACAACAGAAAGATAAAGATGAAGCTTCCAGTTCAAATTCAATTTCACGGCATGGAGCATTCTGATGCGCTTGCCATGACTGCGCGTGAGCACGTACACAAGCTCGAATTATTTGCATCCGACATCACGGCTTGCCGTGTCGTCATCGACCTGGAGGAAAAGCACAAGCATCAGGGGCATCCGTTCAGCGTGCGCATCGACCTCACGTTGCCGGGCCACGAACTCGTGGTGAACCGGGTCCAGCACGAAGATGTGAACGTTGCAATGCGCGAGGCCTTCGACAACATGAAGCGCCAGCTGGAAGATGTCGTACGCCGGCGCCGAGGGCAGGAGAAACAGCACGCAGCGCCACTGAAGTGAATGCGAAAGTGGCCGTGATCACCGGGGTCATGCAGCGGCAGCACAGGCATTCATGCAAGGGAGAAGAAAATGAACTCACTGATGATGCGCAGTAGTCTTCTGGATGATATTTTCAGAGACGTGTCGCCCGGTTTTTACGTGACGCCCCTGCACGGCGACCCGCTGCCAGAACCCGTCCAGATCAAGATCGACGTCAAGGAGAATGACCTGGCATACACCGTCCATGCCGAATTGCCCGGTGTGAGCAAGGAAAACATTCATGTGTCGCTACACGGTGGTTCGGTCTTGCTGCGGGCCGAGGTCACCCAGCATGATGTCCAGACCCGGGATGACAAGGTGTTGCGCAGTGAGCGCTATTTCGGTTCGATCACCCGCAGCTTTCAGTTGCCCCTGGAGATTGACTCCTCTCAGGCCCGGGCCAGATACGGCAACGGTGTGCTCACGCTCACCTTGCCTAAAAGCCACGGGGGTGCCGCACAGCAGCTCAAAGTTGAGTGAAGGCGTTTGCAAGATCGCTCCAGAGAGAGCACTTGCTGGCAGGGCCGTGGGGTCAGCCTAGACCAGCGGTTAAGAGATTCGGGGCAAGGGGGGCAAGATCACTATGAAAGCGTTACTTTTTCGTCTGGATGCATTGACTGACACGCAAGCTGTTGAAAAGAAGCTCATGGTGTCAAGTTGCATATTTGCCCTTGTCGCCACTATTTTTTCCGCCATCTCCTTGTGGGCAACAAGACCAAGCATTGTCATTGCCTTCGATCTTGGGGGGGCTGTCGTCCTGGTGCTTCAATTAATCTGGATTAGAAATAAAAACAGATTTTTATTCCCGGCCAACTGGGTATTGACTTTCATGGCGGGCGTTGTTTTTCTTGCCGTTTATTTCAATGGCAGGATATCGGTCCATTGGATTTACCCGACCATCATCTACAGCTACTTCTGGCAGGATATAAAAAAGGCGACCTTTTTTTCATTGGCATATCTACTGCTGATTTGTTCCATGGTCGCGTGGAAAGATGGTTTTGATTTGTTATCAGAATTGAGGATTTTTGGCGCCGGCTTGATGTCAATGGGACTCCTGTATTTTTTCAGCCTGGTGCGTGATAGCTATATTGAAAAACTGGCGGAAGGAAATTCAGAGTACAAGAACTATACGGAAGTGTTGTCGGGCAAAGTCCAGAGCCAGTTTGAGGAAATCAAGCAAAGCGAAGAACGATTCCACGGCATCGCCAATGCGGCCCAGGATGCGGTCGTCATGATCGACGACGAGCGCAAGCTGACCTACTGGAACCCTGCAGCAGTACTCATGTTCGGGTATCGCACTGAAGAGGTGCTGGGCCGGGATTTCCTTGAAGTGTTCGTGCCGGTGCGCTATCGCGCTGCCTATCAGGAGGGCCTCACGGCGTTCCGATTGACCGGAACCAGTCCGTTCATCGGTAAAACAATTGAATTGACTGCGGTGCACAAGGATGGCCGGGAATTCCCGATTTCCCTGTCGGCATCCGCACTCCAGTTGAACCAGCGCTGGAACGCGGTCGGCATTCTGCGCGATATAACCGAGCGCCAGCTTGCCGAGACGGCACGCACCCAGCTTGCCGCCATCGTTGAATCCTCGGTGGTCGCCATCGTTGGCGCTGATTTGAACGGATTGGTCACGAGCTGGAATCTCGGTGCCGAGAACGTCTATGGCTATACCGCCGTCGAGATGATTGGGCAACCGGCTACCGTACTGGTTCCGGCTGATCGCCAGCAGGAACTCCAAAATCTGATCGGGAAGATCCGACGCGGTGAGGATGTGCCACGGTTTGAGACCACCCGGGTCAGAAAAGACCGGGGCTTGATCGACGTCTCGCTGGCGTTCTCGCCCATCAGGAATGAGCGCGGAAAAATTGTCGGCCTATCGGCTGTTTCACACGATGTCACGGCAATAAAAAAATCCGAACGCGAGCTAAGGACCGTTAACCGCTCGCTCCGAACACGCTCAAGCTGCAATTTGGCGCTGATTCATGCGGTCAATGAAATTGCACTGATGGAGGAGATGTGCCACATCCTCGTGGACGTGGGTGGCTACCGCTTCGCCTGGGTCGGCTTCGCGCAGCACGACGAAGAAAAAACCGTGCAGCCGATGGCGCGTTACGGCTATGAAGAAGGCTACCTGGATGGACTTCAAAGCAGTTGGGCTGATACGGAGCGAGGCCGTAGCCCGTGGGGAACTGCCATCAGGACCGGGACGCCGCAGATCACTCAATATTCTGCAAGCGACCGCACCAGGACGCCTTGGCATGACGAGTCGTTGAAGCGCGGCTACCGATCGATCATCGCTCTGCCCCTGCGACACGCAACAGAGATATTGGGCGCGCTCACGATCTATGCGTCCGATCCGCAAGCATTCCAGGCGGAAGAGGTGAAACTGATCACGGAACTCGCGGATGATCTTTCCTACGGCATTAGTGCCTTGCGCACCCATGCCGCCAACGGAAAAGGTGTGGCACGCTTGCAAGCAAGCATGGAGTCAACCATCAGCGCCGTTGCCAGCATGGTCGAAATGCGCGACCCCTACACCACCGGCCATCAGCAGCGGGTAGCCGAACTCGCGGTGGCGATTGGGCGTGCCATGGGACTGCCGGAGCAAACGGTATACGGTCTGCGCCTGGCCGGACTCGTGCATGATCTTGGCAAGATTCATATTCCGGCGGAGATTCTGAGCAAACCAGGCAAGCTCACCAGCATCGAATTTGAGATGATCAAGACGCACCCAGAAGCCGGCTACGAAATTTTGAAAAACGTAGACTTCCTCTGGCCGATTGCCCAAACGGTGTTGCAGCACCATGAACGCATCGATGGCAGCGGCTATCCGGCCGGACTCAAGGGCGACCAAATCCTGCTGGAAGCCAAGATCATCGCGGTGGCGGACGTGGTGGAAGCGATTTCTTCGCACCGTCCGTACCGACCCGCATTGGGCGTTGACGCGGCTTTGAAAGAGTTAAGGGATAACCGCGGGAAATATTACGACCCCGTGGTGGTGGATGTTTGCCTCAGGCTTTTTACCGAGAAAACCTTCAGTTTTGAGGGGCGGTCGGGATTCTGACTCAACTTGACTACCCGATCCGCCCGTGCTGCAGCGGTCTCGGAGTGCGTCACCAGCACCAGCGAGGCACCCTGCTGACGGGTCTGCTGAATCAGCGCATCCATCACCCGGGCGGCGGTGCCGGGGTCGAGATTGCCGGTGGGCTCGTCGGCCAGCAGCAGGGTGGGGCGGTGGACCAAGGCACGTGCAATCGCCACGCGTTGCAACTGGCCACCACTGAGTTGTTGCGGCAGCCGCTGGCCCAGGCCGGTCAGGCCCACGGCCTCTAACATGGCCTGCACGCGGGCGTCGTCCTGCTGGCCCAGCAGCAGCAACGGCAGCGCAACGTTCTGCGCCACATCCAGATGCGGCAGCACATGAAAAGCCTGAAACACAAAGCCTGTTTTTTCGCGGCGCAGCCGGGCTTTTTGGTCGTCGTTCAAGCGGCCCAGATCAAGCCCGTCCAGCACCACTGTGCCGCTGTCCCAGCTGTCGAGACCGGCCATGCAATTGAGCAGGGTGGATTTGCCGACGCCGGATTCACCCACAATGGCGACAAACTCGCCAGAGGCCACAGTCAGTGAGACCTGGCTGAACACGGCCACCTCGCCATAGTGCTTGCTTAAATTTGTGATCACCAGACTCATGTGCGGCCTTCTGCAAAAACCTGGGCGATGGTCAACACCTGTTGCAGGGCGGCGGGATCGTCGCAGGCCACCACCCGGCGCTGGGGCATGGACCGCAACCAGGTGATCTGGCGCTTGGCCAACTGGCGCGTGGCGAAGATGCCTTTGTCGCGCAGCTCGGCCAGGGGTGGGTGGCCAGCGAGTCCGCCCGCTTCGTGCGCGTCCAAATATTCCCAAGCCTGCCGGTAGCCGACGCAGCGCATGGCAGGTAAATCGGCGTTCAGGTCGCCACGCGCCCGCAGGGCTTGGACCTCATCCAGAAAACCACTCGCCAGCATGGCGTCAAAACGCTGGGCGATGCGCTGGTGCAGCCAGCTTCGGTCCAGCGGCTCCAGCGAAATCAGCAGCGTGTCATCTTCCGAAAGATTATGGTCATTTAGGCCTCTAGCCCCCGTCGCATCTGCGTGAGCAGCTATTGTTTTTGTAGTATGAAAGAATGACAGTGGCTGCCCCGAAATCCGAAACACCTCCAGTGCCCGCTGAATGCGTTGCGAATCAGCGGGGTTCAGGCGTGCCGCCGTCACCGGGTCAACCAGCGCGAGGGCGGCGTGCATGGCAGGCCAGCCTTTTTGTTTTGCCTCTTCTTCCAGTTCGGCACGAATGGCCGGGTTGGCCTTGGGCATGGCGTCCAGCCCGGTGAGCAAGGCCTTGAAGTACAGCATGGTGCCGCCCACCAGCAGTGCCAGCTTGCCGCGTGCCGTGATATCGGCGATCAAGGTCTGGGCATCGGTTACGAACTCGGCAGCGCTGTAGGCCTGCAGCGGGTCGCGGATGTTGATCAGGTGGTGCGGCACGGCCGCCAGTTCGGCGCTGGTGGGTTTGGCGGTGCCGATGTCCATGCCGCGGTAGACCAGGGCCGAGTCCACACTGATGATCTCGGTGTCGTGCTCCCGGGCGATGGCCAGCGCTGCCGCCGTCTTGCCCGAGGCCGTCGGCCCCGCCAGCGCCAGGTAGCGCAGGGGGCCGCGGGCCGGGATACACGACGGGCTGACCGAAGGGGTTGGATGCATGTCAGTGCTCACCGGTTTCTCCATACTTTTGTACCAGAGTCCATGCCGCCAGCGCGACCAGCGCACTCCAGAACCAGACCCCAAAGACCAGCGGGAAAATCGTGCCGTCCATGTGGGTGCCCAGCCAGCCGCCCATGGCAAAGGCGGCCATCATCATCAAAAATCCGTTAAGTGCCGACGCGACACCTGCAGCCTGCGGGAATGGTCCCACGGAACCGCTTTGGCCGCAGGGCTGGTGTATGCCGTGAGCCAACATGAACAGGTAGTAGGGCAACATGATGGCCCAGCTCGTTTGCAGTCCCGCCAGCGCCAGCATGCCCATCAGGGTGCCGCCGCTGAGCGACAGTCCGCCCGCGATGGCCACCGAGCGGCGCACGCCAAAACGCGGTAGCAGATGCCGACACAGAAAAGTGCCCAGGATGTAGGCCAGTGACATTGAAAACATCAGCAGCCCGTACTGCGTTTTGCTCAAACCCCGCACCTTGATGAAGACAAAGGACGACGCGGCCAGAAACGTGAACAGGCCGCCATACGACGCGGTTGACAGGGCCGAGAACGCCAGAAAAGCAGGGTGGCGCAGGATGGTGAGCCAGGTTCGCACCAAAGTTTCGGGCTCCAGCGCCCGCAGGTTTTTTTGCGGCGCGGTCTCCGTAAAACGCAGTGCAATCATGGCCAGACACACTGCGCCAAAAACTGCCAGCGTGAGCAGGGTGGTCAGCGTCAACTGCGCCTGCGCCATGGGCGCACCAAAGCCCTCGGTGAGGGCGGGGAGCGCCGGCAGGTACAAATCCGTGGTGATCGGTTGCAGACCCAGCAGCAGTGACAGAATGACAACGGTCAGACCAGGCTGCATGGCGGGAATGACCGTGATGGGGAGGCGAACAGACATCCGCCTGAGCGTATCAGATCAACACAGACTGCTCGCCATTCGCAGCCTCAGCGCAGTGAACAGCCATCAGCCTGAATCGCCTGAAGCTTGGGATTTGATAACTCGCAAACCCGAACCAGTTACATGAATCGATGCGGAATTTTTGCTTGGGCAGCTATTTACGCTACGCTGAGTCTCCTGTAGAATTTTTTTGCATTCCTTGCTCATTTCATTGAATTCATCATGATCGTCTCCAACAGCGTCAACCGTTACTGACCCCTTCGACATGGAGGCCACTTTTGAAGACGCGACCCACAAGCTGCAGATCAGCTATCGGCTGCTATTTGAGCGCAATCCCTTGCCGATGTGGGTCTATGACGTCCAGACCCTGCGGATGCTGGCCGTTAACGAAGCCGCACTTGCGCAATACGGTTATAGCAAGCAGGTGTTTGTCGGGCTGACCCTGCTGGACCTTCACCATGAAGACGATGTGGCTCAATTGCATGAGCACCTCCAACTCCCTCCAAGCGAGCAGCCCAGGCAGAGTCTGTGGCGGCACAGACATCGCAACGGTGATTTGATCGAAGTCGAGACCGTGGCCGAGGAGTTTGAGTTTGACGGCATTCACGCGCGCATGGTGCAGGTCAAAGACCTGACTGAGCAGCAGGGTGCGGAACAGGCACAGCGTGATCTGACTGATCGGCTGACCACCACGCTGGAGACGCTCAGTGCTGTAGTCAGTTCAACAACCGACGCCATCATCAGTATTGATAAAGAAGGACTGATCAGGATGTTCAGTCCGGGTGCCGAGCGTATCTTTCGCCGAACCCAGGCGAGCATGCAAGGCCAAACCATGGAACTGCTTCTGCCCGAGCGTTTCCGGGCGGCGCACCCGCAGCAACAGCGCCAATTCGCCGAATCAGGGGGGCCGAGCCGCATGATGGGCTTGAGTCTGGTCAAGGGGCTTCGCTCAGATGGTCAGGAGATTGACCTGGAAGTCACCATCTCCCAGGTGACCGTTCAGCAGCAGCAGGTGTTGATTGCCAGTCTGCGGGATGTCACAGAACGCGTGCGGGTCGAAGTCGAATTTGAGCAATCACGGGCGCAACTCTCGGATCTGACGCAAAGGCTCATGACGCAGGAAAAGACACTGGTCAAGCGCCTGGCGCAGACGCTGCACGACCAACTGGGGCAGACGATGGCGGCCATTCGCATGGTTCACGAAACGATAATTACTTTGCAGGGAGGCAAGACCCCCTCTGGTATAGACCGGCTCCAGACGCAAATGACCACGCTCATCAGCCAGGCTATCCGCCAGGTCCGGCAAGTGCTGATTGACTTGCGTCCGCCCTTGCTTGAGGAGCATGGGCTCGCTGCAGCGCTCGATAATGAGCTTCGCAACCGCTCGCTGACTCGGCCACAGGTGGATATCTCCATTAACGTGCAGCCTGTCATTGCCCTGATGCGCTGGCCAAGTGAGGTCGAATATGCCGTATTCATGGTTGCCCGGGAAGCGGTCGAAAATGCGTTCCGTCACTCGGGCGCGTCCTCTGTGTCTGTCCGGCTGTTTGGGGGGGCGTTGTCATTGCATCTGGAGGTCGCCGACAACGGCGTGGGGATTCCGCTTCGCGGGACGCTGCAAACCGGCCATCTTGGCATCCTCGGCATGCAGGAACGGGCGCAGGCGATTGGCGCTACGGTCACGGTTGACTCAGGTGAAGCCCAGGGAACGTGTGTGAGTTTCAGCTGGCAGTCTGTACCATGACCCGTTTGTACCTGGTCGACGACCACCAGCTCATGCGTGAAGGTTTGCGTTCCCTGCTTGAGGCAAGGGGGCACAAGGTGGTAGGAGAGTCGGCTGATCCCACCGAGGCACTGGCTGACCTGCTGCGACTGCGCCCCGAGGTTCTGCTGCTGGACCTCAACCTTGGCGGACGGTCTGGGTTCGAGCTGCTGGCAGAGCTGCAACGCCGTCGCCTGCCGACCCGATGTGTTGTTTTGACCATGTCGGCGCAGCCGCGCCATGTGGCTGAGGCACTGCGCATGGGGGCAAGCGCTTATGTGCTTAAAGGTTCTGCGGGGAGTGATCTCATGAGCGCCATTGACGCAGCTGTTCAGGGAAAAAAACATCTCGGTGCTGAAGTGGCCGATCTCGCGCTGCAGGTCTTTACGCTAAAAGATGAAGACGATCCTTTGGGCGCGCTGTCCCCGCGTGAGCGACAAATCATCACCATGGTGGTCAATGGCCAGTCCAGTACCGATATTGGTTTGGAGCTCCATTTGTCGCCCAAGACGGTCGCCACCTACCGTAGCCGCCTGATGGCCAAGCTGGGTGTGAGCGACGTCACGGGACTGGTGCGACTGGCCATTCGCTACAAGCTGATCGACGCCGACGACCAGTGAGTCAGGGCTAATCGCTCTGTCGATTTTTCGTTCCGACTGTCGATAGTTGCCTACGCGACGCGTCGGTATCGTCCTACAGACGGGACGCCACGTGCCACATAAAGTTGTCCTTGGGGATTCGCTTAGGCGCCCACCGGGCGCGGCATCCGGCAAGAGAGCAATACCATGATGAATGTTCAAACAGTTTCAAGCTCGGCGCGTTATCAGCCGGCGGTCAATCAACCTGCGTTGAAGCTGGAGAGCGACGAGCGCTGGTCGGACTTTCAGGAAGTCTTGAATTTATTGCGGTTTGACGGCCATGTGCACGAAATGAATGACAGCAGTTTGTTCAGACGTCGTCGCCTGAAGGCGGGCCAGTCAGCCTTGAGCATGGGCCAGCCGTTTGATGGGCTTTATGTGGTACGGCTCGGTGCCCTCAAAACTTCGATGACGCATGTCGACGGCGCCGAGCATGTTCTTGCCTTTCCCATGAAGGGTGATCTGCTTGGGTTTGACGGTATTTGCAAGAACAAGTACTTAAGCGAAGTGGTTGCTTTGACGGACTGCGACTTGATCAGGATTCCCGAAGCGGAATTGTTTTCGCCAGGCCGGGGATGCAATGATATTGAACGCATGGCCTATTGGGCCATCAGCCGCGAGATCGTTCAGGAGCAAACTACCTACGCCTTGACCCACTCGGCCAAGGCCGAAGCGCGGGTAGCACGTTTCCTGCACACCCAGTCGGAACGTTTTGCTGTCATGGGCTACTCTCCGAACCGATTTACATTGCCAATGACCCGGCGCGACATCGGTAACCACCTTAACGTCACGCTGGAGACCGTCAGCCGTGCCTTCTCTTCACTGGACCACCTCGGAATTATTTCGGTCGAAAGACGTGAAATCAACATTCTCTCGCTGGATGCACTGCGGAAGTTTGAGAATTAGTAGTCATGGCTGCCCGGGAGGAAATTATTCAAATCGACTAGTTTTTGCGTGTCTTGTGCCAGCTTGTCTTTTGGGACTTCATGCCCCTGCTTTTGTATTGCCGTAAATATAGTTGCAGCTTGATCGGGTAGACTGTTCTCAATAAGACCAAGCGGAGGTTTTTTTGAAAAACAACGACACGTGCCCGTCGGGTGAGTCCTTTCCCATTGTCCGGTATCGGTGCTTCCGCCAGCGGGTTGCTCGTGCAGCGCCTCGATTTACATCGGGAAGGCATGCTGGTTGTTCGGACATCACCGTGAGCAAGAAACTGGAAGTGGATTTGCCCGCCACTGAAGCCCGGCTTCAGACGCTGATGTGGAATTCAAAACCACGGGGTGTTGCTGATGGGCTATCGTAAAAATCCGGCGAGCCTGGAGGACTTGCGTCAACTGGCAAAAGAGAGATTGCAGGGGCATGATTCAAGTGCCGCCGCTGTCCTGGCCATACCGGAGGCGCAGGAGTTGTTTGAAGAACTGCAAATTCATCAAATTGAGCTGGAACTGCAAAACGAACATCTGAATGCAGCCAGAGCGCAACTTGAGGCGGCGCTTAACCAAAGCAACGAACTCTATGATTTTGCCCCCGTGGGCATTCTTTCGCTCGACCAAACGGGCACCATGACCAAATTGAACCTGGCGGCTGCCAATCTGCTGGGAGCGGAGCATACCCGACTGTTGGGCAGCAGATTCGGGCAATATATATCTGACGTAGAACGCCCCGTGTTCAATGCCTTGTTGGAGCGGGCCACGACATCTTGCGATGTGCAGGGCGGCGAAATGTCGCTAACAAAAAAAGGACTGCTCGCAACGTATGTGCAAATCAGGATCGCACCGCTGCCGGTAGACATGGGGTGGCAGATCATCCTGGTGGACATCACAGAGCGTTGGCAAAATGAGGAGCGCTTGCGTGTGAGCGAGGAGCGCTGGAAGTTGGCGCTGGAGGCCGCAGGGGACGGTGTTTGGGACTGGAATGTGCAAACTGGCGAGGTACTATTTTCAAAGCGGTTTGAGCAACTCTTTGGGTTTTCTGAAAATGAATTCGGGCGCCATATGGAGGACTGGAATTCCCGCATTCATCCAGACGACAGACCGCGCGTGATGGCGGATATTCAAGCGCACTTGATCGGGAATACCGCTACTTTTTCCAATGAGCACCGTGGGCAATGCAAGGCCGGCAACTGGAAATGGGTTCTTTCCAGAAGCACCATTGTGAGCCGCACCGCAGAAGGAAAAGCATTGCGAATGGTCGGCACGCATGTCGATATCACGAGCAGAAAACAGACAGAAGAGGCACTGCTTGTCTCAGTTCGATTTCAGCAGGCTGTGTTTGATTCCTTGTCGGCCCAAATCGCGGTACTGGATCGCCATGGAACGATTCTGCAAATCAATGCAGCATGCCGGAAATATGCTGTCGATAACGGGTATGCAGATGACGCCTGTTTTATTGGCGGAAACTACCTGGAAATCCTCAATTGCTTGTCAGGAAAAGACCAGGAAACGGTTCTGGCCGCTTCGGCTGGAATCGCATCAGTTATCTCAGGCGAGGTTTCTCACTTTCAACTGCAGCATCCGTTTTTTGCACCGGTAGACAAGCGGTGGTTCATCATGAAAGTCACGCACGTGCACGATGTTGAGGGGCGGGTCGTTGTCAGCCACGAAGATGTCAGCAAGCTCAAGGCGGCCGAATTGGCCAGTTGGACACTTGCCAACTTTGACACCTTGACGGGCACCCTCAGTCGGCGAAATTTTCTGAATTTAGCCGAGCAAGAGCTGGTCCGTTCAACGCGCTATGAATTACCACTCATGGTACTGATGCTTGATATGGATCATTTCAAGCTCATCAACGACCATCATGGCCATGCTGCTGGCGATGCTGTCCTTCAAGGGTTTGTGCAGACTGTGACGGGTGTTTTGAGAGAGTCGGATTTTATTGGTCGAATCGGGGGGGAAGAGTTTGCGGTGTTGTTACCCAATACGACGCTTGATGGAGGCCACGCGCTGGCGCAACGGATTATCGAAAGTGTTCGTAACAAACCGGTTGAAGTGGACGGTCAGTGCATCCCCTACACGGTCAGTATCGGGGCGGGTTATTTGTCGACCGAGACTTCCTTTGCTGCCTTGTTGGTCTTGGCCGATGCCGCGCTCTATCGGGCCAAAAATGGTGGACGGGACCGCCTTGAAGTAGGCCGGACATAGCCTGCCTAGTGATGTGAAGTTGATGCCGGCACAGCGCGCAGCCTTGCGATTAATCAAGCGCTCCCGGCAGGCGCTGGCTACGCTAAAACCATCAGTGAATCTGGATGGCACAGCATGCATAAGGCCCCCTTCGACGCGAAAATTTCAGAACATGTCTGGCGTACCAAATACCGGTGGTTTGAGGACGGACACACGGCGGAGCCTTCGATTGAGGCCACTTGGGATCGGGTGGCGCTTGCAGTCTCAGGTGCAGAGGCGCACCACCACAATGAATGGCGCGAGCGCTTCCGGGCTATTCTGAGTGACTTTCGTTTCTTGCCAGGAGGCCGGATACTGGCCGGTGCAGGTACGTCGCGCCGTGACACCTTGTTCAATTGTTTCGTGATGGGTCCGATTGAGGACTCGATACAAGGTATTTTCAATGCCCTGCGTGAAGCCATGGTGACCCTGCAGGCTGGCGGCGGGGTAGGGGTTGACTTCTCCACCTTGAGGCCAGTCGGTTCACTGGCTGTAGCCAGTGGTGGCGTTGCTTCAGGCCCGGTCTCTTTCATGAAGGTCTGGGAGGCGGCTAATACGGCACTGGAGTCGAGCAATCTGCGTCGTGCTGCCATGATGGCCACACTGCGTTGCGACCATCCTGATATCGAATCCTTCATAGACGCAAAAATCGCCTGCGGAACATTTCCGCACTTCAACCTGTCTGTTTTGCTTACTGAAGAGTTCATGCGCGCCGTCGAGGAAGACGGCCCGTGGCCGCTGGTGTTTCCCTTGGGGGAACATTCGATCCCCGTGGGCGGGGAAGTGTGCGAACGAGTATGGTCCGGGGGCATGACGCCGCAGCTTTGCCTGGTGCACCGGCGCATACCGGCCCGTGCCTTGTGGGGCAAACTCCTGGCGGCCGAACATGCAAGTGCTGAACCAGGCGTTCTGTTTATCGACCGGATCAATAGTGACAATAATCTTTGGTATTGTGAGCGTCTGTCGACCACCAATCCCTGCGGGGAAGTCCCCTTGCCAGCTTACGGCGCCTGCAACTTGGGGTCCATTAACCTGACCCGGTTTGTGCAGCATCCCTTTACCGGACATCCCAACGTGGATTTCGGAGGTCTGAAGACAGTCGCTTCTGTCGCGACGCGTTTTCTGGACAATGTCCACGATATTTCATTATTCCCCCTGAAGGCGCAGGAAAAATCGGCGGGTGCCAGCAGACGAATCGGGCTGGGAATTACCGGATTGGCCGATATGTTTGCCATGCTGGGTTTGCGTTACGGCTCGCAGGCGAGTATTGATCTGACACGCGAGATCCTGGGCTCGATACGAGATACGGCATATCGCACATCCATCGCGATCGCTCAGGAAAAAGGCGTATTCCCCGAGTTTGAAAAGATCAAATATGGCGCAAGTCCGTTTGTGCTTGGGCTTTCGCACGATATTCAGGACGCTGTTTCGCAACATGGCATTCGAAACAGCCACCTGCTGGCGGTGGCACCTGCAGGCTCCATCAGCTTGCTTGCCAACGCTGTTTCCAGCGGCATTGAGCCTATTTTTTCCTTCAATACCATGCGTTGCGTGCGAAGAGGCGATGGCCAAGCTGTAACTTTTGATGTCGAAGATGCCGCATGGCACCACTACAAGTCGTTACACGGACAGCAGGCATTATTGCCAGCGCATTTTGTTCAGGCTGTCGATGTCAGCGCAGAAGATCAGTTGCGCATGATGGCAACGGTGCAGTCCTGTGTGGACAATGCAATTTCCAAGACGGTGCGGCTACCGCAAAGCGCAAACGCACAAGAGATTGGACTCGTCTTGCGACGAGCCTGGGAGTTTGGGCTTAAAGGGTGCGCGGTTTACCGGGAGGGCGGTAGTGGCGGTGATTGATGGATGGATCACCCGTTAGGCAACCGAGCTTGGGAACATAGCTCCTGCTTTCACACTTCAATCGGGAAGCTCCAGGGCATGATTGACGCGCTCCTTCAACTCAGCACCTTGGTAGTGGGTCAGGTCGCGCGCGACGCAGCGACGCAGCACCTTCTCAGCGGCACTGCTCAAACAGGGTTTAAGCTCGCCCAGCATCGGGCTGGAGGCAATCAGAATGAACCCGTTGCACCGTTGCCCGGCTACCCCCTGGTTGAGGTAATCCGCCAATTGCCGGGCAAAGATGCCACGCTCTTTGGCGTGGGTTTCGGTATGTGGCTCAAATTGAGTTCCTGCGTGCCCGGTTCGACCATGGCCCTTGCCCGCCGCGCCCGTCGGGTCGTCCGCACTGGCCGCGCTGACCATGTTTTTATGTGGATGCACGAAATCGGCCAACTCGGTGAGTGAGTGATCCGGGGCATGGCGCTCGAAGCAACGTGCACGGCGGGCATCCGCTATCAGAATCCAGGTTTTTTCCATAATGTTCCTTTTGTCTCGCGTCTGTCAAAACATGAGCGCACTGCCCTTCGAGCCTTTCGAGCCCATCGGCCCTGCGCGCGTGACGTCCAAAAGGCTAGCAGCCTCAAGATGAGGAACCTCGGGCTAACGTCATTTTTTGAAGCAATTGGCGAACCGTGGTCTCAGTATGCCTGCGCTGTTTCAGATCAGTTTCAAACTGCCAGTCTTTCAAGGACAGTGATAACTCGACGAGTGCATCGCGCAGTTCAAACAACGCTGAACTGACCTCCCCGAGGGCGTTCGCCATATCGGTACTGGACTCAGAGTTTGCCATGACCAACCTCCTGATGCGTGACTTGAGACAACTTTAGCGGGACCACGCAGTCGATGGTTGATTATTCTCAAGTGGGCGCGTTGCCCGCCTCGATCGCACCGCGCACCGCCTCCTCGACGTCGTCGAGAAAGACGAACTCAAGTTGTTGCCTGGCCTGTTGTGGTACTTCTTCCAGGTCCTGGCGATTGCGTGCGGGCAACATCACTTTTTTGATCCCGGCGGCCATGGCCGCAAGCACTTTCTCCTTGATCCCTCCGACCGGCAACACCAGACCCCGCAGGCTGATTTCGCCGGTCATCGCGACTTCGTTACGCACAGGGCGGTCCATAAAAAGTGAGGCCAGTGCAATGAACATGGCAACGCCTGCACTTGGCCCGTCCTTCGGAATCGCGCCTGCTGGTACATGAATGTGAACGTCCGTTTTTTCGAAGACGGATGGATCGAGTTTGAAAGTTGCCGCTCTTGATTTCACCAGTGTCAGCGCTGCCTGCGCCGACTCTTTCATGACATCACCCAGTTGGCCGGTCAGGATCAGACGGCCGCTGCCGGCGGTGCGGCTGGCTTCGATGAAAAGAATGTCGCCCCCCACCGGCGTCCATGCCAACCCCGTGGCGACGCCCGGCATGCCGGCCCGCAACGCCACTTCATTCTCGAATTTGGCCGGACCGAGGACCTCGACCAGGTCCGGCGTGTCAACACGCGCTGTTTGTGCCTCACCTTCGGCAATGCGAACCGCGACACGGCGGCACACGGCGCCAATCTGACGCTCCAGATTGCGCACGCCAGCCTCTCGGGTGTAGTCGCGGATGATCGCGGCAATCGCACCGTCCGTGATCTCCAGTTGCTCGGGCTTGAGGCCACTTTCATCCAGTTGGCGTGCCACCAGGTATCTGCGGGCGATCTCGCGCTTTTCTTCCTGCGTGTAACCAGCGAGGTGCAAAACCTCCATGCGGTCGCGCAAGGGACCGGGAACGGGGTCGAGCACGTTGGCGGTGGCAATGAACAGAACTTGTGACAGGTCGTAGGGGACCGCCAGGTAGTTATCACGGAAAGTGTTGTTTTGCTCCGGGTCGAGCACCTCCAGCAGCGCGGCTGACGGGTCGCCATGGATGCCGGTGCCCAGCTTGTCGATCTCATCGAGCATCATCACGCAGCCGCGGGTACCGGCTTTTTTCAGCGCCTGGATGATGTTGCCGGGCAGCGCGCCAATGTAGGTACGCCGGTGGCCGCGGATTTCTGCCTCGTCATGCACGCCGCCCAGCGACACACGCACAAATTTGCGCCCGAGGGCCCTGGCGATCGACTGCCCGAGCGAGGTTTTTCCGACCCCGGGCGGACCCACCAGGCAAAGAATGGGGCCGTGGCCGCCGGGCTTGAGCTTGCGCACGGCCAGAAACTCGATGATGCGTTTCTTCACTTGATCGAGCCCGAAATGGTCGGCATCCAGGACGCGCCTGGCCTGCGCTACATCGATGGCGTCGGGCTCGGGTGTTTTCCAGGGCAATTCGACCAGCCAGTCGAGGTAGCTGCGCACCATCGAATATTCTGAAGAGCCGTCGGACATGCGCTCCAGCCGTTTGAGTTCCTTGTTCGCCTGCTTGGCCACTTCTTCGGGCATGTTCGCCTCGGTGATCATTTTGCGCAGTTCGCTGATTTCAGCACTATGGCCATCCCCGTCTTCCCCGAGTTCTTTTTGAATCGACTTCAACTGTTCGCGCAGTAAAAACTCACGTTCACGCTGTCCCAGGCTGGCCTTGGTGCGCTTGTCGATATCGCGCGAGAGCTCCATAATTTCAATGCGATGCATCAGCATTTCAAGCACGCGGTCCATTCGACTGCGCAGATCCACTTCTTCCAGCAACGCCTGTTTTTCGGAAGCTTTGATGTCCACATAGCCAGCAACCAGATCGGTCAGCATGCCTGGCGCGTCAACGCCCTGGACCGCATGGACCATTTCCTGCGGTACTTGTGGCATCAACTGCAGGACCTCTACGGCACGTTCCTTGAGGCGCAGGAAGCGAGCCTCGATTTCCTTGTCGCCTTGAACGACGGCTTCAACGATTCGCTCGATCCTCGCCACGATGAACGCATAGCCTTCAACGTACTCGATCACGCGAAAGCGCTGTTGGCCCTGACAAATGAGGTGATGTGTGCCATCGGGCGTGGTGACATAGCGCAAGACGGATGCGATCGTGCCCACGGGCGACAAATCATCGGGTCCGGGTGCCTCTACCTCCGGGTTGCGCTGCATCAGGATGCCAATAGGCCGCTCCGCCTTGATCGCGTATTGAGCCGCTGCGATCGAGCTTTCCCGACCGATGGTGATCGGTACGATCATGCCGGGGAATAGCACCATGTTGCGCACCGGCACGATGATCATGGCGTCATCGGGGATGGCGGCAGCCGGGCCGGCGGCTATCACCTGCGCCCCCGGGTCGAGCTTGCCCGCTTCGGGGTTCGCGTCTTTGTTTTCCAGCAGGTCGATCTGATTCATTTCAGTCGCTCGAGAGTGAGTTTCAGGCAACCGTTCTCCAGCAGTATCTCCGCCAGTCGAAAGCTGCCGTAGGGCAACAGGATGCGGCGCTCAAAGCGCCCGTAGGGAATTTCCAGCCGGAGAATGGCGCCCGGACCTACGCTGGTGCCAAATGAACGCTCGCCACGCACCACAATCGCCTGTTGCTCAAGCGTGACTTCAAACCGCTCCGGTGCGACACCGGGTAGCGCGATGAGCAAGCCCAGCTCACGGTCGTTCACGTACATATCGACCGGGGGCTCCCAGCACGGCGATTCGCTGGGCGGGCCAATCCGGAAAAACTGGCGATTGAGCCGGTCGGCGTTCTGAAGCAGTTCAACGGCTTCGGCCAGCATCCATGCGCTCGGGTCAGGGTGTCGCATTCATTTTTCCTTTTCCTTCTGGCAAGTCTCGAGGGTGATTCGCAAGCGTAAGTTCGACACCCGGATGAATGCTTGATAAATCGCAAGAGGGCAGACGGTCACGGGCTTGAGTATTGACAAAGCCGTTGACTGGCCATCAAGGCATCGTCCATGGCCCATGGAGGTAGCGCATGTTTTTTGAGAAGCGTTTTTTAAAAACCATTGACCAGATCCGCACGCAGATCGCTGTGCCGTTGCGCATTGAGTTGTGGAATGGCCGCCAGTTTGATTTTTGCAGCGAACCCAGCGTGACTGTCACCATACCGAACTCGTCTGCGTTGCGCTACTTCATATCACCGAACCTCAACAAGTTGGGCGAAGCATTTGTCGAGGGCCATATCCGTGTGGAGGGTTCACCCAAAAACGTGTTCAAGGTGGCGGAAGGTTTGGCGCGCAGCATGACGGCCAAACTCCCCTCGGCGTTTCAGTGGGTTGCGCATCACAGTCGCGATCGTGATCGCGAGGCGATCCAGTACCACTACGATGTTTCGAATGATTTCTATGCGCTGTTTCTGGACCGTAACATGGTCTATTCATGCGCCTACTATCGAAATGAAAGTGACGCTCTGGAAACGGCGCAGGATCAGAAACTTGACCATATCCTGAACAAACTGAGGCTCAAACCCGGTGAAAAGTTTCTCGATATTGGCTGTGGCTGGGGTGCCCTGATCACCCGTGCGGCGCAAAAATATGGTGCCATCGCAACCGGCATCACCTTGTCACAAAACCAGTTTGATGGCGCCCGGGAGCAAATCCGTCGTGCGGGCCTGGAGGGCCAGTGTCGGGTGTTGCTGTGTGACTACCGTGACCTGAATGAACCGGATACCTATGACAAGATCGCCAGCGTTGGCATGTTCGAACACGTCGGCCTGAAAAATCTCCCCGTCTATTTTGAGGCGGTTCACCGGCTTCTGAAAGATGATGGCCTGGTTCTCAATCACGGCATTACCTCCAGCGACATAGAAAGTCGGTGGATTGGGATGGGTGCTGGTGAATTCATTGATCGTTACGTGTTTCCTGACGGGGAGTTGCCGCATGTATCACTGGCCCTGAAGGAAATGGCCAGTGCCGGCCTGGAGGTCCTGGACGTTGAATCGTTGCGGCGGCACTATGCCCGTACATGTGAGGCGTGGTCCAATAATCTTGAATCGCACCGCGATGAAGCCATGCGTATTGCCGGCGAGCGGCGTTACCGCATCTGGCAAATCTACCTCGCTGGCTGCGCCTATGGTTTTTCCAATGGCTGGATGAACCTCTATCAGGTTCTTTGCAGCAAGACTGAAAACAACGAGCTGAGACAGCAGCCACTGACACGCGACTATATGTACGTCGGCCCGCTTTGAGCCGCCCTGTCTCCTTGTTAATTTGCCGGGTTAATGGCTATTTACAGTGCCTGACCTGCTGGAGTATCGTTCGGGGAATGAAAAACCAAAGATTCTGGAATGTCGACCTGATCGAGTTATTCAAACTCTGGGGTAGTGATATGTCGACGTTTTTGATGACTGCCCTGATGTTCGTCGGGCTGTCTCTGCCGGTGGTCATTCCGGCGCTGATCATGTGGTACCTCTTCTCCATTAACTGGAGCCTCTCACCGTAAGCCCAGGTGGTCGAAGGGCTACTTGGGTGTGGAGGGGCTTTCGAGTCGCAGCAGAGCGGTTTTACGCTCAAGTCCGCCGGCGTAGCCGGTCAGTGCGCCGCCCGCTCCCAGCACGCGGTGACAGGGCACGATGATGCTCAAGGGGTTGCGGCCCACCGCCCCGCCCACGGCCCGCACCGCAGTGGGGTTGCCGATGGTGGCACTCAGTGCGCCATAGCTGCGGGTGGCCCCGTGTGGGATTTCCAGCAGGGCGCGCCAGACGGCCTGCTGGAAATCGGTGCCACTGCTCAGGTCCAGGGGCAGCTCAAATGACGTGCGTTTGCCCGCAAAGTAATCGATCAGCTGGCTCTTGGCCAGTTGCAACACCGGGTGATCAGACGCCACAGGCCAGATCGATGTGTCGGGCTGGTGGCGTTGGCCCTCAAACCAGACGCCTGCTAATTGCTTGCCCGAAGCGGCCAGAATGATGCGGCCGAGCGGGCTGTCATAGCTTGTCTGAACGGTGGATGTTGAAAACTTCATGTTAATTCGGCTCCTAGCCCCCGTAGAATAAGCGTAACTAGCTATCTATTTGGTAGCAAATGTGGTGACGTCCGAGGTAACAGGCGTCGTTGTCCGACTGGGCCACAAAGGATGCCATGCCGGGAATGATACGTGCCCCCCGGCCCTGAACCAACCGATGCGCCTGCTGCTGCTACAGGCATTTTCTGACCTGCCCCTGGCGTGGCCGCCGCCTACAATCCAGAGCGGAAATCAATAGAATTTTTTTTCAGGGAACCCCTTCATGCAGTTATCAGCTTCCATTTTCAAGGCTTACGACATCCGCGGTATCGTGCCGAGCACCATCGACGAGGCGGTGGCCGAAGCCTTGGGGCGGGCTTTTGGCACGGTGGCACGCGGCGAGGGCGAAACCTGTGTGGCCGTGGGCCGCGATGGACGGCTCAGTGGCGCTGCTCTGAGTGCGGCGCTGGTGCGGGGCCTGGTGGCGGTCGGGGTCGAGGTGATCGATGTCGGCCGGGTGACCACACCGATGCTGTACTTTGCCGCCAATACCCTGTGTCGCAGCGGCATTCAGGTCACCGGCAGCCACAACCCCAAGGACTACAACGGCTTCAAGATGGTGATGGCCGGGCGCGCCATTTACGGCGAAGAGATTCAGGCCCTGCGCAGCATGATGGAAGGCGAGACCTGGTCGCTGGTGCCCGGCGGCAAGATTCGTGAAGTGAATGTGCTCGAGGCTTACCGCCAGCGCATCGTGGGCGATATCAAGCTGTCACGCCCGATGAAGATCGTGGTCGATTCCGGCAACGGCATTGCGGGGGCCTCGGCGCCCGCTATTTTGCGGGCCATTGGCTGCGAGGTGACCGAGCTGTTCAGCGAGGTGGACGGCAATTTCCCCAACCACCATCCTGATCCGAGCAAGCCCGAGAATCTGCGCGACCTGATTGCCGCATTGCAGGCGAGCGATGCCGAAATCGGTCTGGCGTTTGATGGTGATGGCGACCGGCTGGGCATTGTCACCAAAGAGGGCAACAACATTTACCCGGATCGGCAGATGATGCTGTTCGCGCAGGATGTATTGAGTCGCGTGCCGGGTGGCACCATTCTGTTTGACGTGAAGTGTTCGCAGCGCCTGGCGCCGGCGATTGTTGCTGCCGGTGGCCAGCCGCTGATGTACAAGACCGGCCATTCGCTGATCAAGGCCAAAATGAAAGAGGTCAACTCCCCGCTCGGCGGCGAGATGAGCGGCCATATCTTTTTCAAGGAACGCTGGTTTGGTTTTGACGATGGCACTTATGCCGGCTGTCGATTGCTCGAAATCTTGAGTAAATCGCCCGATGGCAATGCCGTGCTCAATGCCTTGCCCACCAGTTTCTCCACCCCCGAGTTGAACGTCAAATGCGCGGAAGGCGAGCCGCATGCGGTGGTGGACAAACTGGTCGAGAGCGCGCGCTTTGCCGCCCCGGCCGTCGTCAACACCATCGATGGTCTGCGCGTGGACTGGCCCGATGGTTTTGGGCTGATCCGTGCTTCCAACACCACGCCGGTGCTGGTGCTGCGTTTTGAAGGGCACACACCTGAAGCCCTGCAGCGCATCGAAGGCGCCATGCTGGCACTGCTTCGAACCGTCAAGCCAGACGCCGTGCTGGATGAGGCCGCGCATTGAGAATTCTGATCGTCAAGCTGTCTTCGCTTGGCGATGTGGTGCACGCCATGCCGGCGGTGCAGGATATCCGCCGGGCGTTTCCACAGGCGCAGATTGACTGGGTGGTGGAGCGCGGCTTTGCCCCCTTGGTAGAACGCTGCGCCGGTGTCAACCGTGTCATTGCATGTGAGCTGCGGCGCTGGCGCAAGTCGCCTTTCTCGGCGCAGACTCGCATGGCCTGGCGCGTCTTTAAAGCTGAGTTGCAGCGCGAGCACTACGACGCCGTGATCGATTTACAAGGCCTGACCAAATCGGCGCTGGTGTCATGGCTGGCGCGGCTGGCGCCGGATGGCAAGCGCTACGGCTTGGCCAACCAGACCGAAGGCTCCAGTTTCGAGGCGCCCGCGCGCTGGGTGGCCGATGTGGCGCTGGCGCTGCCGCCGCACATTCATGCCGTGGCGCGTTCGCGTGAGCTGTGCGCCCGCGCCTTGGGCTATGCCATCCCAAAAATACAGTCTTTTGGGCTGCTAGCCCAAGTGAATAAAGCGCAACCAGCTATTAAAAATATAGCATCTGCTGAATCCGGCTGGCACGGTGTGGTGGCCCTGGTGCATGGCACGTCGCGCGCCGACAAGCAATGGCCGCTCGCGTCTTGGCGTGCTTTGGGTCAGCGTCTCAATGACAGCGGCTATGCCGTGGCCTTATCCCACGGCAGTGATGCAGAGCAGAAACTAGCGCAGGAAGTTGCCAGCGGTCTTGCCAACGCCGTCGTGTGGCCGCGATTGGGGCTGGACGCCTTGACCGATGCGCTGGCTGCCTGCGTCGGTGTGGTGGGCGTGGACAGCGGCTTGAGCCACATCGCCGTGGCGCTGGATTTGCCGCATGTGCAGATCTACAACTTTGACACCGCCTGGCGCACCGGGCCCATGGCTGTTCAGCCTGCGCCGCTCGCAGGGCCAGCGCCGGCTGCGCGCCAGTGCAGCGTATTTGCTCAGCCAACGCCGTCCGTGGACGCGGTCTGGCAGGCCTGGCAAGTCGTGTCGGGGTCTGGCGCAGTGAAGACCGCATGACGCGCCAGCTGTACTCCTTCCTCATGTGGCTGGTCCAGCCGTTTGTGCGCCGCAAACTCAGCATCCGCGGCGTGCAGGAGCCGGGTTACTTGGAAGCCGTGGATGAGCGCTTCGGTCACTACAGCGCCCAGCCCTTGCCGCCGGATGGCAACACCCTCTGGCTGCATGCCGTGTCGCTGGGCGAAACGCGCGCTGCCGCCGTGCTGGTGGCGCGCTTGCGCGAACGTCTGCCCGGCATGCGCCTGTTGCTCACGCATGGCACGGCCACGGGGCGCGCTGAAGGCGCCAGCCTGCTGCAGCCGGGCGACATCCAGACCTGGCAGCCGTGGGACACGCCGGCGGCGGTGCAGCATTTTCTGGCGCACTTCAAGCCCCGCATCGGCATCTTGATGGAAACCGAAATCTGGCCCAATCTGGCCGCCGGCTGCCTGCAAGCAGGGGTGCCGCTGGTGCTGGCCAACGCGCGCTTGAGCGAAGTCTCGCTCAAGCAGTCCCGCCGGTTGGCCTGGCTGGCGCGTCCGGCCTATCGCAGCCTGGCCGCCGTCTGGGCGCAGACGCAGGACGATGCGGCGCGCCTCAAAGCCTTGGGGGCCAACGTGCAGGGCGTCTTCGGCAACCTCAAGTTTGATGCCACGCCGGATGTCGCCTTGCTGGCGCGCGGACGAGCCTGGCGTGCTGCGCTGAAGCGGCCGGTCGTGCTGTTTGCCAGTTCGCGTGAAGGTGAGGAAACCGCCTTGCTTCGGTTATTTAAGTCATTTCAGCCTCTAGCCCCCGTCGATAGTGCGCAAGCAGCTATTAATTCAGTAGCAAATGACGTTCAATGGCTGATCGTGCCGCGACATCCGCAGCGCTTTGACGAGGTGGCAGCCCTGATCGGTCAGTACGGCTTTAACGTCTCGCGGCGTAGCGACTGGGGCGGCGCGCCAGCGGCAGGCCTTGACCGCTCCCGCCCCACCGTCTGGCTGGGCGACTCGCTGGGTGAAATGGCGCTGTACTACGGCTTGGCGGATGTGGCCTTGCTGGGCGGCAGCTTCGAGCCGCTGGGTGGGCAAAACCTGATTGAGGCCGCTGCCTGTGCCTGCCCGGTGGTGATGGGGCCGCACACCTTCAATTTTGCCGAAGCGGCCGAGCTGGCCCAAGCCGCCGGGGCCGCGCTCAGGGTGCCATCATTGCAACAGGCGGTTGCCGTGGTGCAGACACTGGCAAATGATCCGGCAGCTCGCGCCGCCATGGTCAGTGCGGCTGCCGGCTTTTCAAGCGCCCATCGCGGTGCGCTTGAAAAAACAGCCGCCGCGGTGGTGGCTTTACTTGACCAGCAGGGCGTTGACGCTCTGTAAGTCGTCGGCCTTGAGCGTGCCGTTGGCCTGGCGCAGCTTCAGGCCGCCCACCAGCACGTCATAGCGGGCTTTGGCCAGGTCACGCTTGGTCTGGAACAACTGGCTTTGTGAGTTGAGCACATCGATGTTGATGCGCACGCCCACCTGGTAACCCAGCTTATTGGCGTCCAGCGCGCTCTGGCTGGAGGCCTCGGCGGCTTCCAGCGCCTTGACCTGGCCCTGGCCCGACAGCACACCGAAGAAAGCGGTGCGGGTGCTTTGTGCGACGGCGCGTTTGGCGCCTTCAAGATCATTGCGGGCTTTTTCTTCCAGCGCCAGGGTTTCCCTGATGCGGTTCTGGGTCGAGAAACCGGCGAACAGAGGCAGGTTGAAAACCAGGCCGATTGAGCCGGCATTGACGCGCGAGCTTGCGCTGCCTGGTGTGCTGGTGCCATCCAGATTGTTGATGGCGCTGTAGCTGGCGGCCAGATCCAGCGTGGGCTTGTGGCCCGCTTCTGCTTTTTGGGTCTCTAACTGCGCGACATCGAGCGCGAACTGTGACTGCTTGATGCTGGGGTGGTCGGGTTCAGATTGCTGGACCCAGACGTTGACATCGTTGGGCAACAGGGCCGGCAGTATCAGAGGCTGGGCCAATGGTTTGGGTTGGGCCTCGTTCTTTCCAACCAATTGATCGAGTGCAATTTTTTTGACGCGCAGGTCGTTCTCGGCGGCGATTTCCTGGGCAATCACCAGGTCATAGCGGGCCTGCGCCTCACGGGTGTCGGTGATGGTGGAGGTGCCCACTTCAAAGTTGCGTTTGGCCGACGCCAATTGCTCGGCTACCGCCGCTTTCTGGGCTTGCACAAAGGTCAGGCTGTCTTGCGCGGCCAGCACGTCAAAGTAGCCCTGGCTGACACGCACGATCAAATCCTGATCGGCGGCGGAAAATTGAGCCTGAGCCAGGTCCACCTGCTTGATGCCTTGCTTGTAACCGGCCCAGTTGCCCGGACGGTACAGCGGCTGCGATGCGCTCACGGTGGCATTTTGAGTGCCGTAGGCGTAGTTTGTTCTGTTGGGACCTGTGTCAGGAATGTATTCCTCCGTGGAGCGGGATACCCCGGCCGCCAGGTTGGCCGATGGCAGAATCAGCGCCTTGGCCTGATCGGCCTTGGCCAGGGTCGCGTCATACAGTGACTTGGACGACTGATAGGACGCATCAAAGCCCCGTGCTGACTCGTACAGATCCACCAGACTTTGCGCCTGCACAGGCAGGGCCAGCGCAGCGCTGACAGCGGCAAACAGGGGTAACAGACGGAACGGTTTCATGGTGGGCCTTGGAGTAATTTGCAGCGGCAAGTTGGGACGGGCAAGCTGGGGTGTTTCGACCGTTGCGCTCAATATCTGGGAATGGTGGGGTCAAGCTCGGCCGACCAGGCGTTGATGCCGCCGGCAATATTGGCCACGTGCGTAAACCCCCTGGCTTTCAAAAACGCGGCCACCTGCATGCTGCGCCCGCCGTGATGGCACAGGCAGGCAATCGGTTGCTCGGGGTCGAGTTCGCTCAGACGCGGCGGAATCACCCCCATGGGAATGCTCAATAACTCAAATCCGTCCGCCTGGATACTGGCCACTCGCAATTCAGACGGTTCGCGCACATCCAGCACCACGGGCGCGCCGTGGGTGCGCGCCGTTGTCAGCCAGTCGGATAACTGAGAGGGGCGAATTTGAGCAATCATGCGATCAAAACTGAAAATGGGATGGTTCGGGGAAGTTGAGCAAACGCGGCGCTACCGTGTCCCAGGGCTGGCTGGTTTTGAACTCGGCCTCACCGGTGCGGGTGACGATAGTGGCGCGCATCATCGGCTCGTTACCCACAATGGCCAGCAGCCGACCGCCCACCTTGAGTTGCGCGAGCAGGGCCTGCGGCACCTCGGCCACCGAGCCACTCAACACGATGACGTCAAATGGGCCTTCTGCCGGCGCCCCTACTGCGCCGTCGATCAGCCGGACCTCGGCATTGTGGATGCCGGCTTTTTGCAAATTGGCGCGGGCCATGGCGGCCAGTTCCGGATTGATTTCCAGCGAAATCACGCGTTGGGCCCGATGCGCCAGCAGCGCCGCCATGTAGCCCGAGCCGGCACCGATTTCCAGCACTTTTTCGTGTTTTTTAACCGCTGCGTCCTGCAGCATCCGGGCTTCGACGCGGGGGGCGAGCATGCTCTGACCGTGGCCCAAGGGGATTTCCATGTCCACGAAGGCCAGCGCCTTGTGCGCCAACGGGACGAAGTCTTCACGCTTGACGACCGACAACAGGTGGAGCACGTCGGCATCCAAAACGTCCCAAGGACGGATTTGTTGTTCGATCATGTTGAAGCGGGCTTGTTCAAAATTCATTCAGGTACTCCTGGGGGTATGTTAACCGATTGTGTAAAATTTTACCCGGCGGCGGTTTCATCAGCATTTTTTTCAGTGCCTTTGTTAACGCCCCAGCGGCGGCGCAGCCATTGCGCCAGATCATCCATGTAGCAGTACACCACAGGCACCACCACCAAAGTCAGCAAGGATGATGTGATCACGCCGCCAATGACCGCCTGGCCCATGGGAGCGCGCATTTCAGCGCCTTCCGAAAGGGCAAACGCCAGCGGCACCATGCCGAAGATCATGGCCAGCGTGGTCATCAAGATGGGGCGCAAGCGCACTTTGGCCGCCAGCAGCAGCGCTTCGTTGCGAGCCAGCCCATCCTCACGGGCGCGGATGGCAAAGTCCACCAGCAAAATGGCGTTTTTGGTCACCAGGCCCATCAGCATCACCACCCCGATGACCGAGAACATCGACAGGGTGGAGTTGAACATCATCAGCGCCAGCACCACCCCGATCAAGGTCAGGGGCAGTGCCGTCATGAGCGCCAGCGGCTGCAGGAAGCTCTTGAACTGGCTGGCCAGAATCATGTAAATGAACACCACGGCCAGCACCAGCGCCGAGATGGCGTAGCCAAAGGCTTCTGCCATGTCCTTGGTGGAGCCGCTGAACTTGTAGCTGTAGCCCGGTGGCAGGGCGATGCTGTCCATCGCGGTCTTGATGTCGGCTGACACTTCGCCCGCCGAGCGGCCGGACACGTTGCCGCTGATGGAGACTTCACGCGTCAGGTCGCGCCGGTTGATCTGGTTGGGACCGGTCGATTCCCGTACATTGGCCACCTGGTTGAGTCGCACGATGCGCGGGCTGCCATCGGCATTGGTGCCCACGGTGAAGGGCAGCAGGGCCATGTCAGCCGGGCTGTTGCGCGCAAGTGGCGCCAGACGCACGTTTACGTCGTAGGTCTGGTCGTCCGGTGCCCGCCAGTTGCCCACCGTTTGGCCGGCCACCAAGGTGCGCAGGGCCGAGCCAATCTGCGCCACGCTCAGACCCAGATCAGAGGCCACATCGCGTTTGATTTCCACATCCAGTGTGGGTTTGTTCGGCTTCACGCTGGAGTCCAGATCGACCAAGCCGGGAACGTTGCGGATTTTGTTCATGGCAAGCTGGGTCAAGCGTTCCAGTTCGGCCGTATCAGCCCCCTGGATCGAGAACATAATCTGCTTTTGCCCACCCATCGGGTCCAGCAGGCCGACATGGGTGACGGTGATGCCGGGCACCTGTTTGAGCCGCTCACGCAGCACGACCGACATCGCGTCCACGCTGAACTTGCGCTCCTTGCGGTCCACCAGGCGGATGTAGATGCTGGCGTACATCTTGCCCAGTGCATTGCCGGTGTTGATGGTCGACAGGGTGTAGCGCACCTCGGGGAATTCACGAATGATGGCTTCCACTTGCCGCGCCCGGGTCTCGGTCACCTCCAGCGACGAGCCCACCGGGGTATTGAAACTCAGCGAGGTTTCCGAGAAGTCGGACTTGGGAACAAACTCGGTGCCCAGCAGCGGCACCATGAAGATACTGCCAATGAAGATGGCCAATGCCAGACCCAGCGTGGCCAGCTTGTGCGCCAGCGCCCAGCGCAGAATGCCCTGATAAGCGTCAACCAGCATGTCGGTGGCGTGGTCAAACCAGCCGGTCACGCGGCCAATGGTCTTGTCGTATAGCGTCACGGGAACCCACGGCGTGCCGTCGGCGTTGAGTCCATGGCGACCATGTTCATCAATGCTGGGGTCATGCCAGATGCTGGAGAGCATCGGGTCCAGCGTGAAGCTGACGAACATCGATATCAGAACGGCGGCCACAATGGTGATGCCGAACTCGTGGAAAAACTTGCCGATGATGCCGCCCATGAAACCAATCGGCATGAACACGGCGACGATGGACAGCGTGGTCGCGAACACCGCCAGGCCAATTTCCTGCGTGCCATCCAGCGAGGCCTGGTAGGCGCTTTTTCCCATTTGCACGTGGCGTACGATGTTTTCTCGCACCACAATGGCGTCGTCGATCAGCAGACCCACACACAGGCTCAGCGCCATCAGCGTGATCATGTTGATGGTGAAGCCAAACATATTCATGAACAGAAAAGTGCCGATCAACGCAATCGGCAGCGTGAGGCCGGTAATCACGGTGGAGCGCCACGAATTCAGGAACAAAAACACGATCAGCACCGTGAGCAAGGCGCCTTCAATCAGTGTGCTGCGCACGTTTTGCACCGACACGCGGATCTGGCGCGAGCCATCGGTGATCTGCTCCAGGCGCAGGCCGGGGGGCAGCTGTTTTTGCATCTCTGCGAGGGTTTTTTGCAGGCCATCCACCACCGCAATGGTGTTTTCGTCCTGCGACTTTTGTACGTTGAGCAGCAAGGTGCGTTGCCCGTTATACAGCGCCAGACTCTCGACTTCCTGGGCCCCATCAGCGACCCGCGCGACCTGGTCGATGCGCACCGGCGCGCCGTTTTTGCGGGCCACAATGATCTTGCCGAAATCTTCCGGCCGCTGCATGCGGGCGGCGATCTGGATGACGCGCTCCTGCTCGCTGGAGCGGATGGCACCGACCGGCAAATCCTGGTTTTCGTTGCTCACGGCAGAAACCACCTGCTCGGGCGTGATGCCAAAAGATTCCAGTGCCTGCGGATTCAGGTAGATATTGATCTCGCGCTTGGTGCCCCCCACCACAGTGACTGATCCCACGCCGCGCACGTTCTCCAGCCGTTTTGTGAAAGTTTGCTCGGCCCAGTTGGTCAGCTCTACAGCGGTCATCGGAGGCGTGGTGTGCGCCGCGCCGGACCGCTCCAAGCAAGCACGCACCCCCTCGGGGGGCAGCGCAGCACACGAAGTGGCAAGCGTGGGGGCCTGTCCGTCGGGCAGCACCGCCACCGACCAGATGGCACGCGCGGACGGGTCAAAGCGCAGCACGCGCGGCTCCTTGACCTCGGTACGCAGGTTAGGCCGGACCGCGGCCACTTTTTCGCGGACATCGTCGGCGGCCTTGCGCCCATCAATGTGCAAACCAAACTCGATGATGACCACCGACTGGCCTTCGTAGCTGCGCGAGGTCAGGGCGTTGATACCGGCGATTGAATTGACGCCTTCTTCAATTTTTTTGGAGACTTCGCTCTCCACAATCTCGGGCGAGGCGCCCGGATAGTCGGCGGTCACCACGACCACGGGGAAGTCGACGTTGGGAAACTGGTCAACCTGCAGGCGTTGCAGGGAGAACAGGCCCAGCACCACCAGCGCCAGCATGACCATGGTGGCGAAGACCGGATTTTTAAGACTGACGCGGGTGAACCACATGGCTTACTTTGCGTCTGGCATGAGTTTGACCAGGGTGCCGGCCCGCAAGGTGCCGACGGTTCCGTTCAGGATCGTGGCATCCTCATTCACCCCCTTGATGCCAACCATGGACTGGCCGTTGAATTCACCATGCGCTCCGACCTCCACCGTCTGATGCGCCACCACGCCCTTGCTGACCAGCTGCACATAGGGCTGCGGCTTGTCGGTGCGCACCGCGCTCAAAGGGACGGCCAGCGTGCGTGATTTGCCGGTTTCCAGGGTGCCTTGGGCAAATAGCCCCTGACGCAGATTGGCGCTGGATTCAATCGCCAGATAGGCCAGCACGGCCCGGCTGCCGGCCACTGCGCTGGGGTTCACCCGAACCACCTTGGCGGCAAGGGGTTGGGTCGTACCTTCAATCGTGAGTTGTGCCATTTGCCCGACCTTGACGTCGAGTGAATCGGTCGCGCTCAAACTGGCTTCCAGCTCCAGGCGACTCAGATCGACAATTTCCACAATGCGTGCATCCACTGCCACCCGTTCGCCCGGCTGGGCCAGGCGTTGCGCGATCAGACCCGAAATCGGTGCCCGCAAGACCGTGTCGTCCAGTGACTTTGATGCCACATCGGCTCCCGCCTGCGCCGCCCGGTAATTGGACTCGGCGGCTGACAGGGTGGCCAGCGATGATTCCAGCGCGGTTTTGGAGATAAATCCCTGGTCCACCAGCGAGCGGTTGTTGTCAAAACTGCGTTTGGCAATATCGACCTGAGCCTTGGCCGACTCGGCCTGTTGTTGGGCTTGCCGCACACGCGCCTGGAACTCGGTTGAGTCCACCCGGGCGATGATTTGGCCGGCCTTGACGAAGTCGCCTTCGCGCACCGTCAGGCCTTGTAGTTCACCGGCAACGCGGGCTTTGATCACGACCGAATTCACAGCCTTCAGTGGGCCGGAGATCGCCAGAGCTTGCGTCAACTCAATGGTTTTGACCTGTACCAGGTCGGACGGCGTCAACGCCATGACAGTCTCGGTTTTTTGTGCGGACTGTTGCGCCTGCAGCGCCTCTTTTTGCGCCTTGCGCGCCGATAGCGCTCGCAGCACACCGGCCGCGAGCAGGGCCACGACCAGTCCTATAACAATCCATTTCAACCAACGTTTCATGATGCAAGATTTTCCGGTGATGGGGGTGTGGGGGGCTGGCGAACGCTCAGACCATGGAGGATGGTTTCAACTTGCACTGAGAGGTACTCCTCGGGAATCAGCTGCGCGCTCGCGCTGCAAGTGCCCAAAGAGTGTTTCCACATCGCAAGAAACAGCACGGGGGCCAACACGATGTAGACCCCGTACTTCATGTCAATCGGGCGGAATTCACCGCGATCCATGCCGCGCTGCAAGACGCGCCGGATCAGTTCGGTGCCCGGTTCGATAACCTCGTGCTCGTAAAAGGCGGCCAGTTCCGGAAAGTTGCGCGCTTCGCTCATCATGAGCTTGGTGATGCCTGAGGCCTTGGTTGAGCCCAGTCGCTCCCACCAGGCGTTCATGCAAATCCGCAGCATGTCGGCCGTGCTGCCCTCAAAACTGTCGAACCCGGCATTCCACTTAGCCAAGTGACCGGAAATATTCTCGCGCACCACGGCTTTGAACAGCTCTTCCTTGCTGGCGAAGTAGAGGAACAGAGTGCCTTTGGACACGCCAGCATGTTTGGCAACCTCTTCGACGCGGGTGGCAGCGAAGCCTTTTTCCACAAACAACGCCAGCGCGGCTTCGAGCAGTTCGCCCGGACGCGCGTCTTTGCGGCGCTCGTGCTTGGCATGCATCGCCGGTTTGGTGTTGCAGATTAGCTTGGAAAGAGACATGAGATTAATGACTAATTGGTTATTAATGTAGCTTCTGATAGATGGACAGTCAATCGGTGAGGACGGCCTGTGAGGTTTGTCATCCCGGACGTGTCCGCACTGACTATGGCATGGGGACGCTGTGGCCTTGACAAGGGCGTATTAGGCCACGCGTGCTGTCGCAGTCGACGACGCGTAAGATGCGCGGGAGTCGATTTGACCACCCGTATTGAAAGGAGATACCCCCATGTCAGATTCACTGCAAACCATCACCCTGGGCGGCGGCTGCTTCTGGTGCACCGAGGCCGTTTATGTGCAAGTGCGCGGCGTGGTGGATGTGGAGTCGGGCTATAGCAACGGGCACACCGTACAACCCAGCTACGAGCAGGTTTGTACTGGTACCACTGGCCACAACGAGGTCATCAGAATAGTGTTTGACTCGGCACAGATCAGCGTGCGTGAGATTCTGGAAATATTCTTCGTTATTCACGACCCCAGCACGCTGAACCGGCAAGGCAATGACAGCGGCACCCAGTACCGCAGCGGTATTTATTTCTCGACACCGGAGCAGGAGCGGGTGGCCAAAGACCTCATTCGCGAGATGGGCCAGAGCGGCGCCTGCAACTGCGCAGTAGTCACTGAAGTCTTGCCGCTGGCCAACTATTGGCCGGCCGAGGATTACCACCAGGATTTTTTTGAGAAAAATCCGGGCCAGGGCTACTGCGTTGCCGTGGCTGCGCCGAAGGTGGCGAAGTTTCGCAACACTTTTGCACAGTTGCAAAAAGGCGGCGCATGAGGCCGGCCTTGAAACTCAAGATATTTGCCGCTACAGCCTTCTGGTCCTGATCCCTTGCCATCAGGCGGGACACGCTCCAGCATAAAAAATGATCTTATTTGCTGGGTAGTTGATCCACGTCAGTTCCACACCTACCCCGGTAGCTGATAGTTGCGCCCAGGGTCGCGACAATTCGGCCCTGTTCACAACTCTGTAAGGACTGCCGCCATGAAAGCGCTAACTGATCTCTTTTCCACCGACTACGGCCTGATGACTGTCGTTGGCATCGCATTCATGCTGGGCATGGGTGTCTGGTTCATCGCCTTCTTCAAGCGCAAAATGAAAGAGGATGCCAAAGCCGCTGGCCTTTGACCGTTTGGCGCTGACCTCGCCCGCAGGGGGCGGAGGTCAGCAGTGGCGCTTGGTCATTGCCCATCCGCTGGTTCGTTGTCTGATTTTCTGGCGGCCATCAACGTTATCAGACACTTCACCTGATTCTTGAGCTATACGGGAACACGAGGGCAAAATCGACCGGAAGGCGATGGCCGAGCAAGGTGTTTTCGATAACCGTATTCTTCTCCAGATCGCCATCATTGATGCACAAGGTCTGCAGCAGAGCAAGCTCCCGTTCAGTGGCCGATCGAACACTTCAAAGCCCATTCTCCAAGGCTATTATTTCGGACGTCCAGCCCCGCTGGAGGCGCTGGAGAGATTTTTCCTCCCTGTTGCCTGACTTCAGGGCGCCAGGCGTTCGCGAATCCACGCCGGTTCGTCGCCGGGCGTGGCGTTTGCGGTATGGCTCAAGGTGTAGCGCAGACGGTCATGCAGACGGCTCTTGCGACCTTGCCAGAACTGCCAGGTGTCGGGTTTGAGACGGTAGCCGCCCCAGTGCGGCGGACGCGGCGGTTGCAATAAAAATTGCGCCGCGTATTTGGCGGCGTTGGCCACCAGCACGCCGCGCCCCGAGATGACTTGGCTTTGCGGTGAGGCCCAGGCGCCAATGCGTGAATCGAACGGTCGGCTGTGAAAGTAGTCGTCGCTTTCTTCATCGCTGACTTTTTCGACCAGGCCCTCGATGCGCACCACCCGTTCCAGCTCAACCCAGTGAAACTGCAACGCCGCAAACGGGTTGCCGGCCAGTTCCTGGCCCTTGCGGCTGTCAAAGTTGGTGAACCAGGTGATGCCGCGTTCGTCATAGCCCTTGATCAGTACCACGCGGGTGCTGGGCCGCAGGTTGCTGGCCACCGTGGCTACCGTCATGGCGTTGGGTTCGGGCACCTCGGCGGAAATGGCTTCTCGCAGCCATTGTTCAAATTGAAGCAGGGGGTCGGTGTGCGATGCGTCTTCACTGAGCTCGGCACGTTCGTAGCTTTTTCGGAGATCGGCAAGGGATGTCATAAAGACAGTATAGGCAGATGGCGGACCTGGCCGAATGCGTCGTGTCCATCTGCAAACCGCCACACGGCTCCTGCACGGCACTTGCTGGCCACCTGAGGATCAGATTTCTGCCCAAGTACTGGTGATTCGGGTGCTTGTGTTTTGGTAACCCTCTGGTAACGGGCAATTCACCTCTTTGCCGTGGTTCCGGAGTACCATCGCGCTTGTAATTTTGTTACCAACATTCCACCCGCTATGAAACTTCATTCCACTGTTGAGGCCGTTACGGCACGCATTCGCGAACGCAGCCGCTTGTCACGTAGCGCCTACCTGGAGCGCCTGGCGCTGGCCGCCCAGCGCAAACCTGGGCCTGAGCGACTGGGCTGTGCGAATGTGGCGCACGCCTTTGCCGCGTTGCCAGCCAATGACAAGCTGCGTGTTGTGTTTGAGCGTGCGCCGAACATTGGCATCGTGACCGCCTATAACGACATGCTGTCGGCCCACGCGCCACTGCAACATTACCCTGAGCTCATCAAGCTGGAAGCCCGCCGCCTCGGTGCCACGGCGCAGGTGGCCGGCGGTGTGCCCGCCATGTGCGATGGTGTGACCCAAGGCACGCCGGGCATGGAGCTCAGCCTGTTTTCGCGCGACGTGATTGCCATGGCCACCGCCGTCTCCTTGAGCCACGATGTATTTGATGGCGCGCTGATGCTGGGCGTGTGCGACAAGATCGTGCCCGGTCTCCTGATCGGCGCGCTGCATTTTGGCCACTTGCCCACGGTGTTTGTGCCGGCCGGTCCGATGACCTCGGGCCTGTCGAACAATGAAAAAGCCAAGGTGCGCGAGAAAGCCGCACTCGGCCTGGTGGGGCGGTCGGAGCTGCTGGAAGCTGAGTCCAGGGCCTACCACGGCCCGGGCACCTGCACCTTTTACGGCACCGCCAACAGCAACCAGATGCTGCTCGAAGCCATGGGCCTGCATGTGCCGGGCACTGCCTTCATCAACCCCGGTGCCGCCCTGCGTGAGGAACTGACGCGCGAAGCGGTGCGTACCGTGCTCCAAGGCAAGGGATCGATCGTCGCCGGGCCGCCCCAAGGCGATCTGGCTCCCTCGGGGGGCAGCGCAGTACGCGAAGCGACAAGCGTGGGGGCCAAATGTCCGCCGATCGGCCAGCTGGTTGACGAGCGCTGCATCGTCAACGCGATGGTGGCCTTGCTGGCCACCGGCGGCTCGACCAACCACCTGATTCACTGGGTGGCGGTGGCCCGTGCCGCCGGCATCGTGATTGACTGGAATGATTTTTCGGCGCTGTCGGACGTGGTGCCCTTGTTGACGCGGGTCTATCCCAACGGCAGTGCCGACGTCAACCAGTTTCAGGCGGCTGGTGGCCCGGGTTTTGTGATTCGTGAATTGCTGGACGGTGGCTTCATGCACGCCGATGTGCTGACCGTGCGCGCCGGCGGTCTGCGTGACTACACCTGCATCCCTGCAGCGCAACCCGAAGGTGGCGCACTGCACTGGGTTGATGCGGGCGCCAGCAAGGACGACACCGTGGTGCGGCCGGCCAGCGCACCCTTCAGTCCCCACGGCGGACTCAAGTTACTGACAGGCAAGCTGGGGCGTAGCGTGATCAAGGTCTCCGCCGTGCCGGATGACCGCCACGTGATCGAAGCGCCGGCGCGTGTGTTTGACTCGCAGGAGGCCTTGCATGTGGCGTTCCATGCGGGCGAGCTGGATCGCGACGTCATCTGCGTCGTGCGCTGGCAGGGGCCACAGGCCAACGGCATGCCTGAGTTGCACAAGCTCACGCCGCCGTTGGCCGTGCTGCAGGGCAAGGGCTTCAAGGTGGCGCTGGTGACCGATGGCCGCATGAGCGGCGCCTCCGGCAAAGTGCCGGCCGCCATTCACGTGTCGCCTGAAGCGGCCGCCGGTGGCCCGCTGGCCAAGGTGGTTGACGGCGATGTGATTCGCCTGGACGCCATCCTGGGGCTGCTGGACGTGTTGGTATCCGATGCCGAATGGGCCGCGCGCGAGCTTGCCACAATGCCCGCGGCCCTTTGCGCCGCCAATGGTCTCGGTATGGGGCGCGAGCTGTTTGCCAGCATGCGCCGCAACGCATTGGCGGCCGAAGAAGGCGCCTGCAGCTGGCTTTGAGCCGACCCCTTGTTTATCCGGAGTATCTGGAGAGTTTCATGATTGCAAGTCCGAAATTGACAGCCCTGCAGGTGATGCAGGACGCCCCGGTCATTCCCGTTATCGTGTTGAACGATCTGGCGCATGCGGTGCCGATGGCGCGCGCCCTGGTGGCCGGCGGCATCCGCATGCTGGAAGTGACACTGCGCACGCCGCAGGCACTGGCCTGCATCGAAGCCATTGCCAAGGAAGTGCCGGAAGCGGTGGTGGGCGCCGGCACGGTACGAACCAACGCCGATGCCCAGGCGGCGGCCATGGCGGGTGCCCGCTTTGCGGTCAGCCCTGGCTATACCTCGGCGGTCGGCCAAGCCTGCCGCGATGCCGGGCTGGCCCTGCTGCCGGGTGTCGCCACCGGCAGTGAAATCATGCTGGCGCTGGAGGATGGTTTTAACGAGCTGAAGTTTTTTCCCGCCCTGCAAGCCGGTGGCCCGGCCATGCTCAAGGCCTGGAACGGTCCGTTTTTTGATGTGAAGTTTTGCCCCACCGGCGGCGTCACGTTGCAAAATGCGCCTGACTTTCTGGCGCTGCCCAATGTGGTGTGCGTCGGCGGCTCTTGGCTGGTGCCGGCAGATGCCCTGGCACAGGGCGATTGGGCACGCATCACGCAGCTGGCGCGTGACACCCAAAATTTTAAAAATTATTGCTTCACGTTGCACTCGCGCCGCAGCACGGCTAAAGCGTCTTTCAACTCGTAATCGAAGTCGCTTTGCAGCGTGGGCTGTGCCTCGTCAATGAAGTTCTGCCACAGCTGGGCGTAGTCGTCCTGGTGCTGCGCGGGGGCATGGTCCTGGATGTATTGGCGGGCCAGGTCGGGCTTCAAACCCGCTTTCCTGATCTTGCGAATCAGGGTGGCGGCGCCTTTTTCGGTCAGCAGTGTTTTGGGGGCAGCCTCGGCCGCCAGACACAAAAACAGGGTGAGCAGCGAGCCCTCATCGCTGTGCCCGCCGGTGGCTTTGTTCCAGGCGTCAGACGCCGAGCGGTCATGGTGGTCCACTTCGCTCAGGCTGTCTTCGACCCAGAAATACCGGCCCATGAAGGCCGGGGTTTGGTCAAACAGTTTTCTGGCGGGCAGGGTGGCGTCCAAAAGTTTTGGCAGATCAGCCAGGATGGACTGCCGCACCGCCTCGACCACGGCGTTGAGGTGCGCGGGCAAGTTTTTCGGGACGGCGATGGGGAGGACGGGCGGGCTGGCTTGGGCCGCGCCGTACTTTTTGCGTAGCGCGGTAATCATCTTTTCAAACGCGACCCAATCGGGCATCTCGGTGCGCTTGGTGGCCAGGGTCAACAGCGCGGTGCGGATGACGGCCTCGGCATCTTTGCCTGCTTCTTCCAGCTCGGTGGCCTCCATGCCCAAGGCGTCGGCCAGCCAGATGGCCGCGTCGATCACCTGCGCCACCTGGCTGCGTTTGGCCAGCTCCGCCTGGTAGTCGGCCAGGCTTCGCAGCGTCCATTTGGCCAGCAGCGGAATATGCTCGTCGGTAAAGCCGCCGCGTTCATTCATGCCAAAGTGGCTGTTCTGCGGCATGGCGATCAAGCCCTTCAGCAGGTCCGAGCCGCCTTTGGAGCGCGACAAAAACGAATGATCGCGCAGCGATTCGGCCGCGCGTCGCAAGTCGCCGCCAGTGGTGCTTTCAAGGTAGAGGCTGACCAGATTGACGATGCGGTCTTTGGCTTTTTCCAGCTCGGGGCGCAAGTTTTCGTTGCCCAGGTAGCGCGCAATTTGCACCATGCCTTTGGGTGCATCGTTGCAAATGGCGTCCAGTTTTTGCTGATCGATGATGCCGTGTTGCACGCCAAACTGCAGCGCTTTTTCAAAAAACGGTCGCGCGTCGTAGAGCGAGACGGCGGCGAGTGGGAGGGATGGGGTGCGCGTGGGCATCGTGACGAAAGTTTGCGCTTGGGGCCTAGATCGCCGATTCCTCGTCCGACTCAGGCGCCGCGGGCGTGGCTTGGCCGCGATCGGTGTCGCCGGTCTCGACCTTGCCGTCATCCTCTTCGGTTTCTTCTTCCTCGCCCAGGCCCAGATTGTGGGCACGGGCTTTGGCGCGCAGCACGAGCAGCATTTCAATGAACAGATCAGGGTCTTCGTAGCGCAGAATCCAGGCGAGTTCCATCCAGTCCTGGTCCGCTACTTCGTCTTGCTCCAGGCGTGGTTTCATGTAGGCGTTGGCGCGCAGGTCGCTCTCGGACAGCATCTCGCCATCGTCTTCGACCGTGTCAAAGGTGCCGGTGCGGGCAAAGGCCTCGATGCGGCTCCACTTTTCATCAAAATAGTCGGCCAGTGCTTCACTGCCGCCTTCCAGATCGCCGATCGCGTTCATGAATTCAAGCGGATCCGCGCCATCTCTGAAAATGACCGAATTCAACATGCCGCGCAGGTGGGTGCGGGTCAAGTCCTTGTACTGCTTTTCAATCACCACGGCGCGGGCAAACTGCGCGGGTGTGACCATCAGGTTGATGACTGATTCTTTGGAGTTGTCGTACTCGCGAATGATCGCCAGGATGTCTTTCGGCGGCAGCTGGTCCAGCACCACCATCAGCGCGCTATCGCCCTCGGTGTCGGCCAGTTCGACCAGGGCCGACTCGGCGCCGACGATGTCGCCCGCGGCAATCAGGCTTTGGGTTTTTGCGATGAGGGCAAGGTGGTTCATTACAGCTTTCCTGGTTATCTGTCTTTGCGGTCAAAACCCTGTTCGACCATCCAGTCGGCGCCCGCATCTTCACGGATGCGGGCGGCTTTTTCTTCATCCGCGTCAAACTCGTTGAACTGATCGTCGCCATCTTCCTCGTCGGCGTTGTCGTCACTGTCATCTTCATCAGCCTGTTGGGCGGCTGGCGCAGTGTTTGGCTTGCCGTACATGTATTCCAGCCCTGCCGCGACCGTTAAAAACCACTCGCCCTTGGGCGCTTTCAGTATCAGCTGGGCCAGGTCCTGTGCCCACGGGGTCAGCTGAACCGCGTCAGCCAGACTGTCCCAGTCCGGAAACTCATCCGACTCGGACTCCAGCAGGTGATCCATCACCGCAGGCAACTTGAAACGAAAGCCCTGGTGGAATATCACCGCCACCATTTCGGGGCTGAGTTCGATCATCTGGAGCAAAAAGCCGAGTTCTTTGCGTCTGTCCGCCAAACGCTGGCGCAACACGTCCCGTCCTTCGGAGTCAAACGTCAAATCATCCATTTCCGACTGGTAAGCCGAGCGCAACTGGAGGAAGAAGGAGGAAATTTTCATGTCACGTGGGTTTCAAAGTAAATTGTGAAAGTAGTTTTGCCAAATATCGCGCGCCGTCTCGATCGGGCTGTCGAGCAGGTTGCGGCGGCGGTTGTCGTCGTAAGCCTGGCGTTTGGCCGCATCCGAGAGCACTTCGTAAGCCTCTTGCACCGCCCGAAAGCGCTCCGGCGCTTGTGCCGAGGCGTTGCGGTCCGGGTGGTGGAGCGCCGCTTGTTGGCGAAACGCCTTTTTGACATCGGCCAGCGTCGCAGCGCTGCCAAGCCCGAGGGTTGCGTAGTGGTCTTTCATGCGTGTTTGGGCGGTTGGAGTGGCAAGTTTCAGGTTGGTTCAACTGTCTTGTCACATAACGAAAGACGGGGGGGCATTATGCCCGGCTCAAGTTTTGGGGTGTTGCCAGGCCCAGGCGATTTGCTGGAATACCGCCTTCAGCGATTTCAGGCCAGCCCCGCCCGCCTGATCCGCGGAGAGCTTGCCGCGCATGCCGTGCGCTGAAATCGGGATGTTTTTTCCTGCAAAAACAATGACATTGCCGTCTTTATTGACCGGCACCTCGGCCAGGTTGCTGTCAAAGGATCGCGCCATGCGGTCCAGCAAGAGCTCATAGCCGGGATGCAGGGCATTCAGGTTGACGACCATGACGCCTTGATCTGTCAGCGCGTTGCTGCAGTTTTCATAGAACTGCTGCGAACCCAATTGAGGGGCCTGGCCCTGCGGGTCATAGCCGTCCACCAGCAGCACATCAAACTCCGGGTCGGCATCCCGCACGAAATCGGCGCCGTCGGCTTCGATCACCTTGAACCGTTCGTTGTCGTCGGGAACCAGGAACTCCTGGCGCAAGGCAATCACATGGGGGTTGATCTCCAGCACCGTGATCTGGGTATCAGGAAGATTGCGGTAGCAAAACTTGGCCAGACTGCCCCCGCCCAACCCGATCATGGCAATGTGCCGGGGTCGGTGATGGATGAGCAGGAACCCCATCATGGTCTTGGTGTAATCCAGTTCCAGTTCATCCGGCCGGCTGGTGCACATGCTGCTTTGCAATTGATCGATGGAAAAATGCAAAGACTTGCTGTTCTTTCCTTCGGCAATGAAAGGAACTGCATGCCGGGGGCTGGTGGACTCTCCGTGTTCTGCCATTTTTATGACTCAAATAGGCCTCAAGCCACCGTCAGCTGTGCGCAGATAGCTCACTTTTCGATAGCGAGCAGCTCGACGTCAAAGGTCAGCGTGGCATTCGGTGGCACCGCACCGCCGGCGCCACGGTCACCATAGGCGGTGGCCGGCGGGCAGGTCAGCGTCGCCTTGCCGCCCACCTTGATTTTTTGCATGCCCTCGGTCCAGCAAGGAATGACCCGGTTCAGCGGAAAGGAGGCGGGTGCATTGCGTTTGTAGGAGCTGTCGAACTCCTTGCCATCGGCCAGGGTGCCACGGTAGTGCACCTTGACCGTGTCGCTTGCTTTGGGGTTGGCGCCTGTGCCCACGGTGGTGTGAACGATTTTCACGCCGGAGGGCAGGGTTTCCGTGTTGGCGGCGAGGGCGAGGGCGCTGCTGGCAAGGGAAGCGATGGCGAGGAAGGTGTAAATCGATTTCATGCTGATAAACGTTGGTTTTGGGCTTCGATAAAACGTGGCGAAATTGCTGCTTGGTAGTTTACGACGCGCGATCAGCATAAGCTGGCGTCTTGCTCATGGGGCCTCAAGGGGTGCTTCGAGCAGATTTTCATAGTAGCGAAACTCATGGCAACTCCTGGCCCAATGCGGGTTGGTTGACTTGCGGTCACCCACCCCGATCAGCGTGCGGCCGGCCGCCTTGATCTTCTGCGCGACCGGCATGAAGTCACTATCGCCGCCAACGATCACGATGGTGCCGATATGGCCAAAGCGGCCCATGTCCTCGAAGGCATCCAGACACAGCCTGATGTCGGCCCCGTTCTTGGCTGACGCGCCGGGCGGGAACAGTTGAATGAGTTCAACCGCGCCCTGCAGCAAGGCCTCCCGGTAGCGCCCGAAGAATTGCCAGTTGCAGTAGGCGCGATTGATGGCCATGGGGCCAAAAGAGGCGGCCAGTTCAATGATGGCCTGCACGTCAATCAGGGGCTCCTGCGCCTTGAAGCGCCCATCCGGTTTGTTGTAGGAGCCTTCGCCCAGTCGCGCTTCCGACAGACTCGCGTGAAGGTTTTCGAAGTCCCAATAGAGCGCGACCGATTTGTTTTCTACGCTGTTGCTTGTGTTCAAGATGTGTTCCCGACTATGTTAAAAGCTATCAAAAATATAGCTAATCCCGCCCGCCTGTTGCCTACTGCCTGGCCCCCAGTGCCAGCGCCGCTGCCTGTGATGCCGCCAGGGCTTGTGCGTCCGGCCTGGCCTGCGTCGGCCAGCCGGCCAGGTGCTGCAGCGTCAGTTCACAGAGTGCGGTGATCCATACCGGATCATCGTTCAGGCAGGGGATGTAGTGAAACTCTTTGCCACCCGCGGTCAGATAAGCGGCCTTGCCTTCGATGGCGATTTCTTCCAGCGTTTCCAGGCAGTCGCTGGTGAAGCCGGGGCACACCACATCGACCCGATTTACGCCGGCCTTGCCCAGGGCGATCAGGGTGGGTTCGGTGTAGGGCTGCAGCCACTTGGCGCGGCCCAGGCGCGACTGGAACGTCACCTTGAACTGCTCTTTCGTCAGGCCCAGTTGTTCGGCCAGCAGCCGTGCGGTCTTGAAGCATTCGCAGTGGTAGGGATCGCCCAACTGCAGCGTGCGTTCGGGCACGCCGTGAAAGCTCATCACCAGTTGGTCGGGGCGGCCGTTGCTTTTCCAGTGGCGCTGGATGCTCATCGCCAGCGCTGAGATATAGCGCTGGTCGTCGTGGTAGCGGTTCACAAAGCGCAGCTCGGGGATGTTGCGCACCTTGCCGGCCCAGGCGTACACCGCGTCAAACAGGCTGGCCGTGGTGGTGGCTGAATATTGCGGGTAGGCCGGCACAATCAGCACGCGGGTCGCGCCCCCGGCTTTGAGTGCATCCAGTTGCGATGGGATGGAGGTTTGCCCGTAGCGCATGGCGTAACGTACCTGCACGGGGTGGCCGCGCTGGCCCAGCCAGCCTTGCAGCAGCTTGGCCTGTTTCTCGGTCCATATCTTGAGCGGCGAGCCTTCGGGCGTCCAGATGCTGGCGTACTTGGCGGCTGACTTGGCGGGGCGAAAGCGCAGGATGATGCCGTGCAGGATCAGCCACCAGAGCAGCCGGGGGATTTCGACTACCCGCGGGTCGCTTAAAAACTCACCCAGATAGCGCCGCACATCCGCCGTGGTGGGCGAGTCGGGCGTTCCCAGGTTGCAGAACAGCACGGCGGTGCGTGGCACCTGACCATGGGTGAAGGGGGGCTCTTCGGCGAATTTGCCAAGCTTGAATGAGGTCATGCAGTATTCTCCCGCACCTATGCTGGATATTTCAAAAATCAGGGCAATAACCCTCGATCTGGATGACACGCTGTGGCCGATCTGGCCCACGATTGAGCGCGCCGAGAAGGCGCTGACCACCTGGCTGGGCCAGCAGGCCCCCGGCGCGGCGGCGGTGTTTGCCGACCCCCACGCCCGGCTTGAGGTGCGCAAACACGTGGCGCGCACCCAGCCTGACATTGCGCATGACTTGAGTGCGCTGCGGCGCGAATCCATCCGTCTGGCCTTGCACCGCGCCGATGAGGATACGGGCCTGGCGGAACCGGCGTTTGAAATATTTTTTGCCGAGCGCATGCGGGTGGAACTATTTCACGATGCCCGGCCGGCGCTGGCTTTTCTGGCGGCGCGCTTCCCGCTGGTGGCGCTGTCCAATGGCAATGCCGATGTGGGCCGGGTGGGTCTGGGCGAGTTTTTTGTGGCGGGCTTGAGCGCGAGCGAGTTTGGTGTGGGTAAACCCGATCCGCGTATTTTTCATGCGGCAGCGGCCAGCGCCGGTGTGGCGGCCGATGCGGTGCTGCATGTGGGGGACGATGCCGCGCTGGACGTGTTGGGGGGCTTGGGTGCCGGCATGCAAACGGTGTGGGTCAACCGCACCGAGCATCTGTGGACGCATGACGTTTACCCGCATGAGACGGTGGCCACGCTGAGCGAGTTGTGTGACTTGCTGCAGGCGGTGCCGGTCCGGCCGTAGTTCTTTCGCTTCTTTGCGTATCAGCGCGCCGGAGTCAATGTCAGCGTGCTGCGGGTGTTGGCCGTCACATCGGCGGCACTCAGGTGCTGCGGCAGGTAGCCGCCCTCGATGAAGGTTTGCGCCTGGTCTTTGTAGTGCGCGTCAAACAGCACGCCGCTTTGGCCCACCGGGTTGATGCCCAGTGCTTTGCTGGCATCGGCAAAGTCGATCAGGCGCCGGGTGGACGGGCCATAGCTCACCGCCCAGGGCGCGGGACCGATTGAGCTGGAGAGATTGTTCGGCGTTTCACGCCCGCCCGGTGCGGCAAACGGCCCGATGTTGAACAGCTTGTCCAGCGGTTTTTGGGCCGCCAGCGGATGGTTGTGGGTCAGCGTGTGGGCCTTGCCCCAGCCCCAATCCGCGGGGTCTTTGCCCAGAGTGGCCTGCAAGTGGTCGATGGTGGCGCGCCAGACTACTTTCATGGTGTCGGCACGGCTTTCCACTTGCGGGGTGTTGCGGTTGTCCCACCAGGGTGAGGTGGCGTCCTCGGCCAGTCGGGGCAGGGCAAAGTCGAGGGCTCGGGTGCCAGTCAAGTTTTTGAATTGCACCTCACCCATTTCGTCGGCCATGGCGCCCCGGGCCAGCTCGTACAGCAGCTGGTTGAAGACGGTGGGCGTGATACTGTTGACATCGTGGTTGCCATCCCAGGCGGCCAGACTCTGCAGCAAGGCCCGTTCCAGCGGATCGGTGACGATGGTGTTCAAGACCGGCAGCAAGGGCTTGAGCACGCGCGGGCCGTAGCCGTTCTGGCTGTCAAGCTGCACCGACTGGCTGTTCTTGACGTCCCATTTGATCGTTGCATCCCGCAGGTGCTCGTCCAGACGCTGGGCGCGGTCGAACAGGTTGTAATAACCGGGCACCGGCACACCACTGTTCGGTTTGGGCTGGTGATTGGCCGAGACGATGTAGCCGCGCGGCGGGTTTTCTTCTTGCGGGTTGTCACCGAAGCGGTAAAAACCCGGTTTGTCTGCGTCGGCGCTGCTGCCGTCCAGGATGAAGCTGGGGTTGATGTTGTCTGGCCGGATCGGCAGTTTGGCGGCGGCCCACCAGCCGATGTCGCCAGCGGCATTGGCCCACACCACGTTGAGTCCGGGCGCATGGATTTTGCTGGCGGCACCTCTCGCCTTCGCCAGTGTGTCGGCGCGGTTGAGCTCATAAAAGGCATCCAGGATCGGGTTGTCGGTTTCCAGAAAAGTCCACCACATGGCCACCGGTGTCGTGCCCAGACTGTCTTTGAAAGCATCGGTGATGATGGGTCCGTGCGGCGAGCGCCGCAGGGTGAGTTTGACCGGCGCTGCGCCCTTGACCAGAATCGTTTCCTCACGGCTTTGCAGGTCGACCCAGCCGCCGTGGTACCAGATCTGGTTCGGGTTGGCGGGGTTGGCTTTCTCGGCGACCAGGTCCATGTCATCGTTCTGGAACATGGTCAGGCTCCAGCCAAATCGCTGGTTGTGGCCCAACAGGGCGGTCGGAGTCAGCGCCTGGTGATGGCCGTACAACTCGAAGCCGGGCGCTGACAGGTGCGCCTCGTACCAGACGGAGGGCACCGAGTAGCCGATGTGCGGGTCACCCGCCAGCAGCGGTTTGCCGCTCGCCGTGCGGCTGCCCGACAGCGCCCAGGCATTGCTGCCCTCAAATTGCGGCAGGCCGGCCGCCGCCAGCGCCTGCTGGCTGATCTGGGCGATTTGGTCGAGCTTGTGCCAGTCCTGGCTGTTCATGGCGGTCGTTGTGCTTGACGACAGCACCCCCTCGGGGTGCCAGTCGAGGTCAAAGACTTTCAAATAGCCGGCACCCAGTTTGTCCCGCACGTAGGTCAAGGCGGGTTCGGTACGGAATGCCGCGGCAAAGCTGTAGGCCAGGTAGCCCGTCACGGCAAGGCTGTCCTGCGCGGTGAACGGCCGTTTGGGGATGCCCAGCAGGTCGAATTCCAGCGGGGCCGGATGGGTGGCCTGGTATTGATTGATGCCGTCCAGATAGGCGGTCAGCACCTTGGTAGTCGGGCTTTGCATGTCCATGTTGGCGGCAGCGGTTTGTGCCTGCGCGCGAATGCCAAGGGTGCGAAACAGCCGGTCAACGTCCAGCAATTTGGGCCCCAGCACCTCGGCCAGTTCACCCTGCGCCAGACGACGCACCATCTCCATCTGAAACAAACGGTCCTGCGCGTGCACGTAACCCAGCGCACGGTACAAATCCATCTCGTTCTCGGCCCGGATGTGCGGCACACCGCGTTCATCAAAACGTACGCTGACCGGTGCGCTGAGTTGCGTCAGGGTTAGTGTCCCGGCGCGCTGCGGCTGCTTGCTGTGGATGTACCAGGCGGCGGCCGCTCCTGCCACTAGCGCCAGTGCGGCAAGCAGCAGAGCAAAAATTTTCAGGGCGCGTTTCATCGGGCTGGTTCCTTGTTCATGGTGCGTCTGGCGTTTGATCATAAGGTAGCCCCCAAGGTGGCCTGGACGGCCGCCATGGCGCTGCGTACCGCGCCTTCGAGGGTGGCCGGGTAGGGGCCAGCCACATAGTCGCCACAGACCAGAAGTCCGGGTGCGATGTTCTGGGCGGGGCGCTGCAGACCGGGCGTGCAGGCAAAGGTAGCGCGCTTTTCCACGATGGTTTGCACGGCTTGCAGCGTCAAACCCAGTTGTTGCTGGGCTTGCACGAGCACCTGCGCCTGCAGCGTCTCGCGGTCCCCCATGCTGGCGCTCACCACGAAGGCGAGCAGGCCGTGGGGGCCACCGAGCTGGCCGCGGTCGAACACAAACTGCGCCGGGGCGGGTGGGAAAGTTGAGTTTGGGGTCTGGGTCGCGGCGTTGCTGCGCAGCGTCAGCATGGGGTGGGGCAGGACCGCATTTGGGCCCCAGGCATAAACGGTGGTGATGGCTTCAAACTGCAGGGCGCGGGTGATTTGGGTCCAGTGCCGGATTTTGTTCGCTATTGAATCAGGAGCTGCTTGCGCACTGTTTTCAAGGGTACGCACCGATTCTGATGCTGAAGTAGCGAAAATAACGGCGTCAAAGACGTCCCCCTGCAGCTGCCACTGCGAGCCCTGTGGCAAAACCGAGTCCACCCGCAGGCCCAGGCGCAGCTGGCCGCCACGTTCGATGAGCCAGTGTGCGGCAGCCTGAGGAAACAGTTCGGAAAGATCAACCCGGGGCAATAGCAAATTGGAGCCGCCTTGCACCCCAAACAAGGCGTCTTGCATGACCCGCAAAAAAACCTGGGCACTGGCCCGCCCGGCCGGGGTGTTGAGGGCCGACACACACAGTGGCTCAATCAGCTCGGCCATCACACGGGGGCTTAAGGCATGGCACAGTTGTGCCACCGAGGTGGCCGCGTTACACTGAAAGCCGCCAATTTGCCAGCCGGTGGCCACGCGCAGCAAAGACCATTTATCGGCCACGCTCCAGCCGCGTGCTGCCACTATGCCCGCCAGCGCGTCCAGCGGCGTGGGCCATGCGGAGAAGCGCAAGCCCAGACCGTCTGGAAACACCAGCGTCATGGGCCGACGCAGCAGGGCGGTGTCCGGCTGCACGCCGACCCGTCGCATCAGGCGCAGGGTCTCGCTGTAGGCACCAATCAGGATGTGCTGGCCGTTGTCCAGCGTCACCGGGGTGCCGTCAGGTAATGTGGAGTTTACGGCTCTAGCCCGCCCGCCAATTGCACGGGATGCTTCAAAAACGATAGCATGATGACCGGCCTGCGCCGCCTCCACGGCAGCCGCCATACCGGCCCAGCCAGCGCCGATGATGGCAATTTTCATTTATTCATGCGCCGCCGCGCCGGGGCAGCGACAAGCGTGGGGGCCAGTTTCGACGCCGGGCCGCCCCAAGGCGAAACCGCCCCCCTGGGGGGCAGCGCAGCACACGCAGTGGCAAGCGTGGGGGCCACTAAATCCTGCCGAGCGCTTGCACCTTCCACGCCAGCCACAGCTTGCGCAAGGGTGTGAGACTGACGCGCTGGTGCAGCACCTGGAAGTTGTCGCGTTCGATTTCCCGCAACAAGTCGCGGTAGATGCTGGCCATCATCAGCCCCGGCTTTTGGGCGCGGCGGTCAGCGTCCGGCAACAGGGCGAGCGCCTCGTCGTACAGGCCCTGGGCGCGCTCGGCCTGGAACTTCATCAGGGCTATAAAGCGGTCTGAATAAGTTCGCTTCAAGATTTCATGCGCCTTGACATCAAACTGCTGCAACTCGTTCATGGGCAGGTAGATGCGCCCGCGCAGCGCGTCTTCGCCGACGTCGCGGATGATATTGGTGAGCTGCAGGGCCTGGCCCAGCTTGTGCGCGTAGGCGGTGGTTTGCAGCTGCGTCTGGCCAAAGATGTTGGCGGCCACTTCGCCCACCACGCCAGCGACCAGATGGCAGTAGCGCTGCAGGCCGGGATAGTCGAGGTAGCGGGTTTGTGCCAGATCCATTTGGCAGCCTTCGATCACCGCCTGCAAGTGGCGTTGTTCGATTTTGTAGTCGGCCGCCAGCGGCATCAGCGCCTGCATCACCGGGTGGCTGGGCTGACCGGCAAACGACTTGGCCACCTCCGCCTGCCACCAGGCCAGCTTGGTGCCGGCCACGCTGGCGTCCACCATGTCGTCCACCACGTCATCGACCTCGCGGCAGAAGGCGTAAAACGCGGTAATGGCGGCGCGCCGGGGTTTTGGTAAAAACAAAAAGGCGTAATAAAAGCTGCTGCCCGAGGCGGCGGCTTTTTGCTGGACGTAGTCTTGGGGCGTCATGTGGGGTGCGAGTTGAGGCGCCTAGTTTATTGTGGTTTACCCCATGCGCCAGGCCCGCCACAGCAGAATCGGCAGATCCAGCAGCCCCAACTTGGGACGCGCCCGCCAGGTGGCAAAGTTCATGGCTTCAATCTTGTCCAGAATGCGCAGGCCGCCTTGCACGACGAGGCGCAACTCCCAGCCGGCGCGGCCCGGGATGCGGCACGCCAATGATGCGCCTTTTAGCATCCTGGCCCTTGCGCTGCTTGCGTAAGCAGCTATTAAATTTGTAGCGGCTGGGGAAGGGCTGTCAGCCTGCAGGTCGGCGTCTCGCACGCCGTGTTGCTGCATGGCCTGCGCCGTGGGGTACCAGCGCGCCCGTGGCACGTCCACGCTGACGTCCTGCCAGAAGTTGATCAGTTGCAGTGCGCTGCAAATCTGGTCACTTTGCGCCAGCGAGGCTGCGTCATCCACGCCATAGAGGTGCAGCAACAGCCGGCCCACCGGATTGGCCGAGCGCGAGCAATAGTCGAGCAGCTCGGCATCCGTCTGGTAGCGGCGCCCGGCTGCGGTGAAGCGCACATCCTGCTCAAACGCATCCAGCAGTTGCTTCAGCAGGGCGGTCGGCAGCCGGAAATCGCGCAAAACGCGTCCCAGCGGGTCAAAAACATGGGGCCAGCGTCCGCCGTGCGCCAGTCCGGCGGCCATGGCCCGCAAGTCACTTCGAAAACAGGCCAGGTCGTCCAGGCGGACGGACGGGGGCGCATCGCCCTCATCGGCGATGTCGTCGGCGGTGCGGGCAAACCAGTAAATGGCGGCAATCGCCGGGCGCAGGTGGGGTGGGCACAAAAAGGAAGCCACCGGGAAGTTCTCATAGTGCTGGACGGGAGCGGGCGGGGAAGCTGGTGCAGGATGGTGCATGGTGTGTTGATTTTGCCTGCAAGCCGTCAGAACGAGCGCCATGCCATTCTGACATTGCCAATGCCTTCCTTCCTGCGGCAAGCGGGAGGCTTGCGCAGCAGGTTAAAATAAAAAGTTGACCGATTTGACGGGGGTGGTTGTTAGGCCGCCCCCTTTGTTTTTTGCGCGGGTGGCGAAATTGGTAGACGCACCAGGTTTAGGTCCTGACGCCAGCAATGGTATGGGGGTTCGAGTCCCCCCCCGCGCACCACTGATGAGAATTTGCGGAACAGTCTGCAGTCGCGTAGCGACAAGCCCTGTCCCCAACTGTTTAAAAATTTTGGAGAACCACTATGGCAGTTACCGTTGAAACCCTGGAAAAGCTGGAACGAAAAATAACACTGACCTTGCCCGTGGGCACGATCCAGTCTGAAGTTGAAGCGCGGCTGAAAAAAATCGCACGCACCACCAAGATGGATGGTTTCCGTCCGGGCAAAGTGCCGATGAACGTGGTGACGCAACGCTATGGTTACTCGGTTCACTATGAAGTGATGAACGACAAGGTTGGCGAGGCGTTTGCCAATGCCGCCAATGAAGCCAAGCTGCGTGTCGCTGGCCAGCCCCGCATCACCGAATCGGAAGCTTCGCCTGAAGGCGAAATGGCTTTTGATGCCGTGTTCGAGGTCTATCCAGAAGTCAAAATTGCCGATCTGAGCACCGCCGAAGTTCAAAAAATCACGGCTGAAGTCACCGACAGCGCGATCGACAAGACCCTTGACATCCTGCGCAAGCAGCGCCGCACCTTTGCCCAGCGCGCACATGACGCCGCAGCGCAAGACGGCGACCGCGTGACCGTTGATTTTGAAGGCAAGATTGACGGCGAAGTCTTCGCCGGCGGCAAGGCTGAAGATTTCCAGTTCATCGTGGCAGACGGCCAGATGCTCAAAGAGTTTGAAGATGCCACCCGCGGCATGAAGGCCGGCGAAAGCAAGACCTTCCAACTGGCGTTCCCCGCTGAGTACCACGGCAAGGACGTGGCCGGCAAAACCGCTGACTTCATGGTCACCCTCAAAAAGGTCGAAGCCGCCCACCTGCCCGAAGTGAACGAGGCATTGGCCAAGTCGCTTGGCATTGCGGACGCTACGGTCGAAGGTTTGCGCGCTGACATCAAGAAAAACCTGGAGCGTGAAGTCAAGTTCCGCCTGCTGGCCCGTAACAAACAGGCCGTCATGGATGCGCTGGTGTCCAAGGCTGAGTTGGACCTGCCCAACACCAGCGTGCAAGCGGAAATCAACCGTTTGCTCGAAGGTGCCCGCGCCGACCTCAAGCAGCGCGGTATCAAGGACGCCGACACGGCGCCGATTCCTGACGACGTGTTCCGTCCGCAAGCCGAACGCCGCGTGCGTCTGGGCCTGGTGGTGGCCGAGCTGGTTCGCTCCAACGAACTGCAAGCCAAGACCGAACAGATCAAGGCGCATATTGAAGAATTGGCTGCCAGCTACGAAAAACCAGCCGACGTGATGCGCTGGTACTACAGCGACAACAACCGTTTGGCCGAAGTTGAGGCCATCGTGATTGAAAACAATGTGACCGACTTCGTGCTGGCCAAGGCCACTATCAGCGAAAAGAGTGTGTCTTTTGATGAGTTGATGGCTCAAAACTGACGTAAAAGCCGCTTTAGGCGGCTGTAATGGGGCTTGTGCCGGGCTTGTAGTCTCGCGCCTAAGCCCCATTTTCTTTGAGGCGCTTATTTTTCGGTACAGTACAGGCGTACAAGTAAAACCTTGCGGGACAGTCCGAAGCGTAGCGAACCCTGTCCTCAACTGATTAGGAAAAAACATGAACGTGCGATTTGGTGCAATGGATACGCAGGCTTTGGGCATGGTGCCCATGGTGATTGAGCAATCAGGTCGCGGTGAGCGGTCTTACGACATTTATTCACGCCTGCTCAAAGAGCGCGTGATTTTCCTGGTCGGCCCGGTCAACGACTATGTGGCCAATCTGGTGGTGGCGCAATTGCTGTTTTTGGAGAGTGAAAATCCGGACAAGGATATTTCGTTCTATATCAATTCGCCGGGCGGCTCGGTCAGCGCGGGCATGGCGATTTTTGACACCATGAACTTCATCAAGCCGGATGTTTCTACCCTGTGCACCGGCATGGCCGCCAGCATGGGTGCGTTTTTGCTGGCATCCGGAGCCAAAGGCAAACGTTTTTCCTTGCCCAATTCCAAAGTCATGATTCACCAGCCTTCGGGTGGCAGTCAGGGCCAGGCGACCGAGATTGAGATTCAGGCCCGTGAGATATTGAAGACGCGCGAGCAGCTCAACAAAATTCTGGCTGAGCGCACCGGCCAGCCGCTGGACCGCATTGAGAAAGACACCGAGCGCGACTATTACATGTCCGCTGATGAATGCAAGGAATATGGCCTGATCGACAAGGTCATCGCAAAACGGGCGTAACAAGGTCATGGCGTAGGTCGGGGCGGTTTCGTTACGATCCCGGTGCTTTTTGTCAAAGAAGGCACCGTTTTTATATGGTTATCATTCGGAAATATTCCGAAAGGGCGTAGTTCACATGGCCGAAAAAAAAGGCTCCTCCAGCGAAAAAACTCTTTATTGCTCTTTTTGCGGCAAAAGCCAGCATGAAGTCAAGAAGCTGATCGCAGGCCCGTCGGTATTTGTTTGCGACGAGTGCATTGATCTTTGCAACGAGATCATTCGCGATGAATTGCCTGCCAGCACCGAGGCGCTTAAAGCGGGTGATGAGTTGCCAACACCCGCCGAGATCAAGGCCAATCTTGACAGTTACGTCATTGGTCAGGAGCCGGCCAAACGGACATTGGCGGTGGCGGTTTACAACCACTACAAACGCTTGCGACACAAAGAAAAAGCCAAAAAAGATGATGTTGAGTTGGCTAAAAGCAATATTCTGCTGATCGGCCCGACCGGTTCTGGCAAAACGCTGCTGGCGCAAACACTGGCGCGCATGCTGGATGTGCCTTTTGTCATGGCGGATGCCACCACCTTGACCGAAGCCGGTTATGTGGGCGAGGACGTTGAAAACATTGTGTTGAAGCTGTTGCAAAGCTGCAATTACGAAGTCGAACGGGCGCAGCGTGGCATTGTCTACATTGATGAAATCGACAAAATTTCGCGCAAGTCGGACAACCCCTCGATCACGCGCGACGTGTCGGGCGAGGGTGTGCAGCAGGCGCTGCTCAAGCTGATTGAAGGCACTATGGCCAGCGTGCCGCCGCAAGGCGGGCGCAAGCACCCCAATCAGGATTTCGTTCAGGTCGACACCACCAATATTCTGTTCATTTGCGGCGGTGCATTTTCCGGTCTTGAGAAAGTGATCGACAACCGTACTGAGTCTTCTGGTATCGGATTCGGGGCATCGGTCAAGAGCAAGGAACAGCGCAGCCTGACCGAAGTCTTCAAGGATGTGGAGCCGGAGGATTTGATCAAGTTCGGCTTGATTCCTGAACTGGTGGGCCGTATGCCGGTGGTGGCAACGCTGGCTGAACTCAGTGAAGATGCACTGGTGCAGATATTGACCGAGCCTAAAAATGCGCTGGTCAAGCAATACGGCAAGCTGTTGGCCATGGAGGGTGTTGAACTTGAAATTCGTCCTTCGGCCTTGAAGGCAATTGCCAAAAAGGCACTGGCCCGCAAGACGGGAGCCCGTGGTTTGCGCTCGATTCTGGAGCAGGCCTTGATAGACACCATGTACGAGTTGCCCAATGCCTCCAACGTCGATAAAGTCGTGGTGGACGAGTCCACCATCGAAGAGAACAAGCCGCCTTTGCTGGTCTACCGCGAGGCGGCCAAGAAGGCTTGATTTGGCCCGTCTTTGCAGGCGTTTACTCAAATTTGAGGCGCTCTTTGCCGGTCAATAATCAGGTGCGGGTTGAAAATCTGCACTTCTGATCCATATTTAACAGGTAATAAAAAGGTTTCCCAATGTCTGGTCATACCCCACTGCCTGCTATTCCCATTGATTTGCCGCTGCTGCCCCTGCGCGATGTAGTTGTTTTTCCGCACATGGTAATCCCGCTTTTTGTGGGCAGACCCAAGAGCATCAAGGCGCTGGAAGCGGCCATGGAGTCTGATCGCAGCATCATGCTGGTGGCGCAAAAAGCCGCCGCCAAGGATGATCCCTTGGTGACTGACATGTTTGATGTCGGCTGCGTCTCGACCATCCTGCAAATGCTCAAACTGCCCGATGGCACGGTCAAGGTGCTGGTTGAAGGCCAGCAGCGTGCGCGTGTGAACAAGATTGAAGATGGTGAATTGCATTTTTCAGCCAACGTCACGCCGGTTGAAGCGCTGGCAGAGCCTGAAGCCAAGCTGCGCGGAAAAGCCAGTGAAATCGAGGCCTTGCGCCGCGCCGTGATGCAGCAGTTTGACCAGTACGTCAAGCTCAACAAAAAAATTCCACCTGAGATTCTCACCTCCATTTCAAGCATCGATGACGCCGGACGTCTGGCCGACACCATCGCCGCACATCTGCCGCTGAAGCTGGACAACAAGCAGGCCGTACTGAATCTTGCGGGTGTCAAAGAACGCCTTGAAAACCTGTTTGAGCAGATTGAGCGTGAAGTTGACATCCTCAACGTTGATAAAAAGATCCGTGGTCGCGTCAAACGACAGATGGAAAAAAACCAGCGCGATTTTTACCTGAACGAACAGGTGAAAGCCATTCAGAAAGAACTGGGTGAAGGTGAAGACGGTGCTGACATCGACGAGATCGAGAAAAAGATCAAATCGGCCAAGATGCCCAAAGAAGCGCTGAAAAAGGCCGAGGGTGAGCTCAAGAAACTGAAGCTCATGTCGCCCATGTCCGCAGAAGCCACTGTGGTGCGCAATTACATCGATGTGTTGACGGGTCTGCCATGGACTGGCAAAACCAAGATCAAGCACGACTTGGGCAATGCGGAACAAGTGCTCAACGAAGACCATTACGGTCTTGACAAGGTGAAAGACCGCATTCTTGAGTATCTTGCGGTGCAACAACGCGTAGAAAAAGTGAAGGCCCCCATTTTGTGTCTAGTCGGGCCTCCCGGCGTGGGCAAGACGTCGCTGGGGCAGTCCATTGCCAAGGCGACCGGGCGCAAGTATGTGCGCATGGCCTTGGGTGGTATGCGTGACGAGGCGGAAATTCGCGGCCACCGCCGCACCTATATTGGTGCGATGCCGGGCAAGGTGCTGCAAAACCTTTCCAAGATCGGCACGCGCAATCCGCTGTTCCTGCTTGATGAAATTGACAAGCTGGGTACAGACTTCCGGGGTGATCCGTCGAGTGCCTTGCTCGAGGTGCTGGACCCGGAGCAAAATCACAAGTTTGGCGATCATTACGTCGAGGTGGACTTTGATTTGAGCGACGTCATGTTTGTGGCGACCTCCAACTCCATGAACATTCCTTCGGCCTTGCTGGACCGAATGGAGGTGATTCGCCTGTCGGGTTATACCGAAGACGAAAAAACCAACATTGCCATCAAGTATCTGCTGCCCAAACAGCTGAAGAACAACGGCGTTCTGCAAGAAGAGTTGTTGATTAGCGACGAGGCCGTGCGCGACATTGTTCGTTACTACACTCGCGAGGCCGGTGTGCGTTCGCTGGAGCGCGAACTCTCCAAAATTTGTCGCAAGGTGGTGAAGGGCTTGCTGCTCAAGAAGATGGTGCCGCAGGTCAAGGTGACGGCGGATAACCTCAATGATTTTTTGGGTGTTCGCAAGTACAGCTATGGTCGCGCGGAGCAGCAAAATCAGGTGGGCCAAGTCGTTGGCTTGGCTTGGACCGAGGTTGGCGGCGATCTGCTGACGATCGAGGCCGCCATGATGCCCGGTAAAGGTGTCATCACGCGCACGGGCTCACTGGGCGATGTGATGAAGGAATCGGTAGAGGCCGCTCGCACCGTGGTGCGTAGCCGCTCGCGGCGGCTGGGCATCACAGATGAGTTCTTTGAGAAAAGAGATATTCACATCCACGTGCCTGATGGCGCCACACCCAAAGACGGCCCCAGTGCGGGTGCTGCGATGACCACCGCCTTTGTCTCTGCCATGACCGGTATTCCGGTGCGGGGTGATGTTGCCATGACCGGCGAAATTACCTTGCGCGGGGAAGTGACCGCCATTGGCGGACTGAAGGAAAAGTTGCTGGCCGCTTTGCGTGGCGGTATCAAGACGGTGCTGATCCCCGAGGAAAATGCCAAGGACCTGCAGGATATTCCCGAGAACGTGAAAAACGGTCTTGAGATCGTGCCAGTGCGCTGGATCGACAAGGTGCTGGAAATTGCGCTGGAGAGAATGCCAACGCCATTGCCCGAAGACGAGCCTGTGGTAGCTGCCGCTGCGCAAGTTGTGGTGCCTGCATCTGATCTGGCGGGCTCTGTCAAACACTAAGTGCATTTCACGCGGCGTTCTCAAGAACGCTTGGAAAATGTACTATAATTTGAGGCTTGAAACGCGGGAGTAGCTCAGTTGGTAGAGCGCAACCTTGCCAAGGTTGAGGTCGAGAGTTCGAGACTCTTCTCCCGCTCCATTATTTAATAATGGAGCTTCAGGTTTTAGTTTTTGCGGGAATAGCTCAGTTGGTAGAGCGCAACCTTGCCAAGGTTGAGGTCGAGAGTTCGAGACTCTTTTCCCGCTCCAAGTTCCAAGAAGGGAAGCTCATGCTTCCCTTTTTTGTCAGGAAAGTTGGCGCGATAGCAAATCGGTTATGCAACGGATTGCAAATCCGTGTAGCCCAGTTCGACTCTGGGTCGCGCCTCCAAAGATTTTTGGCTAAATTCTGGTTGCAAAAGTTTCGCCAGTTGATCTGACGGACCTTTTTGTTTCACAATAGGCAGCCGTGCCCGGGTGGTGGAATTGGTAGACACATCGGACTTAAAATCCGCCGCTTTCCTGCATAAGGGGCGTACCGGTTCGATTCCGGTCCCGGGCACCATTACACTCACACTCCATGCCACGCTATAACGCTCCTTTTGAGATCCATGTTCATGGTCAGGTGGCCTTGCGCACCGATGTTGTTTTTGAGCAGTTGCAAGACGCCCTTAAACCCCTGTGGAAGTACGCCGGGGCGCGCTCATTGTCTGATGCGGCCAGCAGTTCGTATGAAGACGAGCCCGGCATCAAGTTTGACTCGCAGGAGCACCTGTTGCAGATGTGCTGGACCGTGGCAGGCGACGACAATTTTCGCCAGGTGCTTGACGAAATGTGCATGAATCTCAACGAGCTGGCGCAAGCCGGTGCGGCGATCGAAGTCACGTTTTATGACGCCGAGTTTGATGATGAGGACGAAGAGTCGGACGCCGAGTCGCGTGATGATTTCGTGATGCTCTTTGTGGGGCCGGACCCCGCCGCCATCATGCAGGTGCAGCGCGACTTGCTTGTTCAGGATGTGGTGAACATGATGGAGCGCCATTTTGATGGCGCTGAGCTGGGTGGTGTGGTGGCTGAAATCGACAAGTTGTTCAGTCAGCGTTTTGATGATCTGGTGAGTTCGCTTCAACTCGGCAAACCCCCGCGTGGCTCGGGCGGAGGTCACGGTGGTGTGGGGCATGGCGGCGGGCGCAAGCCGCGTCATTTGCACTGAAGTTTTCTAGCTCAAGGAATGGCCCATCAACATGGCAACAGCAGCCTATCCCGCACAGACCAGTCCACCTCCTACGCCAGGCCGGCCTGAGAAACTGCGGCTTGGCGATGTGCTGGTGCAGCAGCGTCTCATCTCGCAAGAGCAGCTGCAGCAAACCCTTGAGTTACAGCGGCAAACCGGTAAAAAGGTCGGACGGCTGCTGATTGAAACCGGCATCATCACCGAAGAACTGCTGGCCAATGGTCTGGCGCGGCAGTTGCGCATTCCCTTTGTCAATCTCAAAACTTTTCCCTTTCGTGCCGATGTGGTGAGGCTCTTGCCCGAGTCGGCGGCGCGACGTTTTCGTGCCCTGGTGCTGGAAGACAAGGGTGACACTTTGCTGGTGGCCTTGGCCGACCCGCTGGATTTATTTGCCTTTGATGAGCTGACCCGCCTGCTCAAGCGCACGATTACCATTGCGGCGGTCCCTGAAACCCAATTGGCGCTGGCGTTTGACCGTCTCTATCGCCGTACTGAAGAGATCAGCGGTCTGGCGCTGGCGCTGGAAAAAGACCTGGGCGACGTGGTTGACTTCGGTGAACTCACGGCCACGGTTGGCACGGAGGGTGCACCCGTGGTGCGGTTGCTGCAATCGCTGTTTGAAGACGCCATCCAGGTGGGTGCGTCGGACGTGCACATTGAGCCGCAGGAAGCGGGACTGCAAATACGGGTGCGGGTGGATGGTGTCTTGCAAATCCAGACGATGGCGGACAAACGCATTGGCAGCGCGCTGGCCCAGCGCCTCAAGCTGATGGCGGGGCTTGATATTTCTGAAAAACGCCTGCCGCAAGACGGCCGTTTCAGCGTGCGCCTGAAAGAGCAGACCATCGATGTGCGCCTGTCCACCTTGCCCACCACCTACGGTGAGTCGGCCGTGATGCGTCTGCTCATCCAGGGCGCGGGCATGCGTCGCCTGGATAGCATTGGCATGCCAGACGCCATGCTCAAACGCTTTCGCGAAGTGCTGGGGCGCAGCTCGGGGCTGGTGCTGGTCACCGGACCGACGGGTTCCGGCAAAACAACCACCTTGTACGCGGCACTGGCGGAGATCAATGCCGCCGAACTCAAAGTCATCACCGTGGAAGACCCGGTGGAATACCGCCTGCCAGGCATCATCCAGGTGCAGGTCAATGAGAAGATCGAGCTCACCTTTGCCCGTGTATTGCGTTCCACATTGCGGCAAGATCCCGACGTGATTCTGGTCGGCGAAATGCGGGACGCCGAAACCGCTGAAATCGGCCTGCGTGCCGCCATCACCGGGCACTTGGTGCTGTCCACCTTGCACACGCGGGACGCCATCAGCACACCGTTTCGCCTGCTTGACATGGGGGTGCCGCCTTTCATGGTGGCGACCTCGCTGCAGGCCGTCATCGCCCAGCGGCTGGTGCGTCTCAATTGCGTCGAATGCAATGAGCCGCATGCGCCCAGCGCGCAAGAGCAGTCCTGGCTGACCGCCATGGCTGAACCCGGAGAAACGATCTCGCCCAAGCGGGGTCGTGGGTGCTCAGCCTGCAATGGCACCGGTTATTCGGGGCGGCAAGGAGTGTACGAATTGCTTGAAATGGACGCCGTCCTCACCCAGGCCGCTTCTCGCTCTGATCCAGCTGCGTTCATGAAGTCAGCGCGCGAGCGCATGAAGGGGCAGACGCTGGCCCATCATGCACTGGAGTTGGTGCGCCAGGGCCGTACTTCGCTGGCCGAAGCGCTGTGCATTGGCTACGACGTGGAAGAACAGGAATAATCCCCCATGGCTGTCTATGCATGGCGTGGGCGCAACGCCCGTGGCGAAGCGGTTCAGGGCCAGCTCGAAGCCATGACCGAAGGGGGCGTGGCTGACCAGCTGATGTCCATTGGTGTGGCGCCCGTGCACATCGCCATTGCCGTGGCACCGACTGAGAACAGTGCAGACAACTGGCTGACGCGTTTTAGCCGCAAGCCGGTGGTTGTGGAAGACATTTTGGTGTTCTCGCGCCAGATGTACACGCTCAACAAAGCCGGTGTGCCCATTTTGCGGGCCCTGGCGGGGTTGCAGGCCTCGGCCACCAAGCCCGCCATGGTGGAAATGCTCATAGACATACGCGCAAGCCTGGACCAGGGGCGTGAGCTGTCGGCGGCACTGGCGCGCCATATCGACCTGTTCGGCGCTTTCTATATTTCCATGATCAAGGTTGGTGAAATGACCGGCCGGCTGACCGAGGTGTTTTTGCGGCTGAACGAGCACCTCGAGTTCGAGCGCGATGTGCGTGAGCGCATCAAGCAGGCCATGCGCTACCCCATTTTTGTAATGGCGGCCATGGCGATCGCCGTGGTGATCCTCAATATTTTCGTGATCCCCGTGTTCGCCAAAGTATTTGCCAGCTTCCATGCCGAGTTGCCCCTCATCACCCGTGGGCTGCTGGCATTCTCGGGTTGGATGCTGGCCTGGTGGCCCTTGCTGCTGGCGGGCATCTTTGGCGCTGGGATGCTGATACGCGGCTACTTGCGCACTCCCGGGGGGCGTTACCGCTGGGATGCCCGCAAACTCAAGCTGCCGATTGTGGGTGATATTGTTTTGAAAGCCACCTTGGCCCGCTTTGCCCGCAGCTTTGCCCTGTCCAGCCAAAGCGGTGTGCCGCTGGTGCAGGCGCTAACGGTGGTGGCGCAAACCGTGGACAACGCTTTTATTGGCAGCCGCATCGAGCAAATGCGTGATGGCATTGAACGCGGCGAGACGATCGCTCGCTGCGCCGCTGCCACCGGTGTCTTCACGCCGGTGGTGCTGCAAATGATCTCGGTCGGAGAAGAAACCGGCGAGCTCGACTCGCTGCTGTTTGAAATTGCCGGCATGTACGAGCGCGAAACCGACTACAGCATCAAGGGCCTGTCGGCGGCGATCGAGCCGCTTCTGCTGGCAGTCATTGCCGTGCTGGTGCTGCTGCTGGCGCTGGGGGTTTTCCTGCCGCTGTGGAACCTGGGCCAGGCTGCCATGGGCAAAGGCGGTGGCTAGCGTGGCCAAAGACCGATCATCCCCCCAAGACGTGCCCTCCTGGAGCCGGCTGGCGGAGTGGTCGCTGCTGGCGGGGGTGATTGTGGTGCTGGCGCTGGTATTTGCCCGGCAGGTGCGCGTGTTACAGGGTCAGGCGGAGCTGGCGGCGGTCAAGACGACGCTGGGCGCCTTGCGCACGACCCTGGTGATTGACCACTTGCAGAAAAGCGTGGTGGCCGGGAATTCACCCGTGGCATTGGCGCAACGCAATCCATTCGAGCTGCTGCAGCGTCAGCCGGCGAATTACCGCGGCGAGATGACCCCGGCTGCAGCGGCGGCCGCGCCGGCTGGCAGTTGGGTGTTCGACCCGGTTTGCACCTGCGTCGGCTACCTGCCAATTTACGCTCAATGGTTCGACAGCCCGAGTGGTGACGCCATGGCCTGGTATCAAGTGAGTGGCGCGCCGGGGCCGTTGCAGCTGACGGCCAAGCAAGCCTATGTCTGGCAGGGCCAGGTGATGAACTAGTGCTTGTTGGCTGTAGTCAGCGAGTTCTTCACCCATTTTTTGAGTTGCATCATGCAGTTAGACCGCAAACTTCATGCACAAGCCGATGTTGAAGGACTAGAATTTATTTCTGAGAGTTGTTTATGTGACATTGGGGTCCATATAGCCCTACAAGACGCTTCTATTTATTTTTTTAAAAGGTGGACAACATGAAACAAGTACAACGCGGTTTTACTTTGATTGAGTTGGTGATGGTGATCGTGATCTTGGGCGTGCTGGCTGCGGTCGCGATTCCGAAGTTTGTCGATTTGAAGGGGGATGCGCAGCAGGCTGCTATGCAGGGTGTGGCGGGTGCTGCGGCATCAGCGTCGGCCATCAACTACGGTGGCTGTTCGATTACGACCCATGCGAGTGACGCGAATAAATGCAATGTTGTTGCCAAGTGCGACGACATCAAGCAAGCCTTGAGTGGTGGTGCTTGGCCCACCGGCTACAGTGTTGCTCCAGCAACCACTGTAGCGAATGGAGCTACCCAAACCTGCACCCTTACATTGGCTGGTTACACAGCGTCGCCCGCGGTCACTTTTGAAGTGATTGGCGCTGGTAACTGACACTGGCCTGCTATGGTGTGAGGCCAAGCAACCCTGCTGTTGGCGGCATGGTCGGTTTTCAATAGTACAGACTTGAACACGCGAGGGTTTCATGATGAACCCCTCGCGTTTTTGCTTTCTGCCTGGTCGTCGGTCGGTGTTTCCCGGATAGCGATTTCAAGTAGTTTTATACGTAAAAAAGGCCTCTAGCCCCCGTCAATCGTTCGCAGGTAGCTACGAAATATATAGCAAAATAACTCCATGAAAATTCGGCGAAGTCAGCATGACGTGATACTTTGGCAACCTAGCCGGAGGCCGCATCAGCGCGGTTTTACGCTGATTGAACTGGTTATGGTCATCGTCATCCTGGGCGTCTTGGCCGTTTACGCGGCGCCGCGCATGTTCAATAGCGGTGATTTCTACGCGCGGGGGTTTCATGACGAGACGCTCTCCATTCTTCGCTACGCCCAAAAGGCGGCGATTGCGCAGCGGCGAACCGTTTGTGTGGCGTTCACGACAACAACGGTCATCCTAACCATCGCTGCTAATCCTGCCACTTCAAGTTGTGCTGGCAATGCGCTGGTGGGCCCCAAAGGCGACAGCCCTGGAACGATCACAGCTAGGTCAGGTGTTACCTTCCAACCGCAGCCCAGCGACTTTTCTTTTGACGGGCTGGGGCAGCCCAGTACAGCACAAACCATCTACGTGGCCAGCAGCGGCACACTAATTTCTTCCACAATCACGGTGGAGGCGGTAACAGGTTATGTGCATGAATAGATCACAGCAGCGCGGCTTCACGCTGATCGAGCTCATCATCTTTATTGTGGTGGTGAGCGCCGGCCTGGCAGGCATCCTGTCGGTCATGAACACCGTGGTCAAATCCAGCGCCGACCCGATGGTGCGCAAGCAGACGATTGCGATTGCCGAGTCGATGCTGGAAGAGATTTTGCTCAAGGAATACGCATCTCCGAGTGGTGGCACCAACGGAGTGTCAACCTGCACTTTGGCACCTCTGGTGGGTGGGGTGCGCGCGCCATGGGACAATATTTGCGACTACAACGGCTACACCACCACCACCGGTGTCGTGGACATTCTGGGCGTAGCCCCCGCAGGCTTGGGGAGCTACAACATTTCCGCCGTGACGGTGGCGTCCAGCACCGACCTGACCGGGGTGACGGCGAAGAAAATCACCGTCTCAGTCACCGGCCCTGGCGTCGCCATCAGCCTCTCGGGCTACCGGAGCAACTATTAGCCATGCACGCCATGCCAACCCTTAAGCGTCAGCGCGGTTTCACCCTGGTTGAACTGGTGATGGTGATCGTCCTCATGGGCGTGATCGGCGGCATGGTGTCGGTCTTCATGAAAAGCCCGATTGACGCCTACTTCGCCAGCGCCCGGCGCGCCGCCTTGACCGACGTGGCCGACACCACGGTGCGGCGCATTGCGCGTGATATCCAAAAAGCACTGCCCAACAGCATCCGCACGCCCAACAGCGAGTGCATCGAGTTCATTCCGACCAAAACCGGCGGACGCTATCGGGCCGAAGAACTCGTGGTGGGGGATGGCACCAGTTTGAACTTCAATGCGCTAGATACCCGCTTCAACATGCTGGGCGGCAACAGCACGTTCGCCGGCAACCCCTTGCCGGCAGACCAACGCATTGCCGTTGGCGACGTCATCGCGGTGTACAACCTGGGCATCACCGGGGCCGACGCCTACCAGCAGGACAATACTTCAAAGGTAGTGGCCCCGGCGCCGAGCGAGTCCGGCAGTCCGGTGGAGACGAGCATCACCATCGCCAGCAAGTTGTTTCCGCTGGCCTCCGGCAGCAACCGTTTTCATGTGATCCCCGCCGAGGAAAAGGTTGTGGCCTATGTGTGCAACCTCACTACAGGCACCCTCCATCGCTCTGTCAACAGTACGGATTTTTCCAGCAGCTGCCCCGCCACCGGCCCGATCCTGGCGCGCAATGTGAGCTTCTGCAATTTTGATTACAGCGGCTCAGACCTGCAGCGCAACGCACTGATTCGCATGGTGTTCCAGTTCACCGACAGTGCAGAGACGGTCAGCCTGCAACACGAAGTGCATGTGAGCAACATACCATGAAATGCATTCATCGAACACAGCGAGGTTTCGCCGCCATTGCCGCTGTCTTTCTGATAGTAGTGCTGGCGGCGCTCGGTGCCTTCATGGTCACTTTTTCCAATACGCAGCAGCTCACTTCGGCGCAAGACCTGCAGGGCACCCGGGCCTATTGGGCGGCACGCGCCGGGCTGGAGTGGGGTATTGGCAGTGTGCCAGCTTGCGCGGGAACGACATTGACCATCGATACTTTCACGGTGGTCATTACCTGCACCAAGCTGACTTACACCGAGGCTTTGGCGACTCCCAATATTTTCCAGTTCACGTCGGTAGCACACTCCGCGGGCGCTACGGTCGGGAGCGTGGGCTACATTGAGCGTAGCCTGTCGGCGTCCATCGAAAAATGAACCGGATTCGCACCATGTTCCGCTATGGCTTGTTGTGGATAACCGGGGTCTGTCCCCAATACAATACGCGTTGCCTTTGGCGAGCGCGGTTCCCATACAGGAAAATATTGATTAAATTCAGCTCTAGCCCCCGTGCACATTGCGCAGGCAGCTATTAAAAGCATAGTAATTGATGGTCGACATTTATGCCTCTTGATGCTCCAAAACGAATTGAACCGGGGTCTGTTCCCTGTCATTCTTGAACCATGAACAGGCTTGTCAAGTTATTCGTTCTGTTGCTGTCGCTGGCCGGATGGGGCCTGTGGGGCACCGATGCACAAGCCGCAAACTGTTTTGCGGTGGCCAACGCCAATTGGAACGTCGCCTCGACCTGGTCCGCCACCTCAGGCGGTGCGGCCGGGAACTGCGCCGGGAATGGAGCCGTCGCCAATACCCCTGGTTCCAACGACAACGTGACCATCGGCGAGACCACTACCAACCGTACCGTTACGATCCCCACCGGGTATGCGGCAGCGGCCGCTACCGTGGTGATGGCGACTACAGGCGGTGTCAATGGCGCCAAGACGCTTAATCTGGCGGCCGCCAATTCGTCGCTGAGTGTTTCGGGAAATCTCACCATCAACAAACCCAGGGACACCAACAACAACACACTCAACATCAATGCCGGCACCGTGTCCGTCGGCGGCAATTTCATCCTGGGGGGCACAACAAACAATACTGCCCGCGACGCGGACGTCGTCATCACGACCGGCACCCTCACAATTACCGGCGACCTGGTGTTTACGGCGGGGGTGGCATTAAACAACGTCATCACCATGAGTGGAGCTGGAACGATCAACCTCGCCGGCAATTTCACCGGCACTGCGGCCGGAACGCTGGCGCCGGGCACCACCAGCAGCGTCAATTTCAATGGCAGCGCGGTCGCGCAGACGATTCCCATCGGGGTCAGTACCATTACGTATCACAATATTTACGTCAACAATACCAACGCGAGCGGCGCGACCTTGAGTGCGGCCATTACCGGCACCAACGTAACGGGCGACCTGCGGGTGCAAAGCGGGATACTCAACAATGGCGGCTTTGCGATCGCCAGCGCCGGTGGCGGCGACGTCCTCGAAATCGTGAATGGGGCGCAGCTGAACCTCACCGGCACGAGCGGTTTCCCGACCGGTTATTCGACCAATACCCTAGGTGCCACCAGCACGGTCAACTATGGTGGTTCGGCCCAGACAGTCGCCGCCCTAACGGGGTTCAGTTATGGCAACCTCACCTTGAGCGGCAGCGGCACCAAGACCATGCCCGCGACGGCCATGGTGGTCGTGGGCAATTTCACCATTTCTGGTACGGCGACCGCCACCGCCTTAGCGACACTCACGGTGGGTGGTAATTGGAGTGAAACCGGGACCGGAACATTATTTAGTCCTGGCGGCCAAACCGTGACGTTAAATGGCACGAGCGGCGCGCAAACAATCACCGGCACAAGCACTGTCACTTTCAGTACCTTGAACGTTACAAATGTGGCGACTTCAAACATCACGTTGGCAGCAACCAATGTGACGGTGAGCACGCTGTCTGGCGCGGCAACGCTTACCGTTAGCTGCCCGGATTACACGCTGACCTCTACCGTCAGTCCTCCAAACCAGACGCTGCACAGCTGCCCAGCCGCGGCCCCCACCGTCACCACCAACGCTGCCTCTCCTGTGTCCATCACGGGTGCAACTCTGAAAGGTACAGTGAGCAGCAACAGGGCAGACACTGCCGTCACATTCGACTATTGGGTCACTAGCGGTCCCGTCAGCTCCATTACTGCGACGCCAAGCTCGGTGTTGGGCAGCAATACCAGTAACACATCTGTCTCTGCCGCCGTGACGGGATTGATTTGTGGCACGACTTATAACTTTCATGCCAAAGGTGTGAACAGCGTAGGCACGGGCACTGGCAGCGACCTGACGTTCACCACTTCGGCTTGCACGGCGCCGACCGTCACTACTCTCGCAGTCAATGCTTTGTCTTTGTCCATGTCAGGCGCGACGCTGAACGGTACGGTGAGCAGCAACGGAGCAGACACTGCCGTTACATTCGACTATTGGGTCACTAGCGGTCCCGTCAGCTCCATGACTGCGACGCCAAGCTCGGTGCTGGGCAGCAATAGCAGCAGCACATCCGTCTCTGCCGCCGTGACGGGATTGATTTGCAACACGCTCTATAACTTTCGTGCGAAAGGTGTGAACAGCGTTGGTACGACCAATGGAGGCAACCTGACGTTTACCACTTCGGCTTGCCCGTCTCTGGGATCCGTGATCAACACCTACTATCCGGGCAGCACTGCCAGCGTGGCGGCGGGCAGCACTTCCATCGTGCTCGGTGCGGCAACCGGCGCAGCCACGCCGATCGCCAGCGGCGACACGTTGCTCATCATGCAGATGCAGGATGCCAGCATGGATACCAGCAACACTTCCAGCTATGGCGCGGTCAGCGCTGCCAATGCCGGCCGGTATGAGTATGTGATCGCCGCCAGCTTTGTTGGTGGCACGCTTACGCTTGCCTGCGGCACCACAAATGCCTATACCTACGCCGCTGCAACGGTAAGTGCCGGACAGAAGACGTATCAGGTGATCCGCGTGCCGGTCTATTCGAATGCTATCTTGACTGCGTCGCTGACGGCGCTGCCCTGGAATGGCGGCACGGGTGGCGTATTGGCGTTCGATGCGACGGGTGTGCTTACCCTCAATTCCGCTACGGTAACGGTAGATGGAAAGGGCTTTCGCGGCGGGGCGTCACGCTTGTTGTCGGGTCCGGGTACGGGTACGGGTGCTTTGAATACGGATTACCGGACGCTGGCTACGGTCAAGAACAATGGTTCCAAGGGCGAAGGCATTGCGGGCACGCCGTACTATGTATTTACTGCGCCGAGTACGCTGACGAATACCGGCGTGGAAGGTTATCCCAACGGCAGCCATGGGCGAGGCGCGCCGGCTAATGGCGGTGGTGGCGCTACCGACTTGAATCCGGGAGCCAACGATGAAAATCCCGGCGGAGGCGGCGGTGCCAATGGCGGTACTGGCGGCATTGGCGGTATTGGCTGGTGTCCCGGATTCAGTACTACCGGACCGAATTACGGTTGCGGTCTTCCTGCACTTACAAATGGCACCAATCCGGGGGGCAGCACCGGCGGGTTTGGCGGTGTTGCCGTGGCCGGCCTGGGAGCGACCCGCCTGACCCTAGGCGGCGGCGGCGGCGGCGGTACTACCAATAACGGTACCGGCGCGGGGACCTGTTTCGCCGGGCCGGCGGGATTGTGCAGCAGCGGCGCAGCGGGTGGCGGCATCATCATGCTGCGTGCCGGCAGCATGACCGGCACCGCCACTTTCAACGCCAACGGCAGCGCCGGCGACAGCACGATTGTGAATGACGGCAGCGGCGGCGGCGGCGCAGGCGGCGTGGTGCTGATTTCCGCCGGATCAGGCATGAGCGGCGTGACCATCAATGTCAACGGCGGCAAGGGCGGCGACAACAATCCAGGCATGTCCCCCCACGGGCCCGGCGGCGGCGGCGGTGGCGGCTATGCGATGACATCGGCAGGCACTGCCGCCTGCAATAGCGGGGGTGGGTCCAACGGCGTCACCTATAACTACGCCGCGCTTTTTGGCGCATACAACACCGGCTCATACGGCGCCACTTCCGGCAGCGGGGGCAGTTGTGCCACCGGCCTGACCGCCGCGCAGGTTCCCGGCACGACACTCGGCGCGACTGGCTGCCTGAATCACTATGAGCTTTCCGTACCGTCGAGCAGCATCACCTGCCTGCCGACGACGGTGACGGTCACGGCCTGTACGGATAACTCCAACCCTTGCACCAGCGTTGCAACCGGCGTGTCGGGAACTGCCAACCTGGCAACCTCAGGCGGGATCGTCACCCCAGCGACAGTCACGGCTGGCGTGGCGACCACCACGCTGAGTGATCCGGGTGCGCCTGATGGTACAAAAGTCACGGTTACCCTCACCAGTGCAAGTACTCTAGCCGCAAATGCGGCAACTTGCAGGAGCGGCGGTGACTGTAGCGTCGTTCCCGGTGCCAGCACTACTTTTCACACTGCGGGCTTCATCTTCTCCTCATCCTCCACGTCACCCGCCGTGGCCGAGGCGACGGTACCCAACCAGGTGGCCGGTTTGCCGTTCGGTCCGTACTGGCTGCAGTCGGTCATAACCAACACGACGACCATGGCGTGCCAAGCAGCGTTTACCAGCCCTCATCCGGTGACCTTCAATTACCAGTGCATCGATCCTGCCACCTGTAGTGGCGGTAACTGGCTCACCATTGGTAGCACAACCTTCGGTAGCGGTGGCACGACCATCAACCTCTCCTTCGACGGCAACGGAAACGCCAGCCTGGGCAACTTCAATTTCGGCGATGTCGGCAGGATCGGCATTTCCGCCAGTGCGACGTCCGCCGCCAGTGCGACGTCCGCCGCCAGTACGACGACCGTCGCCGGTGCGCCGTTGTTCGGCACGATGAAGGGAACGAGCGGGTCGAATTTCGTGGTCAAGCCGCATCATTTCGATCTTTCCCCCATCCAGCAAACCGCTGGGACCAACCTTGGGAATCCGGCAGCGGCCGATGCGAGAGGAGGTAAGTTCGTGAAGGCAGGCGAACAGTTTTCTATCACCGTGACGGCGAAAAACGCCGCTAATGTCGCCACGCCGAACTACGGCAAAGAGAGCACGACCGAGGGGGTGAAACTGACCGAGGCATTGGTGCTGCCGAATCTGGGGCAGATCGACAACCCAGCCCTCGGCGGTGGTTTTGGCTTATTCACCAACGGTGTGGCGACCGGTACGGCATTCACCTGGAACGAGGTGGGCATCATCACGCTGACCCCAAGTATTTTGTCCGCCAATTATCTTGGCGTTGCGGGCGATACTATCGGCACGCAAAGTACCGTCGGGCGCTTTTATGCGGCGAAGTTCGCACTGTCGGGCGGGTCTATTGCCAACCGCACGGACATTGCCGGTTGTACCGCAGGATGCGGCCCGTTCACTTATATGGGTGAACAGATGAGCGCGGTGTTCACATTGACTGCCAAGGCGGTGGACGGAACGACCACACTGCAGAACTACAACTGGTCGGCTACGGCGGCGAATCAGTTTGCCAAGCTGAATCCGATGGCGGCTGTTACATCCGAAACAGGTGGTCCTCTCGGGATGGGTGCGGTAGATACTGCCGCCCCGCGAACCGCATTCACGCCCTGTGGCGTAACGCCGGCGCATCCTTGCCTTACCCCGGCGCAAGCCACTACCGGTACATTTGCATCCGGTGTGGCGACCGTCACGGTACCGTTCACGATTTATCGGGACAATGCGGCTGCTGCGGGACCGTATGCCCTGCTGGATATCGGTGTTGCACCACTGGATAGCGATGGTGCGGCGCTGGCGACTTTGGACCTGGCAGTGAATGGCGGAGGATTCCCGAATACGCATGGCAAGGTCGGATCCACCCAGACGCGCTATGGGCGACTGAAGACGCAAAATATTTACGGTTCGGAAAAGTTGCCGCTGGCCATCCCGCTGCAGGCACAGTATTGGAATGGCAGTTATTTCATAAATAATACCGATGACGGAAGCACCGGCTTGTCGGTGCCGGGGTCAGGAACCGCCCCCCCTACTGGCGTCCCCAATTTGTACTTTTATCCTGTGACGGGCAAGAACCAGTTGGGCAATTCCAATACCACGGCAAGTCTGGGGACTGCGTCTTTGGTAGCCGGCGTGGATACGCTTGCGTTTAGTGCGCCGGGTGCTTTGCATCCGGGCTGGTTGGACATCATTTTGCAGGTGCCAACGTATTTACGGGGGCCGTGGGGCAACTGCATGGGTCAAACGGGCACAGTGGGTCTCTACGACGACTATCCTTGCGCGCGGGCCACGTTTGGTGTTTATGGCGCTAAATCGCCCATCATTTACCGCCGCGAAAATTATTGAAAAGGCCGGTTCTTTGTGGATTTGGTGGTAGATAGCGTTGCGCCGGCAGCGACATCAGCTATTAAAATTAGAGCAGAATTGTCTCGTTCGTGTATCCTCACAGCCATGTTTGAAATCTTGACTAACACGGCCTTGCCCCTATTACAGGAGATCCTCTGACCATGCGCTGGCCCTGGAAACGTCAAGCCTCAAACGACCAGCTGGTGGTGTCCTGGTCGGGTCAGACGCTGGCCTATGTGCTCGCGCGCTTGCGCACCGATGGCGCGCATGAGGTGCTGAAGTTTGGCGTGGAGCGGCAGGGTGCTGATAGCACGGAAGACTTTGTTCACCGACTGCAGGGTTTGGGGCTCAAGGGCCTTGAGACTCATGTCATGTTGCGGCCAGAGCAGTACCAGTTGTTGCAGATCGCTGCGCCAGCGGTGCCGCCCGAAGAATTGCGTTCGGCGGCCCGTTACCAGATCCGGGAGATGCTGGTGTCGCATGTGGACGACATCACGCTGGACGTGATGCGGGTGGGCGATGGTCAGCAAAAAGGCGCGGGGAATCTCTTTGTGGTGGCCGCCACCAATGTGGTGGTGCGCGAGGTTCTTGACCTGGGTGATGCCATGCACTGGACGGTATCCGTGATTGACATTCAGGAAACCGCGCAACGTAACCTGCAAAGTGCCTTGGCCAAGCGTGATGGCGCTGCCGACCGTGCCAACGCCGCACTGGTGCTGGTGGACGGCCACCAGGCAGTGTTGACCATCAGTGCCAACGAAGAGTTGTTTTATACGCGGCGGCTTGAGCTGCCAGAAGGATTTTTGGCGGCGTCCTGGGGGCATGGCAGCGACGCATCGGCTGGGTCCGCCGATTCCGCTGGGTCATTTACCCCGGTAGGTGAATACGTGCCCGACTACAGCGTGGGTGGTGTTTCCTATGGCAGTGACTACACGGACATACCAGCAGTCAATCCCGCATCGGTTGTCGGCGGTGGCGGGGATGATGACAAGGCACAGCGTTTTGTGGTGGAGGTGCAGCGCTCGCTGGATGTGTGGAGCCGGTCATGGTCCAGCATGCCGCTCAATAGCCTGCGCGTCTATGCAGGTGAGCGCAGTGAGGAATTGTCAAAATGGCTCGCGGCGCAGCTGGGGCAGACGGTGCTGCCCATGGATGTCAATGCCCTGTTTCCGGGATTCGAGGGTGGGGCCGTGGGTGACAAGGCGCTGTGTCTGCCTTTGTTGGGGGTTCTGATGCGAACCGAGAGCCGCAAGCTCTGAATTCATAATACTAATCCACGCGTCTTTAGCCACCATGCCCCAGCAAATCAACCTCTGTGTCCCGATACTGTTAACGCAAAAGCGTTACTTTTCGGCCCAAACCATGGTGCAGGCCTTGGCTGTGTTCGTGGTCTTGGGTGGTGGCTTGTGTGCTTATTGGGTATGGAGTCTGAATGTTGCCAGTGAAGGTTTCAAGAAAACCTTGGCAACGCAATCGCCTGAGCTTGAAAGTTTGCAAGCAGCCATAGCGCAAGGCAAGGCGGGTGCAGGCCCGGCCGAGGCGGCCTTGACGCAAGAGCTTCAGGGTCGACGCACTGAACTGCTACAGCGGGAAAAATTGCTCGAAGAGTTGCAGCGTGGTTTGTTTCGACCCGGTTGGGGCCATGCGGCCCGGCTGCAGCTGGTCGCCCAGAGTATTCCTGCACAAGTGTGGGTCACGGGAGTGACGGCCGATGAAGTCCAGCTTCAAGTCAGTGGTTTTACCCTTGAGCCTGCTGCGCTCAACGACTGGGTAGCCAAGCTTGCGGAAAGTCCGCTCCTTAAAGGGCAAAGATTATCAACCGTCAAGGTTGAGAATGCCAGCGCAGCCACGATAAAAGCCGTGGTTGGTACGGCAGTTTCGGCGTTGTCAGCCGCGTCGTCTGCCGTGCCAAGCGCGCCGCGCCCGGTTTGGTCCTTCAGCCTGGTCAGTGCGATGGGAATGCCTTCTGCCGTAGCGGGGGGCAAGCCATGAAGAGTTGGTGGAAAAGCTGGTGGGAAAAGCAGTCTGCGCGCATCGATGCCTTGAGTTTGCGCGAGCGCGTGTTCTTGTTTTTGACGGTCATGGCCTGCTGTATCGCCTTGGTTGATGTGATGTGGCTGTCGCCAGCGCAGGTGGCGCACCAACAGTTGGCCCAGCATTTCGACAAGCAAAGCTCTGAGCTGCAGCGGATGCGTGATGTGTTGAAGACAGTTGCCAAGCCGGCGGATGGGTCCAAAGCGGTGCGCGATGAAATCGCTGCCGTTAAAACCCGTCTGGATACGGTGAACCAGAATATCAAGGACGTATTGCCCGCGGCGACTGAGGTCACACCTCTCGCCGAGGTATTGGTCCAATTTTTGCGTCGGTATGAAGGATTGACACTGGTGCGCACCTCCGCTGTGGCTCCCGAGGCTGCAGTTGGTAAAGTTGTTCAAGCTGTTGGAACCGGCGCTGGCGCAAGTCCTGGCAGCGTGCCTGCTGGGCTTACGCGGCAGGGTGTGGAGTTGACGGTGTCCGGGCCTTACCCCGAGTTGACGCGATACGTGCAGACGCTTGAGACTGCGCTGCCCTATGTGCGTTGGGGTACCATGAAGCTTAAAAGTGAGAAGTTGCCCCCGGAGTTGACGCTGCAGTTGTTTTTGGTCGGGGTGCGGCCATGATGAAGCTTTTTAAATCAACCATCCTCAGATTGCTGGCGCTGGGCTTGGGTATTGGTGGGCTCATGGTCATTTCACTATTTTTTTCGTTAGGCCGGGTTGAGGCGCAGACTCTGCGCGACCCCACTTTGCCCCCGGTCGAGGCCGGGCTTGCAGACACCGCACCGGGTGGAAAGTCCTTGGCTACCGAGCCGGGTGCCATGAGCGTGATTGTGCGCAACGGACGCCCCTATTTGGTGGTGGGTACCCGACTTTATGCTCAGGGTCAAAAAATTGGCCAGGCGCGTATTGAACGTATCAGTGAGACAGAAATCTGGTTGCGCGAAGACGGCGTGTTACGCAAAATTTCCCAATTCCCTGGCATCCAGCGTCGCGCCGTGAAACCGGTTGCGGTGAAACCTGTTTGCGCCACCAATTCCTCCAAACTATCGCCCTCTGTCGCTCCTTGCGCCGGCGCTCAACCGTGAGGTCTATCCCAATGACTCGAAAAGCCCCCACCATGATTGACATTTTTCAAACCACACAGACGGGGCAGGCAGCGCGGACGCAGTCGTTCGCTATCTCCGCTTTGTGTGTTGCGATGGGCGTGGGCTTGCTCGCTGGCTGTGCCGCTGACCGGCCGCTGCGCACGCCGGACGTGAGTGATGCGGTTCGCGCAGATTTGCCACCGGCAGTTGCGCCTAAGCCGGTCGCTGTGCCGTCGCGCATCAGCGACGCGCTGGCCGAACCTGCGCCGCCTGTGCTGCCGCTGCCGCCCGAGCCCAGGCTGGATCTGCTGGTGAACAACGCCCCGGCGCGTGAGGTGTTTTTGGCGATTGTGGCGGACACGCGTTACAGCATGCTGATGCACCCGGATGTGGCTGGCACGCTGTCGGTGACCCTGCGTGGTGTAACGGTGGCCGAAGCGCTGGATGCGATTCGCGATGTGTACGGCTACGATTTCAAGATCGAAGGTCGCCGCATTACCATTTATGCGCCCACACTGCAGACCCGGATTTTCACGGTCAATTACCCGCTCTCCCAGCGTGTGGGTAGCAGTGAGTTGCGCGTGTCGTCCGGTGCGGCCCTCCAGGCCGCCACTTCAGGTGGCACGACGACGGGTACTACCGCGCCCGCACCGGGTACCAGTCATCAGGCCGATGGCAGCCGCGTCTCGACCACGTCCAAAACTGATTTCTGGGCTGAACTTGCGGGGGCTGTGCGTGGCCTGGTGGGCAGCGGCGAAGGCCGCAATGTCATTACCAGCCCGCAGGCGGGCATCATGGCCGTGCGTGCCATGCCGGATGAGTTGCGTCAGGTCGAAAAATTTCTCAAGGCGGCACAGATTGCCGTAGAGCGGCAAGTCATGCTGGAAGCCAAAATCGTTGAGGTGGAGTTGAGTGATGGCTATCAAAGTGGCGTGAATTGGGCGGCTTTTGGCACCCAGGGTGCTTCTACTTTGGTTGCTGGCGTGCTGGGTAGTGGCATTACCACCACAAATCCTCTTCTACAGAGCGGCAACACCGTTTTGACCGGTGTGGTGCCGGTGCCTTCGGTTGCCGCTGGGGGCGGGGTGTTCGGGCTTGCTTTGGCAACCAGCCGGTTTGCAGCGGTGCTGGGCTTTCTGGAGACGCAGGGGGATGTTCAGACGCTTTCCAGCCCGCGGGTTGCCACCCTCAACAATCAGAAGGCGGTGCTGAAAGTCGGAACCGATGAGTTTTTCGTGACCAATGTATCCGGCGGCACAATTTCCAATTCCACCACGGTTGCGGCTGGCAGTACGACGATGCCCACGATAGTTTTGACGCCGTTCTTTTCCGGTATTTCGCTGGACGTTACGCCGCAGATTGACGACGGTAGCAACGTCACCTTGCACGTTCATCCGTCGGTCACGAATGTGACGGAAAAAATCAAGCAGATTGATCTTGGTGACATTGGCAACTACCGTTTGCCGTTGGCGTCGAGCGCTGTGAATGAGACGGACACGCTGGTGCGGATTCAGGACGGCAGCATTGTGGCGATTGGCGGGCTGATGCAGATGGAATCCAGCCGCAACGCATCCGGGCTTCCGGGCTCGTCCAGCATCCCTGTTTTGTCCTCCTTGTTGGGCAACCGTGCCAACACCGGTCGCAAAAAGGAAGTGGTGGTACTGATCAAACCCACCATCATCCGTACGGCGCAGGACTGGGAAGCGCAAACCAGCCGCACCCGTGCCGCGCTGGATGATATGGATACGGTGCGCGCACGCGTGATTCGCATTGATGGCGGTGTGGAAGACGCCAAGCCTAAAAGTCTTGTGAAGTGATGTATACCCGGCATTTTTCCTTGCGTGAGGCGCCGTTCTCGATCACGCCGGACAGTGCCTTTTTTTTTCCGCATGAAGGAGCCCAGGCCGCGCTCAACATGCTGCTGGTTGCGCTGCGCAGTGGCGAAGGCTTTCTAAAGATCGTGGGAGAGGTTGGTTGCGGCAAGACGGTGTTATGCCGTCAGCTGCTCAAGACTCTGCAGGACGAGTGTGTCACGGCCTATATACCGAATCCGGATATGGGGCCGGATGATCTGCTGATGGCCTTGATCCGTGAGTTGGGTGTTGAGGTGCCGCCACCCTTGAACCGCCACAAAGTACTCAACGCGCTGCATGACTGTCTGTTGAGGCACGCCGAGGCGGGGCGGCGCGTGGTGGTGTGCATTGATGAGGCGCAGGCTATTCCCCTGCGCACAGTGGAGAGTCTGCGCCTGTTGTCGAATCTGGAGACGGAAAAGCGGAAGTTGTTGCAACTGGTTTTGCTGGGGCAACCCGAACTTGACGAGAAGCTGTTGCGCCCCGAAATTCGTCAGTTGTTGCAACGTATCACTTTTAGCGAATACCTCGGGCCCATGGCGGCCCACCGGGTTCCGGCCTATCTGGCGCATCGTCTGGCGACAGCGGCACTGAGCGAAGCCACAGATTCCAAGGTGTTTGAGGCCGATGCGGCGCAGTCCATCGCCGGCTTTAGCGAGGGGGTGCCACGGCTCGTGAACATATTGGCACACAAGTGTTTGATGCTGGCATATGGTGAGGATGAGCACCGCGTGAATGTGCGCCATGTGCGCCTGGCTGCAGCCGACACACCGGGCGTGCGGGCACCGGTGCCGTGGTGGTTAAGCTGGCAGGGCGTCTGGCGTGGCAAGAGGTCTGGCGCCAAGAAGGCATCAACCAAACAGTTTCAGGATGATCGTTCCGGAGGAGCGCTGTGAGTGTGATCAACAAAATGTTGCGTGACCTGGATAGCCGGCAGGCTGCGGGCACGAGCCCGGTTCTAACCCCGGAATCGCGCACCGGTATGGCAAGCGGTACGCTGGTTGCGAATGATTCAGACGGCGCCGGACGCAGCCGTGCTTCGTTGCGTTTTGGCGTCTTGATGGTCATTGCGGTCGTGGTGTTGGGTAGTGCCGCAGGGGGATGGTGGTATCTGAATCCGAATGTATTTGGCCAGCGCAAGTTGGATCAGGTGAAGGTTGCAAGCACATTTGTAATCAGCACGCCCGTGATCGCCGTGGCGCCAGTGGCCGCGCCCTCTGCTCCGCAAAAAGCGGTCGAGCCCGTTGTCGTTGCCAGTCCGGTGCTTGAGTCAGGTGCTGCCTCGGCTGATCTTTCGCTGAAGATGGACAGTACCTTCAAGGGGGTGTCGAGCCCTGTCTCGCCATCCAGACCGCATGCGGCTGCTGCGCCGCGAGCTGTGCCGGAGCGGTCACTGGCCGAGCCGCCGCCACTTAATGAACGGAAAGTTACTTCCGCTGCAACCATCCCTGCTGCCGCCATGACCGTTCCTCAAAGCCCCCCCCAGCGCCGGTCGCCGGCGCTGGAAGCCTTGGCACAAGCTCAGGGTCTCTGGAACTCAGGCTCGCACGAGGTAGCCATTGATCTCCTGCGCGAAGCGCTGGCAGCAGTCGAGCGGGCAAACCTTGCCGGCCCGCCGTCTGGCAACAATGCGGTGCTGGCATCGCTGGCCCGTGAGCTGGCCCGAATGGAGCTGGCAGAGGGCCGGGTGAGCCAGGCTTTGGAGATGCTCACGCGTCTGGAGCCGGCATTGTCTGGTGTTGCGGATGTCTGGGCTGTGCGGGGCAATGCGGCGCAGCGCCTGGGGCGTCACCAGGAGTCTGCTGCGGCCTATTTGATGGCCTTGAAGTTGCGACCCGACGAGCCCCGCTGGATGCTGGGCGCAGCGGTATCGCTGGCAGCCCAAGGGCAAACTGCTGCGGCGGCGGAACTGGCAGAGAAGGCCCGCGCCGGCGGTGTGCTCAGCCCCGACGTGGCGACCTATCTGCGGCAGCTGGGTGTTCCTTTGCGTGAGCGCTGAGGTCTATCCTTTGACCAGTTAGCGTACCTTTCATGCTCAAACGTATCAGTGTTCATCAGCTCATCCTCGGGATGTATCTCAAGGAGTTTTGCGGCTCCTGGATGGAGCATCCTTTTTGGCGCTCGGCTTTTGTTCTGACCGATCCCAAGGATATTGAAGCCATCCGGGCCAGCAGCATCCAAGAGGTGTGGATTGACTGCGATAAAGGCTTGGATGTCGCAGCAGGTGAAACCGCTGTTTCCGAGGCTGAGTCTGAAGCCCAGGTTGATGCCGAGTTGAATCAGGTGACCAACGGGCAACGTCAAATTGCAGCTGTTTCTGCTGCTGTCGAAATTGAACGCGCGAGCAAGATATGCCGGCAGGCCAAACAGGCAGTGATCGCCATGTTTGAAGAAGCGCGGATGGGCAACATGGTGGACGTGGGCGGCGCCAAGCAACTGGTCGAAGAAATATTTGACTCGGTGTCCCGTAACCCCGGCGCGCTCATCAGTCTGGCCCGTCTCAAAACGGTCGACGACTACTCCTACATGCATTCAGTGGCAGTTTGCGCCATGATGGTGGCGCTGGCCAAGCAACTGGGTTTTGCTGACGAGCAGACGCGGTGCGCCGGCCTGGCGGGATTGTTGCACGATCTCGGTAAAGCCGTCATGCCGATGGCCGTGCTCAACAAGCCCGGCAAACTCACGGATGCAGAGTTCGCCATCATCAAGACCCACCCGCTGGCGGGGCAATCGATGCTGCTGGGCGTCGATCCCATGGTGCTGGATGTCTGTCTGCATCACCATGAGAAAACCGATGGTTCGGGCTACCCCAAGGGTTTGAAGGGCGATGAGATCAGCCTTTTTGCCAAGATGGCGGCGGTGTGTGATGTGTATGACGCCATTACCTCCGATCGCCCTTACAAATCGGGATGGGACCCGGCTGAATCTTTGCGCAAAATGGCCGAGTGGGCGAATGGTCATTTTGATCCCCAGGTTTTTCAGGCTTTTGTGAAGTGCATGGGCATTTACCCGGTCGGCTCGCTGGTTCGTCTGACCTCCGGGCGCATTGGTGTCGTGGTTGAGCAGACGGCCAAGTCTCTGACGACGCCCAGCGTCAAGGTATTCTTTTCCACCAAATCGAATATGCGCATCCTGCCGCAGGTCATCGATCTGTCCCGTCCCGATACCATGGAAAAAATTGCCGGTCGTGAAGATCCGGCTCAGTGGCGCTTCCCTGAACTCAATGAGTTATGGTCAGGTTTGCCCGGCGCACCGTGGTGACTTTTATATATGAAAACGGGCTGTAGCCCCCGTTTCATATGCGCAAGCAGCTATTAAAAAATGAGCATTGGCCACCTCGTGGCCAATGCTGTCTGGTTTAGCAGCCGCGCGTAATCGGCAGCTCGACCGGCTTGGGGTTGGCCGCGTACTTGCCCAGTTCCATCTTGGCAATGGAGTTGCGGTGTACCTCGTCCGGACCATCGGCAAAACGCAGTGTGCGGGCATTGGCATAGCTGTAGGCCAGCGGAAAGTCATCACACATGCCGCCGCCGCCATGCGCTTGCATCGCCCAATCGATCACCTGGCAGGCCATGCTGGGCGCCACTACCTTGATCATCGCAATCTCGTTTTTGGCAAATTTGTTGCCGGCCACGTCCATCATCCAGGCCGCCTTGAGGGTCAGCAGTCGGGCCATGTCGATTTTGCAGCGGGATTCCGCGATGCGTTCCTGGGTCACGGTTTGCGAGGCAATGGTCTTGCCAAAAGCAACCCGCAAAGAGGCGCGTTTGCACATCAACTCCAGTGCACGTTCCGCCAGGCCAATCAGGCGCATGCAGTGGTGAATGCGTCCAGGGCCAAGGCGTCCTTGCGCGATCTCAAAGCCACGGCCTTCACCGAGCAGGATGTTGGAGACCGGCACGCGGACGTTTTCAAACAGCACTTCCATGTGGCCATGCGGCGCGTCGTCGTAACCCATCACATTGAGCGAACGCACCACCGTCATGCCGGGTGTGCTGGCCGGTACCAGCACCATGCTTTGCTGCGAATGGCGCGGCGCATCGGGGTTGGTTTTGCCCATGGTGATGTAGATGGCGCAACGGGGGTCGCCCGCGCCGGAGGTCCACCACTTGCGGCCGTTGATGATGTAGTCATCGCCCTGGCGCTCAATGCGGGTTTGAATGTTGGTGGCGTCACTGGAAGCTACCTCGGGCTCGGTCATGGCAAAAGCGGAGCGGATCTTGCCTTCCAGCAGGGGTTTGAGCCAGCGTGCCTTGTTTTCTTCGGAGCCATAGCGGGCGATGGTTTCCATGTTGCCGGTGTCGGGGGCCGAGCAGTTGAACACTTCGCTGGACCACATCACCCGCCCCATGATTTCGGCCAGCGGCGCGTACTCCTGGTTGGTCAGGCCGGCGCCGGTGTAGCCGGAGGCGGCGGCACTGTCCACCGGCAAAAAAAGGTTCCACAAGCCAGCGGCCTGGGCTTTGGTCTTGATGTTTTCAATGGTTTGCAGCGGTGTCCAGCGCTTGCCGGCCGCCGTATTGGCCTCAATTTCGGCATGGTAGGCACCCTCGGCCGGGTAGATGTAGTCGTCCATGAACGTCTGCAACTTGCCTTGAAGTTCTTTTGTTTTGGGTGAGTAGTCAAAGTCCATGGGATCTCCGTTAGGTGGGGGTGGAAGTGATGGGCCGGCGCCGGGCCGCCCCAAGCAGGCCCGCGGCCCCCTCGGGGGGCAGTGAAGTACACGCAGTGGCGAACGTGGGGGTCATGTCTGCTGGGCAAATTTCCAGGCCATCTGGGCCAGTGGTTTGGCGCCGGCGCCTGAGCTCACGGCCTGCGCGCTGGCGGCGGTGCCGGCTTCAACACGCTTGGCGATGCCCTGCAGAATGGCGGCAATGCGAAACAGGTTGTAGGCCATGTAGAAATTCCAGTCCGCCTTGAGTGCGTCGGGTGTGGTCAGCCCGGTGCGCTCGCAGTACCGGCGGATGTACTCTTCTTCTGTGGGAATGCCCAGGCTGGCCACATCCAGCCCGCCAATACCGCGAAATGACCCGGGTGGAATGTGCCAGGCCATGCAGTGGTAGCTGAAGTCGGCCAGCGGGTGCCCCAGCGTTGACAGCTCCCAGTCCAGCACTGCCACAATGCGCGGCTCGGTCGGGTGAAACATCAGGTTGTCCAGCCGGTAGTCACCGTGCACGATGCTGACCATGTGCTCGGCCCGCGCCATTGCCGGAATGTGTTGCGGCAACCAGGCCATGAGCTGGTCCATCTCCGGTATGGGCTGGGTGACGGAAACAACATATTGTTTGCTCCAGCGGCTGATCTGGCGGTCGAAATAGTTGCCGGGTTTGCCATAACCGGCTAGCCCACGCTCCGCAAACTTGACCGTGTGCAGGGCAGCGATGACGCGATTCATTTCGTTGTAAATCGCACTGCGTTCGGCTTTGGTCATGCCCGGCAGGGTCTGGTCCCAGAGAATGCGGCCTGGCATGAATTCCATCACATAGAAGGCCCGGCCAATGATGGCTTCGTCTTCGCACAGGCAGTACATGCGGGGCACCGGCACATCGGTGCCGTACAAGCCGGACATGACGGCAAACTCGCGTTCGATCGCATGCGCTGACGGCAGCAATTTGGCAACCGGGCCGGGCTTGGCGCGCATGACATAGCTTTGTGCTGGCGTGTTGAGCTTGTAAGTCGGGTTGGACTGACCACCTTTGAAGGACTCCACCGATAAGGGGCCACAGAAGCCGTCCAGGTTTTGTTCCAGCCAGGCGGACAGGGCGGCGACATCAAACGCCTGTTTGCCGGAGACGGCTTGAGTGCCGACGAAGTGATCAAAGTCGCTCATGGTGTGGTACTGCTTTGGGGCTGCTAGTTATCGGTTTCAATGATGAGCATCAAGGCTCCGCGATTGCGAATGACCAGACCACCCGGTTCGATCCGAATGGTTTCCTCGCGCTCCATGGACTTGAGTTCCTGATTGACGCGTTGGCGGGACGCGCCCAGCAACTGCGCCAGTTCTTCCTGTGCCAACTGCAGGCCGATGCGCACCTCTGAGCCATCGCTGAGCGATGGCACACCGTAGCTGCGAACCAGATGCAGCAATTGTTTGGCCAGCCGCGCCCGCAACGGCAGGGTGTTGAGGTCTTCCACCAGGCCGTACAGCTGGCGGATGCGGCGTGCATGCAGTCGCAGCAGGGCTTCGTAGAGCTCCGCATGAAGTGCAAGAATTTTCTTGAAATCGGCTTTGGCCACGCAGAAAACCGTGGTGTCGCCATGGGCATAGGCATCGTGGGTGCGCCGGTCGCCGTCGAAGATGGCCACATCGCCAAACCAGATGCCCGGCTCCACATAGGTCAGCGTAATCTGTTTTCCCGATATGGAGGTTGAACTGACCCGCACGGCGCCACGCGCACAGGCAATCCACTCTTCCGGCGGCTCGCCGCGGGCAGCTATCAGTTCGCCGTCCTTGTAACGTTTGACGTAAGCACATCGCAGAATGTCGTGTCGCAGTGAAGGTGAGAGGGTTGAAAACCAGCGACCAGAGTTGATCGCCTCGCGTTCGTCGATGGTAAGAATAGGATCGTCCATAGCCTGTCTTTTGGGTGACTGAAAACGTTCCCATTGTCGCGCGCGGGACGAACTTAAAGACCAGGGCTTGTCACCTGCGTGTCTGAACCACGGCGCGGTGCCTGTGTGCAGATCTTTATTCGAAGTGCGGCGTCGTCTTGGTCAAAAATGCTGAAATTCCGGTGCCGGCATTGGCATGGTGAAGATTGCGCACGAAATGATCGCGCTCACGGGCGAGTTGTTCGACCAGCGTGGTGTGGGCTGAGTCATTGATCAGTGTCTTGATACTGGCCAGCGCGTTGGGCGCCCGTTCGTTGAGTTGCGCCGCCAGTGTCAGGGCCGCCGACAGTGCTGCGCCGGGTGGCGTTATCCGGTTGACGAGTCCCAGGTTGTGCAGCCGTTGGGCGCTGATGCGCTCGCCACACATCAACAGTTCGGTCACCAGTTGGCGGGGCAGGGCGCGCGTCAGACTCCAGCTGGCGCCGCCATCGGGCGAAAGCGCAATGTTGCTGTAGGCCATGACAAAAACCGCGTTGTCGGCTGCCACAATGAAATCGCAAGCCAGCGCGAGGGAAAATCCGGCACCCGCGGCAGCGCCCTCGACCGCGGCAATGACCGGTTTCGGAAATGTCCGGATGACTTCGATCCAGTTGTGCAAGGCCTCAATGCTTTGTACCTGTACGCTTGCGGGCTGCTGGCGGTTGGCCTGCAAGCGCTGCAAGTTGCCCCCGGCGCTGAACAGGTTTCCTTCACCGACGATGACCACCGACCGAATGTCGGCAGAGCTCTCCGCCAGGCCTAGGGCTTCAATGCCCTCGGTATAGATTTCCGGCCCCAAGGCGTTGCGATGTTCGGGGTTGGAGAGCGTCAGTACCAGCGTTTGGCCTTCGCTGCTGCGTTTGAGTTCGGCTGTCATGATCGGGTGCCTCTACTGTTTCGCAAGGTATCTACTCTTCTTCGTGCAACAGGCTCAGGCCGATGGCACCGCGCCGACGCAGCCAGGGGCTGGGGCGATAGCGCGGGTCGCCATACACCGTTTGCATGTTGAACAGCACTTCCAGCACGTTGGTGGGGCCATAGAGATTGCCCATCGCCAGTGGGCCCATCGGGTAGCCCAAACCGAGGGTGACCGCAGTCTCCAGATCAGCGGGCGAACAGATACTTTGCTGGCACATGTCGGCGGCAATGTTGACGATGGTCGCCACCACCCGTTGGGTGACAAAGCCGCCACTGTCCCGGATGACACTCACGGCCTTGCCGTCGCGCGCCATCAAAGCGTGTGCCGCCCGGCGCATGTCGGTCCGGGTGGCAGGGTTGGTGGCCAGTACGCGCCGCTTGGTGGCGGCATCATCCACCAGCATGTCGATGCCGATGGTGCGCGCCGGGTCGAGCCGCTCGACCACGGCTACGGTGGTGATGTCAAAACCCAGCGGTGCCACGAAAGTGAGGGCCATAGCCGAGGGCGAGGCGCCGGTCTCGATCCTGGCCCCGAGGTTTTTCAGTAACGAGAGCAGTTCAGCCCGGCGTGATGCACGGGGTGACACCCACACCGGGGGCATTTCGTCAACCTGCGGGGGAGGTGGCTCCGGGCTGATCTGGGCGCTGCCGCCCTCATAGCGATAAAAACCTTCGCCGACTTTTTTTCCAAGCATGCCCCCGGCCAGCCGCTGGGCAGTGATGACGCTGGGCCGGTAACGCGGCTCCTCAAAGTATTGGTGATAAATCGACTCCATCACGGGATGGGAGACGTCCAGTCCGGTCAGGTCCATCAATTCAAAGGGACCGAGTTTGAAGCCGATCTGGTCTTTCAGAATGCGGTCAATGGTGGCGAAGTCGGTCACGCCTTCACTGACGATGCGCAGCGCCTCGGTGCCATAGCCACGACCGGCGTGGTTGACAATAAAGCCGGGGCTGTCTTGTGCCTGCACCGGCGTGTGCCCCATCTGTTTGGCATAAGCGGCCAGGTCGGAACAGACGCTGGCGCTGCTTTTGAGCCCGGCGATGACCTCCACCACCTTCATCAAGGGGACCGGGTTGAAGAAGTGAAAGCCGGCAAACTGCGCCGGGCGCTTGAGTCGTGCCGCAATGGCGGTCACGGACAGCGACGAGGTATTGGTGACCAGCACCGTCGTCGGACGGACCAGACCCTCCAGCTCGGTGAATAGATTCGCTTTGATATCCAGCCGTTCAACCACGGCCTCCACGATCAGGTCGCAGCTTGCGAGCGCGGCGAGCGAGTCCGCGCAATGCAGACGGGATTTGTACAAGGCCGTCTGTGCCGCGTCCAGACGGCCCTTCTCGCACAGCTTGTCCCATTGCGAAAAAACAGCTATCTGTGCCGCGCGCGTCGCCTCAAGTTGCATGTCAAACAGCAGCACGGTGCTGCCGGCTTGAACGGCAATTTGGGCGATGCCGCGGCCCATGGCGCCGGCACCGACGATGCCAACGTTTGAAAAAACTGGTTTCATGCGCCGGATTATGACCCGGCGCGCAGCGGCATTTTGTTTCATCCGCTGCGGGAATATCATCGGTGTTCGTCACCCTTTGGTTGCGGGTAAGCAGCTTTAACTTAACCCAATAAATGCCATGACTCTCAAACTTTGCGGTTTTGCGGCCAGTAATTACTACAACAAAATAAAACTTCAGTTGCTGGAAAAAGGCGTTGTTTTCGAGGAAGAACTTGTTTGGGCCGGCCATGCTCACGCCACATTGATGGATCGATCGCCGATGGGGAAAGTGCCGTTTCTGGATACCCGCGACGGCCCGATCTCTGAGTCCATGGCCTGCGCTGAGTACATTGAGGCCGTCTATCCGCAGAACAAGCTGCTGCCTGCGGACCCCTATGCCGCGGCCAAGGTGCGCGAGTTGATCATCTACAGCGAATTACATCTTGAACTGGTCGCCCGCCAGCTTTATCCAGAGGCTTTTTTTGGTGGCAAAGTCAGCGACGCTACCAAAGAGCGCACCCATGAACTGTTGGTCAAAGGCATTGCAGCTTTTGCCAAGCTGGCCAAGTTTGCGCCGTTTATCGCAGGCCCGCAATTTACGCTGGCCGATTGCGCTGCCATCGTTCATTTGCCTCTGGTGTCGAGCGCCAGTAAATTGATTTATGGTGAAGATTTACTGGCCGCGCTGCCAGTGAAAGACTACCTTCGGGCGATGGGTGAGCGAGCGAACGTGAGAGCTGTCAATGCGGACCGCAAAGCCAATACCGAGCTCATGCTGGCCGCGCGTTCGGCAAAATAGTCCAAGGCCATGTTTAACGCCGGACCTGCAAGGCGCCCGGATTGACGATGTTCGTCGGCGTACCTTTGATGAAGTTGATCACGTTGTCAAACGCGGCGCCAAAGTACATCTCATAACTGTCCTGCTCGACATAGCCGATGTGTGGCGTACAAATGCAGTTCTCCAGCCTTAACAGGGCGTGACCTTGCAAAATTGGCTCAGTCTCAAACACGTCTACCGCGGCCATGCCAGGCTGGCCCCGGTTGAGTGCGCTGATCAAGGCGTCGGGCTCGATCAATTCGGCGCGCGAAGTGTTCACCAGCAGGGCGCTGGGCTTCATGCGAGCCAGATCATCGAGCCGGACAATGCTGCGGGTTTCATCAGCCAGTCGAAGATGCAGCGAGAGCACATCACATTGCGCAAAAAATTCATCCCGGCTGGACGCAGCTTGAAAGCCGTCCAGAATGGCTCTTTCTCGCGAGGGGGCTCTCCCCCAGACCAGCACGTTCATGCCAAAGGCTTTGCCGTAGCCTGCTACCAGCTGACCGATCCTCCCGTAACCCCAGATGCCAAGGGTTTTGCCTTTGAGGACAACGCCTAAGCCAAAGTTCGGGGGCATGGAGCCCGCTTTTAAGCCCGACTGCTGCCACGCGCCATGTTTGAGGTTGCCGATGTACTGCGGCAGGCGGCGCATGGCCGCCATGATCAGAGCCCAGGTGAGCTCGGCCGGGGCTACCGGCGAGCCGGAACCCTCTGCCACGGCAATACCGCGCTCGGTGCATGCGGCCACGTCGATATGCGGGCCGACACGGCCGGTTTGCACAATCAGCTTGAGCTTGGGCAGCTTCTCGATCAGCTGGCGTGTTATGTGTGTGCGCTCACGGTTGAGCACAATCACGTCGGCATCTTTGAGCCGCACCGACAACTGCCCCATCCCTTTGACGGTGTTGGTGTAAACCTTGGCCTGGTAGGCTTCCAGCTTGGATGCGCATTCGAGTTTTCGAACCGCATCCTGATAATCATCAAGAATCACAATATTCATAAAGAGTGATTGTGCCTTGGCATTTCCTGTGATTCTGGCTGCGCGGATTTCTTCACATGGTTACCGGATGTAAATAATGCGGTCAGATGCCGATCAGTGAAGTGCGGCTTCGCGCGCCGCCAGGCGGTCAAGTTCGGCGCATACATCCGCCATGCGTCCCGAGATCAGCATGCGTCCGACATGGGCTGGGGCCTGATCTGCTTCCAGAACGCGCACGATCCGCAGCGGCCTGCGGGCTGACGTGTCGGCTGAAATTTGAGGCTCATACCTTGCGTAGAGGGAATTGTTTGCGATTGAATGTATAACAACTTCGCGGGCACACTTGGTTCCGCTTGAATGCGTGGATTTGCTTTGCGTTGTGGCAGGAACGAACCAGCGCCACAAGCCTTGCAGGGGTGCCAAAACTCCGGGAACGGCAAATAGTGCAATGCTCATTTGAAACCTTTCTATTGAGGCTTACATCAGCATGGTGTTGCGGATTAGCCCCACTGCAAGACCTTCAATTTCAAACGGCTCACCGGGCTCAACCACGATGGTCTGGTAGTCGGGGTTTTCAGGGTGCAGCTCTATCCGGTCCTTGTTGCGCCGAAAGCGTTTAACGGTCACTTCATCGCCGAGGCGGGCGACCACAATCTGCCCATTCTTGGCATCCTTGGTGGATTGCACGGCGAGCAGGTCGCCATCCATGATGCCGACGTCACGCATGGACATACCGCGCACCTTGAGCAAATAGTCGGGCTTGTGCTGGAAGAGGCTGTTCTCCAGGTAATAGGTCTGGTCGATATGCTCTTGCGCGAGAATGGGGGAGCCGGCTGCGACTCGTCCAACCAGCGGCAAAGCCAGCTGGTTCAGACCTGGCAGCGAAAGGGCGTATTGCTTGTTACGGGATTCATTGATGGAGCGCAGGGCGTCACTCTTGAGGCGGATACCGCGCGACGTGCCACTGACCAGCTCAATCACGCCTTTGCGCGCCAGGGCCTGCAAGTGCTCTTCGGCCGCGTTGGCGGACTTGAAACCCAGTTCGGTGGCGATCTCGGCCCGGGTGGGCGGCGCACCGGTGCGTGCAATGGCGCTCTGGATGAGGTCCAGAATCTGTTGCTGGCGGGCTGTGAGTTTGGGGCTTTCAAGCATGGCGACTCCTTTGAAGTACGATGGGTCTTACTGTCGGTCTATACACACTGTCTTGATATCCAGTAACTGTATTTTTAACCAGTTTTCGAAAGTTTGCAAGTGACGTCGACCATCATTTTTGAAAAAGTTGTCGTTTTGGGCACAGGTGGCACGATTGCCGGCACGGCTCCCTGCGCGTCCGACAACCTTGGCTACGCCGCCGCTCAGCTGGGCGTGGCGCAACTGCTGGATGCCGTTCCCGGCCTCTCAAAGCTGCTGGGCGGGCGGATGCTGGTGACCGAGCAAGTCGCACAGATTGATAGCAAAGATATGAGTTTTGCGGTCTGGCAGCAGCTGGCCTTGCGGGTGAATCACCATCTTGCGCAAGCTGAGGTGACGGGCGTCGTCATCACCCACGGTACCGATACGCTGGAAGAAACTGCGTATTTTTTGCACGCCGTGCTGCCTGCATCGCTGCTTGCCTGCAAACCGGTGGTGTTGACCTGCGCCATGCGTCCGGCCTCAAGCGCCGCGCCTGACGGGCCACAGAATGTGATGGATGCGGTGGCGGTTGTGATGGAGCCAGGGGCGTGTGGCGTGGTGGCGGTGTGTGCCGGCACCCTGCATGGGGCGGTGGAGGTGCAAAAGGTGCATCCCTATCGGCTCGACGCCTTCAACTCCGGCGATGCAGGTCCTTTGGGTTATATCGAGGAGGGGTGCGTTCGTTTAGTGCGAAATTGGCCTCTAGCCCCCGTGGATAATGCGCAAGCAGCTATTGAAAAGATAGCGAATGTGAGCAGCTGGCCGCGCGTGGAGATTGTGATGAACTACGTTGGCGCAAGTGGCGCGATCGTGGAGGCCCTCGTTTTCCCCGCGTCCCGCGCTTGCCTGGATGGCACAGAGCCCCCGGATGCGGCGCCAGTGCGTGGACTGGTGGTGGCCGCTACCGGCAACGGCACGGTGCATCACGACCTTGAAGCCGCGTTGTTCAGAGCGCAGTCGGCTGGCGTGAAAGTGTTGCGGGCTACTCGCTGCACCAGCGGGCGCGTGCTGCCCACGCCAGGCGACACACTCCCTGACTCGCAGGGGTTGTCGCCGGTGAAGGCGCGGGTGGCGCTGATGTTGGCGTTATTGCCGTGATAACGCAGCGATGCCGTTGCGTGTGGCCGTGATCAGCCCGCCAGTGCCGCAAACGCCCGGGCGGTGATTTCGTCCACGCCACCGGTGCCGCTGATGGCGCGGTATTTCGGCGCAGTGGCGGGGTCGGCCTTGGCCCAGCTGGCGTAGTAGTCCACCAGCGGACGGGTCTGGGCGCTGTACACGTCCAGACGCTTTTTGACAGTTTCTTCTTTGTCGTCTTCGCGCTGAATCAGGGCTTCGCCGCTGATGTCGTCCACGCCCGCAACTTTGGGCGGGTTGAACTTGACGTGGTAGGTGCGACCCGATACCGCGTGCGAACGGCGCCCGCTCATGCGTTCGATGATGGCGTCAAACGGCACGTCAATCTCCAGCACGTAATCGAGCTTGACGCCGGCCGCCTTCATGGCGTCGGCTTGCGGGATGGTGCGCGGGAAGCCGTCAAACAGGAAACCGGCGGCGCAGTCGGGCTGGGCAATGCGTTCTTTCACCAGATTGATGATCAGGTCGTCGCTGACCAGACCACCGGAGTCCATCACTTGTTTGGCTTCAATGCCCAGTGGCGTGCCGGCCTTGACGGCGGCGCGCAGCATGTCACCCGTGGAGATTTGGGGAATGCCGTATTTCTGGCAGATGAAGGTGGCTTGCGTGCCTTTACCAGCGCCGGGTGCGCCCAACAAGATGAGTCTCATGGATGTCCTTGGATTTATTGAAATCAGACAGCATTGCCGAGGCTGTGTCCAAGCCGACTGCAATACTGCGTTTCTTTCAAGAATAGCATGTAACAGCTTCTGACTGGCTTACATTCGCCGCTACTCAAGAACCGAACAGTCGACGCACCCGCTCCAGGTCTTCCGGCGTATCGACGCCGGGGCCGGGCGCGTGCTGTGAGACGTGAACCGCAATGCGGTGGCCGTGCCACATGGCGCGCAGCTGCTCCAGTGCTTCCGTGATCTCGATCGGGGCTTGCGGCAGGCTTGGGAACTGACGCAAAAAGCCAACGCGGTAGCCGTAGATGCCAATGTGGCGCAAAGGCGCCGGACTGGGCAGCGTGCCGGGCTGATCCCGTCCATGCGGGATCGGCGCGCGACTGAAATACAGCGCCAGTCCTCTGGCGTCGAGCACGACCTTGACGACATTGGGGTTGGTGAAATCCTGCCAATTGTCAATGGCATGGGCCGCCGTGCTCATGCTGGCTTCGGGCCGCTGGCTGAGTAAATCCGCCACCGCACCCACCAGCGAGGGATCAATCAGGGGTTCATCGCCCTGCACGTTCACCACGATTTCGTCGTCGGCGAGCCCCAGCAACTGGCAGGCCTCGGCCAGACGGTCACTGCCCGAGGGGTGGTCGGTGCGGGTCAGCAAAGCCTGAATGCCGTGGGCCTGACAGGCGGTGATGATCTCGGGGCTGTCGGCGGCCACCACCACGCGGACCCGGCCCGCAGAGCTTGTGACCTGCATGACTCGCTGCGCCACCCGCACCACCATGGGCGCGCCGCCAATGTCGGCCAGCGGCTTGTTGGGCAGCCGGGTTGAGGCCAGACGGGCCGGAATCAGAACGGTGAAAGTCAAAGCCCGAGTTCCTCGTCGGTGAGGGTGCGCGCCTCGCTCTCCAGCAGGATCGGAATGCCGTCCCGCACCGGGTAGGCCAGGCGCGCGCTGCGGGAGGTTAATTCCTGCTTTTTGCGGTTGTATTCGAGTGGCCCTTTGGTGACCGGGCAAACCAATAGTTCAAGAAGTCGTGTGTCCATGGGGCGATGATAGCGTTGCGTTCAGTCGGATCGTCAGTAAAGCGTCCAGCTTGGCCAGGAAGGCCGGTTCAGGTGTAAATAGAAGCGGTACCGCCAGTGCGTCCGGCTGTTTGTGCCACAGCTTGACGGCATCTTTTTCAGTGCAAATAACGGTGTAGCCCTCGTATTCACTGCGTAACCAGCTATTAAAATCATAGTGATCCGGCAGTGCGATGGTGCCTGCCAGGATCAGGCCCTGAGCGCGCAGCATGGTGAAGAAGTCTTCCGGCTTGGCGATGGCCGCCACTGCCAGCAGCGGTTTTGCCGCTCCCCGCGCCAGCTCGGCCAACGCGATCTGGCTGCCGTCGGCCCGCAGGGCATGGCGGGCCAGTGTGCGTTGGGCGGTGAAGCCGGCAAACGCCGGGTGGGCACCGGTATGCAGCACCAGGTCAACCGCACGGGGCCAGGGTTCGCGCAGCGGGCCGGCCGGCAACAAAAAACCGTTGCCGGTGCCGCGGTCGTCAAATACACAAATCTCCAGGTCGCGTTGCAGGCCCAGGTGCTGCAGGCCATCGTCGCAGACGATGACCTGGGTGTCCGGGTAGCGTGCCAGCAGGGAAGTTGCTGCGTCAAAGCGACGGGGCGCCACAAAAACCGGTGCGCAGGTGGCACGCCTGATCAGGGCGGGCTCATCCCCCACGTCTGCAATCGCGCTGTCATCCAGAACTTCGCGGCAGTCTTGTGCACGGCGACCGTAGCCGCGCGAGATCACACCCACACCCAAGCCACGGGCCTGCAGGTGCCGTACCAGAGCCATCACGACTGGCGTCTTGCCTGAGCCGCCGGCCACCACATTGCCCACCACGATCACCAGAGCGGGTACGCGCTGCACCTTGAGCAAGCCGATCCGGTACAGGCCGCGCCGGAGCGCCGCCAGAGCGCCAAACAACAGTGAGACCGGCCACAAGAGCCAGGCCAGCAGACCCCGATGCGTCCAGGCGCTGGTCAGCGTGCGCTGCAACGCGGCCCCCGTCATGGGTTTACTGCGTCCCGGCTTGGTTTGAGGACTGTGTGGCAAAAGTGATTTGTGTCAGGCCCGAACGCCGGGCGGCTTCCATCACGGTGACCACGGCTTGGTGCTTGGCGCTGGCATCGGCACTGATGATCACCACCGATTCCTTGCCTGCCTTGGCCCCGTCCAGCAGGGCTGCGGCGAGGACGTCCAGGCTGCGGCCGACCACGGGAACCTTGTTGACCGCATAAGCCCCTTCGCTGGTCACGGTGACCAGCACTTCCTTGGGGTAGTCACGCTGCGCGTCGGTATCGGCCACGGGCAACGTGAGTTGCAGTTCGGTGAACTTGCTGTAGGTGGTGGACAGCATCAAAAAGATCAGCACCACCAACAGCACGTCGATGAACGGAATCAGGTTGATTTCGGGTTCTTCGCGGCTGCGGGTTCGGAAATTCATCGTCATTTCCGCAGGGTATTGAGGTGACGTGCCAGCCGTTCCGACGCCAACTCCAGCGTCAGCAAGTATTCGTCAACCCGGGCCCGAAAGTAGCGCCAGAAAATCAGGGATGGAATGGCCACGATCAGGCCAAAGGCGGTGTTGTACAACGCAATCGAAATGCCATGCGCCAGTTGCGCCGGGTTGCCCCCGGTGGCGCTGCCGGCCGAAGTTTGCGAGCCAAAAATTTCGATCATGCCGATCACGGTGCCAAACAGGCCCATCAGCGGCGCAGCGGAGGCGATCGTGGCCAGCGTGCTCAAGTGGCGCTCCAGACGGTGCGCTACCATGCGGCCGGCCCCTTCCATGGAGGAACGAAGGTCGTCTTCACTGCAGCGCGGGTTGCTGTTGAGGGCCCGAAAACCACTGGCCAGCACCTCGCCCAAGGCGGAGTTTTGCTCCAATTGCGTCACCACATCGGGTGCCGGCACCGAAGTGCGCGAGACACTCAGTACCTCTTCCAGTAATTTTGGGGGCGCTACTTTGGCGGTCTTGAGGCTGGCAAAGCGGTCAATGACGAGGGCCAAAGCAAGAATAGAGCAGGCAACCAGCGGCCAGATCGGCCAGCCTGCGGCTTGTATGATTGAAAACAAATGGAATCTCCGCGCAGATGAAATGCCACGCAATTATGGCCCACGCAGCAGTTTTTTTCGAAGCTTTGAGAGTCGTAGGCCAATATCTCACAGGAAGTCCTTTATTCAAACGCCACCCACAAAATCTGTGGATAACTTTGTGGGCAACCAGGCTATGAAGTGCCAGCAGGCCGCGCCGGGCTTGCCTCGTGACAGATCGATGACAAATTAGGCAGTTGAAAATTCAATAAAATCAACGACTTGCACCATACCGTCGAGCGATCAAGAGCTTGCTCACTGTCCGGGCATGGAATGACGCTGCTGTGGAGCATTCACTCTTTCAACCCTGCTGGAACCCGCATTTTTATTGATGTCTGAACTTAAATCACCTGCATTGGCGCCACGAATCTGGCAAGTTGGCGCGCTGTGCCGCGCCATTGCTGATGCGCTGGACGCAAGATTCAATCCGGTGGCCGTACGCGGGGAGGTTTCCGGCTTTTCCCGTGCGTCCAGTGGGCATTGTTATTTTTCCCTGAAAGACGAAAGCGGGCAGATTCGCTGTGCCATGTTTCGCCGGGCTGCCACTTTGCTGGACTTCTCGCCGCGCGACGGCGAACTGGTCGAAGTGCGCGGCCGTCTGGGTGTGTACGAGCCACGTGGCGACCTGCAGTTAATTGTGGAAAGCATGAGCCGGGCGGGGCAGGGCGCGCTGTTTGAGCAGTTTCTCAAGCTCAAGGCCAAACTGGACGCTGAGGGCCTGTTCGATGCCGCCAGAAAGCGTCCGCTGCCGGTGATGCCACGAGGCATAGGCGTGGTGACATCGCTGGGCGCTGCGGCCCTGCATGATGTGATGACCGCCTTGCAGCGGCGCGTTCCCCACATCCCGGTGGTGGTCGCCCCAGCTTTGGTTCAAGGCAGCAGTGCGCCGGCAGAGTTGATTCAGGCGCTATCAAATCTATATCTGCTTACGCAAGAAGGACGGGGGCTAGCACCTGATTCGGCTAAAAAAATAAGGAAGAAGGCAAGTGACGCTGGGCCGATCATCGACGTGATCCTGCTGGTGCGGGGTGGCGGCTCGATGGAGGATTTGTGGGCGTTCAACGACGAGCAGCTGGCGCGCACTCTGGCGCACAGCCCGGTGCCCATCGTCTGCGGTGTCGGGCATGAGACCGACTTCACCATCGCTGATTTTGTGGCCGACCTGCGGGCACCGACCCCCACCGCAGCGGCCGAACTGGTGGCGCAGCCGCGCGAGGTCTGGCTGGGGGCGATCGATGGTGCGGCGCGTCGCTTGCAGGATGCGGTGTTTCGGCGCCTTGACCAGCAGAGTCAGCGCCTTGATTTGACCGCCTCCCGGCTCGGGCGACCGTCCGCGCTGGTGGGGCGGCAACGCTTGCGCTTGGCTTCCAGCGCGCAGCGGCTGCAGCTTTCTTCGCACCATTTTTTGAAGCAAAGACAACAGGGTCTGCAAGGGCTGCAGACCACTTTGCCAGTCGCCATGCAGCGGGGTTTAAGTCGCCGGGAAGACCGGCTGCAGCGGGCCAGTCTACGGCTGGGTTTGTTGGACCCCACTCTGGTATTGCAGCGTGGTTATGCCTGGTTGACCAGCCAGGACGGGGAAACCATTACCAGCGTGCGGCAAACCCGGGCTGGCCAGTTGGTGCGCGCCACCTTGGCCGACGGAGAGCTTGATTTGACGGTGACAAACATAACTTAAGTAAAGTTTCTACAATGATTGACTTGGAATAACAAACCGACAAGGACATCATGGAACATACACTGCCCGCCCTGCCTTACGCGATTGACGCGCTAGCGCCGAATTACTCCCAGGAAACGCTGGAGTATCACCATGGCAAGCACCACAACGCTTATGTGGTGAACCTCAACAACCTGCAAAAGGGTACCGAGTTCGAGAGCATGACGCTGGAAGACATCATCAAGAAGTCCAGTGGCGGCATCTACAACAACTCGGCGCAAATCTGGAACCACACTTTCTTCTGGAATTGCATGAAGCCCAACGGCGGTGGCGAGCCTGCCGGCGCGCTGGCGGCTGCCATCAACGCTAAATGGGGCTCTTATGCCGCGTTCAAGGAAGCCTTCATCAAATCGGCCGTGGGCAACTTTGGGTCCGGCTGGACCTGGCTGGTCAAGAAGGCTGACGGTTCGGTGGACATCGTCAACATGGGCGCTGCCGGTACACCGCTCACCACGGCCGACAAGGCTTTGCTGACGGTGGATGTGTGGGAGCACGCTTACTACATCGACTACCGCAACATGCGCCCCAAATATGTCGAAATTTTCCTCGACAAACTGGTCAACTGGCGCTTTGCCGAAACCAACTTCGCCTGAGCTTCACCGCAATACAAAAAGCCACCTTTGGGGTGGCTTTTTTATGTCTATTTGGCCTCTAGATCATGCAGCTACTGCGTAGCAAGCTATACAAAATATAGCGTCATTTGGCCTCAAACGGCTTCCCGCCAAGCTTGAAGCCAGCCTTGATGCCTTTTTTCCCGAACCAGCCCTGGTTCATTTCCAGCACATAACGAACCGGCTGCGTGGAACAGTGTGAATCGGTGGTCTGCGGCTTCATGTTGGCCAGATTGACGATGGTGCCGTCGTCAGCTACAAAGGCGGCGGTCAGGGGCAGCACGGTGTTTTTCATCCAGAAGCACTGCTGGCTAGCTTGTTCAAAGACGAATAACATGCCTTCCGACTGCGGCATGTCCCGGCGGAACATCAGTCCAGTAGAGCGTTGCTCAGGGGTTGCGGCCACTTGCGTGTCGATCAGGTGCATGCCCGCCGAGAGTTTGATCCGCTGCAGATCGATCTGCGGTGCGTTTTGCGCGTAGCTTAAGTTGCCCAGGGTGACGGCTAACCCGAGAAGTCCGATTGAAATGTGTTTCATAGCTCGATTCTGACGCAACTATCAAAAGGATTCAGCCATAAAAAATGCCCGCCTAAGCGGGCATTTCGATCAAGTCGTCAAGAATTACTTCTTGGCTTCTTCTTTCTTGGCAGCGCTGGCGGCTGGTTTAGCAGCTTCAGCTTTTTCGGTCTTAGCAGCAGCTTTTTCAGCTTTAGCAGCCTTGGCAGCAGCAGCTTTTTCAGCTTTAGCAGCCTTAGCAGCAGCAGCTTTTTCAGCTTTAGCAGCCTTGGCAGCAGCAGCTTTTTCAGCTTTAGCAGCCTTAGCGTCAGCAGCAGGTGCGGCAGCGGCGGCAGCGGCTGGTGCAGCAGCTTTAGCGGCAGCAGGTGCAGCAGCAGAGGCAGCAGCTTTAGCGGCAGCAGGTGCAGCAGCAGAGGCAGCAGCTTTGGCAGCAGCAGGTGCAGCAGCGGCAGCAGCAGCAGGTGCAGCAGCTTTAGCGGCGGCAGTAGCAGGAGCGTCAGCAGCGAAAGCGCCAGCAGCGAAAAGACCAGCAACCAAAGCGGCGAGAAGTTTGTTCATTTTAAATTTCCTTGAGATAACGTTATTTCAAAAATTTCCTTCCATACTCTGGAAGGCTTGTCCGTAACGGGGCTGGTTTGCCCCAGGTTGACAGAAAATAGTAATTTTTTGGGACTAAAATTCAAACGCGCCTTCGAACCAGCCTGAAACAGGGGTTTCCGTTTGGTTCCAGCATCAAAAAAAGCGCGCAAATTGAACCAATCAACGGAGACTTTGCTACATGTATCAGCATATCAAGGTGCCCTCAGAAGGCCAAAAAATTACCGTCAATGCCGACTTGTCATTGAACGTGCCTGATCAACCGATCATCCCGTTTATTGAAGGCGATGGCACTGGTTTGGATATCACGCCAGTCATGCTCAAGGTGGTTGACGCGGCTGTAGCCAAGGCTTACGGCGGCAAGAAAAAGATTCACTGGATGGAAGTCTATGCCGGTGAGAAGTCCACCAAGGTCTACGGTCCTGACGTGTGGATGCCCGCAGAAACGCTGCAGGCTCTTCGTGACTATGTGGTGTCCATCAAGGGCCCATTGACCACGCCAGTCGGTGGTGGCATTCGTTCGCTGAATGTGGCCATGCGCCAGGAACTTGATCTGTATGTTTGCCTGCGTCCGATCCAGTACTTTGACGGCGTGCCCAGCCCTGTGAAAGAGCCGCAGAAGACCAATATGGTGATCTTCCGTGAAAATTCAGAAGACATTTATGCCGGCATCGAGTTCGAGGCCGAGTCAGACAAGGCCAAGAAGCTGATTAAGTTTCTGCAGGATGAAATGGGCGTCACCAAGATTCGTTTCCCCAACACGTCGGGTATCGGCATCAAGCCTGTCTCGCGCGAAGGTACCGAGCGTTTGGTGCGCAAAGCGCTGCAATACACCATTGACAATGACAAGCCTAGTTTGACCATCGTCCACAAAGGCAACATCATGAAGTTCACCGAAGGTGGCTTCCGTGATTGGGCCTATGGTCTGGCTCAAAAAGAGTTCGGTGCCGAGTTGATCGACGGTGGACCATGGTGCAAATTCAAAAATCCGAAAACGGGCAAGGACATCATCGTCAAGGACTGCATCGCAGACGCGTTCCTGCAACAAATCCTGTTGCGTCCTGCTGAATACAGCGTGATTGCTACCTTGAACCTGAATGGCGATTATGTATCTGATGCTTTGGCAGCCCAGGTGGGCGGTATTGGCATTGCTCCCGGCGCGAATCTGAGTGACACCATTGCCTGCTTTGAAGCTACCCACGGCACAGCACCCAAATATGCCGGCAAAGACTATGTGAACCCCGGTTCCGAGATTCTCTCAGCCGAGATGATGCTGCGTCACATGGGCTGGACAGAAGCTGCCGACCTGATCATCAGTTCGATGAAAAAATCCATCAACAGCAAGAAAGTTACCTATGACTTTGCCCGTTTGATGGATGGTGCGACGCAAGTCAGTTGTTCTGGCTTCGGTCAGGTCATGATTGACAATATGTAATTGCAGTCTGACTGCTGCCGGCGAGGTCAGACCTCGCCAGCATCCAAACCGCTCTGGCTTAGTGGCTTTGAGCGGTTTTTTTGTTTCCGCTGCTTGAATGTAGAAAAATTGTCACCAATTCAACTTGAGGCTGCAGTGTGTCGGTACGCTCGATAGAATGAAATCATGGCAACCAAATCTCCCGTAATTCCACCCGTTCCGCCGATCCACCAACCTGACCGGGATGACGGGGGCTCAGTTGTTCTCGAGAGGCGAACGCAGAAGGTCCAGCCGCCGCAGATGTACCAGGTAGTCATGCTCAATGACGATTACACACCAATGGAATTTGTGGTGGTGGTGATTCAGGAATTTTTTGGCAAGGATTTGGCGTCGGCAACCCAGATCATGCTCAAGATCCATCTGGACGGGAGAGGCGTTTGCGGGGTTTATTCCAAGGATGTGGCCGCCACCAAGGTGGATCAGGTTCTGGATGCGGCAGCGAAGGCCGGACACCCGTTGAAGTGCATCAGTGAGCCCGTTGATTTCTAGGCAGATGCCTGCATCTGTGTGGAATTGATATTGAAATCGGATTACAGTTAAACATCAAGCAAGGCTAAAAAGGAAATCACATGATTGCCCAAGAATTGGAAGTCAGCCTTCACATGGCGTTTGTTGAGGCGCGCCAGCAGCGTCATGAGTTCATCACGGTGGAGCACTTGCTGCTTGCCTTGCTGGACAACCCCAGTGCGGCTGAAGTACTGCGGGCTTGCTCGGCCAATATTGATGATTTGCGCAAGTCCCTGGCCAACTTCATCAAGGACAACACACCTCAGGTTGCAGGCTCAGACGATGTGGACACGCAGCCCACCTTGGGGTTTCAACGCGTGATTCAACGCGCCATCATGCATGTGCAGTCTACCGGCAGCGGCAAGAAAGAAGTAACCGGGGCCAACGTGCTGGTGGCCATATTTGGCGAGAAAGACTCCCATGCGGTGTATTACCTGCATCAGCAGGGCGTGACCCGACTGGATGTGGTGAACTTCATTGCGCACGGCATCAAAAAAAGTGATCCGCCGGAGCCGTCCAAATCGGGCGAGAGCCAGGTCGAGAGCGAAGAGGGCGTGACTGAGAAAAATGAGAAGGCTTCGCCTCTTGAACAGTACACCGTCAACCTTAATCAGCTGTCCAAGGACGGCAAGATTGACCCGCTGATCGGGCGCGAGTACGAAGTCGAGCGCGTGATTCAGATTTTGTGCCGTCGCCGCAAAAACAACCCGTTGCTGGTCGGTGAGGCCGGAGTTGGCAAGACCGCGATTGCGGAGGGTTTGGCTTGGCGTATTACGCAGAAGGAAGTGCCTGAAATTCTGGCCGATTCAATTGTTTATTCACTCGACATGGGCGCGCTGCTGGCCGGTACCAAATACCGGGGTGATTTTGAGCAGCGACTCAAAGGTGTGTTGAAGTCCCTTAAGGACAAGCCCAATGCCGTTTTGTTCATTGACGAAATTCACACCCTGATTGGTGCGGGCGCAGCATCGGGGGGAACCTTGGATGCGTCCAATCTGCTCAAGCCGGGATTGAGCTCAGGTGCACTCAAGTGCATTGGCGCAACCACGTTTACCGAGTACCGTGGCATCTTTGAGAAGGACGCCGCGTTGTCCCGCCGTTTTCAGAAAGTCGATGTGGTCGAGCCCACCATCGAACAGACGGTGGAAATTCTCAAAGGCCTCAAGTCCCGTTTTGAAGAGCATCACAACGTCAAGTACGCGGTAGCTGCCTTGCAGGCTGCGGCAGAGTTGAGTGCCAAGTACATCAATGACCGCCATCTGCCGGACAAGGCCATTGATGTAATCGACGAGGCGGGTGCTGCACAACGCATTCTGCCACCGTCCAAGCGCAAGAAAATCATCAGCAAGACCGAAGTTGAGGAAATCGTGGCGAAGATCGCCCGCATTCCCCCTGCTAATGTGTCCAATGATGATCGCGGCAAGCTCAAGACGCTGGAGCGGGACCTCAAGAACGTGGTATTCGGTCAAGACAAGGCCATTGACATGCTGGCATCGGCCGTGAAGATGGCTCGCTCCGGCTTGGGCAAGGGCGACAAGCCGATTGGTTCGTTCCTGTTCAGTGGCCCCACGGGGGTTGGTAAGACTGAGGCCGCCAAACAGCTGGCCTACATCATGGGCATTGACCTCATCCGCTTTGACATGAGCGAATACATGGAGCAGCACGCCGTTAGCCGCTTGATTGGCGCCCCACCGGGTTACGTCGGGTTTGATCAGGGGGGGCTGCTAACCGAGGCCATCACCAAGAAGCCTCATTGTGTTTTGTTGCTTGATGAGATTGAGAAGGCGCACCCGGCGATTTTCAACGTGCTGCTGCAGGTGATGGATCACGGAACCTTGACCGACAACAATGGGCGCAAGGCTGATTTTCGCAACGTCATCATCATCATGACAACCAATGCCGGTGCTGAGTCCATGAATAAGACGGTCATGGGGTTCACCAATATCAAGGAAGCGGGCGATGAAATGGCAGATATCAAACGCCTATTCACTCCTGAATTCCGAAATCGACTTGATGCGGTTGTCAGTTTCAAGGCGCTGGATGAGGTCGTCATCATGCGGGTGGTCGACAAGTTCTTGCTGCAGTTGGAAGCCCAGTTGGCCGACAAGAAAGTTGACGTTACGTTCACCGACAAGCTGCGCAAACATCTGGCCAAGAAGGGTTTTGATCCGCTCATGGGTGCACGTCCGATGCAGCGTCTGATTCAGGACACGATTCGTCGGGCCCTTGCCGACGAATTACTCTTTGGCCGCCTGACCGACGGGGGTCGCCTGACGGTGGACCTGGATGACAAGGATGAAAGCAAGACCGAGGTCTTGTTGGATATTCAACCCTTGCCAAAGAAAGAAGGCAAGTCCAAGCCCGAGGCGCAAGAGGCGACGGCAGGCTAGGATGAAAAACGGGCACGGGTGGAATCCACCCGCGCCCGTTTTACTTGTAGCCGACGCGGTCGAGCATTTGCTGAACCCTGATCTGTCACGATCACCGGAATACGCATCGGGAGAATACTGACGTCAGCCGACAATAGTATTTCCAGCTTAGCGTAAACGAGAAATTTTCCTAATTAATGTCTGTTGCAAATTTGAAATCCAGCCACCTGTCCATGCTGCTAGTGGCAATGTTTCTGGTTGGGTGTGCGTCCGGGCCGGTGCCAACAATGCCACCTGATTCCCCTTCAACGGTTCAAGTGGTATCGAAAAGGCCTCCCAAAGTAGGTTTGGTCCTCGGCGGCGGCGCTGCCCGGGGCTTTGCACATATCGGGGTGATTCAGGTTCTGGAAGAGGCCGGTGTTCGCCCCAGCCTCGTGGTGGGTACCTCCGCCGGAAGTCTTGTTGCTGCCTTTTATGCCAGTGGCAAGACCGGGGCTCAGTTACAGCAAATTGCCGAATCCATGGAGGAGGCCACTTTTGCCGACTGGACTTTGCCCATTTTCAGTCGTGGTATGTTGCGCGGCGAGGCTTTGGCGCGCTACGTGAGCACACAGGTCAATGGCCGTCTGATTGAGAACATGCCTTTGCCATTGGGTATTGTGGCGACCGATCTCAACAGTGGTCAGGGTGTGTTGTTCCGGCGTGGAGACACGGCCATGGCAGTACGTGCATCGAGCGCTGTGCCCGCCCTGTTTCAGCCCGTCAAAATATCTGGTCGTGAGTATGTGGATGGCGGGCTGGTGTCGCCGGTGCCGGTGCGATACGCCCGTCAAATGGGTGCGGAACTGATCATTGCCGTCGATATTTCCAGTGCGCCGGAAAGCAACGCAGCAAGCGACACCCTGGAAATTTTGTTGCAAACCTTTTCCATCATGAGCAAAAGCATCAATAGCTTTGAGTTGCGTGAAGCCGATGTGGTGGTGCGTCCCTCATTGGTCGGCGTGGGGAGCTCGGATTTTGGTGCACGCCGCCGCGCTATTCAAGCGGGGCGGATGGCCATGCAGGCCTTGTTGCCACAACTGCGGGCGGCCATAAATGGGCAGAAGCATCCATAATTTCAGCCAACGAGTCGGCCGTCGGGTGTGATCATGCTTTGTGTTACGTACGAGCCACTTCGCCCTTGCGCATTGAAGCTGACGCGAAATCCGCCCACATCAATCGTATGGCGCTGCTGGAACGCCAGTAAAGTACTCTGCCGCGTAGGTATGCCTTCCACGCTGTTCAACACTTCGCTGGTATAGCGCGCGGCGATGTATCCGGCCAGACTTTGCGGTGTTGGTGGTTCATCAAAGAGACGTGCCAGCGTCTCACGATAGGTTTTTACGACGGGCAATGTGGAGTTGACCATCGGGACAACCTGCGTGGCCATGACGGGCGTATTGCGCGCGGCCCCCATTTGCATCATGGTTTGCAGGTTGACGTCGGCCAGGGCAACGATGTAGCGCTGCCGGGCCTGCTTGTCAATGCCCTGCGTAAACTGCACAAGCTCCGGTGTGCCACCGATAAATAGCAGTATCCGGGGCGTGTCAGGGGTCAGGCTTTTTCCCACCAGTGCCAGATCGCCAGTCGGCTTATAGGACGTCAGCTTGATCTTCAAGGCTGAGCTCGCACGCTCAACATCGTCATGGTACAGCGCATGCTCTTGCGCAGATGAGTAGACGGCTCCGAGGTCTGGTACGCCCATGATGGCCAGTGATTTCAGTGCTTGTGTTATTTGGTCCTGACGGGATGCAAAAATAGGAAACGTGCGATTATCCCCATCCAGATCGGAGTTTTGCAGCCATGGTGCAACGTGGGCAATATTGTGCTGATCTTGTTGCAGCAATGCGACGAGTTGGCTGGCGGCGCGATCTCCCGCTGTCCCTGACAGAGCCACGCAATTGGGAATTTTTTTAATTGAATCAAGGGCTGCACGCATGCTGGCAGAGCTGCCGTCGACCTCCAGGGTTAAATGCTGGATGAGGCGTCCATTGACGCCGCCTTTGGCATTGATGTCTTTCCAGGCAGCGCGGGAGCCGATCATGAAATCTCTGGAAACATCCAGCTGACTGGCGGTGTTGTCCACGATCTGGGCTACCACCAGAGCGCGCGGGGCGCCTGATGATTTGCCTGGCTGGGACCAAACGGGTGCCGCTACGCACGCCGCCAGACCCATCGTGCCGCGCAACACGCTACGACGGGACCATGTTGACGGATAAGCCATCATTTCTTGTGAGGGGGGATCAGCACGCTGTCAATGATGTGAATGACGCCATTGCTTGCCTGAATATCTGCTTGTTGAACCATTGCTTCTTCAATGGTGACAAAGTCGCCTGCCTTGGACAGGGCCACGTTTGCGTCATTCAATGTTTTCACCGAGCTGTTTTTGACTTCGGCTGCCGTCAGCTTTCCCGCAATGATATGGAAAGCCAGAACATTCTTGAGCTTGTCAGGGTGCTTTGCCAGGTCTTCCATGGTTTTGGCTGGCACCAATTTGAACGCGTCATTGCTTGGAGCGAAAACGGTGAAAGGGCCAGCGCCTTGAAGGGTGGCCGACAGACCAGTTTGGGTGAGCAAACCGTTGAATGTGCTCAGAGAAGGGTTCTGCGCAATGGAATCGGCAATTGAAACAGGGGTGGTAACTGAAGCGCAGCCTGCCAGGGCCACGGCAACAAGGGCAAAACTTAAAATACGGCGGTTCAACATGAAAATTTCTCCTGGTTAATGACAACCCAAGCGTAGTTTTATTTCGTGACAGACTTGTGACTGTTGGGTGACTTTGGGGATTTTTGTTTTCCAGGCTGATATCAATTTGTTTTTGCAAAAATGTCACATCACTGTCACAGAACCTTCTTATATTTACCTAGGTCCAAAGGTCACCATTCATTCAACCCAAAAGGTATCCCGATGAAAACCAGTTTTAAAATCGCCCTGATCAGCATGGCTGGCGTAGCCTCCATGTCATACGTCAACCTGGCAGGAGCTCAGGAAATTACCGGCGCTGGCGCCACATTTCCTGCTCCGTTGTATGCCAAATGGGCTGCCGACTACAACAAGGCGACCGGTGTGAAGATCAACTACCAATCGGTAGGTTCAGGTGCTGGCATCAAGCAGATTGACTCCAAGACCGTTGATTTTGGTGCTTCCGACATGCCCCAAACCGATGAGGTACTGGCCAAAAAAGGCCAGATGCAGTTCCCCACGGCCATCGGCGGTGTGGTTCCCGTGATCAACATCAAAGGCATCAACCCCGGTCAACTCAAACTGAACGGTCAGGTACTGGGTGACATTTATTTGGGCAAGATTACCAAATGGAACGACCCGGTCCTCAAGGCACTCAATCCGTCCCTGGCTTTGCCGGACGCGGCCATCGCCCAGGTGCGTCGTGCTGATGGTTCAGGCACCACCTTCATTTTTACCAATTACCTGAGCAAGGTAAATCCCGAATGGAAAACCAAAGTGGGTGAGGGTACGGCGGTGAATTGGCCAGCAGGAGCAGGGGGCAAGGGTAATGAAGGTGTTGCTGCTTTTGTGGGGCGCCTGCCAAACTCGATCGGGTACGTGGAGTATTCCTACGTCAAGCAAAACAAGATGAACTATGCGCTGATGCAAAATTCAGGCGGTAATTTCGTACATCCCGATGAAGCAGCCTTCAAGGCTGCCGCCGCGGGGGCCGACTGGAACAAGAGTTTCTATCAAATTCTGACCAATCAGCCTGGCAAGGACGCTTGGCCCATTTCTGGTGCTACTTTCATTCTGATGCACAAGTTGCAGGACAAGCCCGCCAATGCAACCGAGACGCTGAAGTTTTTCGCCTGGGCCTATAAAAACGGCGACAAGGTAGCTAACTCTCTTGACTATGTGCCCATGCCCAAGTCTGTTGTTGGCAGCATCGAAAAAGCCTGGGGTGAAATCAAGGACACAACGGGCAAGCCCGTCGCGTTCAAGTAAGACGTCAGTCTTAATTCAAGCTGTTTACTTAGGAGTTGTCCGTGTCATCTACACTTCCGGCGAGTGAAATGTCTTTTAACCAGTTGGCAAGATCTTCCGGACGTGTCATGACCAATCCTCCCCCGATAAAAGTGGCTCGCTCGGGGCCCATGGCGGACCGCATCTTTGGCTGGCTGGCCAAAGGCGCGGCCCTGTTCACCTTAGGCATGCTGGTTGCTATTTTGGCGTCGCTGACCATCAGCGCCTGGCCTGCCATCAGCAAGTACGGTTTTGGCTTCCTCACCAGCACGACCTGGGACCCGGTCAGGGAAGAGTTTGGTGGCCTGGTCATGATTTACGGCACGTTGATGACTTCGGCCATCGCTTTGCTTATCGCCGTGCCGGTGAGTTTTGGCATCGCACTGTTCCTGACGGAGCTCTCACCCGCCTGGCTCAAACGCCCGCTAGGTACGGCCATTGAGTTGTTGGCGGCGATCCCCTCCATCGTGTATGGCATGTGGGGCTTGCTGGTGTTTGGCCCCCTGTTAGCCACCTATGTGCAGCAGCCCTTGCAGGCCCTGTTTGCGGGCGTTCCCTATCTGGGCGCCCTTTTTTCCGGTCCACCGGTTGGCATTGGCATTCTGTCGGCCGGCATCATTCTGGCGATCATGATCATTCCGTTCATCTCGGCGGTCATGCGCGATGTGTTTGAGGTAACGCCGACACTCCTCAAGGAATCGGCCTATGGCCTGGGGGCTACCACTTGGGAAGTCGTCTCCAAAGTGGTGCTGCCCTACACCAAGGCGGGGGTGATTGGTGGCATCATGTTGGGGCTGGGTCGTGCGATTGGTGAGACCATGGCGGTCACCTTCGTCATTGGCAACTTGAACCAACTGGATTCACTTAGTCTGTTTCAGGCTGCCAACAGCATCACCTCAGCACTGGCCAATGAGTTCGCAGAAGCCGGTGAAGGCCTGCATCAGGCGTCGCTGATGTACCTTGGCCTGGTCCTGTTTTTCATTACTTTTGTGGTGCTGACCCTGTCTAAAATTTTGCTGTCACAGCTCAAGAAGAACGAAGGATCAAAAACATGATGACCCGTGAGATTCTGCTGCAGTCGGACGCTCTGGATCAGTCGCGTCAGGCCAGGTATGCGCAGCGCAAGTTCGTCAACCGCATTGCGCTGACGCTGTCATTGATGGCCATGGCCTTTGGTTTGTTCTGGCTGTTCTGGATTTTGTTCGAAACCATTCGTCTGGGCGTGGATGGACTCACGCTCGACACCCTGACCCAGATGACACCGCCACCCAATGATGCGGGTGGCTTGGCCAATGCCATTTACGGGTCGTTTTTGATGGTATTGCTGGCTACGTTTGTGGGAACGCCCATTGGGGTCATGGCTGGTATTTACCTGGCCGAGTTCGATACCAAAGGCTGGCTCGCTCAAGTGACGCGTTTTGTCAACGACATCTTGCTGTCTGCCCCATCCATCGTGATTGGGCTGTTTGTGTATGCGGTCATTGTGACGCGCTTTAAATCGTTCTCAGGCTACGCTGGCGTCATGGCTCTGGCCCTGATTGTCATTCCGGTGGTGATCCGCACCACTGAAAACATGCTTCAACTGGTGCCGCCTGGTTTGCGCGAGGCGGCGTATGCGCTGGGTGCTCCGAAATGGAAAGTCATTTTGAGCATCACTCTGAGGGCAGCCCGCTCGGGGGTGGTCACCGGCGTTCTGCTCGCGGTGGCCCGCATTGCGGGTGAAACCGCGCCCCTGCTGTTCACCGCACTGAGCAATCAGTTCTGGACGTCCAGCCTGAGTGAGCCGATGGCGAGTTTGCCGGTCACGATTTTCAAGTTTGCCATGAGTCCGTATGAGAACTGGCAAAAACTGGCCTGGGCTGGTGTGTTCATTATCACGATAGCTGTTCTGGGCCTCAACATTCTGGCCAGGGTTTTGACCCGAAGCAGGTCCTGAGCGAATCGCTGCAGAAGATACGAGAAAAGACTAAATATGAATATTGCTATTGCGACGAGTGAGAAGTCGAAGATATCCGTCAAAAATCTTGATTTTTATTATGGCAAGTTCCATGCGCTGAAAGGCATCAACCTGGAAATTCCGGAGAATAAAGTGACGGCTTTTATCGGTCCGTCCGGATGTGGCAAATCGACCCTGTTGCGCGTCTTCAATCGCATGTTCGAGTTGTACCCGGAGCAGCGGGCGGAAGGTGAAATTTTGCTGGATGGTGAAAATCTGTTGACCAGCAAAAAAGACGTCGCCCTGTTGCGCGCCAAAGTTGGCATGGTTTTCCAGAAACCAACGCCATTTCCCATGTCGATTTTTGACAACATTGCCTTTGGCGTTAAATTGTTCGATTCGCTTAATGCAACCGACATGGAAGAGCGCGTTGAGTGGGCCTTGCGCAAAGCGGCATTGTGGGCAGAAGTAAAAGACAAGCTGCACCAGAGTGGCTCCAGCCTGTCGGGTGGTCAGCAGCAGCGCCTGTGTATTGCGCGCGGCATTGCCATCAAGCCGGAGGTCCTGCTGCTGGACGAACCTTGCTCGGCGCTCGACCCCATCTCCACAGCCAAAGTCGAGGAGTTGATCACTGAACTCAAGAGTGACTACACGGTGGTCATTGTGACCCACAACATGCAGCAGGCCGCGCGCTGCAGTGATTACACCGCTTACATGTACCTTGGTGACTTGATGGAGTTTGGCTCAACCGAGCAGATGTTTTTCAAGCCCACACGCAAGGAAACAGAGGATTACATTACCGGCCGCTTTGGTTAAGGAGACAACATGCCTGAAAAACATCTTTCTACCCAGTTCGACAGCGAGCTCAGTGCGGTCTCAAACCGGGTCATGGAACTCGGCGGGCTGGTTGAGTCGCAGATTCGGCAGGCGATTTATGCCTTGTCGCAGTTCAGCGTCGATGTGGCGAATCAGGTCACAGAAACCGAGACACGCGTGAATGCGATGGAGGTTGATATCGATCGTGAACTGTCCAGCATCATTGCGCGCCGCCAGCCAACAGCGCGGGACCTTCGCTTGTTGATTGCCATCTCAAAAACCACCGCCAATCTGGAGCGTGTGGGCGACGAGGCCGAGAAAATTGCTCGCATGGTGCGTTCCATCATCCAGAGTGGTGCGCCCCGTTCGTTGCCATCCCTGGAACTGAGAGTGGCGGCGGATCTGGCCTCCGGGCTACTGCGCAAGGCACTCGATGCGTTTGCGCGTCTTGATACCGCCGCTGCCGTGGCGATCCTGAAAGAAGACGATCTGATCGACCAGGAGTTTGATGGCTTTGTTCGAAAACTGATTACCTACATGATGGAAGATCCGCGCACGATTTCGCCAAGTCTGGATCTGCTGTTCCTGGCGAAAGCCATTGAGCGGATTGGCGACCACGCCAAAAACATTGCCGAGTTCATCATTTATGTGGTCAAGGGCGCAGACGTTCGCCACACCTCGATGGAACAGATTGAATCGGTGGTGAAATGAGACATCAGCCGGGTGTCCTGATTGTCGAAGATGAACCGGCCATTGCCGAGCTCATTGCAGTCAATCTGCGCCACAATGGATTTCGTCCAACTTGGGCTATGGACAGCGCGTCAGCGCAGCGCGAGCTTGATGCGGTGTTGCCAGACGTCATCCTGCTGGACTGGATGCTGCCTGGTGAGAGCGGTTTGGTGCTGGCCAAACGGTGGCGCGCGAACCCCCGCACCAAGGCAGTTCCCCTCATCATGCTGACCGCCCGTGGCGATGAGATGGACCGGGTGGCAGGTCTGGATGCTGGCGCTGACGATTACATTGCCAAACCGTTTTCCACCAAAGAACTTCTGGCCAGAGTGCGTGCCGTCCTGCGACGGCGAGCACCCGAACAGGTGGGGGGTATCGTTTCAATCGGTGCGCTGTCGCTTGATGCGTCAACCTACCGCGTGTTGTTCAACGATCAGATGTTGAAACTTGGCCCTACTGAGTTCAAGCTGCTTCATTACCTGATGAATCATCCGGAGCGCGTCCATAGCCGCTCGCAGTTGCTGGACAAGGTATGGGGTGACCACGTGTTCATTGAAGAGCGTACGGTAGACGTTCATGTCAAGCGTTTGCGGGAGGCATTGGGCAACGCGGGCCAAATGATAGAAACCGTGCGTGGCGCGGGCTATCGTCTGACGGCTCAATTGACACTGGCCTCACCTTCGCAGATCAGCGCTTGATCCAAATTTCTGCTTGCCATTTCCCTGTAGTCGTGAACTGATCATGTTCTGGCGATTTTTTTTCTTTATCGCGTGTCAGCTTGCGGGAGGCTTTGCGGGTTGGTATCTGGCGGCGCCGACTGCTGCTGAGACCGGCGCACTGGTGGGTATCGTGTTGGGTGGGCTGGGCTGGTTGCTGATTGACCTGTCCCGTAGCGTGCGCTTATTACGCTGGTTGCGTGTGGGGGATGCTTCTGATGTTGCCATGAGCACAGGTTTGTGGGGCGAAATATCGGATCGTGCGAGACGTTTGATTCGGGCCAGGGAGCAAATGACGCGCGATAGCCAGAAACGGCTGCATGATTTTTTGGCGGCGTTTCAGGCCTCACCCAATGGCGTGGTTCTGCTGGATTCACAGGGGCAGATTGAGTGGTTCAATCAGATGGCCGGCACGCATTTTGGTTTTGATGCGCAGCGGGACATGCTTCAGCATTTTGGCAATCTGGTTCGGGACCCCGGGTTCGCCAGCTATTTTGCAAGTCATGATTACCTGAGTGAACTCGTTATGCCGGGGCGGGAAAGCACGCCTGCGAGACCGGTCAAATTGTCGGTTCATCTTCACCCCTATGGTGAGGGCCGGCTGATGTTGCTGTCACGCGATGTCACCGCACTGGAGCAGGCAGAAGCCATGCGCCGTGATTTTGTTGCCAATGTGTCCCATGAAATTCGCACCCCGCTGACGGTGCTGGCCGGGTTTGTGGAGACCCTGCAGACCTTGCCATTGGATGAGCAGGAGCGCGAGCGCTATTTGGCCTTGATGGCTCAGCAGGCAGACCGCATGCAGACGCTCGTCAGCGATTTGCTCACGCTGTCTCGTCTTGAGGGCAGTCCGCCACCAGCCGTCTCTGACTGGGTGCCCATGCCGGCGCTCATGCGACAGCTTGAGCAGGAAGGGCGCGCTTTGTCTGCCGTGTTGAATCCGTCATCGGATCATTTGCACAAGCTGGTATTTGATTCCTTACTGGAGATTGAAATTGCCGGTGCTCCCAATGAATTGCTCAGTGCGATGAGCAATCTGGTAGGGAACGCCATCCGTTATACGCCGCAAGGGGGGGGGATTCATGTGCGAGCGCAGTTGTTGCCCGACGCGCGGGCCGAATTTTCGGTTCAGGACACGGGGCCCGGTATCGCACCCGAACATCTTCCACGCCTGACAGAGCGTTTTTACCGGGTTGACCGCAGCCGTTCGCGTGATACCGGCGGCACAGGACTTGGCTTGGCGATCGTCAAGCATGTGTCGCAACGCCATGGCGCCGAGTTGAAGATTGAAAGCACGCCTGGCAAGGGCTCCATTTTCACGATCATCTTTCCGGCCAGCCGCGTCAGGCCTGTCCCGGACGCGGTGCCTGGGAGTCAGCGTACCGCTTTTGCTTCGGCCGTCCGTTTGTAGATCAGTACGTCCTCATCCCGATCAGAGGGGTGGCGCAGGGTGCTGTGCAAGGTCCAATGCGTCAGGTCAACGGATGCGGACAGAGTTATCAAAGCATCCTTGCCCACGATCAGCCAGGGGCAACTGGCTTGCGAGCCCACTGGCTTCAGCATTAGATTGTCATAGAACTGAAAGGCGGCAATCTGGCTGCGACTCAGACCATGTGCTTCAACGCAGACAGGTTGCCCGAACACGACAGTGGCGCGACGCACCAGAGGCGCATAACTTCGGGCGAAATCAAGTAGCGGCAGCCACAAGGTCATGAGCAGCAGCCAGCAAAGAGCCGCCCCGCCGGCCGGCAGGACCAGGCTTTTCCAGATGGCGGCACGGTGCCTGCCTGCACGCCATTTCACCAGCCAGGCCCACGCCAGCGTTGCGGCAATAGCTATCAAAAAAGGACCAAAAGAGAAGCTGGGTTCAAACCCTGGTACCAGTCGCGCGACGTTGGCGGCGGGTTGCTTGGGCACCCCTGTTTGCATGGCGATCCAGACGATCCAGATGATGAGCGCGCAGCCCGAGAAAAATATCAGCGTGAACCAGTCAACCAGTGCTGCAACGCTTCGCCTCAGCGTGGGCAGGGCAAATGCCGCAAGCGCAGCCAGTGCGGGCAGGGCCAGCAACAAGGACCGGTCGGCCGATGCCGTGGTCAGTGTGGCGCCCACGGTCACGCCTGCGAACCACAGTGGCAGCGCCAGATGTCGACTCGGGGCCCCCCCACGGATCAACTGGCGGCGCCACCGCCACAAGGTCCACAGCGCCAGCGGCCAGGCGGGCCAGGTGAACCACAGCAGCAAACGTCCCAGACTACGCCACTCAGCCCAGCTGGCCTCGGGCAGCTCGATGCGCCAGCGCCACAAACCAAGCGATGTGGCCAGCAGAGTCACAAGCACGGTGAGGAGCGCAATGCCCCCTGCCCCAAAGGCCTTGTGTTTCATTTCACCAGGCTCAGAGGAGCGATCCAGCAGGTGAATCAAGGCGCTGCCGGTGCCGAACAGGGCTGCAAGAGCCGGTGCACCGGACAATGTCAGTCCGATCAGCCCCAGCACACCGCCAATAGCGGGTATTACCGTGTGGTAGGGCAGGGCGGCGAGCGCATAAAAAGACAGGGCCGTAAAACAGAGTTGGGCCAACGCTGGCGTGGTTTCGTGTGACAGCTGGGCCAGACCCAGGCAGGCGATAAACGCCAGCAATCCGCCGTCTGCCATGGCACGCGCATAGTCAGACGGCAGGGCCTCCCCGCCGAAAGCAAACGCTACGGGTTGCGCCTCGGGGCTGCGCGCCAGGTAGTAGGTTCCATACCAGGTGGCAAACAGGGTCAGCGTCAGCAGCAAAACAAAAGGGATGCGCGCTGCGAAGTCGGGCGCGATCCATGCTGGTGCGAACTGCATTGCCCAGGCGCCAAACCAATAGGGAAGCAGCGCATCAACCTCGGGTGACAAACCCATCAGCCGCGGCGAGAGCCACTCTGTACCGCCACGAGCCAGTTCGGTCATGTAGCCAAAGGACGTTATGTCGGCACTTTTCCAGGGCTCGCGGCCAAGGAAACCCGACAGCACGTAGGCGATGCAGAACAACAGCAGTGCAGCGCGCGGCAAGCGGTGTACGGCACCTTGGGAAACGATGGCGGGGGTGGGGTGATTCACGCTTTGATGCTGAAGGGAAATAAAAAAACTGGCTGCATAACAATCAGTTGAGGACCGAGCTGGCTCGCGCAGCAACGTTGCGGTCTGCCCCGCAAGGTTTCATAAATAAAAAAGGCAGCGCGGTAACCCGGGCTGCCTTTTAGACAAGAAGCGTTTGCCAGTTTATTCGGCTGCTGCTGGTGCTGCAACTTCTGCTGCTTTGGTCTTGCCGAAACGGTTGCGGAAGCGCTCGACACGGCCACCCATGTTGTCCACGGATTTTTGTGTGCCGGTATAGAAAGGATGTGACTCGCTGGTCGTATCCAGTTTGTACAAAGGCAGCTCACGGCCGTCTTCCATCTTGATCATCTCTTTGGTGCTGGCGCAAGAGCGGGTCACGAATTTGAAACCATTGGACATGTCCTGGAAACAAATTTCGCGGTAATTGGGGTGAATGCCTTCTTTCATATCTTCTCCATCAGTAGCGCTAGCCGCGACAGGCCCTTGAGCAAACCATTGCGCAATTCAAAGCCCGGCGTACTTGTCGCGTAAAACCGTAAATTATAAACCAGAGCAGTACGCCGACAGTCTGACTCTGGGACGGGCAATTTTTCGCCGGGCCGCCCCAAGAAAAATTAGCCCCCTCGGGGGGGGCAGCGACCCACACGCAGTGGGGGAGCGTGGGGGCAATATCTTTAGCCGCCTCGGCGCATCATGTCAAAGAACTCGCTGTTGGTCTTGGTGGCACGCATTTGCTTGAGCACCATCTCCATGGACTCGATTTCATCCATGTTGTACAGAAACTGGCGCAGGATGCGGGTTTTTTGCAGAATTTCGGGGGCCAGCAACAGCTCTTCGCGACGGGTGCCGCTGCGGTTGAGCTGGATTGACGGGAACACGCGCTTCTCGTACAGGCGGCGGTCCAGGTGGATTTCGGAGTTGCCGGTGCCTTTGAATTCTTCAAAAATCACCTCGTCCATGCGGCTGCCGGTGTCGATCAGTGCGGTGGCGATGATGGTCAATGAGCCGCCTTCTTCAACGTTACGGGCCGCGCCCAGGAAGCGCTTGGGGCGCTGTAGCGCATTGGAGTCGACACCACCGGTCAGCACCTTGCCGGAAGAGGGCACCACGTTGTTGTAAGCGCGCGCCAGCCGGGTAATGGAGTCCAGCAGGATCACCACATCTTTTTTCAGCTCGACCAGACGCTTGGCGCGTTCGATCACCATCTCGGCCACGTGCACGTGGCGGGCGGCGGGTTCGTCAAAGGTGGAGGCGATCACTTCGCCCTTCACGGTGCGCTGCATCTCGGTCACTTCTTCCGGGCGCTCGTCCACCAGCAGCACCATCATGTGAATGTCGGGGTAGTTGGCACTGATGGCGTGGGCGATGTGTTGCATCATCACCGTCTTGCCGCTCTTCGGCGGTGCCACCAGCAGGGCGCGTTGGCCTTTGCCGATGGGGGCGATGATGTCGATGACGCGGGCGGTGATGTTCTCTTCGGTCTTGACGTTGTCGCGTTCCAGACGCATCTGCACATTGGGGAACAGAGGCGTCAGATTCTCAAACATCACTTTGTGTTTGTTGTCTTCCGGCCCGCCGCCGTTGACCTTGTCCAGCTTGTTCAGGGCAAAGTAACGCTCGCCGTCTTTGGGGGTACGCACCTCGCCTTCGATCATGTCACCGGTGTGCAGATTGAAGCGGCGCACCTGGCTGGGGCTGATGTAGATGTCGTCGGTGCTTGCGGTGTAGCTGGTGTCGGGGCTGCGCAGGAAACCAAAACCGTCGGGCAAAATTTCCAGCACGCCATCAGCGATGATTTGCTCGCCGGTGCGGGCGCGCTTCTTGATGATGGCGAACATCAGCTCCTGCTTGCGCATGCGGCCAGTGTTTTCAATCTCAAGCTCTTCAGCTTGTTTGAGGACTTCCGACACGTGCAGTGCCTTGAGTTCGTTTAAGTGCATGGAATGGCCCAAATGGGTGTTGAACGAAATACGGGGGGAGGTTTGGGGTGAGGCGGATTGGCATCCTCAACCTCAAGGTTTTAAACCTGGAACTCGAACCAACTCGGGGTGAGAGTTGGTGAACTGGCGTGATTATGACAGGAAAAAGGACAAGAAAAAATGCAGTCTTGAAGCGTTGTCAAGACTGAATTGGAAAAGCTTAAACAGTTGAGGACAGAGCCACGCGCTTCGCTGCGCTCAGATGCATGGGTCTGTCCCGCAAAGTTTCAGACCAGTTGCTGGTCAATAAAAGCCGTCATCTGGGCCTTGCTCATGGCCCCGACCTTGGTGGCAGCGAGCTGACCGCCCTTGAACAGCATGAGCGTGGGGATGCCGCGAATGCCAAATTTGGCCGGGATGTCGCGGTTTTCGTCCACGTTCATCTTGGCAACTTGCAGTTTGCCTTCGTAGGTAGCAGACACTTCCTCCAGAATCGGCGCGATCATTTTGCAGGGGCCGCACCACTCGGCCCAGTAGTCCACCAGTACGGGCAGGGCGGATTGCAATACATCGACTTCGAAAGACGCGTCGGACACATGTTTGATAAGTTCGCTGGCCATGGTGTTTTCCTTGATAGGTGTTCGGTACAGGTAAAGTGGGGAAATTGTGACAGAAACCAAGCCCCTCGACCGATTGCCCGTTCCCTATGACTGAAATAGCAAAAAAACATCATGCCGACAGGGCGTGGGACCGCGTCATGGGGCAGATCCGTGCCGAGATGGCCCGTCGTCAAGTCCATCCGTCGCGCACCGTGGTGCTGGTGCCCTATGCCCAACTGATGCAGGAAGCCCGCAGCGCCTGGCTCAGAGGGCATGACAGCGCGCAGGCTCAAGAGCCTGCGAAAACGCATTCTCAAGCGCATTTTTTGCCCCGTTTTGAGACCACCATGAACTGGACCCGCAGCCTGGGTGGCTTTGAGCCCGGCGGCGACGATGTGCGGCAGGACGCCGCGCGCGACGTGCTGACGGCTGCCTCCATGTTGTCGCGCACGGGTCTGGCCGCGCATCAGAACGTATTGACGGGGCGCCTGATGGAGGCCGCCTGGAGCCTGGCCCGGGTGGCCGCCGCCGTGCCGCCGCTGGAGCGCGCGCAGTGGGGTGCGAACCTGGGCGCCACGCTGGCCACGGGCATGGAGTCCCCGGTGTTGGCGCTGGAAGCTGCGACCGCTCATATCGCGCTGGTTTGGGCGGCCAGCTCGAGTTACCCGACTGATCCGGTTTTTTTGGCGGCGCCTGATTTGCTGGTGGTGCTGGAAGGTTTTCAGACTGAACCGATGGCCGAAGCCTTAAAACAACGCTTGGGCGAGCACGCGCTGGTGTTGTCGTTGGTGCTGCCGCTGGATGATGATTTGATGGCTGGCGCTGGCACGCTGGCCCTGCACGCCGCGCAAGATGCCGAAGACGAAGCGCATCGTGCGGCCGCTTGCGTGCTGGCACATCTGGCGGCCGGTCGCACACCAGTCGCCCTGGTGGCGCAGGATCGGGTGCTGACGCGCCGCGTGCGCGCCATGCTGGGCGAGCGCGGTGTGGTGCTGCGTGACGAGACCGGCTGGAAGCTGTCCACCACGCGTGCTGCTGCCTCGCTGATGAGCCTGCTGCGCGCGCAGGTGTGGGATGCCGCCACCGATGCGGTGCTGGACTGGCTCAAAAATGCCCCCGCCTTTGACCCGCAGGCTGTGACGCAGGCCGAGGTGAGCTGGCGTCGGCTGGGTGCGCGCGACTGGCGCTCGGTGCCCGTCGGTGACGCGGTGGCGCTGCCGGTGCAAGCCTTGCGTGACACCCTGCAATCCGGGCGTCCGCTGGCGCGCTGGCTGGCTGATCTGCGCACCGCCCTGCAAAGTGCCGGGCAATGGCCGGGCCTGTTGCTGGACCCGGCCGGCCAGGCTGTGCTGGACGCCCTGCGGCTGCGGGAGGGCGCTGAAGTTGAGTTTGCGGATGTCACGGCGCGCATCAGTCTGAATGAATTCACGTCATGGGTCAGCCAGACGCTGGAGGCAGCCAGCTTTTCGCCCGAACACCCGGCGCGCGCTCAAGTCGTGATCCTGCCCTTGAGCCAGCTGCTGGGCCGCCCGCTGGCCGCTGTGGTGCTGCCCGGCTGTGACGAAGTCCGGCTCCCCATGTCGCCCGAACCACCTGGCCTGTGGACCCCCGCCCAGCGCGCGCTGCTCGGTCTGCCGTCGCGTGAGCAACTGGCCGCTGCGACCCGCGCCGCCTGGCATTACGCCTTGCAGTTTTCCCAGATTGACGTGCTGTGGCGTCTGAGTGAAGGCGGTGAGCATCTGATGGCCAGCGGCTTTGTGCAGGAATTGCGGCTGCAACAGGCCGCCGAACTTGTCGCCGACCCCAGCGTGTTGCGCGCCATCTCCCCGCAGCCTTGCAGCATGCCAAACCCGACCGGCGAAGCGCTGCCGCTGACTCGGCTCTCCAGCACCGCGTACGAGGACCTGCGCCGTTGCCCTTACCGCTTTTTTGCACTGCGCCAACTCAAGCTGCAAGAGTCCGACGAGTTGGATACTGAGCTGGGCAAGCGCGACTTCGGCAATTGGCTGCACCACGTGCTCAAGCTCTTTCATGAAGCCTTGAACAAGGCGCCAGCCCCCGAATCAACTGCGCGAGCAGCTATGATTAATGTAGCGGCCGAGCAGGCCACACTTGAGCTGGGCTTGTCGCAGAGTGAATTCCTGCCCTTCGCCGCCGCCTGGCCGCGGGTCCGCGCGGGCTACCTGGATTGGCTGGCCGGGCACGAGGCCGGCGGTGCCAGCTTCAGCGAGGCCGAGGCCTGGAAAGAAACCCCGCTCGGCCGCTTGACGCTGGTCGGCAAGATCGACCGCATTGACCGTCTGAGTGATGGCAGTGCCCTGGTGATCGACTACAAAACCGAAGCGCCTGCTGCCACGGCCAAGCGCATCAAGGAGTCGCTGGAAGACACCCAGCTCGCTTTCTATGCGGCCCTGCTGACGGATGACACCCTGGCCGCCGCTTACGTGAATGTGGGCGAAAAGGACGCCACCAAAAGCTATGTGCAAGCCGACATTGTGGGCTTGCGCGACCAGTTGCTGGCGGGCATTGCGGGTGACATGGCGCGGATTGCGGGCGGTGAGCCGATGGCGGCGTTGGGGGAGGGCAAGGCTTGTGAGTTTTGCGCGGCAAGGGGGTTGTGTCGGAAGGATTTTTGGGAGGCTGTTTGATGGGCATTTTTTTGCGATTTTTCCCCCCACTCACTCCCCCGCCCTCTCTCGCCCCGCCGGGCGAAAGAGGGAGCCAACAGCCGTATTTGGCCGCGTGTTTTAAGCTGGTGAGTGCTTCTCTACGGCTTTGACCGTTGAGTTTTGAATGATTGGGTTTTTCTGATTTGCCACTTGTGCTGTCGCCGGTTGTCGTTGTTTCAACTTGAATGTCACACGTCACTCTCCCACCCCAACGTACCGATGCGCGTGTACGTCCCGCCTTCAAAAACAAGGCCAAATGTGGCAGTTGGCTCCCCTTTCCGCCCCGGCGGGGGTGGAAAGGGGTTGGGGGATAGGGGGGGGGAATACAGCATAGAAAAAATCGCAGCATTGACGCGCAAATAACAGAAATTAATCAATAAATGCCGAACTTTGAACCCCAAGCCGCCTACGAACACAACGGCCAGCTCGTCAGCCCCGAAGCGTTCTACAAAATCGCCTGCGACCCGCGTCGCAGCGTCGCCGTTGAAGCCTGCGCCGGTGCTGGCAAAACCTGGATGCTGGTGTCGCGCATCGTGCGGGCTTTGCTTGATGGTGTGGACGCCGGGAGCGGGCAGCTGCGGGTGCAGCCGCACGAGATTCTGGCCATCACCTTCACCAAAAAGGCGGCCAGCGAGATGCGGGAGCGGCTCTACAAATGGCTGGCAGAGTTTGCGGCTGCTGACCGCGAGACGCTGGTGAAAGAGCTGCGCGATCGCGGTGTTTTGATTGAAAACGAGCTCCAGCCCCCGTCCAACCTGCCTGAGCAGCTATCAAATCTATACCAAAGCATTCTCGCCAGTGGGCGCCAGGTGCAGGTGCGTACCTTCCACAGCTGGTTTGCCGCCTTGCTGCGCAGCGCGCCGCTGGCCGTGTTGGCGCAGATGGAATTGCCCGCCAACTACGAGCTGCTGGAGGACGACGCACCGGCCAAGGCGCTGGTGTGGCGGCGTTTTTATGCGGCACTGGTGGCGGACGCTGAACGCAAAGCCGACTTTGAAGCGGTGGTGTTTGAGCATGGCCGCTCGCAGACCGAAAAAGCCCTGCAGACGGCGCTGGACAAGCGCACCGAATTTGCCCTGGCCGACGCGCAGGGCGTGGTGGATGAGTCGGTGCAGCACTTCTGTGACCAGTACCCCGAGTTTGCCTGGCTGGATGCGCCCGATGACTTCCTGCGCGCCAACCCACTGCGCTGGCAAACCCTGCTGGACGCCGCCAAAGCCTTGGGCGGCGCCAGCGCCAAAACTTTTTCCGCCAAAGGGGTTGAGCTTGAAATGGCGCTCACCAACGGCGACATCGCCGGTGCGTTCGCCGCCTTGCTGACCGCCACCGGCACGCCGCGCAAGTTTGGCGAGAAGATTGTCGGCATTGAGCTGGTGCGCGACGCCCAAGAGCTGGTGCTGCGCGTGGTGGCGGCACGCCTGCAACATGCGGCCTGGGTTTACCAGCAACGCATGGCGCGCCTCAGCCGCGTGCTGCTCAAAGAGTTCGCGGCGCTCAAACGCGAGCAGGGCTGGGTCGACATGAATGACGTCGAGCGCGCCGCGCTGGTGATGCTGAGTGATCCTGTCCTGTCGGGCTGGGTGCAGGAGCGCCTCGACGCCCGCATCAAACACCTGCTGATTGACGAGTTTCAGGACACCAACCCGCTGCAGTGGCAGGCGCTGCGTTCGTGGCTCAGCGGCTACGCCGGCGCTGGCGGTGGCTCGAGCGGTGGCACAGGCGTCACGGCGCCCAGCGTCTTCCTCGTGGGCGACCCCAAGCAAAGCATTTACCGCTTTCGGCGTGCCGAACCGCAGGTGTTCAAGGCGGCGAAAGCCTTTGTGCGCGACGGCCTGGGCGGCGATCTGCTCAGCTGCGACCACACCCGGCGCAACGCCACCGGGGTTATCGCCACCGTCAATGCTGCTATGGGTGAGGCGGCTGAGGCCGACGGCTATGAGGGTTTTCGCCCGCACACCACCAGTTCTCTGGAGGCGGGTGGGGTGTGCAAGCTGCCGCCCATTCCTCGCTCGGCACGCCAGGCCGGTGCGGCCGAGGAGGGCGACGAGGGTTCGGCTGCGGGCGAATGGCGCGACAGCCTCACCAGCCCGCGCGAACTGCCGGAAGAAACCCTGCGCACGCTGGAAGCACGCCAGGCGGCGCGTTGGATTGCGCAGCAACTTGCCAGCCCCAACAAAGAAAAAGGCGCAGGCCTGCAGCCCGCCGATGTCATGGTGCTGTCGCGCAAACGCGCCGCTCTGTTGCCCTTGCAGGACGAGCTGCGCAAGCTGCACATCGCGGCACAAATTGGCGAAAAAACCGATCTGATCGACTGCTGCGAAGTGCAGGACGTAGTGGCCCTGCTCGATGTGCTGGTGTCGCCCCAGCACGACCTGTCGCTGGCGCGCGTGCTCAAGTCGCCCTTGTTTAGCCTGGGCGATGACGCCCTGGTGCAACTCGCGCTGCAGCAGCGTGAATTGAATGTACCGTGGTTTGAGCTGCTACAAAAAACAGAGCTACTCACGCAGGATGGACGAGGGCTAGACGCCAATTTGATGCGATGGAAAAGCTGGCTCGACCAGTTGCCGCCGCACGACGCCCTGCAGGCCATCTACAGCGACGGCGACGTGCTGGCGCGCTTCTGCGCGGCGGCACCCACCAACCAGCGCGATGCCGTGCTGGCGAACTTGCGCGCGCTGCTGGGCGTGTCGCTGCAACTGGGCGGCGGCCGTTATGCCACGCCGTATGCCTTTGTGCGTGCCCTCAAAGCCGGTGGCGTGCTGGCGCCGGCGGCGGTCAACCCGTTGGCTGTGCGCCTGCTCACCATTCACGGTGCCAAGGGCCTGGAGGCGTCGGCCGTGCTCTTGCTCGACACCGACGCCCCCGAACGCAACGCCGAAACCATGGGCGTGCTGCTGGACTGGCCGGGCGAGGACGCCTGGCCGAAGAAATTTGTGTTTCTGACCAGCGAGAGCAATCCGCCCGCCTGTGTTGTGCCCACGCTGGACGCCGAACGGGTCGAGCGCCAGCGCGAAGAACTCAACGCCTTGTACGTGGCTCTCACGCGGGCCCGCCACACGCTGGCGATCTCCAGCATCGAGCCGTACCGGGCCGCCGAGCGCAGCTGGTGGCAGCGCCTCAGCCACCTGGCGACGGCGGTTACACCGGAGCAGCATCCTGCGCCGCCGTTGGCCGCCGTCAACGCTGGCGCCCCTCTGTTTTATATGAAAGAACTGCCCCTGGCCCCCGTTGAATATGCGCAAGCCGCTATAAAAAATGAAGCAGGCGGAGAGCCGGACGGCATTGAAAATAACGTAGACTCTCCCACCGCTCGCACGGGTAAGGCGATGCACCGTCTGCTGGAATGGGGTGACGCCTCAAGCGGCAATACGGCGGCTGTCGTGCGCGAGTTTGAGCTGACGCCTGAGCAGGGCGCCCAAGCTGCGGCCATGGCCGGGCGCATTCTGCAGGGCGAGGGCGCCTGGGCCTGGGACAAGGCCGTGGTGGGTTGGCAGGGCAACGAGATTGATCTGATATGCCAGGGCGAGTCCCTGCGGCTGGACCGCCTGGTGCAGCGCAAAGACGCCGACAATGCAGGCCATTGGTGGGTGCTGGATTACAAGTCAACCCATGCGCCGCAAGACCAGCCTGAGTTGGTCGCACAGTTGTGCGCCTACCAGGCCGCCGTGCAGGCTATTTATCCGGACGACGTGGTCAAGGCCGCGTTCTTGACCCCGCAGGGTGCATTGATAGTCAATAAAAGTGAAAAGTGATTCCATGAAAAAAGTGATTGTGGTCGGTGGTGGTCCCGCCGGTCTGATGGCCGCAGACGTGTTGTCGGCGGCCGGTGTTGAGGTGCATGTGTATGACGCCATGCCCTCGGTGGGGCGCAAGTTCTTGCTGGCGGGCAAGGGCGGGCTGAATCTGACGCACTCGGAGCCGGCGGATGTTTTTGCCTCCCGCTATGGCGCCCGGCGCCAACAGATCGAGGCCTTGCTGCAGGGTTTTGATTCCACCCAAGTGCGCGAATGGGCCAAAGCGCTGGGAATAGACACCTTTGTCGGCACCTCGGGGCGAGTGTTTCCTGCTGACATGAAGGCAGCCCCCTTGCTGCGCGCCTGGTTACACCGCTTGCGTTATCCGGTTGATGGGCCGGGTGTGCAGTTTCACATGCGGCATCGCTGGACCGGCTGGGCCGATGACGGCCACACACTGCGGTTCGAGACGCAGCAGGGGCCCGTGCAGGTGCCGGCTGACGCCGTCGTGCTGGCGCTCGGTGGCGGTAGTTGGGCGCGTCTTGGCTCCAACGGCGCCTGGATGCCGCTGCTGGCCGCGCGCGGCGTGGCGGTAGCGCCGCTGCTGCCGGCCAACTGCGGCTTTGATGTGGCCGCACAGCGCCATCTGCCGCCAAAAGCCCAATCTTTGCCGGTTCAGGTCGTGCCAGAGCACGCCAGCTCGGGTTGGAGCGAGCATTTCGCCAGCCGCTTTGCGGGCAAGCCCTTTAAATCGGTGGCCATTCAATTCACCAACTCACAGGGCGTCAATTTTCAGCGCCAGGGCGAGTTTGTGGCCACTGCCACCGGGCTTGAGGGCAGCCTGATTTACGCCGCATCCAGCCTGTTGCGCGACGACATCATCCGCCAGGGCTACGCCACCTTCCATCTTGATTTGCGGCCCGATATGTCAGACGAGCGCGTGCTGGCCGAGGTGAGCCACCCACGCGGTTCGCGTTCGCTCTCCAGCCACCTCAAAAGCCGCCTGAGCATCGACGGCATCAAGGCCGCCATGCTGTATGAGTTGCTGACCAAAGAGCAGATGAATGACCCCGTCCAACTCGCCGCCGCCATCAAGGCCCTGCCTGTCACGCTGGTGGCCGCGCGCCCCATCGACGAAGCCATCAGCACCGCCGGCGGCGTGCTGTTTGAGGCGATCGATCAAAACCTGATGCTGGAGCAATTACCCGGCGTGTTTTGCGCTGGTGAAATGCTGGACTGGGAGGCACCGACGGGAGGCTATTTGCTGACGGCCTGTTTTGCCAGTGGCAAACGGGCGGGGCAGGGCGTGCTGACGTTTCTTGGAATGAAATAGGGCTGTAGCCCCCGTGGATATTGCGCAAGAAGCTATTGAAATAATAGCAATGGATGGCGCTTTATCCGCGGCGCTTGCCTCATTGATTGGCGGTGGTCGGCCAACATCGGTCGGCGACCGATAGCGCAGGAAAAGTGCGGAATTTTCCGTCTGGCTTGCGCCGGGTTTGGTTTGACCGAATTGAATTATTGCAACCCTTACCTGAAGAAATTTCAACCTCCAACGGGGCTGGTTGACCTCTAAATGGGGCAGGTTTGCCTCTATAGTCCACCCGCGATAGAAATACAACCCCTCTGGCTGCTGGCGCACCCGCATGCCAGCGTCAGCCAAATATAACGTCTCGGAGACAACTCATGGTCTGGCAACAGGTATACAACCCATTTGGAAATATGGTCATCTCAACCCTGCTGGCGGCCGTGCCGGTGGTGGTGATGCTCGTGGCGTTGGGCTTCCTGCATATCAAGGCCCACATTGCGGCCGGCCTCGGTCTGCTGGCTGCCGTGGGGGTTGCCGTGTTCGCTTATGGCATGCCCGCCAGCATGGCGGGCACCGCCGCGATGTACGGTGGCTTCACCGGCCTGCTGCCGATCGGCTGGATTGTGCTCAACATCATCTTCCTGCAGCAACTGGCTGAACAAAACGGCAGCTTCAAGATCCTGCAAGCCTCGCTGTCGGGCATCACCGATGACCGCCGCCTGCAGTTGCTGCTGATTGCCTTTTGTTTTGGCGCTTTCTTTGAAGGCGCCGCAGGCTTCGGCACCCCGGTGGCCGTGACGGCAGGCATTCTGATCGGCTTGGGCTTCTCGCCGCTCGCGGCCTCCGGCCTGAGCCTGATCGCCAACACGGCACCGGTCGCGTTCGGCGCATTGGGCACGCCCGTCATCACCTTGGCCAAGGTGCATGGCTATGACCTGATGCAGGTCACCGCGATGATCGGGCGGCAACTGCCTTTCTTCTCCTTGCTGGTGCCGTTCTGGCTGATCTGGGCTTTTGCCGGGCGCAAGGCCATGATGGAAATCTGGCCCGCGATCCTGGTCACCGGTCTGTCGTTCGCCATCCCGCAATACCTGGTGTCCAACTTCATTGGCCCGGAATTGGTTGACATCATTGCGGCCCTCATCTCGATGATTTCGCTGGTGCTGTTCCTGCGCGTCTGGCAGCCCAAGAAGATCTGGACCTCGCCCACGCTGAAGGGCCATGAAACCGACGGTGGCGAGGCCAAGGCGCCGACGCCCGTCATGCACTACTCGCGTGCCGAACTGGTTCGCGCATGGATGCCCTGGTTGATCCTGACGGTGTTCGTGTTCGTCTGGGGCCTGCCGCCGGTGAAAGCCTTTCTCAATAGCCTCTACGCGCCTTCGTTCCCGATAGCGGGCCTGCACAACCTGGTGGAAAAGATGCCGCCCGTGGTCTCGAAGCCAACCAAGGAAGGCGCTGTCTATGTGCTGGGCCTGCTCTCGGCCACCGGCACCGGTATCTTGCTGGCCGCCATTGTTGGTGCACTGGTCATGAAATACAAGCCGCTAGAGATCGCCCGCACCTTCGTTCGCACCTTCTGGCTGGTGCGCTATTCGCTGATGACCATTGTCTTGATGCTGGGACTGGGCACGCTGACCCGCTTCTCGGGCACCGACACCACGCTCGGTCTCGCATTTGCCAACAGCGGCGTGTTCTATCCTTTCTTTGGCACCCTGATGGGTTGGCTCGGTGTGGCGATGACAGGCTCCGACACCGCCTCGAATGTGTTGTTCGGCGGCATGCAGAAAGTAGCGGCCGACCAACTCGGCCTGTCGCCCAACCTGATGGGCGCGGCCAATAGCTCGGGCGGCGTGATGGGCAAGATGATCGATGCCCAGTCCATCGTGGTGGCATCCACCGCGACGCGCTGGTTCAACCATGAAGGCGACATCCTGCGCTATGTGTTCTTCCACTCGATCGCGCTGGCCTGTCTGGTCGGCATCTTCGTGACGCTGCAGGCTTACGTGTTCCCGTTCACGCTGATGGTCGTCAAATAATTCAGGAGAAAATCATCATGGTCAAACGTATTTTTGTTGCTATCGACAGCAGCAGCACGGCCCAAAAGGCACTTGACGAAGCGATCCGGCTGGCGAGCGCTCTCGGAGCCGCTCTTTGTATTGCGAACGCCGTTGACGAAGCTCCACTGGACCAGCATGGTATGGGCCTCGGCACCTACATCGATATCGACCAGGTCAAAGCAGAGATGCGCGAATCCAGCAGCGCCATACTGGATCAGGCGCTCGCCAAGGCAAGCGCGGCTGGCTGCCAGGCCGAGCGCATGCTCATTGTGTCAACACAGCGACGGGTGGCGGAAATGATTGTCGATGCCGCAAACCAATGGCGTGCTGACCTGATCGTGGTCGGTGCGCACGGCAGACGCGGCTTCGAGCGCATGCTGGTCGGTAGCGTTGCGGAGAATCTGGTTCGTATCGCCACTATCTCCCTGCTGCTGGTCCGGGAGAAATAGCCACTTCCGCATGCTGCGTGTTGCGTCTGAAATGGGCAGCCGCAGCGTCACGATTTTCTCCAACGAAGATCGTTTCGCGAAAGCAAGTGCGTTTTCAATGGATCAAGGTCATACTGGCGTACTTGGTCGCGCCAGCATCAAACGTCAAAAACATAAGTTTGATACCTGGATTGGCCATTTTGTCTATGCAGAACCAATTCGCAGAACAACTCGATAGCGCCAGGGATGTGCATCAACGCTTGCGTTTGAAGTTGATGCAGCGCACCGCCCTTGGCTTGTTGTTGGGCATGGCGGTGATTTATGTCGTGGCTTTTAGCCAGCGTCACGCACACCCCGCTTTGGGTTTTGTTGTCGCCTTTGCCGAAGCCGCCATGATCGGGGCGATTGCCGACTGGTTTGCCGTGGTGGCACTGTTCCGTCACCCGCTGGGCATTCCCATTTGGCACACCGCCATCATTCCCAATAGCAAGGAGGGCATTGGGCGCAATCTCGGCGAATTCGTGGAGAACCATTTCATGACGGTAGAGGCGGTAACAAAACGCCTGCGGGCCGCTAATCCGGCAGGGCTGCTGAGTAGCTGGCTGCTGGCACCCGACACCGCGCCAAAACTCGGCCATGCCTTGGCCAAAGCCGGCGAAAAAATCCTCGAATCGTTGGACGATGCCAAGATCAGCCGGCTGTTGCAGGAAGCCGCCAGCCGGCAGCTCAGCCAGCTCGATGTATCGGCAACGGCCGGCAAGGTGGCTGATCTGCTGGTGGCTGAAAGAAAGCATCAGGACCTGCTTGATGGGGTGCTGCAGGGGGCTGCCGACTATTTGTCGGATGAGCGCAATCAGCCGCAAATTGCAGATTTCCTGATCAGCGCTTTCGGGATTGATAACGCAATCCTCAAGAAAGGACTCTCAGCCTATGTGCCCCGTGGCATGCGCTCCCTGAATCAATCCGCCGTCGCTGTTCAGGGCAATGCCGAGCATCCCCTGCGCAAGAAATTCGATGCCTGGGTGAAGGATTTCGTCTTGCGACTCAAGGCCGATCCTGATTGGCAGGAGTGCATTGCCCGCTATCAGCAAGAAGCGCTGGTCAGTCCGCAGGTGGAGGTTTTGTTGAACAGCATCTGGGGCGTCATCAAACTTCGTCTGAAGGCAGACCTCAGCCGCGACGACCCCGTCATGGCTGCGAAATTGGGAACGCTGGTGCGAAAAGTCGGAGAAACCCTGGCGGCGGATGCGGGTTTGCGCGACTGGCTGAATCAGGTCATCGAATCCGGCAGTGCTGCGCTGATTCACCAATACCGTGGCGAAGTTGGCAAGTTCATTGAAGCGCAATTGGCGCAATGGACGAAAGACGAGATGAGCCAGCGCATCGAACTGGCCATTGGCCGAGACCTGCAATTCATCCGCATTAACGGCACGTTGGTGGGTGGTTTGGTCGGCGTGATTATTTACGCTCTGACGCTACTGGCGGGGCGTGTCGGGTAGGGCTGTGTTTCGGGCGCTGGTAACGAGTGCATCGGGATGTCGGCATCGTGCCCCAAGTCGTCAGCGGAATAAAAATGCGATCGCAACCATCAGTGCTACTAAACTGGATATAAGCACGGCCCCTGCGGCGATATCCTTGACCGCTCGAATCTCGGGGTGCCGTTCCGGATGGAGGCGGTCGGCCAATGCTTCCAAGGCGGTATTGAAGAGTTCCGCCATCAAGACCAGGCCAACCGCTAGGGCTCCGATTGCCCACCACACCGGCGAGGGGCGCGTAACCAGCAGAACCGCCAGCACCCCTCCTGCGGCAAGTACGTGAGAGCGAAAGCTCTGCTCGCGGCAAAAGGCCAAGTAAAAACCATGTGCGGCGAATCCGAGCCGCCTGACAAACGACTGTCCCTTCATTGTTTGGCCTCATTTCCAATGTCGACAACCTGGGCGACCACCCAGCACCCTAAAGCCCATGCCGCGCCGACAGCCCAGCCGGCCAGAACATCACTGGGCCAATGGACGCCAAGATAAACCCGGCTCACACCGACCAGTCCGGTCAGGATAGAGGCTACGGCCATGACATAGAGCTTCAGCCCTCGCCCCGGAACCAACTGTGCGACCAGTGCGCCGAGGGTCAGATAAACCACTGCCGAGATCATGGCGTGACCACTGGGAAAGCTCGCGCTATAGACAAAAGTGCCATGGGGAACCAGGTCTGGACGGGGGCGGTTGAAGCCTTCCTTTAGCAGACTGGAAACGAGCGTTCCACCCAGGGCCGCTGCCAGTACGTAGAGGGCTGTCCGGTGCTTGCCGGACAGTAGAAGAAAAACAGCCGTGGCAGCAACGAAGAGGCCCAGCACGCCCACGCTGCCCAGCCCACTGATGTCGCGGACGAATTCTCTAAGCCAATCCGGCCCCAGCGGATTGGCGGGATCGATGGGAGAGCGGAAAGCCATCAGGATGGCCGTATCGACCCTTCTCGTGCCCCCCTCGACGACTTCCTCCGCTAACTCGATGAAAAGCCAAAGGACGGATGTAGCGGCGGCGATGGCGCCAAGTATGCGGGGTTCCAGCCAGTTGCGAAGCATGCGCATCATTGTGCCTGCGTTATTGACTGGACGCCGCTAACCCTGTAGTCGTTCAACAGTCAAGGTGTGTTGGCCGGACGCATACGGCAGCAAGCGTGACCCACGCTGAAAAAGACCTGTCAATGTAGCCATCTGGCCTCCACGTTTTTTAGAAAACGCGATACCAAGGTGTTACAGCAAGGTGTTACAAAATGAGCCATCTCGGGTGCCAGTCGGCTGGCAATCCGTATGGATACTCACTTCTTGAAATTAGGTTGACGAGCCTTGACCCCGGCACTGGCTTCACAGTTAGGGCTGCTTGGTTCCCCATCTGACCCGGTTGGCCGCTTCACCATGCGGGAAGGCCCGTCAGCGCCAATTATAAATGCAATGCGGACTTTTTTCTGACCGCACCGGGCGCGGGTTCAGGAGCCTGTAATCTAGGGCCATGACCGAGCTGGCCCCAACTTCTGCCGAAACCCTGTTTTTCGAGGGCAATCGTCATATGGCTGCGGGCGATAGCGCCCGTGCTGAGGGCTGCTTTCGCGCCGCGTTGCAGATGGCGCCGGACATGGCTGAAGTCCATGCCAACCTGGCGTTTTTGCTCGATGAGCGGGGCGCTGCGGTCGAGGCGGAAGCCTGCTATGAACGCGCCATTGCACTCAATCCGGCGCTTTCCCAAGTTCACCTGAATTTCGGCACGCTGCTGGCCAGCCACAAGCGCTTTGACGAAGCCGAGGCCGCCTACACCCGGGCCATCCTGCTCGCACCAGAGTCGCCGGCGGGCTGGTCCAACCTGGGCGGGCTCTATGCGGGCATGAAGCGAGACGCAGAGGCGGAGGTCTGTTGCCGCCAGGCCATGGCGCTGGACGCTAGCTATGGCAAGGCCCGCTTCAATCTGGCCTATGTGCTGTTGCGGCAGGGCCGGTTTGAGGAAGGCTGGCAGTGTCTGGAATCGCGTGACTGGTATGGCGCGCTGCAAGCGCATCTGGACTGTCCGCGCTGGCGGGGGGAATCACTGCAGGCCAAGTCGCTGTTGATCGGCTTTGAGGCCGGCCACGGCGACATGATCCAGTTTGGCCGTTATGCCGCCGTGCTCAAGCGCCAAGGGGCGGCGCACATCACTTTGTTGTGTCACCCGGCCCTCAAGTCCCTGTTCGTCACGCTGGACGGCGTGGACCAGGTGATCGCGTTTGATGAAGCAGTGCCCCAAACAGGTTGGGATTGCTGGACGCCGTTGCTGAGCATTCCGCTCTACTGCCAGACGCGGCTGGACACCATCCCGGCCATCATTCCCTATGTGCAAGCGGCAGCCGGGCGCATCGAACATTGGCGTGCGAGTTTTCCCGCACCGGGCATTCGGGTCGGTCTGGTGTGGAAAGGCAACCCGAGGTTTGAAAACGATGCGGACCGATCCCTGCCGGGCCTGGAGGTGCTGGCGCCCCTCTGGCGAGTGGCCGGCGTGCATTTCATCAGCCTGCAGAAAGGGGCGGGCGAAGACCAGGCCATACACCCGCCGGCAGGCTTGCCACTGCTGCACCTGGGTTCGCAGATTGAAGATTTTGCGGATAGCGCGGCCATTGTGGCCAGCCTGGACCTTGTGATTTGTGTAGACACGGCCATCGCTCACCTCGCGGGTGCGCTGGGCAAGCCGTGCTGGGTGCTGTTGCCGGCCTACAAGACCGATTGGCGCTGGCTTGAGGGACGCAATGATTCGCCGTGGTACCCCGGTGTCATGCGCCTGTTTCGCCAATCGGCAGCGGGCAACTGGACGGGTGTGGTGGCAGAGGTCCAGGCCGCGCTTGAGCAGTTCGTCCAGAAAATAACGCCCGGCCCCACACCTTAGAATCCCCGCATGTCTTATCTCGTGCTCGCCCGCAAGTACCGCCCCCGCAACTTCACTGAAATGGTGGGGCAGGACCATGTGGTGCAGGCGCTGACCAATGCGCTCACCACGCAGCGGCTGCATCACGCTTATCTGTTCACCGGCACGCGTGGTGTCGGCAAGACCACGGTGTCGCGCATTCTGGCCAAGTCGCTCAATTGCCAGGGGCCGGACGGGCAGGGCGGCATCACCGCCACGCCGTGTGGTGTCTGCCAGGCCTGTACCGATATTGATGCCGGCCGCTTTGTGGACTACACCGAGCTCGATGCCGCCTCCAATCGGGGCGTGGACGAGGTGCAGGCGCTGCTGGAGCAGGCGGTTTACAAGCCGGTGCAGGGCCGCTTCAAAGTCTTCATGATTGACGAGGTGCACATGCTCACCAACACGGCGTTCAACGCCATGTTGAAGACGCTGGAAGAGCCGCCCGAGTACCTGAAATTTGTGCTGGCCACGACCGATCCGCAAAAAGTGCCGGTTACCGTGCTGTCGCGCTGCCTGCAGTTCAACCTGCGGCCGATGGCGCCCGAAACCATCCGCGAACACCTGCAGAAGGTCTTGCAAACCGAAAACGTGACGGCCGATGTGCAGTCGCTGCGGCTGCTGGCCCGTGCCGCGCGCGGCTCCATGCGCGATGCCTTGAGCCTGACCGACCAGGCGATTGCCTTCGGCGCCGGCGAGCTGACCGAGGCCACGGTGCGCCAGATGCTCGGCAGCGTGGACCGTTCCTATGTGTTCCGCCTGCTGGAGGCCCTGGCGCTTGGCGATGGCAAAACCGTGGTTGAGACCTCCGAAGTCTTGCGCCTGAACGGTCTGAGCGCCGCCTCCACGCTGGAAGAAATGAGTTTGGTGCTGCAGCGCATGGCCGTGTTGCAGGCGGTGCCCAGCGCCGCCGCCGAGGCGGACGAGACCGACCCGGAAGCCGCCGAGATGGCCCGACTGGCGGCGCTGATGCCGGCCGACGAGACTCAGCTGCTCTACAGCATGTGTCTGCACGGCCGTGGTGAGCTGGGCCTGGCGCCCGATGAATACGCGGCGTTGACGATGGTGTTGCTGCGCCTGCTGGCGTTCAAGCCCCCCTCAAGCCAGCAGGCACCGGCGGAAAAAAAAACTCTGAATCCTGCGCGGCCTGAGGAGGCGCCGCGGGTCGTTAGTCCAACGGCAACCGCACCCGCTTCGCCAGCGCGACCTGCGCCCCCACTCGCGCCAGCAGCAAGCGCAGCGGCAACAGCCGCAACCCAGCCCGCGCCACAGCCTGCGGTGGTGACCTTGCCCGCAGCCCTTGTGCAGGCTGTTACCTCGCCCGGTCAGCTGCGCGTTCAACCCTGGGAAGATGAGCCAAATAAGGCTCCAGCCCCCGTCGAACCTGCGCAGGCAGCTACAAAAACAGAAGCAGAACCGGCTCCGGAGCAGATGCCGCCACCGGGCCAGCAGCTGCATGTGGTGAACATGCCGGTGGCCGCCGGTCAGACGCTGGTTTATGAGCCAAATAAGACTCTAGCCCCCGTCGAATCTGCGCAAGCAGCTACAAAAATAGTAGCAATTCCGGTGCGGGTGCAGGCCGATTCACGCGCCGAGGCGGTGGCGGGACAGGCAGGCGAGGCGGTGTTGATCCCTACAGAGGAAGGCGACTTCTGGCACCAGACCGTGCAGCAACTCATTGCCGCAGAGGCCATTACCGCCCTGGTGCGCGTGTTGGCGTTGCAGTCGCAACTGGTGGCGCGCGATACCGATCAATGGATTTTGCGGGTCGAGAGCGCCTCGCTCAACCAGCTGGGTAGCCGGGATCGCCTGACAGCGGCTTTGCAGGCCGCCGGCCACGGCGTGCGCCTGGTGGTGGAGGTCGGCCGCGTCACGGACTCTCCAGCCCGGCGCAACACAGCAGCCGCAGAAGAGCGGCAGCTGGCGGCCGAAAAAATCATTTTTGGCGATCCGTTTGTGCAGACGATGATGCGTGATTTTGGGGCGAAAATCGTGCCCGGCAGCATCAAGCCGGGCTGAGACCGCCCGCCGCGCCTACCGATTCAAAGTCTTTCCCTTTCAAACATAAACCAAGGAAACCCCATGTTCAACAAAGGACAACTCGCCGGCCTCATGAAGCAAGCCCAGGCGATGCAGGAAAACATGAAGAAAGCCCAGGACGAGCTGGGCAATGTCGAAGTCACCGGTGAGTCGGGCGCCGGCCTGGTCAAGGTTACCATGACCTGCAAGCACGACGTGAAGCGCATCACCATCGACCCCAGCTTGCTGGCGGAAGACAAAGACATGCTGGAAGACCTGGTCGCCGCGGCCTTCAACGCAGCGGTGCGCAAAGCCGAAGAAACCTCGTCCGAGAAAATGGGCAAGATCACCGCCGGCATGCCCAGCCTGCCCGGTGGCATGAAGTTCCCCTTCTGATCCTGCGTGGCTGATCTCAACTCGCTCGACGTCCTGATCCAGGCGCTGCGCCGCCTGCCGGGGGTCGGGGTGAAGTCGGCGCAGCGGATGGCGTTTCACCTGCTGCAGCATGACCGCCCCGGCGCGCTGACCTTGTCGCGTGCCCTGCAAGCCGCTGCCGATAACGTGCACCATTGCGAGCGCTGCCACACCTTCACGCAGGCCGATATTTGCGTTACCTGTCTTGACCCACGGCGCGACGCCTCCAAGCTGTGTGTGGTGGAAACGCCGGCCGACCAATCGGCGATAGAGCGAACCGGGGCTTACAAGGGGCTGTATTTTGTGTTGATGGGCAAACTCAGTCCGCTGGACGGCATTGGCCCCAAAGACATTGGCCTCAAGAAGCTGTTTGACCGCGCCTGCGACGGTAGCGTGCAGGAAGTGATTCTGGCCACCAACTTTACCGCCGAAGGCGAAGCCACCGCCCACGTCATCAGCGAAGGCCTGAAAGCACGAGGCCTGCGCCTGACCCGCCTGGCGCGTGGCGTGCCGGTGGGCAGTGAGCTGGAGTATGTGGACCTGGGCACCATCGCGCACGCGCTGGTGGATCGGCGCTGAAGTAGGTATAAACACTCACGGGAAGTTCCCGATGCGGAATGCGGCGTGGCTGGCTAAGCTCAAGCCCTGTTAGATAGAAAAGACAGGGGAAACGCCATGGACAACATCAAACTCAACCGTCGTACCTTTGCTGCTGTCACGGCATGGTCGGCAGCGTCTGTGGCTGCGCCGGCATTGTGGGCCCAGCCCCGGCTGGAGAAAACAAAGATTTCCATCGCCGTGGGGGGCAAGGCGGCCTTTTATTACCTGCCGCTGACCATTGCCGAACAACTCGGCTATTTCAAGGCCGAGGGTCTGGAGGTTGAAATCAGCGATTTCGCCGGAGGCTCGCGTGCCTTGCAGGCCGTCGTCGGTGGCTCGGCGGATGTGGTCTCGGGTGCCTATGAACACACCATCAACTTGCAGTCCAAGGCGCAGATATTTCAGGCCTTTGTGCTGCAGGGCCGTGCGCCGGCCATCTCCATGGGCGTTTCGCTCAAAACCATGCCCCATTACAAAACGGTGGCGGACCTCAAGGGCAAGAAGATCGGCATTTCGGCACCGGGCTCGTCGACCAATATGGTGGCCAACCTGATCCTGTCGCGTGCCGGACTCAAGGCCGGTGATGTGAGCTTCATCGGTGTGGGCACGGCCGCCGGTGCTTTGACGGCCTTCCGTTCCGGCCAGATTGACGCCATGAGCAATGTCGACCCGATCATGACCATGCTGGAACAAAAGGGCGAGATCCGCCTCATTGCCGATACACGCACGCTCAAAGGTACGTCGGATGTTTTTGGTGGCCCCATGCCGGCCGGTTGCCTGTACGCGCCGCTTGAGTTCATCCAGAAAAATCCCAATACCGTGCAAGCCCTGACCTATGCTATGGCGCACAGCCTGAAGTGGCTGCAGACGGCCGGTCCCAGCGACCTCATTAAAACCGTGCCCGAAGCCTACCTGCTGGGGGACCGGGCCTTGTATCTGGCCGCGTTCAACAAGGTACGCGAAGCTATTTCTCCCGACGGCATGATCTCCGATGAGGGCCCGCGCACCGCCTTGAAGGTGCTCGCCAGTTTCGATCCAACGGTCAAGGCGGACAAAATCGAGCTCTCAAAAACCTATACCAACGAGTTTGCGAAGAAGGCCAAAGAACGCTTCAAAGCCTGAAGCGATCATGTTCGATATCGCTGCTGATTACGCGCTCGAATTCCTCGGTATTTCCTGCGTCTTCAAGGCACGTGATGCGGCGGCACCGCGCTACACGGCGGTGGCTGACACCACCTTGCGCATCAGGGCGGGTGAGTTTGTGTCGGTGGTCGGGCCGACCGGCTGCGGCAAGTCGACCTTGCTCAACATCGGGGCTGGCCTGCTGGCGCCCTCCAGCGGCGAGGTGCGGGTGTTTGGGAAGCCGCTTGCCGGCATCAACAGCCGTGCCGGTTACATGTTCCAGTCTGACGCGCTGATGCCGTGGCGCAGCGCGCTGGACAACGTCATGCTGGGCTTGCAGTACCGGGGTGTGCCTGAAGGCGACGCCAGAGCGCAGGCGCAAGGCTGGCTGCAGCGGGTAGGTTTAAGTGAGTTTGGCGACCGCTATCCGCATCAACTGTCAGGCGGCATGCGCAAGCGTACCGCGCTGGCCCAGGTGCTGGCGCTGGACCCCGACATCATCCTGATGGATGAACCCTTCAGCGCGCTCGATATCCAGACCCGCCAGCTGATGGAGGACGAGGTGCTGGAGCTGTGGGTTGCCAAAAAGAAGGCGGTGCTGTTCATCACGCACGATCTGGATGAAGCCATTGCCATGAGTGACCGCGTGGTGGTCTTGTCGGCCGGCCCGGCCACGCATCCCATCGGCGAGTTCGAGGTTGACTTGCCGCGCCCCCGTCATGTGGCCGAGGTGTGCACCGAGCCGCGTTTTATCGAGTTGCACACGCAAATCTGGGGTGTGCTGCGCGACGAGGTGCTCAAGGGCTATGCCCAGGAACTCAACAAGGTGGCCTGAACATGGCGCGCATCCTGAAGTTACTCAAACCCTCCAGCGCCAATCAGCGGGTCTGGCAGTCAGGCGTGCTGGTGCTGCTGGTGCTGGCGTGGCATGTTGCCTCGCGGGACCAGCAGATTGCCTTTTTCCTGGGCAAGCCGGTGCAGGTGGTCGGGCGCATCTGGTCGTGGTTCATGCCCTTTGGCTTGGGTGCCAGCGTGTTTTTCCCGGAAGGTGTGGCGGGCAACGCCGACATTTATAGCCACTTGGGCGTCACCTTGCTGGAGACGGTGCTGGCGTTTGGCATCGGCACGCTGCTGGGTCTGGTCTGCGGTCTGTGGCTGGCACTGGCGCCGCTGGCCAGTGCGATTCTTGAGCCTTACATCAAGGCCGCCAATTCGATGCCGCGTGTGATCCTGGCGCCCATCTTTGCCTTGTGGTTTGGCCTGGGCATCTGGAGCAAGGTCGCACTCGCCGTCACGCTGGTCTTTTTTATCGTGTTCTTCAACGTCTACCAGGGCGTCAAGGAGGTGAGCCCGGTGGTGCTGGCCAACGCCCGTATGTTGGGGGCCAACCAGCGCCAGCTTTTGCACACCGTCTATCTGCCCAGTGCCACGGCCTGGGTGTTTTCCAGTTTGCACACCTCCGTCGGGCTGGCCTTTGTCGGGGCCGTGGTGGGCGAGTACCTGGGCTCGGCACGCGGCGTGGGCTACCTGATTCTGCAGGCCGAGGGCACTTTTGACGTCAACACCGTGTTTGCCGGCATCGTGGTTCTGACGGCGTGTGCGTTGCTGCTCGATGGTGTCGTCGGGCGACTGGAGCGCCGCCTGATGAAGTGGCAGCCGCGTCAGGGTGAGGCTGAATAAGTTTTAGCGGTTGGCAACCCGTGTTGCCTTGACCACCTTGCGCCGGGCCAGTTGGGTGCTGATTTTGCCCTTGCCATTCCTCTTGCTTTGAACCAGGGTCCTGGCCTGCACCGGCAGAAACAGCACCACCTGCTGCCCGCCTTTAAAGGTGGCCGACGCGCTGACCTTGTTCCACTCGGCGACGCTGGCGGGGCTGACCCGGTAGCGTTGGGCCAGGCTTGCCACCGAGTCTTTTTTGCCAGCTTTGAGCACGGTGCGTTTCAATATGACATCGGGTGCCAGCGAGAGTTGGCCAGTGTCGGCGACGTGCAGGCCTACATCGGTCTCAAGCTGGGTCGAGCGCGTCACCAGCAGGCTGGAGCCAGCCTTGATCACCACGCGGGGCGGGATGTTGTTGACACTGCGCAACTCGGCTTCACTCATGCCCACGCGCAGGGCCGCATCGGCCGGTTTCATGGTGGTGGGTGCCAGCCAGACGGTCCAGCTCGCCAGGCGACCACCGCCGTAGGCTTCCAGGTTACGCTGAAAAACGGCGGCGTTCTCCCAAGGCAGCAATATTTGGGGTGTGCCTGCCGCCAGGATGACAGGACGGCTGACCGATGGATTGAGCGCCTTGAAGTCTTCCACGGAAACTTCAGCCAGCTTGGCCGCCAGCGCCACGTCGATATCGCGTTTGATGTCTACCGTCTCGAAGTAGGGATGGTTTCCGATGTGGGGCAGACTTGAGTTGAACGCTTCAGGGTTGGCCACAATGTATTTCATGGCCAGCAGTTTGGGCACGTAAAAACGGGTCTCCATGGGCATGCTGAGGTCGGCATAGGTCAGGCCCAGGCCCGCCCGCTGGTTTTTGGCGATGGCACGACTCACGCTGCCCTCGCCCCAGTTGTAGGCGGCCAGTGCCAGCTGCCAGTCGCCAAACATGGTGTGAAGTTTTTGCAGATAGTCCAGTGCCGCGCGGGTCGAGGCCAGCACGTCTCGCCGGTCATCACGGAAGGCATTCTGCTTCAGTTCGAAATGTTTGCCGGTGGCGGGCATGAATTGCCACATGCCGGCGGCCTTGGCACTGGAGACCGCCTGCGGGTTGAAGGCGCTCTCAATAAAAGGCAGTAGCGCCAGCTCGGTCGGCATGTTGCGCCGCTCCAGTTCCTCAACAATGTGAAACAGGTATTTGCGCGAACGCTCTGTCATGCGCAGGATGTAGTCGGGCCGGCTGCTGTACCACTGCTCGCGGTCCTGCACCAGATCACTGTCCAGGTCGGGCATGCCATAACCACGCCGGATGCGTTCCCACAAATCAGCGGGGGGTGCCAGTTGGGCAACGGCGCGTGAACTGGCTTGCTCCGCCGTGATGGGCAGCAAGGCGCCGCTGGCGATGTGGGATCTGCGCGCATTGGCGGCATAAGCCCCGGCTGGGGTGGGCGACCCCGCTGGACTGTCGTCTGATGCAGTCATCACGCCGGTACTGGCGCAGCCGGTCAGCCATAGCAGGCAGCTCAGGCAAAGAATAGTGAGAAGTTTCATTGGAACTCGTTTTTCCATTGGCGAAGGGCGGCAAAGATGCTCACCTCGTCGCTGGCTGATGGGTCAAAGCCTCGTGCCGCCTGGATGATGGCGGCTTGGCGCGTGCGCAAAAAAGGGTTGATCTGGCGCTCCAGCAGGAGGGTGGAGGGCAAGGTGGGTTGTTGGTGTGACCGCAAGCCCTGGGCGCTGGCCGTGTAGCGGGCCAGTGCCTGGTTGGTGGGGTCGACCGCAGCGGCAAATTTCAGGTTGCTCAAGGTGTATTCGTGGGTGCAACAGACGCGTGTGCCATCCGGCAGGGCGGCCAGTGTGTCCAGCGAGGCCAGCATCTGGGCCGGGCTACCTTCAAACAGACGCCCGCAGCCGCCGCTGAACAGCGTGTCGCCACAGAATAAAAGCGGCGCACCATCCACATTCGCGCAGTAGTAGGCGATGTGGCCGGCGGTGTGGCCCGGGACGTCAATCACCTGGAAGGTCAGTCCGAGAGACTGCAACTGGTCGCCACCGCCAAGCCGGGTCAGGGGCTCGGGCATGACTTCGCGCGCGGGGCCAAACACTTTGGCGCCGGTGGCCTCGCGCAAAGCTGCCACCCCGCCGGTGTGGTCGAGGTGATGGTGCGTGACTAGAATGGCCTCCAGCTGTACCCCCAGTTGCTGCAGGGCATCAAGCACGGGCTGAGCATCACCGGGGTCAACCACCAAGGCTTGACGTCCGTCATGCAACATCCAGATGTAGTTGTCGGTGAAGGCAGGTAGTGGAATTAACTTCATGAACGTTCAAATTATAGGTTTGCATGACTGGTTTGCAACGTCGCCCGGTCGTTACCAGCTGGCGTGGGAGCGTGCCCAGCTGGATCTGGCTGTGGCTGACATTTTTGGATTCCATGCCTTGCAGCTGGGTTTGCCCGAGCTTGACGCCCTGGCCGCCAACCGCATGCCGCATCGCTGGCTGGCCACTCATACCCCGACACCGGGCGCGGCCATCGTGACCGATTTTTCGGCGCTGCCGTTCCCGGCCAATAGTCTGGACCTGGTGGTGCTGCCCCATTCGCTGGAGCTGGCGCCCGACCCCCGCGCCACCCTGCGCGAGGTTGAGCGGGTTTTGGTGCCGGAGGGGCGGGTCGTGATTTGTGGCTTGAACCCGGCTTCTCTGTGGGGTTTACGCCAGCGGCGCGCACGCCTGTACCATCGCTTGGGTTTTGGAAAATTGTTTGTGCCTCAAGGGGAGTTCATCGGCTACTGGCGGTTGCTCGACTGGCTTCGTTTGTTGGGTTTTGAGGTGGAGGTGGGGCGTTTTGGCTGCTATAAACCGGCTTTTTTTAGTGATCAATGGCTGCAGCGCTTTGACTGGATGGACCGGGTCGGAGACCGCTGCTGGCCGATTCTGGGCGCCGTGTATTTTGTGGTCGCCGTCAAACGCGTGCGCGGCATGACGCTGTTGAGCCCAGCCTGGAAGGCCTCCAAGGTACTGGCATCCGCTCCTGTTTCTGTAGCAAACAGTACAACATTGATAAGGGCTGAGGCCCTGAATGGCAAGAATATATGAGGAACTTTGATTGAACGCGATAGAAATTTACACCGATGGCGCTTGCAAGGGCAATCCGGGTCCCGGCGGTTGGGGCGCGCTGCTCAAATCAACGGACTCGCAAAAAGAGTTGTTCGGCGGCGAACTGGGTACCACCAACAACCGCATGGAAATGACGGCGGTGATTGAGGCGCTGTCGGCCTTGAAGCGCCCCTGCCATGTGAAGCTGCATGTGGACAGCCAGTATGTGCTCAAGGGCATGACCGAGTGGCTTGCTGGCTGGAAAGCCAGGGGCTGGAAAACAGCAGCCAAGCAACCGGTGAAAAATATCGACCTCTGGCAGCGGCTTGACACGCTGGTCAGCACATCGGGCCACAAGATTGACTGGCGTTGGGTCAAGGGCCATGCGGGCGACCCCGGCAACGAGCATGCCGATATGCTGGCCAACCGGGGTGTCGAGCAGGCTTTGCGACAGCGCTAAAGGATCAATCTCCGCTGATGTAAAGAGTTGGCAAAGTTGCGTTCCTGCCTGGTCGATGTAGGGTCATTACGCAGGCAAATTCACACCGGTACTGCTACATTGACAGGCTGATTTGACCGTTCCGGTTTCCTTGTCGGGTTTTCCCGACCCCCTCGCTTAAGAAAAATCGCGTTCATGGCAAAAAAAGTAATTTATCCGGTCATTGCAATGATCGGCATAGCGGCGGCCTCCGGGGCGGCCTGGTGGTACCAGAACAAATCCCAACCTGCAGCCAATGCGCTGATCGGGGCGGCGGCGGCCAAGCCACCGGCCGTCGATGTGGCCAAAGTGGCGGTAACGAGGCTGATCGATGACACCCAGGCGGTGGGCAGCCTGCGTTCCCGTCAGGGTGTTGTGCTGCGTCCCGAGGTCAGCGGGCGCGTCACGCAACTCAATTTCCGCGATGGCGATCACGTTCGCAAAGGCCAATTGCTGGTGCAGCTGGATGACCAGTTGCCCTTGGCGCAAGTGCAGCAAAGCCGGGCGGAACTGTCCATCGCCGTCGACAATCACGTCCGCAACAAGGATTTGGTGGCGCAGAGTTTCATCAGTCAGCGAACCGTCGAAGAGAGTGCTGCCAATCTGGAAGTGGCACAAGCCAAGCTGGCACTGTCACTGGCCACGGCCGCACGCCTGAAAATTGTGGCGCCTTTTGATGGCATTGCCGGTATTCGTGTTGTCAATGTGGGCGACTATCTGAAAGATGGCGCCGACATTGTGAACATAGAGGACATTGAGGCTGTGTTGGTGGATTTTCGTCTGCCCGAGCGCTTCCAGAGCAAGGTCAAAAAAGGCCAGACGGCCGCCATCAATCTGGATGCCTTGCCGGGCGCCAGGTTTGTGGCCATTATCCAGGCGGTCGATCCTTTGATTGATGCCAACGGCCGTTCGGTGGGGGTACGGGGCTGCATTGACAACCGGCAACTGCTGTTGCGACCGGGCATGTTTGCCCGTGTGACCGTGGCTTTTGGCGAGCGCGACAAGGCGAAAGTCATTCCTGAAGAAGCCATCGTGCCGCTGGGCGGCAAGTCTTATGTGATCCGACTCAAGCCAGGGGCCGCTGCCGGTTCCCGGCTATCCCAACGGGTGGAGGTCAAGTTGGGCATCCGCCAGCCTGGCCGGGTGGAAATTCTGGAAGGTCTGGACGAGGGTGACACGGTCGTGACGGCGGGGCAACAGCGCATTCAGCGTGACGGCACCGAGGTGAGTGTGATGGACCTTCCCCGTCCCGTTGCTGCATCCCAAGCACAGGGTCAGGCCGAGGCCGCGCCAGTCTCTGCGCCCGCCACCAGCGGCACGGGTACCGTCGCCGCGAAACCCCTGCAAGGCCCGAATCCCTGCCTTGCCCGGAGATACTGATGCAGCTGGCTGAAATCTCGATTCGCCGCCCGGTGTTTGCCACCGTGCTGTCGCTGCTCGTGCTGCTGGTCGGCGCGGTCAGCCTCACCAAACTGTCGGTGCGCGAGTACCCGAAGATTGACGAACCGGTGGTCACGGTCAGTGTCAAGTACGCGGGGGCGTCGGCGGAGGTGATGGAGTCCCAAGTCACCAAGCCGCTGGAAGACTCGATTGCCGGCATTGATGCGGTGGACGTCATCACCTCCATCAGCCGTGCTGAACAGACCCAGATTTCGGTGCGTTTCCGCCTGGAAAAAGACGCGGACACTGCCGCCGCCGAGGTGCGTGACCGCACGTCTCGTGTGCGCAACCGCTTGCCGCAGGCGGTTGACGAACCGGTGATCGCCAAGGTGGAAGCGGATGCCTTTCCGGTGATCTGGCTGTCATTCACCAGCGATACCCTGAACGGGCTGCAGATCAACGATTTGGTAAACCGCATCGTCAAACCCCGCTTGCAGACGGTGACCGGTGCGGCCGATGTGCGGATTTTCGGGGAACGCAAATACGCCATGCGCGTCTGGCTGGACCCCGACAAATTGGCCGCCTACAAACTCACCACCCAGGACGCGGAAGATGCCATTCGGCGTAGCAACCTGGAGGTACCGGCCGGGCGCATTGAGTCCACCCAGCGCGAGTTCAGCGTGACGTCGCAGACCGATTTGTCAAGTCCCGCCCAGTTCTCGGACATCATCATTAAAAATGCCAATGGTTTTCCGGTGCGTATCCGCGATATCGGCCGTGTGGAAGAAGCGGCGGCGGATGAACGCAGTGGCTCCCGCCTGAATGGCCGGGTCGCGATCACGGCTGGTGTGATCCGGCAGGCGACCGCCAATCCGCTGGAGTTGAGCAATGGGGTGCGGGCCATGATCCCCAAGCTGCAGGCCGATCTGCCGCCCGGCGTCAAGATTGACATCGCCAACGACAACTCGGTTTTCATCGACAAATCCATCAAAAGTGTGTTCCGGACCATCATTGAGGCGGTGCTTCTGGTGGCACTGGTGATTTTTGTTTTTCTTCGCACCTTGCGCGCTTCCATCATTCCCATCATCACGATTCCGGTGGCCTTGATCGGCACGTTCTCGCTGATGGCACTGGCGGGTTTCAGCATCAACACGTTGACCCTGTTGGCGCTGGTGCTGGCGATTGGGTTGGTGGTGGATGACGCGATCGTGGTCCTGGAGAATATTTTCCGGCACATCGAAGAAGGACTGGATCCGTTCTCAGCCTCCATCAAAGGGGTGCGCGAAGTCGGCTTTGCCGTGGTGGCGATGACGCTGACACTGGCTGCGGTGTACGCGCCACTGGCGTTTACGCCGGGGCGCACCGGTCGTCTTTTTATTGAATTTGCGCTGGCGCTGGCCGGTGCGGTGGTGGTGTCCGGCTTCATCGCCCTGACCCTGTCGCCGATGATGTGCTCGCTGCTGCTCAAACACAATCCCAAGCCCAGCTGGTTTGACCGGGGCATGGAACGGATTCTGAACGCGATCACCGCCAGCTATCAAACCGCGCTGACCTGGCTGGTCACGACCGGCTACGACCGGCAACGCGCCACGCAGGGTCCGGGCAATGCGTTCAAACGTTTCTTTTTCAACGCTCGCTGGATCGTCATTGGCGTCATGCTTGTGTGCGCGCTGTCCATTCTTCTGGTGTTGCCCACCATGAAACGCGAATTGTCGCCGCTGGAAGACCGCGGACAGGTGCTGGCGGTGATCACGGCGCCGGATGGCGCCACCCTCGATTACACCAACCGTTATGTCGATGCGATCGAGCGCATCGGCCAGCCGTACAAAGAGTTTGACCGCATTTTTGTCTCTTCCGGCAACCCGACCGTATCACAGGCCAATGTGTTTTTTCGGGCGGTCGATTGGGACCAACGCAAGCGTTCGGTGCTGGATATCGCGCGTGAGATGCAGCCCAAGTTGGCCGCCTTGCCCGGCGTCACTGCCTTCCCGATCACGCCACCGTCGCTGGGGCAGGGTTTTCGCGAGCGACCGGTTAACTTCGTGATTGTCACCTCGGAGAGCTTTGAGAACCTGTCGGCGGTGACGCGCCAGTTCATGGACGAAATTGCCAAGAACCCCGGTATCGTCAGTGCCGATATTGACCTGCGCCTGAACAAGCCGGAGCTGAAGATTGATGTTGATCGCGAAAAGGCCGCCGATCTGGGCGTGGGTGTGGACGTGGTGGCGCGTGCCATTGAAACCATGTTGGGGGGCAGACAGGTGACGCGTTACAAACGCGATGGTGATCAATATGATGTGATTGTGCAGACGGCTGACACCGGCCGTGCTACCCCGGACGATGTGGAAAAGATTTTTGTACGGGGCCGCAATGACACCATGATTCCGCTGGCCTCGCTGGTGAAAGTGCGTGAATCCGTGGCGCCGCGTGAACTCAACCACTTCAGCCAGCGCCGCTCGGTCTCCATCACGGCCAATCTGGCACCGGACTACGCCTTGGGCCAGGCGCTGGACTTTCTGGACAGCACGGCGGCCCGGGTGCTCAAGCCGGGTTACAGCACCGACCTCAACGGCACCTCGCGCGAATTCAAAAACTCGCAGGGCTCATTGGTCATCGTGTTTGGGCTGTCGCTGCTGTTTATCTTTCTCGTGCTGGCAGCGCAGTTCGAGAGCTTCATTGATCCGCTGGTGATCATGCTGTCGGTGCCTTTGTCGATGATCGGCGCGCTGCTGGCTCTCAAATGGTCGGGCGGCTCGCTCAATGTGTACTCGCAGATCGGTCTCATCACGCTGGTGGGCCTGATCACCAAGCACGGCATTCTGATTGTGGAGTTCACCAACCAGCTGCGCGAGCAGGGTTTGGAGATGACCCAGGCGCTGGTCAAGGCCTCCAGCCAGCGCTTGCGGCCGATTCTGATGACCACCGGCGCCATGGTGCTGGGCGCCATTCCGCTGGCCTTGGCGCATGGCGCCGGCGCCGAGAGCCGCATGCAGATTGGCTGGGTGATCGTGGGCGGCATGTCGCTGGGCACGCTGCTGACTATTTTTGTGGTGCCCACCATGTACACCTTGTTCGCCCGCAGATCAGTGCCGGGTGCGATCAAGACGGTGGAGGCTGATGCGCCGGGTGCGAACCACTGATCAAGGCGCTTCTCTGTACTCGTTTCGCGTGTCAAGAAAACGATCGATTGCCGAACACTATTTCAACGATGGGATTTGACCTGGTTCGGTCAGCAAAAGACAATCAGATGAACCAATGCGCCAAGAGTGAACAGCATCGAGGCTAGGTTCACCGCCATTTTGAGGCGGGTAGCGTTTATGGGGTCGGACAGGTGGCTCCAGTCGTGCTTGAATGTGTCTGGCGGCATTGATTTCCCGCACACGACCCACGGCATGAACCGTCTGATCGTCGAAACGTTTGTCTCAAATGGCGAAATCAACTTCAGTCGTTGCCTGCGTGAAAAACTCTCCGTAAATTGTCCGGCGCAAGGCCATAAAGTCTGCACTTGTGCGATCTCGAGGACGCGGGAGATGAACCGGAACGATGGTTTTGATGGTGCCTGGCCGGGCCGACATGACGACCACTCGGTCGCCCAGAAAAATGGCCTCATCAATGTCGTGGGTGACCAGAATCATGGTCATCTTTTCAGCTTGCCAGATTCTCAATGCCTCGTTCTGCATCTGAATTTTGGTCAGGGCGTCGAGTGCGCCGAAAGGCTCATCGAGCAACAGGATCTGCGGTTGATTGGCCAGCGCGCGGGCAATGGCAACCCTTTGAGACATGCCTCCAGAGAGTTGCCCAGGGTAAGCCTTTGCAAAACCAATCAAGCCGACCAGTTCGAGGTGTTCATCGATGCGTTGCTGTACTTGCTCATCGGTCATGCCGTTGAGCCCCAGCGCGATGTTTTGCTCCACGGTCAGCCAGGGCAGCAGTCGATGCTCCTGAAAGACCATGCCGCGGTCGAGCCCGGGCTTTTGGATGGCTTGGCCACTGAGCGTGACGCGTCCCTGGTATTCGGTTTCAAAACCAGCAATGATTCGCAGCAAGGTGCTTTTTCCGCAACCGGACCCGCCGACGATACTGACGAACTCTCCCTTGGCGATGGAAAGATCAATATCGGCTAAAGCCAGCACCGTCCCCTCTTTTTGCTGATAGGTCTTTGACACGCCCTCAATGAGCAGTGCGCCATCGGAATCGCTCGATAAAGTAGTTTTCATCGTTGGTATTTCCTAACTGCCAGAGAACGCCGTGCGCCAACTGACCAGGCGCTTTTCGAGGGCGCGCAAAAGATCGTCGGTCACTTTGCCAAGAATGCCCATCGTCAGCATGCCAGCGAGCACGATGTCGGTTTGTGATAACTGCCGCGCATCCATGATCAGGAAGCCGACGCCGCTGGAAGCCGCGATGAGTTCGGCGGCGACGACACACATCCAGGCAATGTTGAGTCCCAGGCGAAGTCCGGTCATGATTTGGGGCAGGGCGCCGGGCAATATGACCTGACGCACGAAGCGCCAGTGCGGCACTTCCAGAATGCGCGCCAGCTCGACGAATCGGTTGTCGGTCTGGCGAATGCCGTCAATGGTATTGATCAGAATGGGGAAGAAGGCGCCAATAAAGATGATGTAAATCTTGGCCCATTCGCCAATCCCGAACCACAAAATGGCCAGGGGAATCCAGGCGATGGGCGGAATCGGCTTGGTCAGCTGGATGGGCAATTCGGCAAAGCGGCCGAACGTGCGCGACAGGCCGATGGCCACGCCCAGCAGCAGCCCCGAGGCCGCAGCCAGGGCAAAGCCTTCAATCACTCGCAAGGCGCTTGCCAGCACATGCTTGCCAAGTTCCCCGCTGGCCAATAAATCCCAGCACACCTCAGCCACACTGGTGGGTGATGGCAGGATCATTGGCCGGATGAATCCGAACGACGACAGTAACTGCCAGACGATTAGCACCACGACGGGGGCCGACAGGTAGATGACGGCCAGTTTGCAGCGCGCGAGCAGATTCGTTCTTGGATTCGTCATGAGCTACCGATTATTTCTTGCCCAGTTCCTGTAGCAGACTTTGGTCAGCAAAGCGTTTGATATCGACCGTGGTGCGCGATAGTTTTTGCTCGCGCAGGAAAGACTCGGTTCCTACCAGTGCATCGATAATTTCATTGCTGAATTCTGGGCCGTACACGAATTTGTCTATTGAGCGGCGAATGATCGGCTCGGGCTGATTCAGTTCGGTCGCCACCAGCTTCGCGGCTTCATCCGGTTTGCGTCGAATCAGATCCGCGCCGCGCTGGAAGGCACGCAATACGGCCTTGGCTTCAGCGCGGTTTTTGGTCGCGAAGCTATCGGTGGCTTCAATCACTGCGATGGCATTCTTCAAACCTTTGCCATCGCGCAGGATGCGAATGGAGTGTTCCACCTCCAGCTTGCTCAGCATGGGCTCCCACAGGAAGGCCGCGTCCACTTCGCCGCGTTGCAGGGCGTTGTTCATGTCGGGTAGTGTCAGGTTGACCAGTTCAATATCCGAGGGTTTCAGGTTGGCTTCCTTGAGTGCGAGGACGAGCAAGTGATGCGCCGTTGTTCCCTTGAAGGTCGCCACCTTCTTGCCTTTGAGATCCTTGACGGATGAAATCGGAGAATTGGCCAGAACGACACCGGCTTGTGATTTGTAGCCTGAAGACGAAATGCCAATCAGTCGAATGTCGAAGCCGGTGGCCTTGCCCAGAATCGCCGGAAAGTCACCCGTGAAAATGATGTCAAGTTGTCCGGCAGCAATGGCCTCGTTCATCATCGGTCCGGCCGAAAAAGACTGCCACTTCACGGTGGTAGCGCCAAGGCCGGCTGCGGCCAGTTCTTCTTCGAGCCACTTCTTCTGTTTGGCCACCAGAATGGGGGAATAGAAGGTGTTGGGCGCGTAGCCGATTCGCACCTCTGCCGCAAATGCGTGGAGCGTCGCGCCAATGGCCAGCACGGTGATAAAAAGTCGGACAAACAGGTGGGTGAGTTTCATGGTTGGGTTTTTCTGAGTGACAGATGGTTTGAGAGTAGGCGCCGGAGTTGCGCGAGAGGCCGTTCGATCAGGTTTGGCGCCATGGCAGACTTTGGGCTACCCAGCCGTCCAATGTGCGATGCCCCTCTGGGGTCAGCGGGCCTTCAAAGCCGTCGGCAACGTTGTAGGTCGTATAGCCTTGCTTTGCCAGTTCTTGCGCGGCGAATCGCGAGCGAACACCACTGCGGCAAATGAAATAAAGAGGTTTCTCGCGGGCAATGCCCAAGGCAAGCACATCGTTCACAAACGACTCATTGCGCACCATGCCGGGAAATGTTTGCCACTCGATTTTAATTACTTTTTTGTCAATGGACGAGAGATCCGGTCCCCCGACAAAAAACCATTCGGCTGCTGTTCGGACATCAATCAGAACGCTATCGGCTTTCTCGGCCAGTGCTTTCCATGCTTCACCTGAAGTGATGTCACCTGCAAATTCTGCTTGAGCCATTGGTCGCGGTCCTTATAAAAGTTGTCTTGGTTTGATCTTCAGGTTTTAGCATCAGATGATGCAAGCCTTAGTCGTTAAAGTATGCTGAATTATGCATATATTCACATTATCTAAAATACAGATTTTTTATATGCTTATTTGTTATTTTGGCCTGAAGGCAACAGGCTCGGGCAGAAAAATGGAGAAACAAAATTGATAAATCAGGCAAGTCAGGACGCAGCAATTGACTATGCAGACGTGTTGAAAGCGTTGGCCGATCCGAGCCGATTGCGGGTTTTCTGGCTGCTGGCGCACATCGACGAGCGCATCTGTGTGACTGAAGCCATGGCGGTGCTTGGGACCTCGCATTACAACGCCTCGCGGCATCTCACGCTTCTCAAACAGGCGGGTTTGGTCCTGGCCCAGCGGGAGGGCCGGCGGGTGTTTTACACGTTGAATAAGTCGGGGAGTCAGTTCATCTTGTCATTATTGGCCGCTGTTCGAAGCATTCCAGCAAGCCAATTCGGACAAGAGGTTCAGCGCTGCCAATGTCTTTTGGCGCTTCGCACTTAGGATCTGGCAGGCAGATCAGTAAATCCAATGACAGCCATGTGTCTAAAGCCGAATTAGAACCACGCCGCTTGCCTGAACCCTCAAGGCGATATTTGCTAAACCAACGGCAACAACGCTTGAATGGGCGCGCATCGAATCGCTCCTGCTTGGCGCTGGCTGTACCTTGATTGAAGGCAACGGCTCAAGGGTGAAATTTGCTCACGGTACAACAGTAGCAAGCTTCCATCGCCCGCATCCAGCCAAAGAGGCCAAGGCGTACCAGGTTGACGATGCACGCGCTTTTCTGACATTGATAGGGATAACACCATGAACACCATGACATTCAAGGGCTACACCGCCCGCGTTGAAATTGATGACCGCGACAACCTGCTCGTGGGGCATCTTTTGGGCGTGCGCGACATCGTTGGGTTTCACGCCGATGACGTGGCAGGTCTGCGGGCAGCGTTTGAGGAAGCGGTCATCGACTACCTTGATACTTGTGCAAAGCTTGGCAAGCAGCCTGAAAAACCCGCCAGCGGAAAACTGATGTTGCGGGTCGGCCCCGAGATACACAGCGCGGCTTTGATCGCCGCCCAAGCCAGCGGCGTAAGCCTGAATCAGTGGGCTGCGAAGGCGCTGCAAGCTGCAGCGCACGGCTAAAGGGCTAAATCGCCCCCTCAAACATCATCACATCGACTTCATCTCCCAGGGCCACGTTGCCCTGCGTGTGATGCAGCACGATCAGGCCGTTGGCCTGCACCATGGAGCTGAGCACGCCCGAGCCCTGGTTGCCGGTGGTTTTAACCTGCAGTGAGCCGTCGGGTGCCGTGCTGACGGTGCCACGCTGGTATTCGGTGCGGCCCGGTTTTTTTCGGATCGCCTCCAGGCTGCGCGCCTTGAGCAGCGGTGGCGCGTCTGATTTGCTGCCCATCATTTGCAGGAGGGCCGGGCGCACGAACGCGAGAAAGGTCACCATCACCGCCACCGGGTTGCCGGGCAGGCCAAATAGCACCGCCGCGCCAGACGCTGCTGGATTACTATTATTTTGATAGCTGCTTGCGCTTATGTCACGGGGGCTAGAGGTCAATTTGTCTTTAAGAATGCGGCCCACCGCCATGGGTCGGCCCGGCCGCATCGCAATCTTCCAGAAGGCGACATCCCCCAGTTTTTTCATCATCGCCTTGGTGTAGTCGGCTTCCCCCACGCTGACGCCACCGCTGGTGATGATGGCATCGGCCTCAGCGGCGGCGCGGACAAATGCCGCCTCCAACAGTGCGGGCTCGTCGCGCACCACGCCCAGGTCGATGACCTCGCAACCCAGGCGGGTCAGCAGACCAAACACGGTGTAGCGATTGCTGTCAAACACAGCGCCTTCACGCGGCGCCTCACCCAGGCTCAGAATCTCGTCGCCGGTGGAGAAGTAGGCGACCCGGAGTTTGCGCCACACTTGTATTTTTTCAATACCTAAACTGGCCAGTAGCCCAAGCGCAGCGGGCATGAGAAGCTCACCTTTTTGTAGCGCAGGCTGGCCTTGCAGGAGGTCTTCGCCCAGCTTGCGGCGGTTGTCACCTGTTTGCAGCAAGCCCGCCGGGATCGTGATGTATTCCCCACCGCTCTTTCCATCCTGCGCTTGTGGGAGCGGGCCGGGGTGAGGGGCTCGTGTCACAAACTCCTGCGGCACCACTGTATCCAGCCCCGTTGGCATGACGGCCCCGGTCATGATCTTCACGCATTCGCCAGGCGCGACCAAGCCCTGCCAGGCTTTTCCAGCCAACGCGGTGCCCACGACCTTCAAGTTCAGCGGTGCTTGTGGCGCTAGTTGCGCCCCGTCAAACGCATAGCCATCCATGGCCGAGTTGTCGTGGGGCGGCACACTGATGGGCGAGACCACGTCATGCGCCAAGACGCGCCCCAGTGCCTGGAAAATACCCACTTCTTCCTGGTTGGTGACGGGTTCCACCAGGCGCGACAAAAATTCACTTACCGTGGTCGCGCTCAAGGCTTGCGGGTCGTAGCCTTCCAGTTCGGCTGCGATGCTGTCAATGGTTTTCATGCTCAGGTGTTTTCCAGCTGTCGCAACTCAGCCAGCGTATTGGTGTTACAGAACGCCTGGGGCTCGTCACCCGGCAAATCAAACGGCACGATCACCGTTTTGTGCAGGGCGGTCCAGGCGTCAATCTTGCGGCCACCGTCCTGGGTGAACTTCACCAGGCTTTCCAGCAACGCCACGCGCAGCAGGCAAAAAACAGGCTGGGGGCGGAGTTGCAGCTGCCCGTTTTTGTCAACTTCAGGGGCCGCCGCCATTGCGATGTCGGCGTCCTCGGCTTCCAGCGCCTGGGCCAGCCGCGGCACCAGATCGAGCGGCAACAGCGGCGTGTCGCACGGCACGGTCACCAGAAAAGGCGTTTCGCAACGTTCAAGACCGGTCAAAAAGCCCGCCAGCGGCCCGGCGTAGTCCGCCAGACCATCCGGCCAGACGGACGCGCCGAAAGATTCATAAGCTGCCAGATTGCGGTTGGCGTTGATCATGATCTGACCCACCCCCCCGCCCATCTGCAGGCGCGTCAGCGTGTGCAGCGCCAGCGGCATGCCGTTGAAGGTTTGCAGGCCCTTGTCCACACCGCCCATGCGGGAGCCACGGCCACCGGCCAAAATCAGGCCAGTGATGTCATTTGGGTTGATCAAGTCAGCCTCCTATGTAGCTCATTTCAACGCGGCGCATACCGGCCCCGGCGTCGGGTGCCATGGCGCTTCGCAGCTCGGAATAGCGGTCGGTGCGGCCCTGCCAGATATGCCCGATGGCCGAGGCCAGGTCGGTGTCCGAGGCACCATCCCGGACAAGGGCGCGCAGGTCGTAGCCCTGGGCCGCAAACAGGCATAGATACAGCTTGCCTTCGGTCGACAGCCGGGCGCGGTTGCAGTCGCCGCAGAAGGCCTGCGTCACACTGCTGATGACGCCGATTTCACCAGCGGCCTGGTCGTGCTGGCTGGAAGCGTCGGCATAACCCCAGCGCTCGGCGGTCTCGCCCGGGTTGCTTGGCGCCAGTTGCACCAGTGGCAACTCGGCATGAATGAGTTTGACGACATCGGCGGAGGGCAGCACCTCGTTCATGCGCCAGCCATTGGTGGCGCCGACGTCCATGTACTCAATAAAGCGCAGCACAATGCCGCTGCCCCTGAAACGTCGCGCCATCGGCAAAATTTGCTGCTCGTTGGTGCCGCGCTTGACCACCATGTTGATCTTCAAGCCGCCTGCGCTGCCCTGACCCAGACCGGCTTCCTGCGCCGCCGCAATCCCCGCCAGCACGTCGGCCACCGGAAAGTCCACATCGTTCATGCTGCGGAACACGGCGTCATCGAGCCCGTCCAGGCTGACGGTCACGCGTTGCAGACCGGCCGCTTTCAGGGCTCGCGCTTTGCGTGCCAGCAGTGAGCCGTTGGTGGTGAGTGTCAGGTCCAGCGGACGACCTTCCAGCGTGCGCAAGGCAGACAGCTGCTCAATCAGCCGCTCGATGTTTTTGCGCAAGAGCGGCTCGCCGCCAGTGAGGCGGATTTTTTGCACACCGTGGGCCACAAACACCTTGGCCATGCGGGTGATTTCCTCAAACGACAGCAGGTCGGCGTGCGGCAGGTAGCGGTAGTCTTTGTCGAAAATTTCCTTGGGCATGCAGTAGTTGCAACGAAAGTTGCAGCGGTCCGTCACGCTGATGCGTAAATCGCGCAAGGGACGCCCCCGCGTGTCGGACAGCAAGCCGCTTGCTGCCATGCGGGTGTGGGCTGAGAAGGCCGCAGCCGGGGCGAGCAGCGAGGTCGAGCGCTGGTCAACCAGCGGTACGACGCGTGGTGTGTGGCGTTCAGTCATGGAGGTGAGGATGCATGGTCAGGTGCCTGGATTCTGGCTGATTTTGTCACGTTTTCAGGGGCCAGGCCTGGCGGATAATGGAAGTCACTTATCAATTTGAACCACAGGGGCCATCATTGATGACACTCGAAGAATTGCTGGCTTCCAACGAGGCGCTGCCCAGTATCCCGAAAGTTATTGCATTGCTGCTCAATGAGCTGGATCACACGGAGCCCGATCTCAGAAAAATAAGCCAGCTGATCAATACCGACCCGGTCCTCACGACGCGTTTGCTGCGGCTCGCCAACTCGGCGCAATTTCAGTTGGCCAGCAAGATCAGCAGTGTGCCAGAGGCCTTGGCGCTTATGGGCCTTGACCAGGTTCAATCCCTGGCGACGGCCGCGGCCGTGGCCGGTGCGTTCAAAGCTATCCCCGGCATCGATATGAATCAGTTCTGGCGTTACAGCCTGAACGTGGCCAAATTGGCGCGAACGCTGAGTGGCATGGTTCGAGAAAATAAGCCGGCGGCATTCACCGCCGGTTTGATCCACGCCACAGGCGAACTGGTCATGCATTTGGGATTGCCCAAAGAACTGGCAGCCCTGGGCCGGCAAGTTCCGCCTTTCGGACTCAAACGCGCCGCCGCCGAGCGTAAATTACTGGGTTATTGCTATGCCGATGTTGGCGCCGGCTTTGCACGAAACTGGCAGTTCCCACAGCCGGTGGTGGACGCACTTGCGCATCAATATGCACCTTTTGATAACGGTGTTTACGAGCCAATGGCCGGTATTCTTCATTTGGCCGCGTGGCGTGCCCGTGCCAAGGAGGCCAACTATAACGAGCAGGATTTGACTGACAATTTCCCTGACGTCGTCGCGCTGGCATTGGGCATCGACATCGATATGGCGCTCCAGCAGGACCCGATTGACTGGACTTCCAGGGCCGAGGTTGCCGTTCTGGTTTGACGTGTATTTCGGGCCACTTGGGGGCTCGTGCTGAGTGATTAACGCAAGGTGGAGGTCTGGGTGGGCGCAAAGTTGGGCAACGGGGTACGGGGTTCGTCCGATGGCGACGCGTTTAATCGGGGTGCGTTTGCGGGACGTCTGGTGCGGCGCCGGTCCAGGACGGGAACCGGTTCTTCAGCGGTCTGACGCATGACGCTTTTAACCCAAAATGCCGGGTTTGGCATCCTGGTAAAAGGACAGCGGCAGTCGGGTGAAAAACGCCAAGAAACAATGTAGTTGGAATGGTCAACCGACGGGTCAAATCGATCCAGCCCCTGCAGTAATTGCTGCTGCAATGCGGGTGCATAACGCAGCAGTTGCTCGTCCCACTTCATGACAACCAGCTGGATATGCAGCTCTTCTTTGCCGGGTGCTCGCGCGACGATGATGACCTCACAGGCGAGCCAGCCAAACGGAACGCCATGAAGCCGCAGGGTGTCTTTCAGAACCACCCGGATCAACTCGCGTCGAACGTTGCTGTGCTGCTGCTTACTGTTGGATGAGACCGGGACCGGCGCAACGCTGGGCGGGGGCTCGTTTTTTGGACGCCTGCTTTTCAGAAAGTCAAACATGTTTTTCCCCAAGTCCGTCTAGTGGGAGCTGGTTACGACGGCGGGACCGATTTCTTGCAGGGGGCCTAAGGGGTTGGTGTTGAGCTCGATCTCGTTGACGTTGGGCTGTCCGCCCCATGCGCGGTAGACCACGACGTCATTCACCAGCAGGATCAATGCGTTGAAGCGCCATCCGGTGGTCTCTGAACGGCGTGAAAAATTGGTGAAGTCCGCAGCAAAATTACCGGTTCGCGCTTTCAATATGCGCGCACCAGTGATCTCCCAGCCGCGACAGGCATCGCGCGCCTCCAGGCAGACCAACACGCCTGGATCAAGGTCTTCCCGTTTGAGCAAGCTGCTTGGAAGAAATCGCCGCACAATGTCGGCCTGCGTCAGGATAACCGTATTCGGCTGTTGCACCGGATCGATCCCCAGCCTGGTCAGGGTGGCGGAATCGCTTTTCATGGGAACCAGTGCGTCGATAGCGTTGCGCGCTTCATCAAAGCTCTTAAACGGTGATGAATCGCTATGCGCGCTGGGCAGCAGGGATGAGCAGCCAGTCGTCAGCAGCGCCAGTAACAGCATGCACCCGCCATGGATGAGATTGGTTTGGTTCAAGATGGCACCTTTTGGATATCTTCGCAGTGAATGTTAACGGCGAGTGGTTTGTGCCTGATGACATTCATCAAGAATAGATAGAAAAAAAGCCCGCCGAAGCGGGCTCTGGTGCGGGTTTGAATTAATCAGCCGCCGTGAATTTTCATCATCACCGGCACAATCAGCAGGGCCACGATGTTGATGATCTTGATGAGCGGGTTGATCGCCGGACCTGCCGTGTCTTTGTAGGGGTCGCCCACGGTGTCGCCAGTGACGGCCGCTTTGTGCGCTTCGGAGCCTTTGCCGCCGAAGTGGCCGTCTTCGATGTACTTCTTGGCGTTGTCCCAGGCGCCGCCGCCGGTACACATCGAGATGGCTACAAACAGGCCGGTGACGATGGTGCCCATCAGCAGGCCACCCAAGGCAGCCGGGCCAAGCACCAGACCCACCAGAATCGGCACCACCACAGGCAGCAACGACGGAATCATCATTTCCTTGATGGCGGCGGTCGTCAGCATGTCCACGGCGCGGCCGTATTCGGGCTTGGCCGTGCCTTCCATGATGCCCTTGATTTCGCGGAACTGGCGGCGTACTTCAACCACCACGGCGCCGGCCGCGCGGCCCACAGCTTCCATCGCCATGGCACCGAACAGGTAAGGAATCAGGCCACCGATGAACAGACCGATGATGACCATCGGGTTGCTCAGATCGAAGGTAATGACTTTGCCGTAGGCTTCCAGTTTGTGGGTGTAGTCGGCAAACAGCACCAGCGCTGCCAGACCGGCGGAACCGATGGCATAGCCTTTGGTCACGGCCTTGGTGGTGTTGCCCACCGCGTCCAGCGGGTCGGTGACGTCGCGCACGCTCTTGGGCATTTCAGCCATTTCGGCAATGCCGCCGGCGTTGTCGGTGATGGGGCCATAAGCGTCCAGTGCCACCACAATGCCGGCCATGCTCAACATCGAGGTAGCCGCAATGGCGATGCCGTACAGGCCTGCCAGGGCATAGGCAGTCCAGATGGCAACGCACACAAAAATCACCGGCCAGGCGGTAGAGCGCATCGACACGCCCAGACCGGCAATGATGTTGGTGCCGTGGCCGGTGGTGGACGCTTCAGCGATGTGTTTTACCGGTGCGTATTGGGTGCCGGTGTAGTACTCGGTGACCCACACCAAAGCGGCGGTCAGCACCAAGCCGACGGCGCAGGCACCAAACAGCGCCATTTGGCTTCCGCTTGCCTTGATGGCGTTATCGGGGATCAGCCATTGCGTTACGAAGTAGAAAGCGATCAGTGACAAGATCCCGGCCACTGCCAGACCCTTGTACAGGGCCGGCATCACGTTCTTCATACCCGGCGAGGCCTTGACAAAGAAGCAGCCGATGATGGAGGCCACGATCGACACCGCGCCCAGCGCCAACGGGTACACCACGGCACTGGTGCCCGCACCGGTGACCAGCAAGGCGCCGAGCACCATGGTGGCAATCAGCGTGACGGCGTAGGTTTCAAACAGGTCAGCGGCCATACCCGCACAGTCGCCCACGTTGTCGCCCACGTTGTCGGCAATCACGGCCGGATTGCGCGGGTCGTCCTCAGGAATACCCGCTTCGACCTTGCCCACCAGGTCGGCGCCCACGTCAGCGCCCTTGGTGAAAATGCCACCGCCCAGACGGGCAAAGATGGAAATTAGCGAAGAGCCGAAGGCAAAACCGATCAACGGGTTGAGCAGCTTGGCCAGATTCACATCTGGCGTCAGGTTGCCGTTGCCCACCAGGAACCAGTAAAAACCGGTCACGCCCAGCAGGCCCAGCCCCACCACCAGCATGCCGGTGATGGCGCCGCCGCGAAAGGCCACGTCCAATGCCGGGCCAATGCCTTTGGTGGCGGCCTGTGCCGTGCGGACATTGGCGCGAACCGAGACGTTCATGCCGATGAAGCCGCAGGCACCTGACAGCGTCGCACCAATCACGAAGCCGATGGCGCTTAAGGGATCAAGAAAGAAAAAGATCAGAATAGCCAGTACCACGCCCACGATGGCAATGGTTTTGTACTGCCGTGCCAGGTAAGCCGCTGCGCCGGTTTGAATGGCGGCTGCAATTTCCTGCATTCGCGCATTACCAGCATCCTGGGAAAGAATCCAACTGCGTGCCCAAAAGCCGTAAGCCACGGCAATGAACCCACAAACAAGCGCAAGAATTAGCGCTGAGTTGCCTGTCATATAAAACTCCTGTCGTTGTTTCGCTGAGTAGTGGTGCAACGCTAGCGGCACCACCGCTGCGTTGCTTCCTCGTCGCGAAACATCAACAGATGATTGATGCAGACGATTGGCCAACCGACTTACTGTACCGTGAAAAAGCCGGTTTCTGGCCCCGGCAAGTGGTGAGCAAGTAAAATCAGGGTTAATCCTTAGTGGTTACTGATTTAACTCAATCCAAAGAACTTCTCATGTCCCTTGACAACGTCACCCCAGGCAAAAATGCCCCCGAATCTTTCAATGTGATCATCGAAATCCCGATGAACGCCGATCCCGTCAAGTACGAAGTGGACAAAGCCACTGGCGCCATCTTTGTGGACCGCTTCATGAGCACCGCCATGCACTACCCCACCAACTATGGTTATGTGCCCAAAACCATCAGCGGCGACGGTGATCCGGTGGATGTGCTGGTGATTACACCCGTGCCCCTGATCCCCGGTGTGGTGGTGACCTGCCGCGCCATCGGTATTTTGAAAATGACAGACGAAGCCGGTGAAGACGGCAAGGTGCTGGCTGTGCCAATCGACAAGATCCTGTCGCTCTACACCCGTTGGCAAAAGCCGGAAGACTTGAGCCCCGTGCGCCTGAAGACCATTGCTCACTTCTTTGAGCACTACAAAGACCTGGAAGAAGGCAAGTGGGTCAAGGTTAAGGGTTGGGAAGGTGCTGAGTCCGCCAGGAAAGAAATCATGGACGGTATGGCTAACTACGTGAAAGAACAAGAGAAATTGTAAGATTTAGCCTTCTAGCCCTTATCAATAGGGCATAAGTAGCTATCAAAATAGAAGCGCCTGCGGTGTTGCCACCAGCAGGCGTTTTTGTTTTTTGCGAAGAAAATCAGCGGCTCGGATCCGGAAAAATCAGCCCATGCAGACTGCGCTTGCGCTCGAAACATGAACCCGAGCTTACGGCTCAATATGGACTCCAGGGATTTCACCTCGCCCGTGTATCATGCTTTGACCGACCCACCCGCAGCAAAGAAATTGACGCCATGGAAACGATGCAGAAAAAAACCTCAAACGCCTATCAAACCGACGCTCCCGTAGCGCAAACTGTGGCGGATGGCGGTCAATACCTCACGTTGCAACTCGGGCGCGAAGAGTACGCGATCGATATTTTGCGCGTGCAGGAGATTCGTTCTTATGAAGAACCGACCCGCATGGTCAATGCGCCGCCGTTCATCAAGGGCGTGATCAATTTGCGGGGTGTTATCGTGCCCATTGTGGATCTGCGCCTCAAGCTTAATATCGAAAAAGTGGCGTACAACGAGTTCACGGTTGTCATCATTCTGAACGTGCGTGGTACGGTCATTGGCGCGGTGGTGGACGCTGTGTCGGATGTGGTCACCCTGACTTCGCAGTCCATCAAGCCGGCGCCTCAGTTCGATGCCTCCATTGACTCGCGCTTTATTACGGGCTTGGCGAACGTTGGCGATCGCATGCTGATCGTGATGAACATCGAAGCCTTGATGAGCAACGCTGAAATGGGAATGATGTCAGCGGCTTTGTAGTCGTGAAGGGTATCAAGTGCCGGTGTGGTTCCTGAAGGGGCTGCGCTGACCCAGGTCGTCAAGGTACTGGCCAATGCCCTGATCCTCGCGTTCCAGAAATCGTTCCACCGCATCGGCAAACGCCGGATGCGCTAGCCAGTGGGCGCTGGAGGTTTTGACGGGCAGCAAGGCCCGCGCCATTTTGTGCTCACCCTGAGCGCCGCCCTCAAAGCGCTGGTAACCGTGCGCAATGCACCAGGCGAGCGGCTGGTAGTAGCAAGCCTCGAAGTGCAGGCAGTCCACCCGCTCCAGCGCCCCCCAGTAGCGGCCGTAGGCGATGGCTTCAGTTTTCTTTAAGCCATTTTGGCCTCTAGCCCCCGTGCTACCTGCGTAGACAGCTATTAAACTCGTAGCAATTGGTTGTCCTCGTCGCTCCGCCACAAACAGCAGCCAGTTCTCGGGCATGCTGCTGGTCATGCAGCGGAAAAAGTCGCGGCTCAGGTAGGGCGCATTGCCGTGCTCCAGATAGGTGCGCTCGTAGCAGCGGTAGAAAAAATCCCAGTCCTGCTGTGTAATCGATGCCCCGAGCGACCAGCGGAAGGTGACGCCGGCATCAGCCATTTTGCGTCGTTCCTGACGGATTTTCTTGCGTTTTTCCTGCGACAGTGATGCCAGAAAGCCGTCAAAGTTGCAATAGGCAGAGATTTCGCCGCCGGGCCGCCCCAAGGCGAAATCCACCCCCTCGGGGGGTAGCGCAGCACACGAAGTGGCCAGGGTGGGGGCTATGTTCTTCCAATGAAACTGCACCGTATGGCGCAGCATCATGCCAGCCTCGGTGCACGCCTGGAGGTCGTCAGCGCTGGTGAACAGCAGGTGCAGGGAAGACAGTTTTTCAGATTCACACCACTGAATCAGGGCCTTGGCCAGCACCACCCGCTCCAAGGCACTGCGTGCCAGCAAACGGGTGCCGGGCACCGGTGTGAACGGTACCGCCACCACCGCTTTCGGGTAGTAAGCCAGGCCATGCTGCGCATAGGCATTGGCCCAGGCGTGGTCAAACACGTACTCGCCGTAGGAATGGGTTTTGAGGTAGAGGGCGCAGGCGCCCACCATGGCGCCACCGCGCTCCAGAAGGATGAAGCGGGGCGTCCAGCCGGTCTTGGGCGTGGCACTGCCGCTGCTGTGCAGGGCAGCGAGGTACTCATGCCGCATGAAGGGGGTCGGCGCGGACTGCAAACTTAGCAGTTCGTTCCAGTCTGCGGCATTCACTTCATCGGGTGAACTCAGGACCCGGATGACATAATCGTTCGACTCATGCTTCACTGGCTTCTCCATTCCTTTCACATCTGCGGACCATGACACTCAAAATCTGCGTTGCCCAACTCAATTTCGTGGTCGGCGACTTGGCGGGCAACTCGCAAAAAATCATTGATGCGGCGCGTTCGGCGCATGCCGCCGGGGTGCGCCTGTTGCTGACGCCGGAACTCTCCATTTGCGGCTATGCGGCGGAAGACCTGTTTTTGCGCCCCGCCTTCATCACCGCCTGCGATGATGCCGTGAAAACAGTGGCCCGCGAGCTGGCCGGGTTAAAAGACATGACGGTGGTGGTGGGGCACCCGACCGGCGGTGACAGCCGAACCCGCTCGGTAACGGTGCAAAACCGTTATAACGCCGCCAGCGTCTTGTGCGAGGGAGCCGTGGTGGCTACCTACGCCAAGCGGGAGCTGCCCAACTACCAGGTGTTCGATGAGCGTCGCTATTTCACGCCCGGCCAGGGCGTCTGTGTGTTTGAAGCCGGCGAGGCGGGCCGCAAGGTCAAAGTGGGTCTGCTGATCTGTGAGGACGCATGGTTTGATGAACCCGCGCGGCTGACCCAGCAGGCTGGCGCCGAATTGCTGGCGGTGATCAACGCGTCCCCCTTTCACGTGGGCAAGGGCGACGAGCGCGAGCAGATGATGCGTTCCCGGGTACAAGCCTGTGGCTTGCCGCTGGTCTATGCGCATCTGGTGGGCGGACAGGATGAGGTGGTGTTTGAAGGGCACTCGTTCGCGCTCAACGCTGACGGCACACTGGCCGGTCGCGCCCCAAGTTTTATAGAAAATATGCTTGTAGTGGCCGTCAATCGGGCGCAGGCAGCAATTCATTTAGTAGCGAAAGTGGCGCCTGAGCGTTCCCCCGAGGCCGACCTGTGGGACGCCTTGGTGCTGGGGGTGCGCGACTACATTGGCAAGAACGGCTTCCCCAGCGTGATTTTGGGCCTGTCGGGCGGCATTGACTCGGCGCTGGTGCTGGCCGTGGCGGTGGATGCCCTGGGCAAAGACCGGGTGCGCACCGTCATGATGCCGTCACCCTATACGGCGGACATCAGCTGGATTGACGCGCGTGACATGGCTGAGCGCCTCGGTGTGCGGTACGACGAAATTTCCATCGTGCCGGAGTTTGAAGCCTTTAAAGCTTCATTGGCGGCTGAGTTCATGGGCCTGGCCGAGGACACGACTGAAGAAAATATTCAGGCCCGCATTCGGGGTACGCTGTTGATGGCGCTTTCCAACAAGTTTGGCAGTATCGTTCTGACGACCGGCAACAAGTCCGAGATGGCCACCGGCTATTGCACGCTCTACGGCGACATGGCGGGTGGCTTTGCCGTGATCAAGGATCTGGCCAAAACTACCGTCTTCAGGCTGGCGCGCTGGCGCAACGCCAACGATCCTTACGGCACGCATCCTGAGCCGATTCCGGATCGCATCATTACCCGTCCGCCCAGTGCCGAGTTGCGCCCCGACCAGACAGATCAGGACAGTTTGCCCGCTTATGAGGTGCTTGACGCGATTTTGGAGCGTTACATGGAGAACGACCAGAGCATGGAAGACATCATTGCCGCGGGGTTTGCCCGGGCTGATGTGGAAAAGGTGACGCGTCTCATCAAGATCAATGAATACAAGCGCCGGCAGGCACCGGTGGGCATCCGTGTGACCCACCGCAGCTTTGGCAAGGATTGGCGTTATCCTATAACCAATCGATTTCGCGCTTGAAGGTTTAAATTTTTGCGGGACAGATCGCGCTGAAGCAGTCGCAAGTCTTGTATTCAGCTGACTAATTTAAGGAACAAAATGAAACAGATCACAGCCATTATCAAACCGTTCAAACTCGAAGAGGTGCGTGAAGCGCTGGCCGAATGTGGTGTCACCGGACTTACCGTGACCGAGGTCAAGGGTTTCGGTCGCCAGAAAGGTCATACCGAACTCTACCGTGGCGCTGAGTATGTGGTTGACTTCCTGCCCAAGGTGAAAGTGGAAGTGGTGGTAAAGACCGACGATGTCGATCGTTGCGTCGATGCGATCGTGAAGGCCGCCCACACCGGCAAGATCGGTGACGGCAAGATATTTGTGACCAGTGTGGAACGTGTGGTGCGTATCCGTACTGGCGAGCAGGACGAGTCGGCTATCTAAATTTCGTCAAGCCTTGCTCAGGCGAGGCGTCGAAACGAGCCGGGTGCCCGCCAGTGCATCGTGCCAGAACTGCTGTTGTGGGTGAAAGCGGCTCAAAATAGCCCAGACTGCCACCCAGCCGATGACGATGACGACAGATTCAGCGCCCGACAGCTTGAAGGGAGCGACGGCAGCCAGAGCCGGCAGAAACCAGAGCCAACTCAACACGTAGCGAAGCAGCGCGCGGGCTTGCGTGATGGGTTGACCGGAGCGATTGACAACGCGTATGTCCCATGTTTTCATGGCCAAGGTTTGCCCCTTGGCCCAAAACCACACGAAATAGATGCCAAAGACGACAAAAAGGAATGCCTGAAGGGCATTGCGGTTGTCCATGGCATTGCGAGTCTGGCTCAGGGTTCCGAACAGATAGCCGGCAATGAAAACCACGCCAAACATCAACATGCCTTCATACAACCAGCAGGCCATGCGGCGGGCAAGGCTGGGCGTTTGCAGCTCGGGGGTCATCCTTGGTAACACCTGCGCCATTCAGTTTTTTCCCGTGAGTGCTGGCTCAACCGGTGACTGTGACTGTGGGAGCAGGGTGTTGCGATTTACCGCATGGGTGGCGGCAGATAATTTCGGCGTTTGTTTGGGTGTTTGTCTGGTCACAGGTACTGCCGCCAGTTTTTGAGGAGGAACAGGTTTTGCAGCAGCGGCGGCACCGGCAGGTTTGGGAATAGCCGAAATCGCCAGTTTTTGCTTTTCTTCAGGGCTGAGTGCTTGATAGGCCTGCCATGTGGCCGCTTTCTGGGTTGGCGTGAGTCGCTTTGACTGGGCAAAATTCAATCGTGCCTGTGCGCGCTGTTGTTGGCTGAGTGATACCCATTCGGTCATGCGACTGTGTAGTTTCGCCTGCTCAGCTGGCGCAAGGCTTGGATAATTCGCGGCGATGGCAATCCATTTTCGCTTGTGGGATTCTCCCAAGGTGTTCCAGTTCGCAGCCAGGGGCTTAAGTGACAACTGTTGCGCAGGAGTCAGGTCTTGCCATGCTGGTTTGGAAGAAGTATTTATCGCACTCGAATTTTTCGGTGGAGTACTTGAATTGGGTAGTCTCGTGACAGACTGTGCGACCAGAGGTGTTACAGCCACCCCTTGAGCCAAGGCGCATGAGGCTGATGCACTCAAGGTCGCCAAGATGCAAAAAATGGCTCCACCAGCCAATACACCCGTGATGAATGGGTGATTGAGTTGATCGACGGCGCGCATGAACATCGTCGTATGCAATCTACTGATTCTGTCCCGAGCTCAACTTGAGAAATTGTGCAAAGCCCGGGTCTGTATAAGCTGTCGGAGGTAAATCATCGGTCAGCAACGCGGCATCAATCTCGGCAAGCTCGGTGGTACGGTTATCATTTTGGATGATACTGATAGTGATCAGCCCAAGGACCAAGGCTAGCAGCGGAAGTGCCGCCACTACGCGATCCCACCAACTGAGGTACTCATTCCCAAATGTGAGTGTTGCCGCGCCACCTGACACCGCAACGCTGGTGGCTGTGCGGGTAATAGAAACCTTTCGTTTGCCCAGTGCCTGTGCTCGAGCAGCGCGTAAACGTTCCGAAATGTCGTAAGGGAGGTCGTCAGCGGCGTCAGACAGGCGCGCCGCGATCCGCAAACCGAAACGGTCTTGCGCAAGCTGATTCTGGTACTGATACGAATTGTTCATAGTGTTATTCCCTTTGCCCTCAATGCTTTGCCGAGGGCCTGAACCGCCCGCGAACAGTGCGTTTTGACACTGCCTTCTGAGCAACCCATGGCCGCAGCAGTCTCTGCCACGTCCAACTCTTCCCAATAACGCATAAGGAACGCTTCTCGTTGACGGGTTGGGAGCTCCTGAATTTCAGTCTCGATTCCACGCAAGGTTTGTGCCCGTTGCGTTGAACTCTCCGCACTTTCTGTTTGGTCTGAGTGGCTTTGTACGTTTAAAGTTTCCAGAAGATCAAATTCTCCATCCTCCCCGGCGGATTCGAAATCACTCATATTTGAAAAAAGCGCATTTCGGGTCTTTTGTCGGCGAAACCAGTCCAAGGTGCAGTTGGACAGGATGCGTTGAAACAGCATCGGTAACTCAGCGGCAGGTTTGTGGCCGTAGTGCTCGGCCAATTTCATCATGCTGTCTTGCACGATGTCCAGTGCGGATTCTTCGTTCCGCACGTGGTAAACCGATCGTTTGAATGCGCGTTTTTCGACGCTTTTCAAAAAATCAGAGAGTTCTTGTTCAGTTGCCAAGAGGTTTTTGCCTTAGCGGCTATGAAGTTTGTTTGTCTCGTTTTGATGCGATCAAGACGAATTTTGGTGCTGCTTTGCGCGAATTATGGCATTCGGACGGCGTTTCCCCCGGTTTTTCGTTGGCGTTTCAATTTGTGCAGTGCGATAATTCGACTTGCAAATCAAAAGGCAAACGGGTTATGGTCCGGCGCAAGAATCACTGCGCTTATGGCTTTGACCTTAAGTTCTGACGCGACGCCACAAGTGTTTGCGAAGGGGCACCCAAGGTTTTTCGTCAGAGAAATTCACAAAGGTTCATCATGGAAATATCAAAAGCCGATATCACTTCGGCGTCGGTTGCAACGTCCGCAGCAAAAAGTCAGACATCAACGCCAGTCGCTAAAGCGCTCGCTGTGACGTCAAATGACCAAGAGCTTCGGGGTGCCGAGATTCTCATTAAGGCCTTGCAGGCTGAAGGCGTCAAATACGTATGGGGTTACCCCGGTGGGGCCGTGCTGCATATTTACGACGCTTTTTACAAGCAAGACACTATCCAGCATATTTTGGTTCGGCACGAGCAGGCGGCGGTTCATGCCGCCGATGGGTATGCGCGCGCTACCGGTGATGTAGGTGTGGCCCTCGTTACGTCCGGACCAGGCGTAACCAATGCGATTACCGGCATTGCCACGGCTTACATGGACAGTATTCCCATGGTGATTGTGACCGGACAGGTGCCCACGCACGCCATCGGGCTTGATGCTTTTCAGGAATGTGACACCGTGGGCATTACCCGTCCCATTGTGAAGCACAATTTCCTGGTCAAGGATGCACGTGACTTGGCTGAAACCCTGAAAAAAGCCTTTCATATCGCCCGGACTGGTCGGCCTGGTCCCGTGGTGGTGGATATCCCGAAAGACGTTTCCTTTAAAAAGGTGCACTTTGCGGGCTACCCCGAGACCGTGGAAATGCGTTCCTATAACCCGGTTCGCAAAGGCCACGGCGGGCAAATCCGCAAGGCGCTACAGCTGTTGCTGGCGGCTAAGCGTCCCTATATCTACACAGGCGGCGGCGTGATTTTGAGTAACGCCTCTGCGGAGTTGCGTACGCTGGTCGACATGCTGGGTTATCCTTGCACCAACACCTTGATGGGCTTGGGTGCGTATCCGGCAAGTGATCGCAAGTTCCTGGGCATGCTGGGCATGCACGGCACGGTAGAGGCTAACAACGCGATGCAACATTGCGACGTTCTGCTGGCGGTGGGGGCTCGGTTTGATGATCGGGTGATTGGGAATACCAAGCACTTTGCCCAGAATGAACGCAAGATCATTCACATTGACATTGATCCGTCCAGCATCTCCAAGCGTGTGAAAGTGGATATCCCGATTGTTGGGGATGTCAAAGAGGTGTTGTCCGAGATGATCGCGATGATCAAGGACGGCGCTGCCAAGCCGGACACCCATGCACTTGGTGCCTGGTGGGACACCATTGAAGGTTGGCGCAAGCGCGATTGCCTCAAGTACGACCACGGCAAAAATGATGTGATCAAGCCGCAGTATGTAGTTGAGACGCTCTGGAATATGACCAAAGATGCTGATACCTACATCACCTCCGACGTCGGTCAGCACCAGATGTGGGCGGCACAGTACTATCGTTTTGATGAGCCACGTCGCTGGATTAATTCCGGTGGGCTGGGTACTATGGGCGTTGGTATTCCATATGCGATGGGTATCAAACTGGCAAAGCCTGACAGCGAGGTTTTTTGCATAACAGGGGAGGGTTCAGTGCAGATGTGCATCCAGGAGCTCTCAACCTGTTTGCAATACAACACCCCGATCAAGATCGTTGCGCTCAACAACCGGTATCTCGGTATGGTTCGTCAGTGGCAGGAAGTTGAATATGAGGGTCGTTACAGCCATAGCTACATGGATGCGCTGCCCAATTTTGTGAAGCTGGCGGAAGCCTACGGCCATGTTGGGATGTTGATCGAACGTGCACAGGATGTGGAGCCTGCACTGCGCGAAGCGCGCAAACTGAAGGATCGGACTGTTTTCATGGATTTCCGTACCGATCCGACGGAGAATGTATACCCCATGGTGAAGGCTGGCAATGGCCTTACCGAAATGCTGCTTGGCTCTGAAGATCTTTAATTAACTTTTGACGAATCTATTGTTTGCCGAGCCCTGCGGTTACCGCTGCAGGGGGAGGGCAACGAAAAGAGGAATCTAATCCCATGAAACATATCATTGCAGTATTGCTGGAAAATGAGCCTGGCGCTCTTTCTCGCGTTGTTGGTCTTTTTTCGGCCCGTGGCTACAACATCGAGTCCCTCACCGTGGCGCCGACCGAGGATTCAAGTTTGTCCCGCATGACGATTCAGACCACAGGGTCGGATGATGTCATTGAACAGATCACCAAGCACCTGAACCGCCTGATCGAAGTCGTGAAGGTTGTTGATCTTACAGAAGGTGCTTACACCGAGCGTGAACTCATGATGGTGAAGGTGCGCGCCGTGGGCAAGGAACGCGAAGAAATGAAACGCATGGCTGATATTTTTCGGGGTCGCATCATTGACGTCACCGAGAAAAGTTACACCATTGAGTTGACCGGAGTGCAGTCCAAGAACGACGCGTTTCTGGAGGCTATTGAGCATGGTGCGATTCTGGAAACCGTCCGTACCGGCTCTAGTGGAATCGGACGCGGCGAACGTATTTTGAGAGTTTAAATTTTTACAACGGAGAGAGAAATGAAAGTTTTTTACGACAAAGACTGTGACCTGAGTCTGATCAAAGGCAAGACGGTTGCGATCATTGGCTACGGTAGCCAAGGTCATGCCCATGCCCAGAATCTGAATGACAGCGGCGTGAAAGTTGTTGTTGGATTGCGCAAAAGTGGTGCTTCCTGGCCCAAGGTCGAAAAAGCCGGCCTCAAAGTTGCTGAAGTCGCTGATGCGGTCAAAGCCGCCGATGTGGTCATGATTTTGTTGCCTGATGAACAAATCGCAGCGGTTTATACCAACGACATCGAGCCTAATATCAAGCAGGGTGCGTCACTGGTGTTTGCACACGGCTTCAACGTTCACTACGGCTTGGTAAGTCCGCGTGCAGATCTGGATGTCTGGATGGTAGCTCCCAAGGCACCGGGCCATACAGTGCGCGGTACCTATGCGCAGGGTGGCGGTGTTCCTCATCTGATCGCCATTCATCAAGACAAGTCTGGCCGTTCACGCGATTTGGCCCTGAGCTATGCGATGGCCAACGGTGGTGGCAAAGCCGGCATCATTGAAACCAATTTCCGCGAAGAAACTGAAACTGATCTGTTCGGCGAACAGGCTGTTTTGTGCGGTGGTACGGTTGAGCTGATCAAAGCTGGTTTTGAAACATTGGTCGAAGCTGGTTATGCGCCTGAGATGGCCTATTTCGAGTGCCTGCACGAACTGAAGTTGATTGTGGACATGATTTATGAAGGCGGCATCGCCAACATGAACTACTCCATTTCCAACAACGCCGAATATGGCGAGTACGTGACGGGCCCGCGGATTGTGACCAGCGCCACCAAAGACGCGATGCGTCAGTGCCTGAAAGACATTCAGACGGGTGAATACGCGAAAAGCTTCATTCTGGAAAATAAGGCTGGCGCGCCCACCTTGCTGAGTCGTCGCCGTTTGACGTCCGAGCATCAAATTGAAAAAGTCGGTGAAAAACTTCGCGCGATGATGCCCTGGATTAAAAAGAACAAGCTTGTCGACCAGACCCGCAACTGAGTCGCATAATTGCCATAACAAAGGCCACTTCGGTGGCCTTTGTTACTATGCAGGGCTGGAGGTCAATTCTATGCATGACGGAAACGAAACAGACTTTACTGAGGGCAACGCCGTAGTGGTGAGAAAACGCCGAAAGGGCATCTATATTTTGCCCAACCTGTTTACGTTGGCGGCACTTTTTGGTGGCTTTTATGCCATCGTCATGGCGATTAATGGTCGATTCGATCTGGCCGCTATAGGTGTTTTTTGTGCCATGGTGCTTGACAGCCTTGATGGACGAGTGGCCCGGATGACGAACACGCAAAGCGCGTTTGGTGAGCAGATGGATTCACTCTCGGATATGGTGTCTTTTGGTGCCGCGCCCGCACTTATCTCCTATGTTTGGGCGCTCCAGGGTTTGGGTCGCTGGGGCTGGATCGCAGCCTTTGTGTATTGCGCCTGTGCCGCCTTGCGACTGGCGAGGTTTAATGTGAACACGGCGGTCGTTGATAAACGTTATTTTCAAGGTTTGCCGTCTCCCGCTGCTGCTGCATTGGTGGCTGGTTTTATATGGTTGATGACGGACCTTGGCGTGAAGGGCCCGACTGTGGCATGGCCTATGTTTGCAATGGCTTTGTATTCGGGCTTGACCATGGTGACCAATGTTCCGTTCTACAGTTTCAAAGATGTTCACATGAAAAAGAGTGTGCCCTTTGTCGTGATTGTGCTGATCGCGTTGGGGATTGCCGTCATCAATATCGATCCACCCATTGTCATGTTTAGTGTGTTTGCTGTGTACGGTTTCAGCGGATACGGTATTTATGTGTGGCGTAAGGCCAAAGGCGTACAGACCAGTGTCATCAGCACCTCGACCGAAGAACCTGATGAAAGAGGACTGCACAAGTGAATGATAGGTGGAGTGGTCACTATCGCAGGTCCTTCGCCGTACATAAACTTGTGGTACATTGAACCTATGAAACATATTTCGCTAGCGCTACTGCTATCGCCACACGGGCGGAGTCGGTAGCGCACGCGCTTACCAAAACCCAAAGCCCGTATGCATCCGCAACGGGCTTTTTGTTTTATGCGCCGATTTTCGATTACGGATTTTCAGGAACACAGGAGAAACCAGATGGCTGACAAGTTGATTATTTTTGATACCACTTTGCGTGACGGCGAGCAGTCGCCTGGCGCGTCCATGAACAAAGATGAAAAGCTGCGCATTGCCCGTCAGTTGGAACGGTTGAAGGTTGACGTCATCGAAGCGGGTTTTGCGGCGAGTTCAAACGGTGACTTCGAGGCAATCCAATGCATTGCCAATGCGATAAAGGATTCAACTATCTGTTCATTGTCCCGTGCCAATGATCGGGATATTTCACGTGCCGCCGAAGCACTAAAAGGAGCCAACAGCGCCCGTATCCATACCTTCATTGCAACGTCGGCGCTGCATATGGAAAAAAAGCTGCGCATGACGCCTGACCAGGTGTTCGAGCAGGCCAAGCTTGCCGTGCGCTTTGCGCGCAATCTGGTTGCCGATGTGGAGTTCAGTCCAGAGGACGGTTATCGAAGCGATGTTGATTTTCTGTGCCGCATTCTGGAGGCCGTGATCAGCGAGGGGGCAACCACCATCAACGTACCTGACACGGTTGGTTACGCCGTGCCCGAACTCTATGGCAATTTCATAAAAAACCTGCGCGAGCGGATTCCGAATTCGGATAAGGCCATCTGGTCTGTTCATTGTCACAACGATTTAGGCATGGCGGTCGCCAATTCACTGGCTGGTGTGAAAATTGGCGGTGCCCGTCAGGTGGAATGCACCATTAATGGTTTGGGCGAACGGGCAGGAAATTGCAGCCTTGAGGAGGTCGTCATGGCTATCAAGACGCGGCGGGATTATTTTGGTCTTGATTTGGGTATTGATACCAGGCAAATTCTGGCAGCTAGTCGCATGGTCAGCCAAACCACGGGTTTTGTGGTTCAGCCCAATAAGGCTGTGGTCGGTGCCAATGCTTTTGCGCACGCCTCCGGTATTCATCAAGATGGTGTTCTCAAGGCACGTGATACCTATGAAATCATGCGGGCAGAGGATGTTGGCTGGACCGCTAATAAAATTATTCTTGGAAAACTTAGCGGACGTAACGCGTTTAAGCAGCGCCTGCAGGAGTTGGGTGTGCAGATGGAAAGCGAGGCAGACATCAATGCCGCATTCGCCAAATTTAAGGAGCTGGCCGATCGCAAGAGTGAGATTTTTGACGAAGATATTTTGGCGCTGGCGAACGACGGGAGTGTGACGCACGATAAGGAACAGTACGGTTTCGTTTCCCTATCGCAACACAGCGAAACTGGTGAGCGTCCTCAGGCGAGCATTGTTTTTACCGTCGATGGCAAAGAAGTCAAAGGTTCTTCAGATGGTAATGGGCCTGTTGATGCATCCCTCAAAGCCATCGAAGCACACGTCAAAAGCGGTGCAGAGATGGTGCTCTATTCTGTCAACGCCATCAGTGGCTCGACAGAAAGTCAAGGTGAGGTGACGGTACGTTTACAAAATAGCGGAAGGGTAGTCAACGGCGTCGGGGCCGACCCGGATATCGTTGTGGCATCTGCAAAAGCCTACCTGAGTGCGCTCAATAAATTACACAACAAAGCTGATCGGGTGGCCGCTCAGGGCTAGTGTCATTGTTTGTTTCAACAGTTCTTGTTTAAGAAAGTCGCGCAAGTATTTGATATTGCGCGACTTTTTGTATAAACTTGCACCATCGAGAAATAAATCCGGGGATGAATACATGTCCTGTTCTCATCAGATTGCGTTTGGAAATATTTTGCGCCGAATACTATTTTTCTTTGGTTTGACGGTTTTCGTTCTGGCCATCTCGTTGCCTCAGGCCGAGGCCGCCCAGAGAAAACGCCAGCTTGTCAAGTCATCCAAGAGTGCGATCGTTGCCAAACGGAAAGTCTCCAAAACATTTGGAGTTATCAAGCGCAAGTCGGTCGTTCGTGCGGAGGCTGTGCCACTACGGCCCTCGTTTGGGCAGATTGCTGGTTTACATGGTGCGCATGACTCACTGGATTTGAAATCCAGCGTGGCGTTGGTGATCGACCAGGATACAAGTGAAGTGTTATTCAGCAAGAATGATAAGGCCATCTTGCCAATTGCATCTCTCACCAAGCTCATGACGGGTTTGGTTCTTAGTGAAGCCCGCTTGCCAATGAACGAGCTCATCACTATTTCCCAAGACGATGTGGATACCGAGAAAGGTAGTTCATCACGCTTGAAAGTTGGTACGGAGTTGAGTCGAGGCGAGCTGTTACATCTGGCTTTAATGTCAAGTGAAAACCGCGCAGCGCACGCACTTGGTCGCAGTTACCCAGGCGGATTGCCGGTCTTTGTTGGCCTGATGAATGCCAAGGCCCGATTGATTGGCATGAACGACACCAATTATGCGGAGCCCACCGGACTCTCCAGTAAAAATCAGTCCAGTGCGCGTGATCTGGTCAAACTGGTCAATGTTGCGTATGGGGATCCGATTTTGCGTGAGTTGTCCACGTCACCTGCACACCAAGTGGCAGTCGGAAACCGAACACTTCAATATAACAACACGAACCGCTTAGTGAAGAATCCATTATGGGACATTGGTTTGCAGAAGACCGGTTATATTACTGAAGCGGGTCAATGTCTTGTTATGCAAGCCAAAGTTGCCGGACGCAAGCTCATCATGGTTTTCCTCGATTCTGCAGGCAAACTCAGTCGGATTGGCGACGCCGAACGTGTTCGTCGTTGGGTAGAGTCGATTCCCGCAGCAAAGTCGGGCTTGGTGCCGTTGGCTGGTACGGCGGTAGGTGAAATACTAGCCACTAGCCACTAGTGGCTGACCCATTGTTAGCGGGCGGAGTCAGGCTTATAGCCCAAAGTTGTGGAGATTTCGCGGGCGGTCGCCTGAAGTTTGGGAAGCCATTCTTCTTCCAATCGCCCGGCTGGAGCAGAAATTGACAAGCCTGCAACCAGTGTGCCTTGGTCGTCGTAGATGCCTGCGGCCATGCAACGCACGCCAAGTTCAAGCTCTTCATTGTCGTGCGCAATGCCGTACTGGCGCACCTTTGACAGTTCCCGTTCCAATGCCAGCAATTGGGTCAGGCTGTTTTTGGTGTGGCCGCTCAAGCCAGTGCGTGTGGCGTAGGCGCGGACCCGTTGCGGGTCGTCCGCCGCCAGGAACAATTTGCCCACCGACGTCAGGTGCAGTGGGGCACGTCCTCCGATGGCTCGAACCACCTGCATACCTGACCGCTCACTATAAGCGCGCTCAATATAAACGATTTCGTCGCCTTGGCGCATGCTCAAATTGACGGGTTGCTGAATTAATTTGTGCAGTTCCCGCATCGGTACTAGCGCTGCATCACGTACATTGAGGCGGTTTTTGACCAGGTTTCCGAGTTCAAGCAGGCGCATGCCGAGTCGGTAGCAGCCTGGCTGTGGGCGATCCACAAAACGGCCGGTGGCCAGATCATTCAACAAGCGGTGTGTGGTGGACGGGTGCAGACCAGTTTTCTCGCTGATCTCTTTAAGTGAAATCGCTTCTTCCCGGGATGCCAGAACGTTCATCAGCATAAACAGGCGTTCAATGACTTGAACGGTTGGGGTGGTTGGAATGCTGGAATCTTTTTTTCGCATGGGTACTCCTGATCTGCGCGCTTGCAATTTTACTTGGTGAAATGTTTTGACGCGCTGTGAAGAAATCAGGGTTGGCTCGAATGAGCTGGTCCGTTGGGTGAATTGGCGATGACCCAGACCCCAGCTACAAAGATCTGCAAAGGTGTAAATCTTGTTTTGTAATTCATTTTTTGACTCTCGTTAATCCAGTAACCCAAGTAAACGTGAGGAAGCTTAAGTGTTTTGGCTTGTGCAATCTGCCACAGAACGTTGTATGTTCCATAGCTGCTGTTGGACTCAGGTTCGTAAAAGGTGTAGACGGCTGAAATGCCATCATCGAGTACGTCAAGTATTGAGACCATTTTCAACGAGCCCGGCGTGCCATCGGGTTGTGTATTGCGGAATTCAACCAGTCGCGAGTTCACCCGGCTTTGCAACAGGAATTGCGTGTACTGGTCAATGCTGTCCTGGTCCATGCCGCCGCCAGCGTGCCGCTCGTGTTGATAGCGGAGATACAGACTGTAGTGTTCCTGTACGAAACACAGTTTGAGCACTCTGGCCTGCAGGTTTGAATGACGTGACCAAGCGCGTCGCTGACTCCTGTTCGGTTGGAATTCGTTGGCAAGAACCCGCAGCGGTGTGCAGGCACAGCATCCGTCGCAATAAGGGCGGTAGGTAAACATGCCACTGCGTCTAAAACCTTTGCTGACCAGCTCTGAATAGATAGGGTTGTTGATTAAATGGCTGGGCGTCGCCACTTGAGATCTGGCCTGTTTTCCTGGCAGATAGCTGCACGGATAGGGCGCTGTTGCATAAAATTGCAGCGCCTGTAAAGGAAGGTCGTTGAGATGCGTCACGTTTGCGTTGACTTTGAAGGCAGTAGTTCTCGCCAGTATAGGGGGTCAAACTGCCAGACCGGGGCCATCTGAGCGAGCCCAGTTGCCACTTGCTCCGAAAACAAATCGCGGGAGATTTCACGTGCGCCCAGGGAGGCCAGGTGACGGGTGTTTTGTTGGCAATCAATCTGCCGGATGCCATGGTGACGACAAAAACAAACAAGCGCCGCAAGCGCAATTTTGGAGGCATCGGTCGAGCGGCTGAACATGGATTCACCAAACACGGATTTGCCCATCGCAACGCAGTACAACCCGCCGGCGAGCTTGCCATTGACCCAGGTTTCTACGCTGTGGGCAAGGCCGGTCCGGTGCAGGTTGCCATAGGCTGCAATCATGGCAGACACGATCCAGGTGCCTGCCTGGCCCTCGCGGGGGCCTGCCGAGCAGGCTTGAATGACTTGCTCGAAAGCCGAATCGATTCGAATTTCACAACCCGCCGTTTTGCGAAATTTCTGGAGTGTTTTTCTGAATGAGGGATGTAGCCGGAATTCCGAGACGTCAAGCACCATTCTGGGATTGGGGCTCCACCACAGGGTGGGTTGCCCTTCGCTGTACCACGGAAAAATCCCCCTGCTGTAGGCGCAGCGTAATGTGTCAACATCCAGCACTCCACCTGCGGCTAGCAGTCCTGGTGCGGGAGAACTTCCCCCCCAAGCCTGACTTACTGGAGGGAAGTCTTGACCCGGGGCAAGCCATGGAAGCAATGGGGATTGAGATGGCATTGGCAGACTGTATCCGACAGGACGGGCGAACCCTCGTTGCTTATTCAACAGCAAATGACTGCTTTCAGGAAAATCGGTGCTGCGACCCGTTACAATAACGGCATGTCGGGGCGTAGCGCAGCCTGGTAGCGCATCTGGTTTGGGACCAGAGGGTCGAAGGTTCGAATCCTTTCGCCCCGACCATTAGACAGTATAAAGACCTCTAAGTAGCGATACTCAGAGGTCTTTTTCATTGGTAAATCAATGTCTCACGCTACAACGGCGTACAAAGTCCGACATTGACAGGCACCCCACAACGGGGCAACAAGTGGGGGGGAATCATGTTTTTGGGGGAAACGTTCTCCCATTTGCCAATGCCGCCCCGTCGTTCCCCTACCTTTGGAGGTGTACCCCCATGCGGCGCGAAATTTAGTATCATTTCCCCAGATTCCGTCACTTCGTTGGCCCATTTTTTTGCCCCGGCGCAGATAGTCTTAAGATCATCTACAAACCTATTTCGGGCTCAACCTTGTTGAATGAACTTTTCGCACGCCATTGGGTAACGCTGCACGGCCTGGTGGTGATGTTGGGCCTGGCCATTTACGCCATCGCCTCGCATACCCTTCGGCAACGCCGCCATCCGTCTGCTGCCATCGCCTGGGTCGTTTCGCTGGTATTGCTGCCCTACATCGCTTTGCCGCTGTACCTGATGTTTGGCAGCCGAAAAGTTGTGGTCCACCGTCGGGCCTCGAACGCGCAAACATCATCCGGCCAGGCGAGTGACACCGAAAATCCGGCAACGAAGGCTGGTCAACTTGCCGCCGCCATGGGCATTCCAGGGGCAACCACTTTCGAGCAGCTCTCGATTCACCAAGATGGCGGGCAAGCGTTGCAATCCTTGCGAAACATGATTGATAGCGCCCACCAAACACTGGATCTGTGCAGTTTCATTTTTGGGCGTGACGTGCTCGGTGATGAAATCGCAATGCATCTGATACGACGTGCTCGCGAAGGTGTTCATATTCGCTTTCTGATTGATGGCATCGGCTTTTATTTAGGCGGTCACCCGAATTTGAAGCGACTTTCGTCCGCGGGGGTGCAAGTGGCCTTGTTCGTGTCGCCCCTGCGATCTCCTTTGCGCGGACGTACCAACCTGCGCAATCACCGCAAGATGGTCATAGTCGACGGCGAGTGGATGTGGTCCGGTGGACGCAACTTGGCAGCCGAATACTTTGAAGGAGACCAGACGTCTTTACGAAAAAAACAGGCCTGGATTGACCTGAGTTTCGACTTGCGCGGTGCATTAGCTCAACAGGCTCAGCAACGGTTTGAACAAGACTGGGCTTTCGCAACGAAAGGCACGACGGCAAGAACCCTGCGGCCTGCTGTGCAAATGTCGACAACCGCGGCCATGAGCGCGCGACTTGTCGCAAGTGGCCCCGATCAAGCGGAAGATACGATCTACACGCTGCTGGTGTCGGGCTGCTTCACGGCACACTCCCGTATTTTGGCGGTCACACCCTACTTTGTGCCAGATTCGACACTCCTGATGGCGCTGACGCTGGCAGCCCGACGCGGCATTGCGGTTGATCTGCTGTTACCCCGAAAATCGAACCATTATCTAGCCGATATTGCCCGTCACTCCGCCCTGCGGGAACTTGTTGCCGCGGGCGCAAGAGTCTGGTTGGCGCCCAGAATGATCCACGCCAAGGCGATACTCATCGACAATGAGTTGGCTTTGGTTGGTTCTGCCAATCTAGATGAAAGAAGTCTATTTCTTAACTACGAGTTGATGATTGCGTTCTACGAACCGTCTGTTGTACAAAGCTTTGCCCAGTGGGTTGAGTTGCAGCGAAGCAGTGCCACGCACTACCGGCCACGGCCACCCGGCCTGGTACGTGAGCTTGTCGAGGGTATGGTGAGGTGGGTCGCTTTTCAACTGTGATTCCATCATGCCGCACCCTAAATTGGAAAGTTTTCCGTCAAACTCACGCGATGCCATGGGCAAATCAACCTTGCAACAAACTGGCCGCAATATTGATGGTCAATGCCAGTACCGTGGTATTGAAAAAGAATGACAGAACACAGTGAACCAGACCCATACGCCGCATGGACCGGCTGGTAAGTGATACATCGGCCGTTTGCCCGGATGTTCCAATCACTCCGGCAAAGTACAAGAAATCGCCATAATCCGGCGAGTCCTCCCCCGGGAAAATGAGACCAGTCGGCAGCTTCCTGCTGACATTGAGATAGTAGTCATGGGCGTAGTGCATTGCAAACATAAGGTGCGTGAAAAACCAGGACGTCACGACAGTCAGCGCCGTCAGCGCAATGTGGCCCAGCCGGACTTGGCCATTCAGGTTCTTGACCACTGACAGCTCATCCACAATGGCCAGCAGGCTGGCGATCACCGTGATTACAACCAGCAGCAGAACCGTCTTGCGTCCCTCGTCTTGATGGAGGGAACGAAGACGGATTTTTTCGGCGGAAGATCGGATCATCATCACGCCAGCCAGCAGAAGATACAGGCAAACCGCCGCATTCCAGCTGAGCAGGAAGCGCGTGGCATTGCGGATGGCCAGGTCCCGGGTAGCCAGGCTGAATGGCAAGCCAAAATAAAGCAAAATTCCAAAAATAGATACAAGCACAAGGCGTGGTCGTGCATGGATTTGACGCAGGATGGAATTTCGTTGCCTGTTCATATCAACTTACTTTAAACGTAAAGTGACGTCGCGCAATTTTTGAGAATAAGCATTGTCAATTCAGCTTATCGGGTGGTACGTCAGAACCGCGCTTTTGGTCCGGCCGCAAGAACGCGAACACCGTCAGCGCGGCAAAGGCGAGACATGCCGCCACAAGGAAAGCGCTGGCCGGATGCATCAACCATAACGCCCCAGCGATCAGCGATGCAGGCAGGTAGATGAGACCGGTCACAAAATTGTAGAGGCCGATCGCGGACGCGCGTCGTTCCAGCTCAAGATCGGCGATAAACGCTTTGCTTTGGGCTTCATCGATCGCATAAAAGACACCATAGATGATGAACAGGACGATGATCTGCCATTGCGTGGTCGCGAATACGAAACCAAGGCTCATCAGCAGATAGATCAGGTAGCCCAGCATAATCATGCGCGCCCTTCCAAATCTGTCGCCGAGTTTGCCTATCAGCGGTGCGGCAATGACGAACGCAATATTAAACAGGGCGTAAAGCAGCACAATGTCCTTGACTGAAAAACCAACGCTATGGGCACGCAACAGTAAAAAGCCGAAGCTGAAATAGGCCAACGAAAATATTCCGGCTGCGACAAGGTAGCGTTTGAATTCCGGGCTGAGGATTTGCCATGTTTCGAACATGTTTTCGCGCTGATGCTGAACCCCGGGCTGATCTTTGATGCGACTTAAAGCCACGATGCTGAGCAGGGCGGGAACCAGTGCCACCCAGAAAAGGAATCGAAACGTCGAAGCCCCGTCCCCAAGCCACGAAAGCAGACCATACGCCACCAGCGGGCCGAGAACGGCGCCGGACTTGTCGAGCGCCTTGTGCACGCCGAACGAGTACCCTCGCGTGTCTTTGTCTGCCACTGCTGAAAGCCAGGCATCACGCGGCGGCCCCCGGAAACCCTTGCCCAGCCGCTCGATGACACGAAAGACGCTGAGACCGAAAACCGAGCTGGTGATCAATAGAATGATCTTGGCCAGCGTGGAGAAACCATAGCCGGTCAGAGCGAAGACTTTGCGTTTTCCAGTCCGGTCTGACAACCAGCCAGCGAAGTAATTCAATGAGGATGCGGACAAGTCGGCAAATCCCTCGACCATGCCAAGCAAAGCCGCTGATGCCCCTGCGATCGTTGTAAAGAAAATCGCGAACACCGAGAAAATCATCTCGGAGCTAAGGTCAGTCAAAAAGCTAACCAGACCCAGCTTGAGAACATCTGGATGCACGCCAAATTTCTTATCGACAGGATCAGGTGGCATTGGGTCCTTGGTCAGTTTTTGAGTGCTTGGTTGTGAAGCGCACCATCTTAGCTGCCAAACTTGCTTGACCGACGAAGGTGCCTTTAGCCCAAGAAGCTGCTCATACAGCGTAGTGTCTTTCATGTTCAAGCTGGTGATTTTGAATCACTGGATTGTCTCGCAGCAAGCAAAAATTCACAGTGAAATTGATGAAGAACCAAATAATAATAAGAAAAAATCGTTGCTGTAAAAGACTGCCCGTAGTCCAGTTGGATAGAGCAACAGCCTTCCAAAGGTTGGTCGTCGATTTCCAAGATCGCGTAAACGCTGGCTTTTCTTATTTATCCATCTCAAACTTCGACATATTTCAGCTTCATCCCACGAATTTTGGCAGGAATTTACTAGGACGTTTGGAGATGGGTTTTGCGGGGTGGGGCGTCTCCACTGCGCGTAGAATCAAACAGCTAGCGCTCGTCGTCTAACGGATAAGGCATCGGTCTTCTACACCGACGATGGGGGTTCGATTCCCTCCGGGCGCACCAAAATACTTCTCATGGATAAATCCCTAATCTTTGCTGACCTTCGTGCCCAGTTTCGACAGCGCTCAGTATTTTGATGTGGTGGACTGATTCGCAGGGGAGAGGGCACACGGATGGTGACGGATGGTCCGCGCGATTTCATTCCATGGGCCGCCAGCAAAGCCGAGCCCTTTGTCTCATCGCTCAATGATGCACAGGGATTGCCACATTGGGGGCACTCATGATCACCATCGCAAATGGGGGTAGCCCATTCTGCTCAGACGCCTATGATGCTTCAATGGTGACCGCGGAGAAAATGAAATGATGCTCTGACAAAAATGATGTACGCTGCGCTCAGGTTCACATTGCCAGCCGCATTACCAAGTTTGTCAAAGTAACCAAAGATGGTTTTTCGCTGGAGAACGCGCAGATTCCAGCTGGAAAACACCGCCTGACCATGCAGGTGCAAGACGAAAAGCAGCGCGTGGCGGAGCGGGAGTTGCGCCTGGAAGTGGAGTAGGCCTCAAGGTTTTGGGTTAACGCAGGACAAGTGAGGGATCTGAGATGAGAATGGTTTTTGGTGTTTTAAGTTTGTTGTTCGTCGTCGCCGTGATCGGGGTACTTGCCAAGAAGCAGTTGGGGGCGGTGTCGGGCGCTTCCTCGCCGGGGACCACGCCGCAGCAACAAAGCCAGCAGTTGCAAAACCAGGTCAAAAAATCGGTTGAAGACGCGATGCAGCAGCCCCGTCCCGAGCCTGATGACAAATGATTAGCCTGAATTTCTGGTTCGATACGGTTCGAGTGCTGCTGCTCAGTCTGTTGCTGGCGGCCAGCGCGGGCGAAGTATTGGCCACTCTTGGGCAAGCACCTTCAACGCCTCCGGCTGCTTCATCTTCGACCCCTGGGTCCGGCGCAAGAATGTCTGCCGTCTCGCCAGGCACCCGGTCCAGTCTTTACACACTTCACGAGGTCCAGCTCGAAAATGGGACAAGCGTTCGGGAATATGCGACGCCTGCGGGGCTGGTTTTTGCCGTGGCGTGGCGCGGGCCGGTGTTGCCGGACCTGACTGCGCTGCTGGGGGGCTATTTCAAGACCTTCAAAGCCGAAATTGATCAGGCCCACCTGATGGGCAGTCGTGGTTCTCCTGTGAACATTGAACGCGACGGACTGGTCGTCCGCTCCAACGGGCGCATGCGAAACTTTTTTGGATCGGCCTATGCACCAGACCTGATCCCGGCCGGCGTCAATATCAATGATGTGCTTCAGTAATATTTTGGGTCGTGCCGTCGCGTTTGCCCTGGTGGTGATCGGGATCACCGCTTGTGGTGGTGGTGGTGGTGGCGGCGGATCTAGTCTGCCTGCGGCGAGCAATGCGATCAGCGTCACAGTAGATACTGGCCCTGCAGGGACGGGCTACAACGTCAACCGCTTGTACACGACCGTGAAGATCTGCCAGTCAGGCAGCAGCACCCAATGTCAAATCATTGACCATGTGTTGGTTGACACCGGCTCCACGGGTCTGCGGCTTTTGTCCAGCGTGTTGGCACCGGACTTGAACCTGAGTCGCCTGACCGGTAGCGGCGGTTTTCCGTTGCTCAATTGTGAGCAGTTCATTGACAACAGCTTTGCCTGGGGCCCGGTGGCGACGGCGGATATTGTGCTGGGCGGTAAGACTGCCGCCAATGTGCCGATTCAAATCATTGCAGACCCGGCATTTAACAGCCAGGCGTCGACATGTTTGGTCGGTGGCACGGCGATCACTACAGCGGCCATGCTTGGTGCTAGCGGCATTATTGGGCTTGGATTGTTCAAGGAAGACTGTGGGGCAAGGTGTACCAACCATGCCATCAATGGGTATTACTACACATGCAGCAATTCTGGCTGCACATCCATCAATGCCACCATGGCAAGTACCGCGCAACAGGTGAAAAATCCGGTCCCCTTGTTTGCGGCAGACAACAACGGCGTGCTGATCGACTTGCCCGCTGTCAGTTCGGCTGGTGCGTCCAGTCTGAGTGGATCGCTGATTTTCGGCATCGGTACGCAGTCGAACAACCAGTCGACGGCCGCTGGGGTCCTGATGACAAATTCTTCAGGCTACATCAGCACCTCGCTTACGTTGTCTTCAAGTCAAACCCTGAATCTGAACACCAGCTTCATCGACACTGGATCCAATGGCCTTTATTTTGATTCCAGCACGATCCCAAGCTGCACAGGCAGCAGCGCCGGGTTTTATTGTCCCAGCTCACTGATCACTTTGTCGGCCACACTCTCAGGCACCAATGGCGTAAGCAGTCCAGTTTCGTTTTCAATTGACAATGCGACGGCGCTGTTTGTGGGGTCCACCAACGCGGTTCTTCCAACCTTGTCGGGCCCCATTGGTGACGCCCATACTTTTGACTGGGGTTTACCTTTCTTTTACGGGCGCCGGGTATTTATCGGCATCGAGGGGCAGGCATCAACGCTCGGAACCGGTCCCTTTTATGCCTTTTGAGGCGCGCTTCAGTTGGCCGCTTCCAGACCGTTTTTGAAGTGTTCCTGCATCCGCAGCATCGCAAGCGCTGCGTCCCGTGCCGAAATGGCGGCCATCAAGGCGCGGTGCTCATTCAGCGATTCTTCAATGCGTCCTGATTTCAGGAGTGAGTTGTGACGGTTCAGCTTCATCACCTTGCGCAAGTCGGCCACCATCTGATCGCGCCAGCGGTTGTTGGCAATCTCCAGCAGCCGCATATGAAAGCGTTCGTTGATCTCGAAAAAGCGTTCCCGGTCTTGCTGACCAGGCTTGGCTGCAACTTCCAGTTCATGGTGCAGGGTCTGCAAGTCTTCGGTTTGGGATGCTGTGGCCGTTGCTGCCACCACGCTCGCTGCGTCCGCTTCCAGCAGGCCAAGCAGGTGGTACACGTCGGACAAGTCGCGTTCGGACACCTCGGTCACGTAGGCGCCACGCCGCACTTTCATGGTGATCAGACCTTCAGCCGCCAGCACTTTAAGCGCTTCACGCAGGGGGGTGCGGCTGATGCCGTAGGCCTCGGCAATTTTCAGTTCGTCAATCCAGCTGCCGGGCTCCAGTTCGCGACTGAAAATTCGCTGACGCAGGAGTTCAGCCACCTCTTCATAGAGTGCACGGGGGGATAAGGAGAGCGCTACCATAGCGCGAATTGTAAGCTTTGAAATAATATTTTGAATCAATAATTATAAATAACGTAAACTACTGCAATTCACATTTTTGTCATCCCGGCGAAGGCTGGGATTCACTTTGTCCTTGCAGGTAGATCACTTGCCGGGTACTGGATTCCCGCCTTCGGGGGAATGGCAAATTTATAGAAGTGCCCTCAATATACTCATCGCAAACAGCATCCGTCATGACCTCAAAAAATCCTGAATTTCAGATCGCCAGCCTTGAGGCTTGGGCCAAGGCCGCTGCCAAGTCCGCACCAGGTGGCAATGTGGGTGCCCTTAACTGGCAAACGCCTGACGGCATCACGGTCAAGCCGCTTTACACTGCCGCCGATACCCAGAGCCTGCCCTACGCCAATACGTTGCCGGGCTTTGAGCCCTACCTGCGCGGCCCGCAGGCCACCATGTATGCGGTGCGTCCCTGGACCATCCGCCAGTACGCCGGCTTTTCCACGGCGGAAGAATCCAACGCGTTTTACCGTAAGGCGCTCGCTGCCGGCGGGCAGGGCGTGAGCGTGGCCTTCGACCTGGCCACGCACCGCGGCTACGACAGCGACCATCCGCGTGTCACCGGTGATGTCGGCAAGGCCGGTGTGGCCATTGACTCCGTGGAGGACATGAAGATTCTGTTCAACGAAATTCCGCTGGACAAGGTCAGCGTCTCCATGACCATGAATGGCGCCGTGCTGCCGGTGCTGGCCGGTTATGTGGTGGCGGCGGAAGAGCAGGGCGTCAGTCAGGATAAGCTCTCCGGAACAATTCAGAACGACATTCTGAAAGAGTTCATGGTGCGCAACACCTACATTTACCCGCCTGCGCCCAGCATGCGCATCATCGGCGACATCATCGAGTACACGGCCCAAAATATGCCGAAGTTCAACTCGATTTCGATTTCCGGCTACCACATGCAGGAAGCGGGTGCCAATCAGGCGCTGGAGCTGGCCTTTACCCTGGCTGACGGCAAGGAATATGTGAAGACCGCCATTGCCAAGGGCATGGACGTGGATCAATTTGCCGGGCGCCTGAGTTTCTTCTGGGCCATCGGCATGAACTTCTATCTCGAAGTGGCGAAGATGCGGGCCGCGCGCCTGCTGTGGTGCCGCATCATGAAGGGTTTTGATGCGAAGAACCCCAAGTCGCTCATGCTGCGCACCCACTGCCAGACCAGCGGCTGGAGCCTGACCGAGCAAGACCCCTACAACAACGTGGTGCGCACCACCATTGAGGCCATGGCCGCAGTGTTTGGCGGCACCCAGTCCTTGCACACCAACAGCTTTGACGAAGCGATTGCGCTGCCCACCGAGTTCAGCTCGCGCATCGCCCGCAACACCCAGCTCATCATTCAGGAAGAAACTCACATCACCAATGTGATCGACCCCTGGGCTGGCAGCTACATGATGGAAAAGCTCACGCAGGATATGGCGGACGCGGCGTGGAAGATCATTGAAGAGGTCGAGGCCATGGGCGGCATGACCAAAGCGGTCGACAGTGGCTGGGCCAAGCTCAAGATCGAAGCCGCTGCCGCCGAGAAGCAGGCGCGCATCGACAGTGGCAAAGACGTGATCGTCGGCGTCAACAAATACAAGCTCAAGACCGAAGATGCGATTGAATCCCGCGATATCGACAACGTGGCGGTGCGCGACGGGCAAATCGAGCGCCTGAAAATTATTAAGCAAAATCGGGACCCAGCCCTCGTCAATACTGCGTTGGCTGCTATTACTTCTGCAGCAGAATCCAATTCTGGCAACTTGCTGGATCTGGTGATCAAAGCCATGCGCCTGCGCGCCACCGTGGGCGAGGTAAGCGATGCGCTGGAAACTGTTTACGGGCGCCACCGCGCCGACACACAAAAGGTGACCGGCGTGTATGCAGCAGCTTATGACTCGGCTGAGGGCTGGGATGCCCTCAAAACTGAAATCAACGCCTTTGCCGAAAAAGAGGGCCGCCGTCCGCGCGTCATGATTTCCAAATTGGGGCAGGACGGCCATGACCGTGGCGCCAAAGTGGTGGCCACTGCGTTTGCCGATCTCGGTTTTGACGTGGACATGGGCCCGCTGTTCCAGACCCCCGAAGAATGTGCCCGCCAGGCGATTGAAAATGACGTCCATGCCGTGGGCGTTAGTACCCTGGCCGCCGGCCATAAAACCCTGGTACCCGCCATCATTGCCGAGCTGAAAAAACAGGGTGCTGATGACATCATTGTTTTTGTTGGCGGCGTGATTCCACGGCAAGACTATGAGATGCTTTACGAGGCCGGTGTCAAAGGCATTTATGGCCCCGGTACGCCGATCCCGGCCAGCGCGAAAGACGTGCTGGAGCAAATCAAGAAGGCCATCGCCTGAAGGAAATGGTGATTTCCGTCGCCGCCATCGTTCAGGCCACAGGTGCCCAGCAGCGCCGCGCCATCGCCAAAGCCATCACACTGCTCGAATCCACCCGCACCGACCACCGCGCGCAGGCCGATGAGCTGCTCACGGCCTTACTGCCGCACACCGGCAAATCTTTCCGATTGGGCATCAGCGGTGTACCGGGGGTCGGAAAATCTACCTTCATCGAGGTGCTGGGCCTGTACCTGATCGGCCAGGGTCATCGCGTGGCGGTGCTCACCGTTGACCCGTCTTCTACGGTCTCGGGTGGCTCGATCCTGGGCGACAAGACGCGGATGGAAAAGCTCTCGGTCCATGAGAATGCCTACATCCGACCCAGTCCCAGCAGCGGCACGCTGGGCGGCGTGGCGGAGAAAACGCGCGAGGCCATGCTGGTCTGCGAGGCGGCGGGCTATGACGTGGTGATCGTCGAGACCGTAGGCGTGGGGCAGTCAGAGACAGCCGTGGCCAACATGACCGACATGTTTGTGCTGATGCAACTGCCGAACGCCGGGGACGATCTGCAGGCCATCAAGAAGGGTGTGATGGAACTGGCCGATCTGGTGGTGATCAACAAGGTCGATATTGACGCCATCGCCGCGCAGCGGGCGCAACTGCAAATCACATCTGCGATGCGGCTGCTGGGCCTGTTTGGTCACCATGACGAGACAAGCTGGCACCCGAAAGCGCTGCAGCTCAGTGCTTTGAACGGACAGGGCGTGGACACATTCTGGGCTGCAGTGGCCGAATTCAAAACCCTGCAAACCGCCAATGGCAAGCTGGCCGCGCGCCGCCAGCAACAGTCGCTGGCCTGGATGTGGGAGCGCATTGATGCCGGTTTGAAACAGGCGTTTCGTCAGCAGCCGCAGGTGCAACAACTGCTACCGCAGCTCACCCAGGAAGTGCTGACAGGCCGCTTGGCGGCCTCCACTGCAGCACGGAATTTGCTTCTAGCCCATATGAATAGGGCGTAGGAAGCTATATAAATAATAGCAATTAACGATTAGCAACCAACGACAGAGACGATCAGGACTTTGCAAAGAGAGAAAACCATGCACGACATACTTGAACAACTTGAAGCCAAGCGCCAACTCGCGCGTTTGGGTGGTGGCCAAAAACGCATCGACGCACAGCACAAAAAGGGCAAGCTCACCGCCCGTGAGCGTCTCGAACTGTTGCTCGACGAGGGCACGTTCGAAGAGTGGGACATGTTCGTGGAACACCGCTGCGTCGACTTCGGCATGGAAGAAAACAAGATTCCCGGCGACGGTGTGGTCACCGGCTACGGCATGATCAACGGCCGCCTGGTGTTTGTGTTCAGCCAGGACTTCACCGTGTTTGGTGGCGCCTTGAGCGAGGCCCATGCCGAAAAAATCTGCAAGGTGATGGACCAGGCCATGAAGGTCGGCGCCCCGGTGATTGGCTTGAACGACTCAGGCGGTGCGCGGATTCAGGAAGGCGTCGCCAGCCTGGGCGGCTATGCCGATGTGTTCCAGCGCAACGTGATGGCCAGCGGCGTGGTGCCGCAGATCAGCATGATCATGGGCCCCTCAGCCGGCGGCGCGGTGTACTCGCCCGCCATGACCGACTTCATCTTCATGGTCAAGGACAGCTCCTATATGTTCGTCACCGGCCCTGAAGTGGTGAAGACCGTGACGCATGAAGAAGTCACGGCCGAAGAGCTGGGCGGTGCCATTACCCACACCACCAAGAGCGGCGTCGCCGATCTGGCCTTTGAGAACGATGTGGAAGCGCTGCTGATGTTGCGCCGCCTCTACAACTACCTGCCGCTCAACAACCGTGAAAAAGCACCCGTGCGCCGCAGCGGCGACCCGGCCGACCGCATGGACATGAGCCTGGACACCCTGGTGCCCGACAACGCCAACAAACCGTATGACATGAAAGAGCTCATCGTCAAAACGGTTGATGACGGCGACTTCTTCGAGTTGCAACCCGAGTACGCCAAGAACATCCTGATTGGTTTTGGCCGCATGGAGGGCCAGACCGTGGGCATCGTGGCCAATCAGCCGCTGGTGCTGGCGGGCTGCCTGGACATCAAGAGCTCCATCAAGGCGGCGCGCTTTGTGCGCTTCTGCGATGCCTTCAACATCCCGGTCATTACCTTTGTCGACGTGCCCGGCTTCATGCCCGGTACTTCTCAAGAGTACGGCGGCATCATCAAGCATGGCGCCAAGCTGCTCTATGCCTATGCCGAGTGCACGGTGCCCAAGATCACCGTCATCACGCGCAAAGCCTACGGTGGTGCCTACGACGTGATGAGCTCCAAGCACCTGCGCGGCGACGTCAACTTTGCCTGGCCCAACGCCGAAATCGCGGTGATGGGTGCCAAGGGTGCGGTGGAAATCATCTTCCGCGAAGACAAGGGCGACCCGGTCAAGCTCGCCGCCAAAGAGGCCGAATACAAGGCCCGCTTTGCCAACCCGTTCGTGGCGGGTGCCCGTGGCTTTATTGACGACGTGATCCTGCCGCACGAGACCCGCAAGCGCATCTGCCGCTCACTGGTGATGCTGCGCGACAAGAAGCTGGAAAACCCGTGGCGCAAACACGGCAACATCCCGCTGTGAAATAACCCTGTCATTGAAACGAACCCTGTCATTGCGGGCTTGACCCGCAATCCATGGATGCCGGATCAAGTCCGGCATGACAAAACTGGAGTACCTCATGTTTACCAAAATACTGATTGCCAACCGTGGCGAAATCGCCTGCCGGGTTATCAAGACCGCCCAAAAGATGGGCATCAAAACCGTCGCCGTTTACTCCGACGCGGATAAAGATGCCCGCCATGTGATGCTGGCCGACGAGGCCGTCAACATCGGTCCGGCCCCCAGCCGCGAGAGCTATTTGCTGGCTGACAAAATCATCGCGGCCTGCAAGCAAACGGGCGCGCAGGCGGTGCACCCCGGTTACGGCTTTTTGAGCGAGAACGCCGGCTTTGCCAAACGCGTGGAAGAAGAAGGCATCGTCTTCATTGGCCCCAAGCATTACTCGATTGCCGCCATGGGCGACAAGATCGAATCGAAGAAGCTCGCCGGTGCGGCGGGTGTGAACTGCATTCCGGGTGTCAATGACGCGATTGACACGCCTGAGCGCGCCGTGGAGATTGCCAAGGGCATTGGCTATCCGGTCATGATCAAGGCCAGCGCAGGCGGTGGCGGCAAAGGCCTGCGCGTCGCCTTCAATGACAAGGAAGCGTTCGAGGGTTTCACCAGTTGCCGCAATGAGGCCCGCAACAGCTTTGGTGACGACCGTGTGTTCATCGAAAAGTTCGTTGAAGAACCACGCCATATCGAAATCCAGCTGATTGGCGACAGCCACGGCAACGTGATTTACCTGAACGAGCGTGAATGCTCCATCCAGCGCCGTCACCAGAAGGTGATTGAAGAAGCACCGTCGCCCTTCATCAGCGAAGCCACCCGAAAAGCCATGGGCGAACAGGCCGTGCAGCTGGCGAAAGCGGTGAAATACCAGAGCGCAGGCACGGTCGAGTTTGTCGTCGGCCGGGACCAGAGCTTTTACTTTCTGGAGATGAACACCCGTTTGCAGGTGGAGCACCCGGTGACCGAGTGCATTACCGGTCTCGATCTGGTGGAGCTGATGATCCGCGTCGCCGCCGGCGAGAAACTGCCGCTGACCCAGGCGGAGGTCAAGCGTGATGGTTGGGCGATTGAATGCCGTATCAATGCCGAAGACCCGTTCCGCAATTTCCTGCCCTCCACCGGTCGTCTGGTGCGCTTTCAGCCACCGACTGAGACTATGTTTGCCGCCGATATCAACCAGTGGTACGGCGTTCGGGTCGATACCGGCGTGCAGGACGGTGGCGAGATTCCGATGTATTACGACTCGATGATCGGCAAGCTGATCGTGCATGGCAAAGACCGGCTCGATGCGATTGCCAAGATGCGCGAAGCACTCAATGGTTTTGTGATTCGTGGCATCAGCAGCAATATCCCTTTTCAGGCTGCGTTGCTGGCGCATCCCAAATTTGTCGCGGGTGACTTCAATACCGGTTTCATTGCCGAGAACTACTCACAAGGGTTTCGGGCTGAAGACGTGCCACATGACGACGCCGACCTGCTGATTGCGCTGGCCGCTTTTGTCAACCGCAAGTACCGCAACCGGGCCTCAAATATTAGCGGGCAGATGGAAGGCCACGAAGTGGCGGTGGGTGAGGACTTCGTCGTTGTCACCTTGGGCCAGCAGGGCAGCTCCACGCCAACGCCGGTATCGGTGACGGATTTTGAAGAAAAAACCGGCTCCAGCTCAATCACAGTGGGCGCAAGAAGCTACAAAATATGTAGCAACTACCGCTTGGGTGAAGTGCGTATCAGCGGCACCTGCAATGGTGCGCCATTCACGGCGCAGGTTGAGCGCGGCAGTCTCGCGGGCAAGAACCCGCTGGCGATCCGGGTCTCGCACAACGGTACCCAGATTGACACACTGGTGCTCTCCAAGCGTGCTGCCCAGCTCCACGCCCTGATGCCCTACAAGGCGCCGGCTGACATGAGCCGTTTTGTGCTGTCACCCATGCCGGGGCTGCTGGTTGAAGTGGCGGTGCAGCCGGGTCAGAAAGTGCAGGCCGGTGAGCGTGTGGCCGTGATCGAGGCCATGAAGATGGAAAACGTGCTGTTTGCGGCGGCCGACGGCGTGGTCAAGTCGATTGTGGCGAACAAGGGCGAATCGCTGACCGTGGACCAGGTGATTGTGGAGTTTGTATAAAAATGACCCGCCCATTCAAAGTGCTGGGCATCCAGCAAATCGCCATCGGCGGTCCTGACAAAACCCGTTTGCAGAAGCTCTGGGTCGATATGCTGGGCCTGGAAGTGACCGGCACCTTTCGCAGTGAGCGCGAAAATGTGGATGAAGACATCTGCGCCATGGGGAGCGGTCCCTTCAAGGTCGAAGTCGACCTGATGCAGCCGCTGGACCCGGACAAAAAACCAGCGGTGCACACCACGCCCCTCAATCACGTCGGCCTGTGGATCGACGATCTGCCCCGCGCGGTGGCGTGGCTCACGGCCAAGGGCGTGCGATTTGCCCCGGGTGGCATCCGTAAGGGCGCTGCCGGGTTCGACATCTGTTTTTTGCACCCCAAGTCAAATGACGAATTCCCTGTCAGTGGCGAGGGGGTGTTAATTGAGTTGGTGCAAGCCCCGGCGGAAGTTGTTGTCGCATTTTGCCAGCTTGCTGGAGGGTCTGTCTGACCTGCCGATAAGCGGCTTGTGTGTGATGTTTCGAAAGTAGAATGAATTCGTCAGGTTGCCGTTGGACGCTTGCTGTACAACGGCCGGTTAATTAAAACTATTAGCGAGACATGCCCCATGATTTTTGGAAGACTCTTTTCGCCTGGTTTGTGGCTGATGCGGCACCTGCGTCTTGCCGCCAAGCTCCTGCTGTTGGCGGTCGTTTTGATGACACCGCCGGTCGTGATGTTGATCCAATATTTCCTGACTGGGCCGACTGGATCTGGCGCAACGTTGCTGGCGTGGTTGAGCGGCGTGTGCGTGGTGTTGTCTGTGTATTTTCTGCTGGTTTTTTACCAGAGCTTTGCCCAGGATTTGGGGCAGGTGACGCAGGCCATGGACAAGATCGTACGGGGCGATTTGCGCTTGAGCCTGGTGGCTCGGGGTCAGGATGAACTTGCCGGTCTGCTGTCCTCAACCAGCAAAATTGGCGCTACGGTGTCTGCGATGGTGGCCAATGTGCGCAGTAATGCCGCTTTCGTCGCGTATTCTGGTAAAAGTCTGGCGGCGGGGAATCGTGAGTTGTCAGAGCGGACCGAGCAACAGGCGGCCAATCTGGAACAAACGGCGGCCAGTGTGGAGCAGTTGTCGTCCACCGTGCAGGACAACGCGCAGACCGCAGCCCAAGCTAACGCTCAGGCCGCCAGCGTGCGGGATGTGGCCGATCAGGGGGCGTCCACCATGGCCGAGGCGATCGCGTCGGTTGAAGCCATCCAGGGCAGCGCCAAGCGCATGGATGAGATTGTCAGTGTGATTGACGGGCTGGCTTTTCAGACCAATATCCTGGCGCTTAATGCGGCCGTGGAGGCGGCCCGGGCAGGGGAGTCCGGTCGTGGCTTTGCCGTCGTTGCCAGCGAGGTGAGATCTTTGGCCCAGCGTTCAGCCGAGTCGGCCAAAGAGATCCGGCAACTCATCGGGGCATCGTCGGCGCAGGTGGCGTCCAGCGTCCAGAAGATCCGGACGGCGGGCAGCAACAACGCGCAGATTGTGTCGGGCATACGTGATGTGGCGGCCAATATGTCGCAGATATCGACTTCCAGCGCAGAACAAAGCGCGGGGCTGACCGAAATCACAACGGCGGTGCGCCAGCTCGACGAAATCACGCAGCGCAATGCCCAGATGGTTGAGCACGCGGTGACGCAAGCGACCAATCTGGAAGGCCGGGCCTCCACGCTGGTGGAGGCCGTTGCCATATTCAAGCTGCAGCAGGGCTCTGCGGAAGAGGCGATAGAACTGGTTGACCAAGCTCTGGCGCTGCGCCGGCGCAGCGCCTCTCGGGGTTCGTTTTTGCGTGACGTGACCGATCCGGTACAAGGGTTTCACGACCGCGACATGTATGTCTTTGTGCTGGACCTTAATGGCACTTATCTGGCGTTTGGTGGTAACCCGGCCAAGGTCGGCAGCCGGGTGCAGGATATCGCGGGTATCGACGGTGACGGCTTGCTTGATTCCATCATCACGCAAGCCAGCATTGAGCCGGGTTGGGTCGAATACGACATCACCAATCCGACGACCGGACGCGTGCAAAGCAAAATGTCTTTTGTGCAGCAGGTGGACGATCTGTTCGTCGGCTGTGGCGTTTACAAAAACCTGGTGATCAGCTAGCTAATGCGGGCGGGCCTAGCTGGCGCTTCTGCCGGAGCCACGCTTGGCGCGGGCACGCGCCAGCGCCGCTTCAATCACGGCCCGTTTTTTGTCCAATACGACGGGGTCGGTGTGCAGTGAATGGCTGGGTAGATCTGACAGTTTGAGCAGTGCTTTTTCTTCAAGCCTTTTATCGTTATCGCCCACGTCACGACTGCGTCGGTAGCTATGAAATTCATAGCGATTGTGGGCCAGTTCGGCCTGTGGGCGCGACCACGCAGCCCAGCCGGTTGCTGCACCCGTCACGTTTTCAAGTTCAATGCAATCGACCGGGCAAACCGGAAGGCACAGCTCGCAGCCAGTGCAGTAGGCCTCAATCACGGTGTGCATCAGCTTGTTGCTGCCCATGATCGCGTCGGTCGGGCAGGCCTTGATGCACAGGGTGCAGCCGATACACCAATCTTCATCAATGAAGGCGACGCTGCGCGGACCCTCGACACCATGGGCCGGGTTCAGCCCCTCGATGGGCTGGCCCGTGATGGCTGCCAGCCATTCAATACCTTGCGCACCGCCGGGCGGGCACTGGTTAATGCCCGCCGTGCCCAAGGCGATGGACTGCGCGTAGGCCGCGCAGTCCGGGTAGCCGCAGCGGGTGCACTGCGTTTGGGGCAGCACCGCAAGGATCTTGGCGACCAGCGCAGTCATCACTTTTTGCCAGCAACCTTTTTTGCTACAGTTTTAGTAGCTGTTGACGTCCGTTTTACGGGGGATGCAGCTGTTTTTACGTCGGTGATCGGCGCCTTGGCCGATTTCGCTACCGGCTGGTGGCTGAGGATGAATGATTTAACTTCCGGGTACACCACGTCACGCCAGCGGCGGCCGGCAAAGATGCCATAGTGTCCGGCACCTTTTACTTCCAGATGTTTTTGCTCCGAGGCGAGAACTCCACTGCAGATGCTGTGGACGGCTTCGGTCTGGCCGGAGCCGGAGATGTCGTCCAGCTCGCCTTCCACAGAGAAGAGGGCCGTGGTGGTGATGTCCTGCGGGCGCACGCGTTCCATTTTGCCGTCAACGCCTTTCACATCCCACGTGCCGTTCACCAGACTGAACTCCTGAAACACCACCTTGATCGTATCCAGGTAGTAGTCGGCGTCCATGTCCAGCACGGCGTTGTACTCGTCATAGAACTTGCGGTGCGCTTCGGTGCTCGCATCGTCGCCCTTGATCAGGTCTTTGAAGTAGTCGTAATGGCTCTTGGCGTGGTTGCTGGGGTTCATGGCCACAAAGCCGGAGTGCTGCAGGAAGCCGGGGTAGACACGCCGTCCGGCGCCCGCGAAACTGGTGGGGACGCGGTAAATCACGTTGTTCTCAAACCATTCGTAGCTCTTGTTCATGGCCAGGTTGTTGACCGCCGTGGGAGATTTCCTGGCATCAATCGGACCGCCCATCATGGTCATGGTCAAAGGCGTCAATTCGCCACGCGTGGCCATCAGTGAGACGGCGGCCAGTACCGGTACGGTGGGCTGACACACGCTGACCACATGGCAATTGCCGTAAATGCCCTGCAGGTGGCGAATGAACTCCTGCACATAGTTCACATAGTCATCCAGATGGAATTCACCTTCGGACAGGGGAATCAGGCGCGCATTTTTCCAGTCGGTGATGTAGACCTTGTGGTCTTTGAGCATGGTCTTGACCGTATCGCGCAAGAGCGTCGCATAGTGGCCAGACAAGGGGGCCACGATCAGCACCGCGGGTTGACCCTTGAGTTTGGCCAAGGTGGCCGGATCATCGCTGAAGCGTTTGAAACGGCGCAATTCACAAAATGGCTTGTCGATTTCAACGCGTTCATGGATGGCGATGCCTACCCCGTCGACATCGATGGTGCGCAGACCAAATACCGGCTTTTCGTAATCTTTACCCAAGCGGTGCATCAAGTCGTAGCCCGCTGAAATGCGCTGCGCAAACGGGTTCTGCCCCAGCATTGACAGGGGATTGCCGTAGACCTTGGCAGCAGTCAGAGCCAGATCGGTGAATGGCTCCATCAGGGAACGTCGGGTTTCGTAGAGTTGGTAGAGCACGGTGAATTCTCTTTCAGGAAATGGTGCAGTGCAGCATAACAGGTCTGGATGACATTGCGTTGGAGTAGAAACACCAATAACCTGCGTCATCTGTCACCTTGGTGCCTGCAGAAGTCAGGAACCTTAAGTGGTCAGGCGGGTTAAGCTCATAGCTGACTCTATGCAAATTACCATGGATCGCCGAACATGGTTGTCAATGCTGTTTTTGTGGCATTTTTGGAGTCTTGATGAACGAAATTTCAAATGTTAGCGCCTTTGATTCACTCAAATCATTGAAAAAAACGGCCAGAATGCCGGTTCTTTTTCTGGGTCATGGCAGCCCCATGAATGCGATTGAAGACAACGAGTACCGTCGCAGCTGGCAGGCCCTGGGCGGCGAATTTGGCGTGAAGTGGCCCACTCCGCAACTCATTTTGTGTATTTCTGCCCACTGGCTGACACCGGGTTGGTGGCTGACCGCCATGGCCCGGCCCAAAACGATTCATGATTTCGGGGGCTTCCCGCAAGCGCTTTTCGATCAGCAATACCCGGCGCCGGGTTTTCCTCAAGCCGCACAGGAAATCAGCCAGCGCGTACATCAGCCGGGTAGCGCCAAGCCCTTGGCACTGGATTTGCAAGAGTGGGGCCTTGACCATGGCGCTTGGGCCGTCCTCAAGCCGATGTTTCCGCAAGCGGATATTCCGGTGATTCAACTCAGCATGGACTACAGTCGCCCGCCGGCAGAGCATTACGCGCTGGGCCAGCAGCTCAAGGCCTTGCGCGAGCATGGCGTGCTGATTGTCGGCAGTGGCAACATCGTGCATAACCTGCGCACCATGCAGCGGAGCGCCGCCTCCAATCAGGCGTATGACTGGGCGCTTGAATTCGACCAAACCATTGCCGGCTTTTTACAGAATGGCAATCTCGCCGCCCTGCAGGATTTCCAGAAGCTCGGGGCTGTGGCGCAACAGTCCCATCCCACGCACGACCATTTTTTGCCCCTGTTGTATGCCGCCGGGGCCGTTGATGCCAGCGAGGCGCCGCAGTTTTTCAATGCCAGCTTTCAGGCGGCGTCGATCTCGATGCGTTCCGTGGTGTGGGCTTGATCACCGGTTTCAGCCAGCTTGGCCGCTAGCTGGCTCAAGGCCTCGTAGGCCTCGCCCGCAGTGGCATTCCAGGCCATCACGGCTTCGCCTTGCCGCTTGACCAGCGCCAGATCACCGCGCGCTGCGGGGCCGGTCAGGGCTCCGGCGGGGCCCAAGGTCAGGATATTGTCCACCGCGTTTTTCAGCAAAGTGGCGTTGAGATGGGCCGCTACCTCTACCGGTACGCCGCTCTCAATCCATAACTGCCTGGCGACAGCTTGCAGTACCGGCAGAAAATTGGTCGCAAACACAGCACCCGCGTGGTAGAGCAACTTGTGCTCGGCGTTCAGGGGGAAGCAGTGCGCGCCAATTTTGGCGAATGATGACTCAAGTTCTGCCAGAGCCGTTGACTCGCCTTCCAGCGCACAGGGGCTACCGGCGAATTGCTGCAGTGCGGCGTCAGGGCTGGCAAAGCTCAACAGGCAGTGCGCGCTGGCCACGTGCCAGCCCAAGGCGCTTAACGGATCGAGTTCGCTAGAGGCCAATGCGCCGCTGCAGTGAAAGGCGATGGCCGGCGGGCCCGCCTTGGCAGTTTGTGCCAAAGTCAAAGCCACGGCTGCGATCTGTCGGTCGGGCACGGCCAGCATCCAGACATCCGCCGCGCGCATGTCCGTCAGAGCTGTCGCCGCGTGACCGCCACCGATGAAGCCGATGGCGTCGCCCGCTGATTCCTCAGAGCGCGTCAGCACATCCTGCACCCGGTAGCTGCCACTGTCATGCCACAGCCGCGCCAGAGTGCGGCCGACGCGCCCGCAACCGATGATGTTGAGTGACTTCATGCGACGATGCTCGATTTGCTACAAAAAAAATAGCTGCTTGCGCCCGTTTCACGGGGGCTAGACAGCTATTTGATCTTAATTTTCAGGAGGCTTTGTGAGACAGACCGCCGCTACACGAAGCGAGCCAGCCCTGTCCCCAACGGATTAAGAGACGACTTTGGCAATCGACGCACACACGTAGTCGATGTTCTTGCTGTTAAGCGCCGCCACGCACATGCGCCCGGTATCGGTGCCGTAGACACCAAATTCGCTGCGCAGGCGCACCATCTGGTCTTTGGTCAGGCCCGAGTAGCTGAACATGCCGATCTGGCTGGTGATGAAGCTCATGTCCTGCTTGACGCCGGCGGCCTTGAGGCCGTCCACCAGTTTCTGGCGCATGGCCTTGATGCGCACGCGCATCTCGCCCAGTTCTTTTTCCCACAGCGCGCGCAGCTCGGGGTTGCCCAGCACGGCGGCCACAATCGCGCCACCGTGGGTGGGCGGGTTGCTGTAGTTGGTGCGGATCACGATCTTGAGCTGACTCAAAACCCGCTCGGCCTCGTCCTTGTACTCGCACAAGACGCTCAGGGCACCGACGCGCTCGCCGTACAGGCTGAAACTCTTGCTGAAACTGGTGGAGACGAAAAAGGTCAGGCCGGATGCCACAAACTTTTGCACCGCAGCGCCATCTTCGGTCAGGCCGTAGCCAAAGCCCTGGTAGGCCATGTCGAGGAACGGCACCAGGTTGTTGGCCTTGACGACGGCGACCACCTGATCCCACTGGGCGGGCGTGATGTCGTAGCCGGTGGGGTTGTGGCAGCAGGCGTGCAGCACCACCACGGTGCCGGGGGTGGCAGCATGGAGGTCGGCCAACATGCCCTCGAAGTCCACCCCGCGCTTGGCGGCGTCGTAGTAACGGTAAGACTCTACCGTGAACCCGGCGCTGGTAAATAGCGCACGGTGGTTTTCCCAGCTCGGGTCGCTGATCAACACTTTGGCGCCAGGGTTGAGTTTTTTGAGGAAGTCGGCGCCAATTTTGAGGCCACCGGTGCCGCCAATAGCTTGCACCGTGGCCACGCGGCCGGCCTTGACCGGCGCGCTGTCGGCGCCAAACACCAGGACTTTGACAGCAGCGTCATAAGCCGCAATACCATCGATAGGCAGGTAGCCACGCGCTTTGGGCGCTTCCATCATCGCCTTTTCAGCCGCTTGTACGCAGGCCAGCAGGGGAAGTTTGCCGTTGTCGTCGTAGTACACACCCACGCCCAGGTTCACTTTGGCGGGATTGGTGTCGGCATTGAATTGTTCGTTCAAACCCAGAATCGGATCGCGTGGGGCCATTTCGACCGCGGAAAAGAGTGACATGTAAGAGTCCTGTGAAGAGAAGTCCGAGAAAAAACGAAAATAGCGGTCCGCCGCTATGTTGCAAAGTATTTTACCGGCCGCGCCTCCTCAAAGCGCACGCTCAGTGGAGATGCTGGCGCAAATGGATAACATGCCCTTTAATTCCGCACTTTCTCCCCCCATCTGTCCCGCACTTTGAATCGCCTCGTTATGCCCGCACCCACCCCGATTGCTCTTGCACCTTCTACCGATGCCGATCAGGTCCGCAGCGGCACGTTTGTGCGCTTTCCCGATTCGCCGTTCGAGCTGTACCAGCCCTATCCGCCCGCCGGCGACCAGCCCGAAGCTATCAACAAGCTGGTCGAAGGGGTCAATGACGGCGAGGTGTTCCAGACCCTGCTGGGCGTCACCGGCTCGGGCAAGACCTTCACCATGGCCAACGTGATTGCCCGCCTGGGCCGCCCGGCCATCGTGTTTGCACCCAACAAGACGCTGGCGGCGCAGCTTTACAGCGAATTCCGCGAGTTTTTCCCGAAAAACGCGGTGGAGTATTTCGTCAGCTACTACGACTACTACCAGCCCGAGGCCTATGTGCCGCAGCGCGACCTGTTCATCGAGAAGGACTCGGCCATCAATGAGCACATTGAGCAGATGCGCTTGTCGTGTACCAAGAGCGTGCTGGAGCGGCGCGACGTGGTGATCGTGGCCACGGTGTCGGCCATCTACGGTATCGGCCAGCCCGAGGCTTACCACCAGATGGTGATGACGCTGCGCGCCGGCGACAAGCTGGGCCAGCGCGACGTGATTGCCCAGCTGGTGCGCATGCAGTACCAGCGCAACGACGCCGACTTTTCGCGCGGCAAGTTCCGGGTGCGCGGCGACACGATTGACGTGTTTCCGGCCGAGCACAGCGAAATGGCGATCCGGATTGAGCTGTTTGACGACGAGATCGAGTCGCTGCAACTATTCGACCCGCTCACCGGGCGCATCCGGCAGAAAATCCCGCGCTTCACCGTCTACCCGAGCAGCCATTACGTGACACCACGCGACCAGGTGTTGGCCGCAGTGGAGACCATCAAGGTGGAACTGTCGGACCGGGTGAAGGAATTCGTGAGCCAGGGCAAGCTGGTCGAAGCCCAGCGGCTGGAGCAGCGCACCCGCTTCGATCTCGAAATGCTCGTTGAGGTCGGGCATTGCAAAGGCATCGAGAATTACACGCGCCACCTCAGCGGTGCCGCCCCCGGCTCGCCGCCCGCCACCCTGACTGACTACCTGCCGAAGGACGCGATGATGTTTCTGGACGAAAGCCATGTGCTGATCGGCCAGTTTGGCGGTATGTACAACGGCGACCGCTCGCGCAAGACCACGCTGGTGGAGTACGGCTTTCGTCTGCCCAGCGCACTGGACAACCGGCCGCTCAAGTTTGAGGAATTCGAGACCAAGATGCGCCAGGCCATCTTCGTGTCGGCCACGCCCGGTCAGTGGGAAAAAGACCATTCCGGTCAAGTGGTGGAACAACTGGTGCGCCCCACCGGCCTGGTCGATCCTGAAGTGGAGGTACGCCCGGCCACCAACCAGGTGGACGACGTGCTGCAGGAAATCCGCATCCGGGTTGAAAAGCACGAGCGGGTGCTGATCACCACGCTGACCAAGCGCATGGCCGAGCAGCTGACCGACTATTTGAGTGACAACGGCGTCAAGGTGCGCTACCTGCACAGCGATGTGGATACCGTCGAGCGGGTGGAAATTTTGCGCGACCTGCGCCTGGGTACCTTCGACGTGCTGGTGGGCATTAATTTGCTGCGTGAGGGATTGGACATTCCCGAGGTGTCGCTGGTGGCGATTCTGGACGCCGACAAGGAGGGTTTTTTGCGCTCCGAGCGTTCGCTGATCCAGACCATTGGCCGGGCCGCGCGCAATCTGCATGGCCGGGCGATTTTGTATGCCGACAAGGTGACTGAATCAATGAAAAAGGCGATTGGCGAGACCGAGCGCCGGCGCGAGACACAGGTGGCGCACAACCTGGCGCATGGCATCACACCGCGCTCAATCGTCAAACAGGTCAAAGACCTGATTGATGGGGTTTACAGCGAAAAGGCCGGCAAAGAGGCCGAAAAACTGGAACGCGATGCCATGCAGCGGGCGCAGGTGGAGGACATGAGCGAGAAAGATATTTCCCGTGAAATCAAGCGGCTGGAGAAACTGATGCTGGAACACGCGCGCAACCTGGAGTTCGAAAAAGCGGCCCGGGTACGCGATCAACTGGGCATCTTGAAGGAGCAGGCCTTTGGTGCGTCGGGTAGCGATAATCTGCTTGTTATTTCAACTGGCGTGAAAAGTTCGTAGATGTGACTGAGTAGTCTAGTTACCCGAGCAAATTGCTAGGTTTCTTGCTATACTTGACCTAGTTAGTCAACCAAACACGACTGAAGGAGCATGCGATGCGTCTCACTACCAAAGGCCGTTTTGCGGTCACCGCGATGATTGATCTGGGTCTGCGTCAGAGCAACGGCCCGGTGACTTTGGCCGCCATCAGCCAGCGCCAGCAAATTTCCCTCTCCTATCTGGAGCAGTTGTTTGGCAAGTTGCGTCGGCACGAGTTGGTCGAATCCACCCGTGGCCCTGGCGGCGGCTACACCCTGGCGCGCAGCCCGGCTGAGATCACCGTGGCAGAAATCATTACCTCGGTTGACGAACCGATTGACGCCACACAGTGCGGCGGCAAGGAAAATTGTTTGGGTGAGGGCGCCCGCTGCATGACGCACGATCTGTGGACCTCACTGAACACGCGGATGGTTGAATTTCTGGAGTCCGTGACCTTGCAAAAACTGGTGGACGAGCAGTTGGCCAAAGGCCTGCAGATTGAGGACAAGCCTACGCTCAAGCGGGCTATTTCCAGCATGCCGGCGGTCAAACCGGTCCGTATGAACGTGCCGAATTCGGTTTTTGCACTGGGCAATGCGTTTTCCAAAATATAAAACCGTTTCTTTTTCAAATAAACAGTAGCAGCGAGCCCGTGATGGATACAACTCCCCATTTTCCAATTTACATGGACTACAGCGCCACCACCCCCTGCGATGAGCGGGTGGTGGATGCCATGATTCCCTGGTTGCGCCAGCACTTTGGCAATCCGGCTTCCCGCAGCCATGCCTGGGGCTGGGAAGCCGAAGCCGCGGTTGAAAAAGCCCGCGAGCAGGTGGCCGCGCTGGTGGATGCCGACCCGCGCGAAATTGTCTGGACCTCCGGGGCGACCGAGTCCAATAATCTGGCGCTCAAAGGCGCGGCTGGCTTTTACAAAACCAAAGGCAAGCACATCATCACCGTCAAGACCGAGCACAAAGCGGTGTTGGACACCTGCCGCGAACTGGAGCGCCAGGGCTTTGAGGTGACCTACCTGGATGTGCAGCCAGATGGGCTGCTCGATATGGAAGTCTTCAAGGCCGCGATTCGTCCGGACACCATTTTGGCCAGCGTGATGTTCGTCAATAACGAAATTGGTGTGATCCAGGACATTGCCGCCATCGGCACGATCTGCCGGGAAAAAGGCATTGTTTTCCATGTCGATGCCGCGCAAGCGACGGGGCGGGTGGATATTGACCTGAGCCAGTTGCCGGTTGACCTGATGAGCCTGACCGCCCACAAGACCTATGGTCCCAAAGGCATCGGCGCCCTGTTTGTCCGTCGCAAGCCGCGGGTGCGCATCGAGGCGCAAATGCACGGTGGTGGCCATGAGCGGGGTATGCGTTCCGGCACCCTGCCTACGCACCAGATCGTCGGCATGGGCGAGGCTTACCGTATTGCCAAAGACGAGATGGCGGGCGAGAACGTGCGAATTCGCGCGCTGCATGACCGCATGCTGGCGGGTCTCAAAGACGTCGAGCAGGTGTTCATCAACGGCCACCTTGACAAGCGTGTGCCGCATAACCTGAATATGAGCTTCAACTACGTGGAAGGCGAGTCTTTGATGATGGGAATCAAGGGGTTGGCCGTGTCCAGCGGCTCGGCCTGCACATCGGCCAGCCTGGAGCCCAGCTATGTGCTGCGCGCCTTGGGTCGCAGCGATGAACTGGCGCACAGCAGCCTGCGCATGACGATCGGCCGCTTCACCACCGAAGCAGAAATTGACTACGCGATTGACACCATCAAAGTCAACGTCGCCAAACTGCGTGATTTGAGTCCGCTATGGGATATGTACAAAGAAGGCATTGATATCAGCACCATCCAATGGGCTGCCCATTAAAGGAGAAACAAAATGGCATATTCTGAAAAGGTCGTTGACCACTACGAAAACCCCCGCAACGTCGGCTCGTTTGACAAGGGTGACGAATCTGTCGGCACCGGCATGGTGGGTGCCCCGGCCTGCGGTGACGTCATGAAGTTGCAGATCAAGGTCAATCCGCTAACCGGCGTGATTGAAGACGCGCGCTTTAAAACCTACGGTTGTGGCTCGGCCATTGCCTCGTCGTCCCTGGTGACAGAATGGGTCAAGGGCAAGACGCTGGACCAGGCCGCTGCCCTGAAAAACAGCGAGATTGCCGAAGAGCTGGCCTTGCCACCGGTCAAAATTCACTGCTCCATCCTGGCGGAAGACGCCATCAAGGCGGCAGTGAATGACTACAAGCAAAAACACATTTTGGAATTTGCGGGACAGACCGCATCCTGAAACTTTGCCGGACAGACCGCCGTTATGCGAAGCGAACAAGCTCTGTCCTCAACTGATTAAGAATAAATTATGGCCGTTACGCTGACAGAAGCCGCTGCCCGGCACGTGACCCGTTATCTTGCCAAACGTGGCAAGGGTGTGGGCGTGCGTTTGGGCGTCAAGACTACCGGCTGCTCGGGCCTGGCTTACAAACTTGAGTATGTGGACGAGATTGAGCCTGAAGACATGGTGTTTGAAGGCCATGGGGTCAAAGTGCTGGTTGAACCGAAAAGTTTTGCCTATCTCGATGGCACTGAGCTGGATTTTGTCCGGGAAGGCCTGAATGAAGGCTTCAAGTTCAATAATCCAAAAGAACGTGATCGCTGCGGTTGCGGCGAGTCGTTTCGAGTATGAATCTCCAGTCCAGCGATTTCGAGCTGTTCGGCCTGGTTCCCCAATTTGCGCAGGATCGCGCAGCCATCGATACGCGCTGGAAAGATCTTCAGCGTAAGGCGCATCCCGACAAGTTTGCCGCCCAAGGCGCTAGCGCGCAGCGCGTGGCGATGCAGTGGTCGGTGCGCATCAATGAGGCTTACCAGCGGCTGAAAGATCCGCTCAAACGAGCGGCCTATCTGTGTGAGTTGCACGCCGCCCCGGTCAATGCCGAGAACAACACGGCCATGCCGACGGCGTTCCTGATGCAACAAATGGAATGGCGCGAGGCATTGGACGAGGCTCGCAGTGCCGCTGATCTGGATGATCTAGGGGCGCAGGTCACGGCGGCCCGGCGCGAGGCACTGCAACAATGCGGCCAACTACTGGACGTGCAGCAAGACTACAAACTGGCAGTGCAGCAGGTGAGGGCGCTGATGTTCATCGAGCGCTTCGCCAATGATGTTGAAGCCCGCCTCGACCAAATGGACACTGCAGACCGGGGACAATAGCGCCTCGATTTCAAAAAAATAATCATGGCGCTTCTACAAATCTCCGAACCCGGTCAGTCTCCCAATCCGCACCAGCGACGCGTGGCGGTGGGCATTGATCTGGGTACCACCCATTCACTGGTCGCCTCCGTGCGCCACGGCGTGGCCGAATGCCTGCCTGACGCGCAGGGTCGTATCATTTTGCCGTCGGTCGTCCGTTACGTCGAAGGCGGCGGCCGTCAAATCGGTTTTGAGGCCCAGTCGGCACTCGCGCTGGATCCTGAAAACACCATCGCCTCGGTCAAGCGCTTCATGGGCCGTAGCGTCAAGGATGTCGCCGGGCATGACAAGCTGCCGTACCGTTTTGTCGACCATCCGGGCATGCTCGGGCTGCAAACCGTGCAGGGTGAAAAATCGCCGGTCGAGGTGAGCGCTGATATTCTTGCCACCTTGCGCTACCGCGCGGAAGATACCTTTGGCGACGATCTCTTTGGCGCCGTGATCACGGTACCTGCTTATTTTGATGACGCGCAGCGCCAAGCCACCAAAGACGCCGCGCAACTGGCGGGCCTGAACGTGCTGCGCCTCATCAACGAACCCACCGCTGCGGCGATTGCTTTCGGGCTGGACAACGCCAGCGAAGGGGTTTATGCCATCTACGACCTGGGTGGTGGCACCTTTGACATCTCCATTTTGCGACTCACAAAAGGTGTTTTTGAAGTGGTCGCCACCGGTGGTGACTCGGCGCTGGGTGGCGATGACTACGACCATGCGCTGGCCGATTGGGTCCTGGCACAGACCGGTGCACAGGCACTGAACCCCTCCGACAAGGCGGCCGTCAAGGTCGCGGCCCGTGCCTGCAAGGAAGCACTTTCTGCTACTAAATCAATAGCTTTTCACGCATTATTGACGGGGGCTACAGTCGTATTTGATGTAAATGTTGAGCAGTTTGAAGCGATCACCAGTAGTCTGACCGCCAGAACTATCGCGGCTGTACGCAACGCCTTGCGCGATGCCAAGCTGTCGGTGGATGAAGTCAAGGGCGTGGTCATGGTGGGTGGCTCCACCCGCATGCCGCAAATACAGCGGGCCGTTGCAGCCCTGTTTGGCCGTGCGCCGCTGACCAACCTTAACCCGGATGAAGTCGTGGCGCTCGGCGCCGCGATTCAGGCCAACCAGCTGGCGGGCAACAACACGGCGGGTGATTTACTGCTGCTGGACGTGATTCCCCTGTCGCTCGGGATTGAGACCATGGGTGGCTTGGTGGAACGCATCGTGCCGCGCAACGAAACCATTCCGACCGCCAAGGCGCAGGACTTCACGACCTACCAAGATGGTCAAACGGCGTTGGCGCTGCACGTGGTGCAGGGCGAGCGTGATCTGGTGTCGGACTGTCGCAGTCTGGCGCGGTTTGAGTTGCGCGGCATTCCACCGATGGCCGCCGGTGCCGCGCGCATCCGTGTCACCTTCACCGTGGACGCCGATGGCTTGTTGAATGTCAGCGCCAAAGAGCAGATCAGTGGTGTCGAAGCCCGGATTGACGTCAAGCCTTCGTATGGTCTGCTCGATGATCAAATTGCCAGGATGTTGCAAGACAGCTTCACCACCGCCGAGGCAGACATGAAAGCCCGTGCGCAGGTTGAGGCCCGTGTCGATGGTGATCGCATGCTGCTGGCGACCCTGAGCGCGCTGGCTGCCGACGGTGATTTACTGTCTGACGCTGATCGTGCCGATATTGATACCCTGATGGCTGCGGTGCGCGCCGCACGGCCGCTGGAGGATGCCGCCCTGATTGAGGCCGCCACGCAGGCGCTTGGCAAAGGCACCGAGGCGTTCGCCGCCATGCGGATGAATCGGGGCATTCAAAAAGCGCTGGCCGGAAAAAACATCGAGACGGTCTGAACCCGATCCACCGGAAATACACATGCCCATCATCAAAATATTGCCGCATCCCGAGTACTGTCCGCAGGGCGCCGAAATTTCGGCACCGGCCGGCACCTCGATTTGCGAGGCCTTGCTGGACAACCATATCAACATCGAACATGCCTGTGAGATGAGTTGTGCCTGCACGACCTGCCACGTTATCGTGCGAGAAGGGTTCGAATCGCTCAACGAATCGGATGAAAATGAAGATGATCTGCTGGACCGTGCCTGGGGTCTGGAGCCCCATTCGCGTTTGAGCTGCCAGGCCATTCTGGCGCAAAAAGATGTGGTGGTGGAGATACCCAAATATTCGATCAATCACGCCAAAGAAGCCCACTGACAGTCACTCGTCCTCTGCGTCAAAATTTTTATGCGTCAAATTTTTCTTGATACCGAAACCACCGGCTTGTCCGCCGACAACGGCGACCGTGTTATTGAAATTGGCTGTGTTGAGTTGTTCAACCGAAAACTGACCGGCAACAATAAGCACTTCTATCTGAATCCCGGGCGCGACAGCCATGAAGAGGCGCTCAAGGTGCATGGCATTACCAGTGAGTTCCTGAAGGACAAGCCCAAGTTCGAGGCCGTGGCAGATGATCTTCTGGAGTACTTGCAGGACGCCGAAATCATCATCCACAACGCGGCGTTTGACGTCGGGTTTCTGAACAAGGAACTCGAGTTGATTGGCCGCCCCTTGTTCAAGGAATATGTAGCCAGTGTGACCGACACCTTGGTCATGGCCAAGGAAATGTTCCCTGGCAAGCGCAATTCACTGAATGCATTGTGCGACCGTCTCGGTGTTGACAATTCAGGGCGCACCCTGCACGGTGCCCTGCTGGATGCCGAGCTGCTGGCCGACGTGTACATCAACCTGACACGCGGGCAAGACGCGCTGCTGATCGATGTCGGGTCTTCTGAAAATTCCGGACCCAGCATTGTGCAGATTGACTTGCGTGTCATTGATCTGCCGGTGCTGGCCGCCAACGATCAGGAGATTGCCGCCCATGACGATGTTCTCAAGCAGATTGATAAAGCCAGTGGCAGCAAAACGGTGTGGCGTTTGTCCGCCTGAGAATATGGCATAATCCAAGGCTTTCCTGAAACGAATTCAGGGCGATTAGCTCAGGGGTAGAGCACTGCATTCACACTGCAGGGGTCGCAAGTTCGAAACTTGCATCGCCCACCAAATAAGCGTTATAAATCAAGGACTTGGCAGAAATGCCAAGTCCTTTTTTGTTGTCTGTACGAAAAAAGTACGAAAACAGGACTTTTCCCGAATAAGCAGACTTGCGTGAATTCAACCTGAATTCGGAAAATTGGGTGGTCTTTAGATACACATACATGGCGGATCATTGCTCTGCTCCATTGAGCCTCCCGGCAAGCATGAAAAAACCGGTACGCGGCCATTCCCAATACGCCTGCGGCCTGAGTTATTCACCGGCCGCTTCCGCCCCCAGACGGTCGATCAGATTCGTGTTGCCGAGTACCCGCTCTCATCGACGATTGACATAGCGGAAAGCCTGAGCTCCAGTTGGCTGGCATACGACTCAGTCATCACGCGGCACGGGCGCATGTCTTCTTTGTTTTTTATCAACTCGCTGTGCCCGAGCGGGGCTACATTGAGTCCATCGGAAGCCCGCTCCGGACTTCTCCACTGATCGTTTTTAGCATTGGCAGATCACCACTGCAGAGGGAACGGCGATGACCCAATCCATTGACACAATGAACGTCAGGGGCACCATCTGCGGGTGCCGTTCGGTGCCATTCGTTTCGCTATGACCTCAAGAAACCGAATCATCCTGGCGGTCGTGGCGGTACTGGCGGTGCTGGCCGTGACCGCGTTCCGCACACCGTTACTGGCGTTCTGGCATACCACAGACGATGCCAATGTCTTGCTGCTTTCCGGCAACATCGAAGCGCACGAGAGCGTGCTCAGCTTCAAGACCGTACAGTCGCGCATCACCGAGCTGCCGTTCAATGAAGGCCAGTGGGTGCGCAAGGGGACCGTGCTCGCCGTCGTCGATGCAACCGACTATCGCCAGCAGATGGCGATCGCTGAAGCCAACCTGGCTGTGCAGCAGCGGCAACTCGAGTCTGCGAGTCAAAACCTGTATACGGCCGGCCGCACACTGCTGGTTGACCAGGCTGAGCTGAAGCAACGTCAGCTTGACTCGCGCCGGGCGCTCGATCTGCAGCAGCAGGGATTTACCTCCGCAGCGTCGCTTGATCAGGCCAAAACGGCGCTGACGCAGGCAAGCGCCGTGCTGGAGCGGGATCAATCGCTGCAGGTCGCAGCGATGCGCAATGTCGGAGTCGCCCAAGCCAGCGTGCATAACGGTGAAGAAATGATTGCGTTGTCGCGCATCGTCGTCGGTTATACGACACTGACGGCACCCTTTGACGGGGTTGTGACCGTGCGCAAGGCGGAGCTCGGCGAGGTTGTTGTGCCCGGCACGCCGGTTTTGACCCTGGCCGATCTCGACCACGTCTGGCTGCGCGCCTACCTCAACGAAGCCGACCTCGGCCGGGTGCGGCTGGGGCAGGTCGTGACGGTCAGCAGCGACAGCCACCCGAACAAGCACTATCAGGGGCGCATCGCCTTCATTGCCGACAAGGCGGAATTCACCCCGAAGAGCGTTGAAACCCATGCCGAGCGCGTGACCCTGGTTTATCGGATCAAGATCGACATCGACAACCCGAGTCATGAACTGGTAACCGGAATGCCTGCCGACGCGAGAGTCGAATTACACGCAACGGGGTCGTGATGGCTGCGTCCGCTGCGGCAGTGATTGAAGTCAACGGGTTGGAAAAGCGTTTCGGTGCGTTGACGGCGGTGGGCGGCTTGAGCTTCTCCGTGCAGCCGGGCGAAATTTTCGGCCTGGTCGGACCGGATGGTGCCGGCAAAACCACCACCCTGCGCATGCTTGCCAGCGTCATGCGGCCCGACGCGGGGAGCATCGTGATCGACGGCATTGACGTGCTGGCGCAGCCGGAGCAGGCCAAACGCCATGTCAGCTACATGCCACAGCGGTTCGGCCTCTACGAGGATCTGACGGTGGACGAGAACATTCGCTTCTACGCCGATCTGTTTGAGGTGTCGCGTCCGGTCTGGCAGGCGCGCGCCGACGCCATGCTTGCTGCCGCCGATATGATGCCGTTTCGGAAGCGGCTGGCGGGCCAGTTGTCGGGTGGCATGAAACAAAAACTCGGGCTTATCTGTTCGCTGGTGCATACGCCGCGGGTTCTTCTGCTTGACGAGCCGACCACCGGCGTTGATCCGCTCTCAAGGCGCGAGTTCTGGCAGATCCTCTACTCGCTGCGCGGCGAGGGCGTGGCGATGCTGATCTCCACCGCCTATCTCGACGAGGCCGAGCGCTGCGACCGTCTCGCCTTGCTGCATGCGGGCACGATGATGTACTGCGACACCCCGGCCGGGCTGAAGGCGCGCATGCCGGGGGCGATGTTGGAGATTGTCGCCGCCGATCCGCGCCGGGCGCGCGACGCGGTACGCGCGCTGCCGGGGGTGCAGGGCGTGCTGCTGGCCGGCATTGGTGTTCATGTCCATGTCGATGGGACTGAGCGTCAGCCGCAGATCGCTGCGGCGCTGGCGGCAGCGGGCGTTGCCGTGAGTGCCATTGAGGAGGTGGCGCCGACCATCGAGGATCTGTTCGTCGCCCTGCTCGAGCAGGAGAGCGTGAAGGAAAATGCCGGATGATGAGCGACAGCCAGCCGCAGATCATCGTTGACGGGCTGGTGAAGCGCTTCGGCGCTTTCGTTGCCGTCAACGGCGTCAGCTTCGCCGTGGGGCGCGGCGAGATCATGGGCTTCATCGGCCCCAATGGTGCCGGCAAATCAACCCTGATCCGCATCCTCTGCGGCCTGCTGCGTCCCAGTGCCGGGCGCGCACTGGTTGCCGGTATCGACGTCGCGCGCGACCCGGAGGCGGTGCGCCGACGCATCGGTTACATGTCGCAGAAATTTTCGCTCTACAACGACCTGAGTGTGGTTGAGAATCTGCGTTTCTTCGGCGGCATTTACGGCGTGCCATATGCCGACTTCGCCGCGCGACTGCGGTTTGCAGTCGACATGGCCGGTCTGGCCGGACGTGAGAACGCGCTGGTCGCGACCCTGGCAGGCGGCTGGAAACAGCGCCTCGCCCTGGGTGCTGCGATCCTGCACCAGCCGGCCATCCTCTTTCTCGACGAGCCGACCTCAGGCGTCGACCCCAGTTCACGCCGGCGCTTCTGGGATCTGATCCATACCCTGAGCGAAGAGGGCGTCAGCGTCCTGGTCAGCACACACTACATGGACGAAGCCGAGTATTGCCACCGTATTGCGTTGATCAATCGCGGCCGTCTGGTCGCGCTGGGTACGCCGCAGGAATTGAAGCAGCGCTCGCTCGGCGGCGAGCTGCTGGCGCTTGAGGGCGATCATATTGGCGATGCCGTTGCGCAACTCGAGACCGCGCCCGGCGTGCAGGACGTGGCGATGTTCGGCAGTGCGCTGCATGCGCTGGTGGATGACGCCGCGGCGCGTGCCCCCGAGTTGCTGGCACGCTTGGGCGCTGCGGGCTTTGCCGGCGCGCGCGCGCGGCGCATCGAGCCGTCGCTCGAAGACAGTTTTGTGCATCTCGTCGGCGCCAGCTCGGCGCAGGCCGGGGGCGCATCATGAAATGGCGGCGGGTCAGGGCGATCATGGTCAAGGAGAGTCTGCAGATCGTGCGTGACCCACGCAGCCTGATGATCGCGCTGCTGATCCCGCTGCTGCAGATGTTCCTGCTCGGTTATGGCGTCAGCCTTGATGTCAAACACATCCCGCTCTGCGCCTACGACCGCGAGGGCAGCCAGGCGTCGCAGGGCTTGCTGCGCCGTTTTGCGGCCTCTCCATATTTTGCGCTGCAAGGGCTTGCCGGCAGCTACGCCGAGGTCGGGCGCAGCCTCGACACTGGCCGTTGCCGCCTGGCCATCGTGATCCCGGCCGGATTTTCCAAGGGGCTCGCCGATGCCGGCGAGGGTGTGGTGCAGGCGCTGCTTGATGCGACTGACACGAACACCGCGAGCCTTGCCGCCAGTTACGCCCGGGCTGTAGTGGCCAGCTATTCCGCCGACGTCCAACTCGATGTCATCCAGCAAAGAGGTGGCAGCGTGCAGACATTGACGCCGGTCGCTGTGCAGGCGCGGGTGTGGTTCAACGAGGATCTGGTGAGCCGCAATTTCATCATCCCGGGAGTCGTTGCCCTGGTCATGGCCATCGTCGGCGCGCAACTCTCCTCGCTCACCATCGCTCGCGAGTGGGAGCGCGGGACGATGGAGCTGCTGGTGTCGACGCCGGTTGAGCCGATGGAGTTGATGCTCGGCAAGCTGCTGCCATATTTTGTCGTCGGCATGGTCGACGCGTGCATCTGTCTGGCGCTGGCGGTGTTCTGGTTCCAAGTCCCTTTCCGCGGCACGCTGGCCGCGCTCTTCTTCACCACCGGCCTGTTCCTCACGGTGGTGTTGTGCATCGGCTATTACGTCTCGGTGTCGATTCGCAGCCAGGTCGGGGCGAGCCAGGTGGCGCTATTGGTGACGATGTTGCCGACGACGCTGCTCTCCGGTTTTTCCTTTCCCATCGATCAGATGCCGCCTGCGGTACAGGCGGTCACCTACCTGGTGAGTGGCCGCTACTATGTGACCATCCTCAAGGCGCTGTTTCTCAAAGGCGCGTCTTGGGGCGAATTGCTGGTGCCCATACTTTGTCTGGCGCTGTACGCGATGGTGATGGTGGTGTTCGCGGCACGTGCCTTCCGCAAGACGCTCGATTGAGCAGGCCATGCTCGGACGCATCTTCCATCTACTGCTGAAGGAGTTCCTTCAACTCAAGCGCGACAAGTCGGCGCGCTTGCGCCTGTTGGTGCCGCCGGTGGTACAGATGCTGCTGTTCGGTTACGCCGCAACTTTTGAAGTGTTCAATGTGGCGACGATCATCCTCGATCAGGACCAGACGCAGGAGAGCCGGGCGCTGGTAGCGGATTTCGTCCATAGCAGCCGCTTCAAGCTCGTCGCCATCGCGTCCGGGCGCCGACAAGTGCAGGATGCCGTCGAAAGCAGCACGGCGCAGGTCGGCATTGTCGTGCCTCAGGGCTTTTCCGAATTGTTGCGCAAGGGTCAGAGCGCACCGCTGCAAGTGCTGGTCGACGGCACCAATTCCAACACCGCCCTGATCGCGCTCGGTTACGTTGGCGAGATTTCCGGCGCCTTCGGCCAGCCTTACGCGCAGGACCTCGCGCAGCGCACCGGCCGCGCGCTCGGCCGGCCGGTGGCAAACGTGAGTCTGCAGGAGCGCTACTGGTACAACCCCAATCTCAACAGCCGCTGGTTTTTTGTGCCAGGCTTGATCGGCACGCTGATTCTGATGACCATCGTCAACCTTACCGCCTTTGCCATCGTCCGCGAACGCGAGGTGGGGACGCTCGAGCAACTGCTGGTCACGCCGATTCAGCCGATTGAGTTCATCATCGGCAAGACCTTGCCGTTTTTTCTTATTGGCCTGTTCGAAGTGTCGATCGTGGCGGCGGTCGGCATGCTCTGGTTTCAGGTGCCGTTCAAGGGCAATCCGCTGGTGCTGCTGCTCGGCACCAGCCTCTTCCTGCTCAGCGTGCTCGCCATTGGCCTCCTGATTTCGACCCTGTGCAAGACGCAGCAGCAGGCTTTTGCGTCGAACTTCTTTGTGCTCAACCCTCTGTTCATTCTCTCGGGGTTCAGCTTCCCGATTTCGAGCATGCCTGATGCCTTGCAGTGGCTCACTTACCTCAATCCGCTACGCTATTTTCTCGTCATCATCCGTGCCACGTATCTGAAAGGCGTCGGCCTAGACGTTCTTTGGCCGCAGATGGCGGCGCTGGCAGCGCTGGGTCTCGGTTTGTTTGCGCTGGCCGTGCTGCGTTTCCGCAAGTCACTGGACTGAGCAGGGCGCGAGCGAGTCAAAATCCAATGCATGACTTCATCGGTTCGGTTTTCATGTGAGGGGTTTGGACCCTTGCAGACCGACCCACGTGCGCTTTAAGTTTTTTCAAGCAGACTGAAGCATGGAGCAAGTGGAATGCGTCGTCATCGGCGCCGGTGTCGCCGGGCTGGCGATCGGGGACTATGTGGCGGACCTGCTCTGAATCCGTGCTTCAATTTGAGTTGCTATATAAATAATAGCTGCTTACGCAGGCTGATCGGGGGCTAGAAGGTCTTTTTAATCAAAGTGGTGGCCTGCTTCACCAGCGCCGGCCCCTTGTAAATCAGGCCGGTATAGATCTGCACCACGTCGGCGCCCGCCCTGATTTTGCTCACGGCATCGTCGGCACTCATGACGCCGCCGACGCCAATGATGGGAAAGCCCTGGCCCAAAGCGGCGCGCAGTTGCGTGATGATGCGGTTGCTCATCGTCAGTACTGGCGCACCGGACAGGCCGCCGGTTTCCTCGGCGTGCGCCAGACCCTTGACGGCGTCGCGGCTGAGCGTGGTGTTGGTAGCGATGACGCCGTCCATGCCGTGGCGCTTCAATGTGGCGGCAATCACCGCCACCTGGGCTTCATCGAGGTCCGGCGCGATTTTCACAAAAATGGGTGTGCGTTTGCCATGTTGCGCGGCCAGTGCTTCGCGCCGTTGGGCAATGGCGCCCAGCAGGCCATCCAGTGCGTCATCGCTTTGCAGCGAGCGCAGATTTTTGGTGTTGGGGCTCGATATATTGATGGTGACGTAATCGGCATAAGGATAAACGCCGTCCAGGCCGGCCAGATAGTCATCGGTGGCGCGCTCGATGGGGGTGGCGGCGTTCTTGCCGATGTTCAAGCCCAGCAGCATCGGCAGCGCTTTTGCTGCGCTGCTGTTCTGGCGTTGCCGGTACAAGGCGGAGCGTTTGACGTTGGCAATGAAGGTGTCCAGCCCCTCGTTGTTGAAGCCCAGGCGGTTGATCAGGGCCTGGGCCTTGGGCAGGCGAAACATGCGCGGTTTGGGGTTGCCCGACTGCGCCAGGGGCGTGACGGTGCCGACCTCGACAAAACCGAAGCCCATGGCGCCCAGGCCGTCAATGCAGGTTGCATTTTTATCCAGTCCCGCCGCCAGCCCCACCCGGTTCGGAAAAGTCAGACCGGCCAGCTCGATCGGGTCATCGACCCGGCTGGCGCCATAGGCCCGTTGCAAAGGGGTTCCTTGCAGGCGCGCCAGGGCGTGCAGCGTCACCTCGTGCGCCGTCTCCGGGTCCAGGCGAAATAAAAACGGGCGGGCGAGGGCGTAGGGGACGAGAGACATCGGATAATTCCTGCAAAGTTTCTGTGCATAGTTTCTATAACTCACCCGATTTTCCCAGATGACAAACCCTATTTCCCAAACAAGCAGCGTGCTTTCACAAGACGAACTCAAAACCCTGGTCGGCCAGGCCGCGCTTCACTACGTGGTGCCGGGTGAGATTGTTGGCGTCGGCACCGGCTCTACCGTCAATAAATTCATTGAGGCACTGGCCACCATGAAGGACCAGATCAAGGGCGCGGTCTCCAGCTCGCTGGCCAGTACCGAGCGCCTGCTGGCGTTGGGTATCCCCGTTTTTGATTCCAATGACGTGGCCGAGCTGTCGGTTTATATCGATGGTGCCGACGAGATCGACGGCCTGGGCAACATGCTCAAAGGCGGCGGCGCAGCACTCACGCGCGAGAAAATTGTGGCGGCGCAGTCGCGCAAGTTTGTCTGCATCGCCGATGAGTCCAAACTGGTGCAGGCCCTGGGCAAATTTCCGCTGCCGGTGGAAGTCATCCCGATGGCAACGCAGCGCCTGGTGCGGCAGTTTGCGGCGCTGGGTGGTACGGCCAAGGTACGCCAGAAGGACGGCCAGCCGCTGGTGACCGACAACGGTCAGCACATTCTGGATGTGACCGGCCTGCAGATCACTGATCCGCTGGCCTTTGAGGCGCAGGTGAGCCAGTGGCCCGGCGTGGTGACGGTCGGTGTCTTTGCTTTTCAGAAAGCCCAGGTTTGTCTTTTGGGTACGGCCAGCGGCGTCAAAACGCTGACCTTCTGAAACTTTGCGGGATAGACCTTAGTTGACGCCGGGCCGCCCCAAGGCGACTACGGCCCCTTTGGGGGGGCAGCGACGACACGCAGTGTGGAGCGTGGGGGCTACCTTAGCTCTGTCCCCAACTGATCAAAACGTGATGCCTGCTGGGTTGGACTTGGTGTCCACCGGTGGGCTGCTTGGTGCTGCGGGGGCCTGCTGGGTCTGGGTTGCTTCAGGTTGGGCTGCCGCCGCCGGTTTTTGCACCGCGACCAGGGGCGTTGCGGCCGGGTTGCGGTAGCTGGCTGGCAATGCTGAAGACTTCGGGTAGCCCGCTGCGTCCAGAAACTGCGTCCACTCCGAGTCAGAGTAGCCCTTGATTTGCTGGCCGCCAATGGTTAAAAAGGGCAGCGAGCTTGCACCGCTGATGCGTTGCAGGGCGTCGGAATCTTCGGCTGTGTTGACAGTTTTCTCGGCAAAGGGAATGCCACGGCTGCCGAGCAGCGCGCGGCCCGAGCCGCAGGGGGCGCAGTTGCTGGATGTATAGAGGGTCACCGGGTATTTGCCGGCCACCTGGCGCAGCTCGAACGGCAGCGCTGCGCCACCGCCGCCAATGGCTTTGCCGCCAGCCCCCGTGGCCGTGACTTTGTCGGACGCTACGGGAGGCTTGTCGGAGAAGGTTATTTTCCCGTCTGGTCCGACCACACGGTAGACCGCTTGGGCTTGCGCCTGGCCTGCTGTCAGCAGCACGGACGCGCAAACGGCAATATAGGTGGTCAGAATTTTCAGGCTGGTTTGATGGCTTGAGTGTTTCAAAATGGATTCCTTCACTTGTGACCGGCCATGCCCTGATGCCGCAGCAAAGCGTCCAGATTGGGCGCCCGTCCGCGAAAGGCCTTGAATGACTCGATGGCGGGGCGGCTGCCACCGGCTTCCAGAATGGCTTGCCGGTATTTTCTACCGGTTTCGACATTGGGTAAACCACTCTGCCCCGCTGTTTCCTCAAAGGCGGCATAGGCATCGGCGCTCAACACCTCGGCCCATTTGTAGCTGTAATAACCGGCCGCATAGCCACCGGCAAAAATATGGCTGAAGGTGTGGGCCGTGCGGCTCCAGGTCGGGGGCTGGAGCACTGCCACTTCGGCACGAACCTGGTCCAGCAGCGGCATCAAGTCTTGTGCCGGATCATGGGCGGTGTGCAGCAGCATGTCAAACAGCGAAAACTCGATTTGGCGCAGGGTTTGCATGCCACTCTGGAAGTTCTTGGCGGCCAGCATTTTGTCAAACAGGGTGCGCGGCAGTGGCTCACCGGTCGCCACATGTGCCGTCATGTGGCGCAGCACATCCCATTCCCAACAGAAGTTTTCCATGAACTGGCTGGGCAGTTCGACCGCGTCCCACTCCACACCGCTGATGCCGGACACATCGTGCTCGTTGACCTGTGTCAGCAGGTGCTGCAGGCCGTGACCAAATTCGTGGAAAAGGGTGGTGACATCGTCATGTGTCAGCAGTGCCGGTTTGCCGTCCACGCCCTCGGCAAAGTTGCACACCAGATGGGCCACCGGCGTTTGCAGCTGGTGCGTGTCAGGGCGCAGCCAGCGGGTGCGGACGTCGTCCATCCACGCACCGCCGCGCTTGCCACTGCGGGCTGACGGGTCCAGATAAAACTGGCCCACCAGACTGCCGGCGCGCTCGATCCGGTAGAACTCGACGCTGGGGTGCCACACCGGGGCGCTGTCTTGGTGGATGGTCACATCAAACAGCGTTTCGACGATCTTGAACAGGCCGGCCAATACCTTGGGCGCCGTGAAGTACTGTTTGACTTCCTGCTCGCTGAAGGCGTAGCGTGCTTCCTTGAGCTTTTCGCTGACATAGGGCCAGTCCCAGGCCTGCGGGTCGGGCAGGTTCAGCTGTTGCGCTGCATATTCGCGCAGATCGGCCAGGTCTTTTTCTGCATATGGGCGGGCTTTGGTGGCCAGATCGCGCAAAAAGGTGATGACGTGCTCTGGCGATTCGGCCATTTTGGGTACCACCGAGAGTTCGCCAAAGTTGCGGTAGCCCAGCAACCGGGCTTCTTCCAGCCGCAAGGCCAGCATGTCGCTAATCAGCGCCGAGTTGTCGAACTTGCGGGTTTCGGTGTCGGCCTGATCCGAGGCGCGGGTGACGTAGGCACGGTACAGCTTTTCGCGCAGGGCACTGCTGCGGGCAAACTGCATCACCGGCAGGTAGCACGGCATTTTGAGCGTGAGCTTGTAGCCTTCTTTGTCTTCTGCCTTGGCGGCGGTCAGGGCTGCTTGCTTCACGTCGGCGGGTACACCATCGAGCTCGGACGCATCGGCGTAGTAGGCAAAGGCGTCGGTCGCGTCCAGCGCGTTTTCGCTGAACTTCTGGCCCAGCTCGGCCTGGCGTTCCTGAATGGCGGCAAATCGCTCACGGTCGGCGCCCAGCAACTCTGCGCCGCCCAGCACAAAATTGCGCATGGCGTTTTTGTGGGCCTGAAGCTGCTCTGCATTGAGTGAAGCCGTGTCAATCGCCTTGTATTTGGCATACAGGCGTTCGTCCGCCCCCAAACGGGTGAAAAATTCGGTGACTTTGGGCAAGGCTTCGTTGTACGCCGCACGCAACTCGGGCGTGTCGGCCACGCTATTGAGGTGGCTCACCGCACCCCAGGCGCGCCCCAGCTTTTCAGTTGCGACGTCGAGCACGCTGGCAATGTCGCTCCAGCGCGCCGGAAAATCGGACGCTGTCACGGTCTCCAGTGCGGCGTTCGACTCAGTGAGCAATTGGTCTATCGCGGGCGCGACGTGTTCGGGGGTAATCCGGTCAAACAGGGGCAGGTCGTCAAAAGAGAGCAAGGGATTGTTCATAAGTTCTATTTTGCGGCCTGGAGCCGCCAATTCAAGGGAGACCGACGCCGGGCCGCCCCAAGTCGGTCTGCGGCCCCCTCGGGGGGCAGCGCAGTACGCGCAGCGACAAGCGTGGAGGCCACATCAAGCGGCGCGTTCGGCCGCTTCAAGGGTGTTGACCAGCAACATCGTGATCGTCATGGGCCCGACCCCACCCGGCACTGGGGTAATAAAGCTGGCAACTTCTTTCACGCCGGCAAAATCGACGTCACCGCACAGTTTGCCCTCAGGATTGCGGTTCATGCCGACGTCAATGACGACAGCGCCGGGCTTGACCATGTCGGCGGTCAGTACATTGCGCTTGCCGACCGCCGCGACGATCACGTCGGCCTGTCGGGTGTGGTGGCCGATATCGGCGGTGGCGCTGTGGCAAACGGTGACCGTGGCATTGGCTTGCAGCAGCAACAAGGCCATTGGTTTGCCCACGGTGTTGCTGCGGCCAATGACGACGGCATGCTTGCCGCGCAAATCGATGCCGGTGCTTTCAATCAGTTTCATGCAGCCATAAGGCGTGCAGGGCCGAAAGCCGGGTTGTCCCGTCATCAATTCGCCAGCGCTCAAGGTGGCGTAGCCGTCCACGTCTTTGGTGACAGAAATTGCTTCAATCACCTTGTGCGGGTTGATGTGTTTGGGAATGGGCATCTGCACCAGAATGCCGTGGATCGTCGGGTCAGCATTGAGAGCGGCGATGCGCGCCAGCAGATCAGCTTCGGACAACGTGGCTTCGTACTTCTCGAACACTGAACGCACGCCGGTATCGGCACAGCCCTTGACCTTGTTGCGCACATAGACGGCGCTGGCTGGATCTTCGCCCACCAGAATGACGGCCAGGCCGGGCGTTACGCCGCGGGCCTTGAGTGCCAGGACGCGCGTGGCCACAATGGCGCGCAGCTGGGCGGAGAGAGCGATGCCATCAATGATCTGGCCGGTTTTCTGAGTTGTCATAATTTCAATTCCAAAAGTAAAAACGCCCGCTGATCCTTATGGGGCGGGCGTAGGTAGCTATAAACATGAGACATTGCGGGACAGACCAAGAATTACATAGTAATTTTGCTCTGTCCTCAACTGATTAAGTCGTCAAGCTTTGGCTGCGGTTTGTCCCAAAGCAATTTTCAGGAGGTCGGCCACGGTGTTGGCGTTGAGTTTTTCCATGATGTTGGCGCGGTGCGCCTCCACGGTCTTGATGCTGATGCCCAGGTCGTCGGCAATCTGCTTGTTCAGGCGTCCGGCCACAATGCGCTCCAGCACCTGCGCTTCGCGCAGCGTCAGTCGGGCCATGAGCGCGCCGCGGCTGGCCGCATTCTGGTGCTCGGCAAAGGCGTCTTTGGCCTGCTCCAGCATGCGTTCCACCAGTGGCACCAGTTCGTCTTCCTTGAAGGGTTTCTGGATGAAGTCCATGGCGCCCTTTTTCATGGTGTCCACGGCCATGGGCACGTCACCATGGCCGGTGATGAACACGATGGGCAGTGGCGAGTGGATTTCAATCAAACGGCTTTGCAACTCCAGGCCGGTCATGCCGCCCATGCGGATGTCCACAATCAAACAAGCCACCTCGCGGGCGTCGTAGCGGCTCAAAAATGACTCGGCGGACTCAAAGCAGCGTACCCGGTAGTCTTTGCCTTCCAGCAGCCATTGAAGCGAGTCGCGGACCGCTTCGTCGTCGTCCACCACGTAAACCGTGCCTTTTTTCGGTATCAAACTCATGCTTTACCTTGGTGTCCTTGGTTGTCTGTGCGGGAGTTTCGCCATCGGCTGCAGGGCTTCCGTCACGGGAATCCAGAAGGAGAAACAGCAGCCTGTTACCTCGTCGCCATTGTAGATGTTCTCGGCTTTCATTCGGCCCAGGTGCGATTCCACGATCGAGCGGCACAGGCTTAGACCGATGCCCATGCCATCGGCCTTGGTCGAATAAAAAGCTTCATAGAGCCGCGCCATGACTTCGGGTGCGAGTCCCCGGCCGGAGTCCACGACCCTGAATTCAATCACGGGTTTGCCATCGACTTGTCTGGGTTCCACCTGTAAATTAACGCTGCGTTGCGCCGTGGGGCGCTGTGCCGAGTCAATCGACTCGGTCGCATTTTTGAGTAGATTGACCAGTACCTGCTCGATCAGAATCGGGTCCACCAGCAGGGCCGGCATTCGGGGCGCAACATAGTAAGTGAGCCGCACATTGCGGCGACGCAGTTCAATGTCGGCCAGTTCAACCGCTTCGTTCACCATGCCCGCGATATCCGCCAGAGAACGATTGGGCTCGCTGCGTTTGACGAAAGATCGAATGCGTTGAATGATCTGGCCGGCTCGATGCGCCTGTTTGGCGGTTTTCTCCAGTGCCCCCAGCAAATCTTCTTCACTGATTTGCTGGGCCTTGATGCGCGACACCATGCCGTTGCAGTAGTTGTTGATGGCGGTGAGCGGCTGGTTCAGCTCATGCGCCACACTGGACGCCATTTCGCCCATGGTGATCAAGCGGCTGGCGGTCTGGGCGCGCTCGGTCTGCGCGGCAGACTGTTCTTCGGCGAGACGGCGGGCCGTGATGTCGGTGGCAATCACCATCTGCGCCAGTCGACCATCGACCCAGCTCAGGTACCGGGTGCGAACCTCCAGCCATTTGCCCAACGGTTCCAGATAGATCTCGGAACTCTCGGCTTCGGTGTCGGGCAGCGAGTTGGTGGGCAGGCCGGCGAAGGCGTCCACGTCGTCCAGCGACTCATCACTGGGGGGCGCCGCAGGCACACCCGCCTGGGCCACCAATTGCAGATGCCCCCCCGCCTGGGTGCCGAACCAAAGGCGGTACAGTTTATTGGCAAACAGCAACTCATCACTGCCCAGCGGCGCCACCGAGATGGAGGCGTCCAGTGCTTCCAGGACGGTGGTGAAGCGTTCATGTGACGCTGACAATTGCTCGCGAATCCGGTTGGGTTCGGTAATGTCCGTCATCGAGGTCATCCAGCCGGTTTGTATGCCACGGGCGTCAATCAGCGGTGAGACGTACAGCCGGGCGTCAAAGATCGTACCGTTAGGGCGCTTGACGCGCACTTGAATGCCGCTCGGAAGGACTTTGCCTGCCAATTCTTCTTCCAGACGGAAGGCCAGCGTGTCCCGATCCGCCTCCGGCCAATAGGGGAAAGGTGCGGTTCGTCCCACCAGGTCGGATTCACTCCAGCCCGTCATCTGGCAAAAAGCCGCGTTGACGTAGGTGATGCGGCCTTCCAGATCCAGCGCCCGCATGCCGGTCAACATGGAGTTTTCCATGGCCCGTCGGAAGGCTGTTTCAGAGATAAGCGTTTGCTGGACCTGCATGCGACGGCGGGTATGGCGCCAGTTGGCAATCAGCATCCAGGCCGTCATCACGCTCAGGGCGGTCACCAGCCAGAACAGTCCACTGCCGATCACGCCCAGTGAGGTGCGGTAAGCCTGGCCCCGTATCACGAGGCCGTTGCCCACCGGGGACACCGGTACTTCGTAGGCGTTGGTTGGGCTGGACCAGGGCAGCAGGTGGGTAGCCTGGTTGTGCGCCGGAATGCTGGTGCCTGCCAACAGGCCACCCTTGGCATCGTGGAATGAAACCGCGTAACGGGCCGACACCTCGGCGGGTACGCCATAGCGAAACAAACCGTCGACCGAGTATTCAACCAACAAGACACCCGAAAAGCCGGCACGGTCGCTCAAGGGAATGTGCAGTTGTAACGTGGCAGGGGCGTCTGCCGCCACACTCTGCGAATAAATAGGTTGCTGCAGTTCCTGGGCCAGTCTGTAGCTGCTTTCGGTTTCGCCCATCTTGAGGGTGCTGCCCACCGTTAGGAGCTGATTGGCCGACAGGCTGGCGGTGCCGATGCTGGCTTTGATCCGCCGGCTCCCATCGATCCAGGTCAGGCTTTGCAAGTCGGGGTACTGGTTGATCATCGCCTCCGCCCGACCCTGGAAGTCGTCGGTATCGAGTTCATTGTTGGATATCTCGCGGGCGATGCGCATGAACTGTTCCTGTCGCTCCAGCAGGCGCAAACGAAGACGCTGTTGTGTGTACTCCACATCCCGCTGGACGGCTTCCTGTTCACGGTCAATTTCTTCCAGGCGCAAATAACCAAACGCCGTCACGATGGCCGCCAGAAACAGCAGCACAGCGGCGAGCGGCGCCAGCACGGCGAAACGGTCCTGCCGGTGCGGCGTCAAGCGCTGCCACCAGCGCTGCAAGCGAGCGACCGGGGGCAGCTTCATAGGACTGGGAAATGAGATCGGACGTGGCAAAGGCATGGACTCAAGTGTAGGCGCCGCATGGTTCCGGGGCGGCGACGGAGGTAATTCATTTTGAACTTGATTTCTTAATATGAAATCAAGTAGCACGATTTGAAATTGTTGAATAAATATGAGAAAATTTAAGCGTCGTGTTAAAAATCGCGTCAGATTAGTTAAAAAAACCCAGGAGACAAGCATGTCAGCCGTTCCCGAAAATTTATTCGGCTCCGCCGCGCATGACGCGGACAGCCAGGAAACCCGTGAGTGGATGGACGCCCTGTCCGCCGTCATTCAGAGCGAAGGCCCGGAGCGCGCCCATTTTTTACTGGAGCAGTTGCTGGAGCATGCACGCCAGAGCAGCATCGATATGCCGTTTTCGGCCAATACCGGCTATGTGAACACGATCGAGCCCGACCAGGAAGAGCGCTGCCCCGGCAATATCGAAATCGAGGAACGCCTGCGCGCCTACATGCGCTGGAATGCGATGGCCATGGTGGTCAAGGCCAATCGCCATCACCCGGTGGACGGCGGCGATCTGGGCGGCCACATTGGCTCGTTTGCCTCGCTCGCTCATATGTTCGGCGCCGGCTTCAACCATTTCTGGCACGCCGAGAGCGAAAACCATGGCGGCGACTGTCTCTACATTCAGGGCCATGTGTCGCCCGGCGTCTATGCCCGCGCCTATCTGGAAGGGCGCTTGACGGAAGAGCAGTTGCTCAACTTCCGCCAGGAAGTGGGCGGCAAAGGCCTGTCCAGCTATCCGCACCCCAAGCTGATGCCCGAGTTCTGGCAATTCCCCACGGTTTCGATGGGCTTGGGCCCGCTGATGGCGATTTACCAGGCACGCTTCCTGAAGTATCTGCACGCCCGCGGCATTGCCGATACCGCCAACCGCAAAGTCTGGGTGTTTTGTGGTGACGGCGAAATGGACGAGGTCGAGTCCCTGGGCGCGATTGGTCTGGCGGCGCGCGAGAAACTGGACAACCTGATTTTTGTCATCAACTGCAATTTGCAGCGCCTGGATGGTCCGGTGCGCGGCAACGGCAAGATTATTCAGGAGCTGGAAGGCGAGTTCCGCGGTGCCGGCTGGAACGTGATCAAGCTGGTGTGGGGCAGCGACTGGGACCCGCTGCTGGCGCGTGACAAAGACGGCGCTTTGAAGAAGCTGATGATGGACACGCTGGACGGCGATTACCAGGCGTTCAAAGCCAATGACGGCGCCTATGTGCGCAAGCATTTCTTCGGTCGCGACCCGCGCACGCTGGAAATGGTCGCGCACATGACGGACGACGAAATCTGGGCCTTGCGCCGCGGTGGCCACGATCCGAAAAAGGTCTATGCCGCTTACGCCGCCGCCGTCAAGCACGAAGGCCAGCCGAGCGTGCTGCTGATCAAGACCGTCAAGGGTTTTGGCATGGGCAAGAGCGGTGAGGGCAAGAACAATGTGCACCAGACCAAGAAGCTGACCGATGAAGACATCAAGATCTTCCGTGACCGTTTCAACATCCCGGTGCCGGACAGTCAGATTGCGGACATTCCGTTTTACAAACCGGCCGACGACACGCCCGAGATGCAGTACCTGCACGAGCGGCGCAAGGCGCTGGGCGGCTATTTGCCGCACCGCCGCACCAAGGCGGACGAGCAATTTACCGTGCCTTCGCTGGAGACGTTCAAGTCGGTGATGGAGCCCACGGCAGAGGGCCGCGAAATTTCGACCACGCAGGCTTACGTGCGCTTTTTGACCACGTTGTTGCGCGATCAGGCCTTAGGCCCGCGCGTGGTGCCGATTCTGGTGGACGAAGCACGCACCTTCGGCATGGAAGGCTTGTTCCGCCAGATCGGCATCTACAACCCGGAAGGCCAGAAATACACGCCGGTCGACAAAGACCAGGTGATGTACTACAAGGAAGACAAAAAGGGCCAGATCCTGCAGGAAGGCATCAATGAAGCCGGCGGCATGAGCAGCTGGATTGCCGCGGCCACCAGCTACAGCACCAACAACCGCATCATGGTGCCGTTCTATGTGTATTACTCGATGTTCGGCTTCCAGCGCGTGGGTGACCTGGCCTGGGCGGCCGGCGACATGCAGGCGCGCGGCTTCCTGCTGGGCGGTACCTCGGGGCGCACCACGCTCAACGGCGAAGGCCTGCAGCACGAAGATGGTCACAGCCACATCATGGCCGGCACGATTCCGAACTGCGTCAGCTACGACCCGACCTTCGCGCACGAAGTGGGCGTCATCCTGCACCACGGTCTGAAACGTATGGTCGAGAAGCAGGACAACGTCTATTACTACATTACGCTGCTCAATGAAAACTACCCCATGCCGGGTCTGACCGCCGGCACGGAAGAGCAGATCATCAAGGGCATGTACCTGTGCAAAGAGGGTTCCAAATTGACGCCGCGCGTGCAGTTGCTGGGCTCCGGCACCATCCTGCGCGAATCGATTGCGGCGCAGGAATTGCTGGAAAAAGACTGGGGCGTGGCCGCTAACGTGTGGAGTTGCCCGAGTTTCAACGAACTGGCGCGGGATGGCCAGGACTGCGAACGCTACAACCTGTTGCATCCAGGCGCCGGGCAGCGCGTGCCGTTCGTCGGCCAGCAGCTTGAAAAACACACCGGTCCGGTGGTGGCGTCCACCGACTACATGAAGGCCTACGCCGAGCAGATTCGCTCTTTCATTCCGAAGGGTCGCACCTACAAGGTGCTGGGCACCGACGGTTTTGGCCGCAGCGATTTCAGAGCGAAGCTGCGCGAGCATTTCGAGGTCAATCGCCACTACATCGTCGTGGCGGCGCTCAAGGCTTTGAGCGAAGAGGGCACGGTACCGGTGGCCAAAGTGGTGGAGGCTATTGCCAAATACGGCATCCAGGCCGACAAGGTCAATCCGCTTTACGCCTAAAAACAAGAACAAGGAGACACGCATGTCCTTAATAGAAATCAAAGTGCCGGATATCGGTGACTTCGCCGAAGTGACGGTGATTGAGTTGATGGTCAAACCCGGCGACACGGTGAAAGCCGATCAATCCCTGATCACGGTGGAGTCGGACAAGGCTTCGATGGAAATCCCGTCCAGCCACGCGGGTGTGATCAAGGAACTCCGGGTCGCGATCGGTGACAAGGTGAAAGAGGGTTCGCTGCTGCTGATGCTGGAGGTGGCTGATGCGGTCGCTGTCACCGCTGTCACTGCCGCGCCCGCGCCCGCGCCCGCGTCTGTTACCGCAGCGCCTGCTGCCCAGGTTTTAGAACAAAAACAGGCGCTAGCCCCCGTCGTACAAGCGCAAGCAGCTACTAATTCAGTAGCAACTGCCAGCACCGGTCCGGTCGAAGTGCGCGTCCCCGACATTGGCGACTTCAAGGATGTGGCCGTGATTGAGATCATGGTCAAGCCGGGCGACAACATCCGGCTGGAGCAGTCGTTGCTGACGGTCGAGTCCGACAAGGCGGCGATGGAGATTCCCTCCAGCAGCGCCGGTGTGCTCAAGGAACTCAAGGTCAAGGTCGGAGACAAGGTCAATGTGGGGGACTTGCTGGCGATTCTGGAAGGTGTGGCCCCGGCGGCTGCGGTGGCTCCAGCGGTGTCTGCTGCAACGCCGGTAGTCGCAGCGGCGGCTGTTCCTGTTCCTGTTGCTGCTGCAGCGTCTGCCCCCGCCGTCGCGGCGCTGGCCGTGCCGGCGCACAACCCTACCACCGCGCCAGTCGGTCTACCGCATGCTTCGCCCTCGGTGCGCAAGTTCGCCCGCGAGTTGGGCGTGCCGTTGAATGAAGTCAAAGGCAGCGGTCTGAAAGGCCGCATCACCGACGCCGACGTGCAATCGTTTACCCGGTCCGTGATGAGCGGTGCGGTTCAAACGCTTGCTACTCAGGCACAGTCCAAGACGGCTGCCGCCAGTTCCGGTAATGACGGTGCGGGCCTGGGCCTGATTCCGTGGCCCAAGGTGGACTTCAGCAAGTTCGGCCCGGTCGAGCGCAAGGACATGTCGCGCATCAAGAAGATCAGCGGCGCCAACCTGCACCGCAACTGGGTCATGATTCCGCACGTCACCAACCACGACGACTGCGACATCACCGATCTTGAAGCCTTCCGCGTCGCCACCAACAAGGAGAACGAGAAGAGCGGCATCAAGGTCACCATGCTGGCCTTCCTGATCAAGGCTTGCGTCGCCGCGCTCAAGAAGTTCCCTGATTTCAACGCCAGCATTGACGGCGACCAGCTCGTGCTGAAGCAGTACTTTCACATTGGCTTTGCGGCGGACACGCCCAATGGCCTGATGGTGCCGGTGATCAAGGATGCCGACAAAAAAGGCATCATGCAAATCTCGCAGGAGATGGGCGAGCTGGCGAAGAAGGCGCGCGACGGGAAACTGAGTCCGGCCGAGATGTCGGGCGCCGGCTTCACGATCTCAAGCCTGGGCGGCATTGGCGGGCGTTATTTCACGCCCATCATCAATGCACCCGAGGTGGCGATTCTGGGGGTCTGCAAGTCCACCATGGAACCGGTGTGGGATGGCAAGGCCTTCCAGCCGCGCCTGATGCTGCCGCTCTCCTTGAGCTGGGATCACCGGGTGATCGACGGCGCCGGCGCTGCGCGCTTTAACGTCTATCTGGGTCAGATACTGGGTGATTTTCGCCGGGTACTCCTGTAATTTTGAGGGTCAGACCACTTGGCGAAGCCCATGTGCTCTGACCCCAACTGATTAGAAAGAACAAGATGGCACTGATTGACATCAAAGTACCCGACATCGGCGACTTCGCCGAAGTGACCGTCATCGAACTCATGGTCAAGCCGGGCGACACCATCAAGCCTGATCAGAGCCTGATCACCGTGGAGAGCGACAAAGCGTCCATGGAAATCCCCGCGTCGCATGGCGGCGTGGTGAAAGAACTCAAGGTCAAGCTGGGCGATAAAGTCAAAGAGGGCTCGCTGGTGCTGGTGCTGGAGGCTGCCGGCGAGCTTGCCGCGGCTCCGGTTCTTGAGAAAAAACAGGCTCTAGCCCCCGTCAGTCCTGCGCAAGCAGCTACACAAAATGTAGCAACTCCGGCCGCGTCGCTTGCACCTGCGCCCGCCGCCGCTACCTTCGCCGGAACGGTCGATCTGGACTGCGACCTGCTGGTGCTTGGCGCCGGCCCCGGCGGCTATTCGGCCGCTTTCCGCGCCGCCGACCTCGGCCTGAAAGTCATCCTGGTCGAGCGTTATGCCGCACTCGGCGGCGTCTGCCTGAACGTGGGCTGCATCCCGTCCAAGGCGCTGCTGCACGTGGCGGCCGTGATGGACGAGGTCAGCCACATGGCCGCATTGGGCGTCGATTTTGGCGCACCCAAGGTCAACGTCGACATGCTGCGTGGCCACAAGGAAAAAGTGGTCGGCAAGCTCACCGGCGGACTGGCCGCCATGGCCAAGATGCGCAAGGTGACGGTGGTACGCGGCTACGGCGCCTTCGTCGGCGCCAACCATGTGCAGGTCGAAGAAACCACCGGCAGCGCGCAAGAGAAAACCGGCAAGACGCAGACCATTGCCTTCAAGAACTGCATCATCGCCGCCGGCTCGCAGGCCGTGCGCCTGCCGTTCATGCCGGAGGATCCGCGCGTGGTGGACAGCACCGGTGCGCTGGCCTTGAAAGAAGTCCCGAAACGCATGCTGATCCTGGGCGGCGGCATCATCGGCCTGGAAATGGGCACGGTCTACAGCACGCTCGGCGCGCGGCTGGACGTGGTCGAAATGCTGGACGGCCTGATGCAGGGCGCCGACCGCGACCTGGTCAAAATCTGGCAGAAGATGAATGCACCGCGCTTCGACAACATCATGCTCAAGACCAAGACGGTGGGCGCCAAAGCCACTGCTGAGGGCATCGAGGTGACGTTCGCCGCAGCCGAGGAGGGCGAGGCTGGAAGCAACGCAAGCGTTGCGGCCCCCGCGCCGCAGACCTACGACCTGGTACTGCAGGCGGTGGGCCGCACGCCGAACGGCAAAAAGATCGCCGCCGACAAGGCCGGTGTGGCCGTGACGGATCGTGGCTTCATCAACGTGGACATCCAGATGCGCACCAACGTGCCGCACATCTTCGCCATCGGTGACATCGTCGGCCAGCCGATGCTGGCGCACAAGGCGGTGCACGAGGCGCATGTGGCAGCCGAAGTGATTGCCGGTGAACTGCAGGGCAACAAAGAACTGGCCAGCGCCGCCTTCAACGCCCGCGTCATCCCTAGCGTCGCCTACACCGACCCCGAAGTGGCCTGGGTCGGCCTGACCGAAGACCAGGCCAAGGCCAAAGGCATCAAGGTCAAGAAGGGCCTGTTCCCCTGGAACGCATCCGGTCGCGCCATTGCCAATGGCCGCGACGAAGGCGTCACCAAGTTGCTGTTTGACGATTCACCGGAAGCGCACGGCCACGGCAGGATTTTGGGCGGCGGCATGGTCGGCACCCACGCCGGCGACATGATCGGCGAGATTGCATTGGCGATCGAGATGGGGGCAGACGCTGTCGATATCGGTAAAACGATTCATCCGCACCCGACGCTGGGCGAGAGCATCGGCATGGCGGCGGAAGTGGCACACGGTAGCTGCACCGATTTGCCGCCGGCACGCAAGTAGTTCAAGTCCTTCTCTCCAACGCAATGCCCGAACCCTCACCGGTTCGGGCTTTTTGTTGCGCTTGCCACAGCTCCATGCGCATCAGCGAGCAGACCCAAACTCTACAACCCACGTCACCCCGGCACGCGGGTCACTGCTGTGGGAAGACTGTGGTGATGCGCAGATGGGCGAGGGTGTGCAAACCGAGCCAGACTGGGATCTGGCAGCGCAACCCGCACCGGACTTTGATGCCGATCAGCGCGTCAACTGGTGTCAGGTCAAACAAGCGGCTCAGATGCGCTGGTGGGTAGCCCTGCGCCTGACAGGCGCGGCGCACCGGCAATCACGCTCCTGGACGGGACTTTTTTGGCAACGGACGTGCCAAGCTGGGCCTTGCTGCAGTCGTTGTGCGGGCTTCGCAGCGATTTGAGGGCTGTTCCAAGGCGCGATACTTGGCCTCACACGGTTGAATTTCCTATCCGTTTCCCTGCCGGTAAAGACCCTGTTAGCCTCGTCCGAACAGTCGGGCCAGGAATCCGGCGGGTTTTTGGGAGGCCTGAACGGCTGGCATGCTGGCAGTGCTTCGGCCTGCCATCCATTTCCCAAAGCGCAGATCGTGGGTCATGATGTGCCCGATCAGCCATTTGTTCAGAAAGCGGCGCAAATCCTGCACGCGCGCATCTGTCCACGCCTCGCCATTGCTCAGGAAGTCAGCAACCTGCGAAGCAAAATCCTCATGGAGCTTGAGGTGCTGCTCAAAGCCCGGGTAGCCACTCTTTTCCATCAGTTCCTGCTCGTTGGAAAAGTGCGTGACGACGTATTCCAGTAGTTCTTCCACGGTTTCATCCACGGACTCCAATGAGAGCGCTTTGATCAGCGTGAACAGATGACGGTGTTCGAGGTCAATTTGGGCCAGGCCAATCTTGAACCCGTCCCGCCATGCGATCACGTAAGGGGCTTTTTTGACTTCAATTTCTGCAGCCATGATGTGTTTTCCTTATCCAGCAAATAGCTGAAATTATCAAAATTGACCCGGACCAGGACGCTCAACGGAGCCCCCTAGCGCGTGCAGGGTGCATCACCAAAGCGGATGCATAAGCTGCCAGTATAAATACGCAGCCATTGGCCCAAATTTTGGCGTGCGTGAACCAAAGTCCAGGCCAGATGAAGCTTTCTTTACGAAACGTATGCTATAAAAAGAGTAGCTACTTGCGCATGATTGACGGGGCTTTGGCCTGATTTGTTTAAATTCCTGACGTTGTCAGTCCAGCAGGTTGACCGGTTGGCAGGCGGTGCAGTCGACATTTGCTTGAGTTGTTTGCGGGGCTATAGTGAGCCACAGCTTGCCCTACTTTTTACTGACAACGCAACGTAAGGACAGTCATGATCCACGCACACATCAGAGTCACAGGGCAAGTGCAGGGCGTGGGTTTTCGGCCTTTTGTCTTCAAGCTGGCGCACGAACTCGGGCTGGCGGGTTGGGTGCGCAACGACAGCGAGGGGGTTGAAATCGCGGTCGAAGGCGAACCAGCGTCAGTGATGCGCTTGATTGAACGCTTGCAAAAAGAGCCGCCCCCCATGGCGCGCATCGAAAAAGTCACCCACGATCTGACGCAGGCGAGCACCGGCTTGGTCGGTTTCACCATCGCCGATAGCAAAATGGGTAAGGGCCTGACCGGCATTGCGCCCGACCGGGCGATCTGCCCGCAATGCCTGAAGGAAATGTTCGACCCCTTTGATCGCCGCTATCGCCATCCTTTCATCAACTGTATTCATTGCGGCCCGCGCTACACGCTGACCGCACACCTGCCGTATGACCGCGTGAACACCAGCATGGCGAAATTCACGCAATGTCCGGCCTGCCAAAGCGAATACGACTTGCCCACCACACGCCGGTTTCATGCGCAGCCTAATGCATGCCCTGAGTGCGGGCCGAGATTGAGTTTGTTTGAGGCGCCATGGCAACTCGTGGCAACCGACGATCCCGTTAGCGTCACGGCAGAACGCATTCAATCCGGGCAAGTGGTGGCAGTCAAAGGCATCGGCGGTTTTCATCTGGTCTGCGATGCACGCCATGCCGACACCGTGGCCCGCTTGCGCGGGGGCAAGCAGCGCGAGGGGAAACCGTTTGCGGTGATGGTGCTCAATACGGCATCTGCCCGGCACTACGCGCAATTTCACGCGCAGGAGGCGGGCCTGCTGGCGTCGGGCGAACGCCCCATCGTGTTGCTGCACCAGTCGCGGGCCTGCGAACAAGCGTTGCAGGGCATTGCGCCGGGTCTGTCCAGTATCGGCCTGATGCTGCCTTACACGCCGCTGCACTATTTTCTGTTCCATGAATTGCTCGGAAGGCCCGTTGGCATGGACTGGTTGCAACAGGCTACGCCCCTGGCGCTGGTGATGACCAGCGCCAATCCCGGCGGTGAGCCACTGGTGAAAGACGATGCCGAAGCGCGCGAGTCGCTAGCCGGTCTGGCCGATGCGTTCCTCACGCACAACCGCGACATCCTGCACCGCTGCGACGACAGCGTGATGAAGTGGCAGGGCCAGGCTCCGACTTTTGTGCGCCGCGCCCGCGGCTACACGCCGCGCCGCATCAAGCTGGCCTTGGCAGGTCCGTCCGTGTTGGCCTGCGGCGCCGGGCTGAAAAACACCGTGTGTCTCACGCGCGGCGACGAGGCTTTTGTCTCGCAGCACATCGGCGACCTCGATCATGCGGGCACCCGGCAGATGTTGGACGAGACGGTCAGTGACCTGATCGATCTTCTGGGCGTGCAACCGCAGGCGGTGGCGCATGACCTGCATCCTGATTTTTACAGCACGCAATTCGCTCAGGCTTATGCCGTGCAACACCAGTTGCCACTGATTGCCGTGCAGCATCATCATGCACATATCGCCGCGATCTGCGGCGAGCATCGCATCACCGAGCCCGTGCTCGGGCTAGCGCTGGACGGGGTTGGGCTGGGGGCGGATGGCAGCGCCTGGGGCGGCGAGTTGCTGCGGGTGGCCGGTGCACAATGCGAGCGCCTCGGGCATCTCACACCTTTGAATCTGCCCGGCGGTGACCGCGCGGCGCGTGAGCCCTGGCGCATGGCCGCAGCAGCCTTGTTCGGGATGCATCGTGGCGACGAGATCGCGCGCCGCTTTGCGTCGCAGTCGGGCGCGGCGATGATGGCGGACCTACTGCACTGCCAGCGCCACTGCGTGGCCACCACCAGCATGGGCCGTTACTTTGATGCGGCAGCCGGTTTGCTGGGCGTGAGCGAAATACAGAGCTATGAGGGGCAGGCGGCTATGCTGCTGGAAGGTCTGGCCGATCACCACGGCAAAGTCGCGGCGCTTGCAGCGGGCTATGCCCTCACGGCCAATAACCAGCTGAATTTCCTGCCCTTGCTGCAATCCCTGGCGGACTGCAAAGACCCCGCTTACGGCGCGGCCTTGTTCCATGCCACGCTGGCCGAGGGTTTGGGCCGGTGGGTGCTGCGCGCCGCAGCCCAAACCGGCATCAAGCTTGTCGCCTTGGGTGGCGGCTGCTTCCTCAATGATCTATTGACACATGCGTTGACCGATTCGCTGTCGGCGCAAGGGCTAACCATGCTGACTGCCCAACAGTTGCCACCCAATGATGGGGCCATCTCGTTGGGCCAGGCCAGCATCGCGTTGCAGCAAATTGCATCATCCCCGGCCCATGCTGCAGAAAGTGGTACGCTGGTGCAAGGGATAAATTAGCTAGTTGACTGGAGCAAATCATGTGCCTCGCCATACCCGCCCGCATTGAAGAATTGACGACGCCGGGCAACGCCATCGTCAACCTGGGCGGCGTGCGCAAGGAAATTTCGCTGGCGCTGATCAATGATGCCACCGTTGGCGATTACGTCATCGTGCATGTAGGCTACGCCCTGCAAAAGCTCGATGAGGAAGAAGCCCTGCGCACGCTGGAAATGTTCGCCGAGTTGGGACAGATCGACGAGTTGCGTAGCGAGTTGGGCGCTCAATGAAATATGTGGTTCTTCGTCAATTTCACTGTGATTTTCCCCTTGCTGCGGGACAATCCAGTGATTCAATATTTCCAGCTTGCACATGAAAGATACCGCGCTGTATGAGCATCTTCTTGGACTGAAGGCCCCGTGGTCGGTCAAGAAGGTAGACCTTTCCTTGACTGACCAGCGCGTGGTGGTCGAAGTGGTTTTGAAGAAGGGCCAAGTCTGGGCCGACCCCACCGATGCGACCAAGAGAGCTCAGGAGCGAACGCCAGTGGCGTCACCTCGACACCTGCCAGTTCGAGACCATCATCAAGGCACGCATTCCCCAACTCAAATTCAGTGACGGCATGGTCGAGGAACTGACGGTGCCCTGGGCGGAGCGCTACAGCCGTGTCACCACGCTTTCGTTATCAAACTGCTTGAGGCCTGTCCCACCACGCAAGCCGTCTGCAAGCTCACCCGACTGTCCTGGAGCACGGTCAATGCCATCATGATCAGCGCTGTGGAGCGCGGCATGCTGCGGCGTACCGAGGAAGAGATTACGTACCTTGGCATCGATGAGAAGAGCTCGGAGAGAGGACACACCTACGCCAGCATCCTGACCGACATTGACCGCTCCCGGGTACTGGACTTGGGTCCCGAGAGGAAGTTGCTGGCGGCTGTGAGCTTGCTGCAAACGCTTACTCCAGCGCAGCGCATATCGGTCAAGGCGGTGGCCATGGATATGTGGCCGGCGTACATGAGTGCAGCCAGGCAATGCATGCCACAAGCGGACATCGTGCATGACAAGTTTCACGTCTCCAAGTACCTCGGCGAGGCAGTGGATGCTGTCAGAAAGCAGGAGCACCGTAAGTTGTCCCAGGCAGGCACATCGCCATTGGCGG